>Ga0308175_100000777_pt1 | contig 21136 bp, 13 predicted proteins | sample PhyCR1_3_FD_203893 | JGI IMG/M metagenome (GOLD analysis project Ga0308175, IMG submission 203893) | Soil microbial communities from UC Gill Tract Community Farm, Albany, California, United States - DLSLS.C.R1 | ecosystem: Environmental > Terrestrial > Soil > Agricultural land | place: USA...
TCACCAAATCCAAACGACGCGTCATCACCGAGGAGGACCGCCGCTTCTGGTCCTTCCAGCCCGTGCAGGACCCGCCCGTCCCCGCCGCGGACGACGCCGGCTGGTCCCGCAACGCCGTGGACAAGTTCATCTTCGCCAAACTGAAGGCCGAAGGCCTTTCGCCCGCCCCGGAAGCCGACCGCGCCACGCTCATCCGCCGCGTCTACTTTGACCTGATCGGCCTTCCCCCGACGCCCGCCGACGTAGACGCATTCGTCCGCGACACTTCGCCCGACGCCTACGAAAAGCTCGTGGACCGCCTCCTCGCCAGCCCCCGCTACGGCGAGCGCTGGGCCCGTCACTGGCTCGACGTCGTCCGCTACGCCGAATCCGACGGCTACCGCCAGGACGCCTACCGCGCCAACGCCTGGCCGTACCGCGATTACGTCATCAAGTCCTTCAACGACGACAAGCCCTACGACCGCTTCATCACCGAGCAGCTCGCCGGCGATGAAATCGCCCCGGATGACCCGAACGTTCTGGTCGCTACCGGCTTCCTCCGCCACGGCCTCTACGAATACAACCAGCGCAACGTCCGCCAGCAATGGTGCGAAATCCTCAACGAAGTGACGGACGTCACCGGCGACGCCTTCCTCGGCCTGAGCATGGGCTGCGCCCGCTGCCACGACCACAAGTTCGACCCCATCCTCCAGGCCGACTACTTCAAGCTCCAGGCCTTCTTCACCCCCCTGCTCCCGCGCGAAGACCTGCCGCTGGCCACGCCCAAGCAAAAGGCCGACCACGCCGCCGCCGTCGCCGCCTGGGAGAAAAAGGCCGCCGATGTGCTGGAGCAGATGCGCGCGATCCAGGGCCCGCTCGACGAGAAGATCGCCGCCAAAACCATCGGCATGTTCCCGCCGGACATCCAGGCGATGATCCACAAGCCCGTCGCACAGCGCACTCCCCTCGAGCAACAATTGGCCGAGTTGGCGTACCGCCAGGTCGTCGGCCGCACCGAGGCCAAGGAGATCAAGCTCTCTGCCGCCGACCAGGAAAAAATGAACGCGCTCGAAAAGGATCTCGGCGATTTCGAGGCGCTGCGTCCCAAACCCCTGCTCATGGGCCTCGTCGTCACCGACGGCGGCCCGACCGCTCCGCCAACGCTCATCCCCGGCCACCGCGACCAGCAGCCCATCGACCCCGGCTATCTGACCGTCCTCGACGGAACCTCCTTGCAAATCCCCCCGATCACGCCCACCACCACGTCCACCGGCCGCCGCACCGCCCTGGCCAAGTGGATCACACAACCCTCCAATCCGCTGACCACGCGCGTCATCGTCAACCGCATCTGGCAGTACCACTTCGGCCGCGGCATCGTCGCCACCTCCGGCGACTTCGGCCGCCTCGGCGACCGCCCCTCCCACCCCGAGCTTCTCGACTGGCTCGCCAAGCGCTTCGTCGAGCAGGGCTGGAGCTTCAAAAAGATGCACCGCCTCCTGATGACCTCCGCCGCCTACCGCCAGTCCGCCCTGCGCCCCACGCCCGAAATCGTCCGCACCAAAGACCTCGAAAACCGCTGGCTCTGGCGGATGAACCCGCGCCGTCTGGAGGCCGAGGAGATCCGCGACGAGATGCTCGCCGTCAGCGGCGAATTGGACCTCAAAGCCGGCGGCGAATCCGCCGACGCCACCAGCCCCCGCCGCTCCATCTACACCAAGATCATCCGCAACACGCGCGACCCCATCCTCGACGTCTTCGACGCCCCCGACGCCTTCGGCAGCACCCCGACGCGCAACGTCACCACCACCGCCCCCCAGGCCCTGCTGATGATCAACGGCCAATGGCCCCTGCAACGCGCCGAAGCCTTCGCAGCGCGGCTGGCAAAGGAATGTCCCTCCGCCGATCCCGCAAGGATTGTCGAAACGGCTTACCGCCTCGCCTACGCACGCCCGCCCGAACCCGACGAGCGCGCAGCCGCCATCGCGTTCCTCGCAAACGCAAAAGCATCCGCGACTCCAGCCGTCGCCCGTGCGACGCCGGCGCGGCCCAACAACGCCCAGCCCATCGTCCAGGCCATCCCCAACCGCGGCACCCGCGCCGTGCGCATTCGCGACGGCGCCGCCGAAGACCTCCTCTGCGCCCCCTCCAGCGCCGGCCTGACCGGCGACCGCTTCACCATCGAGGCGATCGTCCTCCTCGACTCCCTCTACCCCAACGCCTCCGTCCGCGTGATCGCCTCCCAGTGGGACGGCGTCCAGACCCACCCCGGCTGGGCCTTCGGCGTCACCAGCGAAAAATCCAAACACCAGCCCCGAAACCTCATCCTTCAAGTCGTAGGCGTCGCCGGAACCAAAGCCTCCTACGAGGTCGTCGCCTCCGGCATGCGCCTCGAGCTTCACCGCCCCTACTACGTCGCCGTCTCGTACGACGCCGGCGACCGCACCGAGAACGGCACCACCTTCTACCTCCAGGACCTTTCCGACAACGACGCCTCGATGCAGGTCGTGCACATCCGGCACGGCCCCATCGGCCCGTGCCGCTCCGCCGAACCCCTCGTCATCGGCGGCCGCTCAAGCCGCGGCAGTCAAGGCTGGGACGGCCTCATTGACGAAATCCGCCTCACCGCCGGCGTGCTCACCCACGACCAGCTCCTGCTCGCCGACTCCCACGGCTCCGCACCCGCCCAAGTCCTCGGCCACTGGCAATTCGAGCTACAACCCGGCTTGCTAAAGGACTCAACCGGCCAGCGCGACCTGACACGCTCCCTCGCTAACTCCGGCACAACCGCCGCAAAGCGAACAACCCCCGGCAACTCCGCCGACCCCGCGCTCGTGGATTTCTGCCACGTCCTCCTGAACTCCAACGAGTTCCTGTACGTTGACTAATGGTAGAGGCGACGATGACCCGACCGAACGCAACATCACTCCCCGGCGTCCCCCACTACCAGGCGATACGCTCCCGCCGCGATTTCCTCGCCCGCGCAGGCGCCGGCTTCGGAGCCGTCGCCATGTCCTACCTCCTCGGCGGCTCCCCGCTTCAGGCCGCCCCTCAATTCTCCGCCGTCCCCCACGACGCCCTCTCCCCCCTCGCCCCGCGAGCTCCCCATTACGCCGCCAAGGCCAAAAGCGTCATCTTCCTCTTCATGGAAGGCGGCCCCAGCCACATCGACCTCTTCGACCCCAAGCCAAAATTGAACGACCTCGCCGGCAAGCCCCTCCCCGCCAGCTTCGGCCCGATCATCACCGCCATGGGCGAGTACGGCGCGCCGCTGCTCGCTTCCAAGCGCAAATGGTCCCGCTGCGGCCAGTCCGGCCTGTGGATGTCCGACTGGGTCCCCCACCAGCACGCGATCGCCGACGACATCGCCGTCATCCGCTCGTGCTGGACCGACGGCATCAACCACGCCGGCGGCGTCTGCCAGATGAACACCGGCGTCACCATCGCCGGCCGGCCATCCCTCGGCTCGTGGGTCACCTACGGCCTCGGCACCGAAAACCAGAACCTCCCCGCCTTCGTCGTTTTAACTGATACAAACAACCAAGTCGTCAACGGCCCCCGCAACTGGGGCGCCGGCTTCATGCCCGCGGTCTACCAGGGCACGCGCCTCCAGACCGGCGCCGAGCCCATCCCCAACCTCATGACCCCCGACGGCGTCGGCGACGCCCGCCAATCCGCCAAGCTCGCCTTCCTCAACCAGCTCAACCGCCGCCACGCCGACCGCCGCCCCGAGCAGACCGAGCTCGAGGCCCGCATCAAGGCCTACGAGCTCGCCTTCCGCATGCAGGCCGAGGCCCCCGGCGCCGTGGACCTCTCCTCCGAAACCCAGGCCACGCGCCAGCTTTATGGAATGGACGACAAGAAGACCGAAACCTTCGGCCGCATGTGCCTCCTCGCCCGCCGCATGGTCGAGCGCGGCGTGCGCTTCGTCCAGCTCTACAGCGGCGCCGGCAGCAAGTGGGACGCCCACAAGGGCATCGAGAAAAATCACGGCGACAACTGCGCCGCCACCGACAAGCCCGTCGCCGGTCTGATCAAAGACCTCAAGAGCCGCGGCCTCCTCGACGACACCCTCGTCGTCTGGGGCGGCGAGTTCGGCCGCACACCCATGAGCGAAAAAGGCGACGGCCGCGACCACAACCCCACCGGCTTCACCATGTGGATGGCCGGCGGCGGCGTCAAAGGCGGACAGACCGTCGGCGCCACCGACGAGATCGGCCTCCACGCCGTCGAAGACCGCCTCCACGTCCACGACCTCCACGCCACCATCCTCCACCTCATGGGCGTGGACCACACCAAGCTCGTCTACTTCCACAAAGGCCGCCCCGAACGCGTCACCGTCAACGAAGGCGAAGCGTACAAAAAGATCACGACGGGCTGAACGTTCAGCGGCGCGCCGGAAATCGCGGGAACTTTCCCGGCACCGATGCGCCAATAAACAGGACGTCATGCAGCAGGTGCCAACGCCATCCCCATTGGCAACGCACACGCGGTATTGGCCATCCAGGGCGGCGTGGGCGGCGTATTGGTGCAGCCTCTTGATTGCGCTCGCGCTTCCGTTCTGGGATGCCCTTCATAATCGTTCGCCGGACGCCCACCCGCTGCAGACCGACCGATTTTGGCTCAGGCTCGCCTTCATCTTCTTCGTGTCCGCGAATTTCGCGATCTTCGGGACGGTCACATTTCGAATGTGGCGCGTGGCGACTCGGGTGCGCGCCGGGCTGTGCCCGGTTTGCGGGTACGACCTTCGCGCCTCCGCGGATCGCTGCCCGGAGTGTGGACGTCCGTCGTGCGATCCCGCCCCCGACTCCCAGTACGAGGACGGCTGGATTCTGATTGATCGCCCGCACCTTCCCGTTGGACCGTTCACCCGGTGGCAGGTCCTGAGCTTCAAGGCTTTGACCGCTTGCGACCATTGGTCGGTGAACCTGGCGTGGGCAATCGCTACCGTCGCGGCGGCGATCTTCACCGACTCGACCGCCGCGCGGGTCATCTTCGCCGTCGTGGCGATGTGGTTCCTCTATTGCGTGTTCCGCCGCCCGCGCAGGAGTCCGCACGGCGTACGCGCGTTGGCGCGCGGCTCCGGCCACTGAGCAGATTTGGTAATGCGTCGCAAAAAGCTTCTCATGCTCAAGATCGGCTGCTTCATCGCGCTGGCCTGTTGCGCCACCGTCGCCTTGCAGTGGGCCGGTATCGTGCCGCCCCTGGCCTTTGGCTGGGGTGATGGAAACCGCCCGGGAGGGACCGGGTATTCCTGCGGACTGTTCCATGGTTCGCTGATCGTTGCAACCCTCTATGGCGTAAAGCCGTGGGCGCCGGGGACTGCGGGAAGCGCCATCAAATTCAACGGTGAACCGATCGGTTTCGCCGGCTTTAATTACCTCCGATTCGATATTCGCCTGGCGTCGCCGGACGGCAAGCGCCTGCCCGGTACTTATGGCACGCAGAAGAGGTTTTGGATCGCGCCGGGATGGATCTTACTTCTTCCGCTGATCGTCGCGGGCCTCTGCCGGAAGGCTTGGGTGAATGAGCGAACCCGTGAAGAGGCGAACCAACTGTGCCGCAATTGCGGGTATGACCTGCGGGCGACTCCCGACCGTTGTCCGGAATGCGGTCTGGTTCGCGTGGCGCCGCCTGCCGCATAACCACGTCGCCGCAAGTAAGCACTAGCTACCCCCCCGCCCGAACATCTCGCGCACCTTTGCCCCGATATCCCCCGCCCGCATCAGCCCCTCCCCGATCAGCACCGCCGCCACGCCCGCCCCCGCGAGCTTGCGGATGTCGTCTGCCGTGTTGATCCCACTCTCGCTCACCAGCACCCGCCGGTCCTCCACCAGCTCGGCCATCCGCAGCGTCGTCCCCAGGTCGGTCTTGAACGTGCGCAGGTCCCGGTTGTTGATCCCCAGCAGGCTGTAGCTCTTGTGCGGAAACCCGATCACCCGGTCGCGCACGCGGATCAGGTTGTCCATGTCGTGCACTTCGATCAGGCACGTCATGTTCAGCTCCGTCGCCAGGATCTGCAGGTCGATCATCGTGCTGGTCTCGAGGCACTCGGCGATCAGCAGCACCGCGTCCGCCCCCGCCGCCCGCGCCTCGTACACCTGGTACGGGTCGATCAGAAAATCCTTCCGCAGCACCGGCAGCTTCACCGCCTCGCGCACGGCGGCGATGTACTCCAGCTTCCCCTGAAAATACCTTTCGTCCGTCAACACGCTCAGCGCGTCCGCCCCGGCCGCCTCGTACTCGCGGGCGATCTTCACCGGATCGAAATCCGCCCGGATCACCCCCGCGCTGGGGCTGGCCTTCTTCACCTCCGCGATCAAATTGACCGGCTTGGCCCCCTTCTTCGTCACCGCGTGAAAGAAATTCCGCGGCCGCCCCAGCGACGCGATCTTCTCCCGCAGCCCCTCCACCGGCACGGCCGCCTTGCGCTGCTCCACTTCCTGCCGCTTGGTCTGAAGAATCTGATCGAGGATCGTGGCCATGGCTGCTTCGGAACCGCCGGGAATTTCACGCCCGCCGCCGCGCACCTAGAATACCGCACCCGCCGCGAAAGGCGGGCACTCTAAACCGGACCGGTTCAATGTCAATCGTAGGGGCTCTGAAGCTCGCGCAGCTCTGGGCGGCACACGCCGTCGCGGCGTCGGCCGCCTCGGCGCCCGCCGTCCCCGCGCCCCTTCCGACGACGCTGCCCGCGCCGGATTCCCCCGAGCCCTCCGCCGCCCTCCAACTGTTCCCCCTGCTCATCTGGACCGCCTTTTCGCTCTCGCTCGCGGCCGTGTTCCACGTGTACCGCCCGCGCACGATCCGCGGCCCCGCCCGCCTCCGCGAGGACGAATCCGTCGTCCCGACCGCCGCCGTCCTCGCCCTCGCCTGCTTCGCCTTCGTCGCCGTCCCCAGCCTGTACGTCGGCATGACGATGTCCCCCAAGGTTATCGCGACCACGCAGCCCTTGCCCCTGACCAACCGCCAGAAGATCGTCATGGGCGCCTTGGCGCCGGCCGGCGCGCTCGCAACCGCCGCGATCGGCAACCTGCTCATCCGCCCGGGCGCGCGTCCCCGGTTCGGCCTCCTGCCCGAAAACCTCCTCCCCGGCATCGCCACCGGCATTCTCGGCATCGCCATCGTCTTCCCCCTCATGATGTGGGTCAGCTCCGGGACGGAACTCGTCTGGCGCGCGATTCATTACGAACACCCCATGGAGCACGAGTTCCTCCGCATCCTCGGCGAAAGCCACGACCGCGCCGTCCAGGCGCTGGTTGTCATCGCCGCCTCCGTCATCGCGCCCGTTGCGGAAGAGTTCCTGTTCCGCGGCCACCTGCAAACGATCATCTCGACCGGCCTGGGCAAGGCCTTCTCCCGCGAGCGTTTCGTCTCAACCGAGCCCGGCCCCTCGGCCGCCGCGCGATGGGCCGCCATCTTCATCACCTCCCTTTGTTTCGCCGGCATTCACCCCTTCTGGATGTTCCCCCCCATCTTCTTCCTCTCCGTCGGCCTCGGCTACGTGTACGAACGCACGGGGAACCTGTACGCCGCAATGTCCATGCACGCGCTGTTCAACACCCTCTCCGTGCTGCTCTACCGCTACCTGGTCGGCCCCCACTGAGCCGGGGGCGAGAAACCAAAGAAAACCCATCCCCCCAGCCGATAACGGGCAAGAGGGCCGGACCGTCCCCGGCCCCCCAGGGTCGTACGCAGGTTGTACGCATGATTCAGAAGTTGCTCCTGCTCCTGCCCCACGACGGCGGTTCCGGCGCGCTCCGCGTCGCCTTCGGGGGCGCCGCCATCGGCGCCGTGCTCTGGCTCGCCGGCGCGCGGTTCAGCCGCTCGCTGATTGCCCTGCTCGCCGTGGCGGCCGGGGCAATGCTGGGAATGTTCCTCCCCCGGTGGCTCGGGTGGTCTATCAACGGCATGGCCACCACCGTCGGCGGGGCGATCTTCTTTGGGATCCTCGGCTACGGCGGCCATCGCGCCTGGGTCGCGGCGGCGCTGGGCGTTGTCCTGGCGGCCTGGGCGACGCTGGCGGCCTGGGTGATCTGCCCCGGCAGCCGTGAATGGACCTGGCCCGCCTTCTCCTCGCTCGCCGCGCTCCCCGAGTACGCGACCCAGCTTTGGCGGGTGCTCCCGCCCAACATCGCCAAGGTCCTGCCGTACGTCGCAGGCGCGGGCTTGCTCAGCGGCGTCTGCATCGCCGCGCTCTGGCCGCGCCTCGGGATCGTCCTCCTTTACAGCACGCTCGGCCTGACGCTGTTGCTGGGCACCGGCCTGTTCGCGGCGGAAGTGCGATACAACCACTGGCTCGCCGTCATCCCCGCCGCGACCTGGATGCAGGTGATTACCCTCTGCTGCCTCGTCGCCTTCGGAGCGGTGGTGCAATGGCGGCTCGCGCCGGCGGCCAAGCCGATCGCCCCCCCGCCGGAAGAACCCAAGGACAAAAAGTAAGCCGTGAACTGGCTCCTGCCCACCTACCTCGCCGATTCGGACGCCGCCGCGCAGGCCGCAACGGCCGCCCATTCCGCCGCCCACGCCGCGACCGCCGCCGCGCACCAGGCCGCCGATTCCGCCAACGACTGGTTGGTGCTGCCGACGCATTTGCCGTCGCAGACAGACCTGCTGCACTTTTGCCACACGATGGGACCCGGGGCGGCCGCCCTGCTGATCCTCCTGGGGATCATCTACCTCCTCTTCGGCTACACGATCTTCAAGGCGCTGATCACGTTCAACTGCACCCTCGTCGGCGCCTACGTCGGCTACCTGATCGGATACAGAGGCGACGCCCCCTACGCCGGCGCATTGCTCGGCGCATTCGTCGCGGCGGCCATCACTTGGCCGTTGATGAAGTACGCCGTCGCCATGCTCGGGGCCATTATCGGCGCCGTGGTGGGGGCGGCCATCTGGCGGACGATCGGCCTCGACGGCAACTTCGCCTGGGCCGGCGCCATGACCGGCCTGGTCTTTTTCGGCATGCTGTCGTTCATCCTGTTCCGCGGCAGCATCATGATTTACACCAGTCTCCAGGGGGCCGTGATGCTCGTCTTCGGCCTCCTCGGACTGGCTTACAAGTACCAGGACCTCGCCCCCAAGGTGAGCAGCACGTTCAAGCACCAGCAATTCCTCTTCCCGATGCTCGTGTTCATCCCCACGATCATCGGCCTCATCTACCAGCAAAACGGCGCGGCCGAGGGGACGCCGGCGGCGAAGAAGTAAGATTCGACGCGGAGGGTTCGGGGTTCAGGGAGGGGGCGGTGGGTTCGTTTTGCGCATTTCCTGGGGGGTGGACAAATCCAGACAATCCCGGACAGGTCCGGTCAGATCCGGACGGGTTCGGACACGCCACGGTGGGTTCGAGGTGGACAAATCGGGTCAGGTTCGGACATTCAAATGGGTTCGATTCGGGCGCTGCCGGACTAGAAGCGACCGGGCGCGACTCGCATGACCCAGACACCGGGGGCGCGGCGAGCCCGACGCAGGCGATAGCGGCCCGACAGCGGCGCGGCAAGGCGGCACGTCGGCGGCGGGGATCTCGGGGCGGGGCGGGTGTGAAGGTGGGCAAACGAAAAGCGCGTGCGCTGTCGCATCCGGTCGCATTCGGTTGCAAGTTTTCAGTCGCGGGTGAAAGTTCGATGGGCACGCGGGAGGGCGCGCGGCGGGGGCGGGAAATCCGGCGGCCGTGCGGCGGGATGTTGGCGCGGAGCATGGGCCCCCCTTTCTGATTGACGATCGTTCAGCTTGCGATAGGGTAGCAGCAGCGGCGGGGATTGCAAGGGTTTTTGGCCATCTTTCGGTTGTTTCAGGGGCGGATTTGGCTCGACTTTTGATCCTTTGCGTTGGCCTTTGGTTTGGGCACCCGGCAAAGCCGCGATCGCGGGGAGGGGAATGAGCGATGTTCCCCTATCCTGTCTAGAACTAGAAAGGCCCATCCCGCCCGGGACCAGCGGAATACCTACTCGGTGCGGCCGGGTTTGCCCCACAATTCACTGACCGTGTAACGGATCAAGATTGTGTCGCGGAGCGCGTCACGCGGGCCGGACCAAAAGAACCATCCCTTTGGGAGCTTGTTCGTCGCCTCGTAGGCGTACCGCATTCTCGTAAACGTATCCGACGCGACTTTGAGGAAAGCGGCAAAGTCGAAAAGTGGCGGCGCTGAAGGATTCTCTTGCCGGAAGAGTCGTAGAACGATGTGGTTGTTGTTGATGTCGAACCGACGACGGACCGCGCTCTGGGTCTCCGACGTCAGTTTATAAAAGAGAACATCGAACGGGTGCTTGAACGGCGGCTCTCGTTTGTGATCGAGCACATATAGACATTTGAGGTACAACTCCACCGCCAGAGCGTCAACCACAAGCATCGCGGCGCTATCGTAGGTGGGTGACTCAGACGTCGCGTGCGTCTTCTCGCGGACATCGTGTGAGTTGAGGACATCAGCGGCATCACGGAAACCCTCTGCCAACCGGAAGATTGCGCGCGGGTCCGGTACTGCGACAGGTTGTTTGGCTTTTGTTGCCATGGGCTTATTTATGGCGCCGCGACAGCGGCTATCAACTCGGCTACAGCAGGGAATAAGGGCCGGGGACGTCGTGGGTCACCGGGCGCGCGGTCGTGCGCCCGCAGGGGAAGTGATTCTGCTTCTGGCAGTTCATCTGCCATTTAGGCATCGGGCGTGCTCTTGCCCCCGTCGTAAGTGCCCAATTTTGATGTGTTTGCAGCGGTCGATCCGTAGCGATCCTTGGCCCTTCGTTTGCGTATTACCTGAGTAAGTCGCGCTACATACAGGTGATGCGGCGGACGGAGGTCACATATCCATGAGATTTGATAAGTTCACCATCAAAGCACAAGAGGCTGTTGTTAGGGCGCAGGAGCTGGCTCAGCAGCAGAACCATGCGGAAATCCTGCCCCTGCACGTCTTGGCGGCATTGCTCGGCGAGACCGAAGGCGTCGTGCAGCCGTTGCTTCAGAAGCTGGGGGCGAACGTCGGGCAGATTCAGCGGATCGTTGCGACCGAGCTGGAGCGGCTGCCGAAGGCGACGGGGACGCAGCTTGGGATGAGCCGAGCGGCACAGGATGTTTTCACGGCGGCGCAGAAGGAGGCGGACCGGCTGAAGGATGAGTACGTCTCGACCGAGCACCTGCTGCTGGGGCTGAGCGACGTGAAGAGCGAGGCGCGGGAGGTCCTGTCGGTCAACGCGGTGGATCACAACAAGATCCTGGCCGCGCTGAAGGACGTGCGCGGCGGGCAGCGCGTGACGGACCAGAACCCGGAGGAGAAGTACCAGGCGCTTCAGAAGTATGGCCGCGACCTCGTCGAGATGGCGCGGCAGGGCAAGATCGATCCGGTCATTGGGCGGGATGAGGAGATTCGGCGGACGATGCAGGTGCTGAGCCGGCGGACGAAGAACAATCCGGTGCTTATCGGCGAGCCGGGCGTCGGCAAGACTGCGATCGTGGAGGGGTTGGCGATCCGGATGCTCAACGGCGACGTGCCGGAGGTGTTGAAGAACAAGCGGATCATCGCGCTGGACATGGGGGCGCTGATCGCGGGGGCGAAGTTCCGCGGGGAGTTCGAGGACCGGCTGAAAGCGGTCATCAAGGAAGTCACGCAGAGCAACGGCGAGATCATCCTGTTCATCGACGAGCTGCATACCGTGGTCGGCGCGGGGAAGGCCGAAGGGGCCATGGATGCGGGGAACCTGCTGAAGCCGGCGCTGGCGCGTGGGGAGCTGAGGACCATCGGGGCCACGACGCTCGACGAGTACAAGAAGCACGTCGAGAAGGACGCGGCGCTGGAGCGGCGGTTCCAGCCGATCTTCGTCGGGCAGCCGAGCGTGGAGGACACGATCGCGATCCTGCGCGGGCTGAAGCAGCGATACGAGACGCATCACGGGGTACGGATCACCGACGGGGCGATCGTCTCGGCGGCGGTGCTGAGCGACCGGTACATCACCGACCGCTTCCTGCCGGACAAGGCGATCGACCTGATCGACGAGGCGGCCAGCCGGCTGCGGATCGAGAACGATTCGATGCCGGCCGAGCTGGACGAGATCCGGCGCAAGAGCATGCAGCTCCAGATCGAGATCGAGGCGCTGCGGAAAGAGAAGGACCCGGCGTCCAAGCAGCAGCTAACCAAGGCGGAGAGGGAATTGGCGGACCTGAAGGAAAAGGACACGCGGCTCACCGCGCGGTGGCAGAACGAGAAGGGGACGATGGATGCGTTCAAGCGGCTTCAGGAGGCGCTGGACCATAAGCAGACCGAATTGGAGCAGGCGCAGCGGCAGGGGAACTGGGAGGTCGCTGCGCGGATCCAGTACGGCGAGATGCGCGAGCTGAAGCGCCAGCTCGACGAGGCAGAGAAGAAGCTCCGCGAGATGCAGACGGCGGGCAACTCGCTGGTGAAGGATGAAGTCACTGCCGACGAGATCGCGTCGGTCGTCTCGCGATGGACCGGCGTGCCGGTCACGCGGATGCTCGAAGGCGAGCGGGAGAAGCTGCTGAAGATGGAAGAGCGGCTGGGACTGCGCGTGATCGGCCAGGACGATGCGGTGCGTGCGGTGGCAGACGCGGTGCGGCGCAACCGCGCGGGCCTGGGCGACCCGAACCGGCCGATCGGCAGCTTCCTGTTCCTCGGCCCCACCGGCGTCGGGAAGACCGAGCTGTGCAAGGCGCTGGCCGAGTTCCTGTTCGACGACGAGAACGCGATGGTGCGGATCGACATGAGCGAGTTCATGGAGCAGCACTCCGTCGCCCGGTTGATCGGCGCGCCGCCGGGATACGTCGGGTACGAGGAGGGCGGGCGGTTGACCGAAGCCGTGCGGCGGCGACCCTACTCGGTGATCCTGTTCGACGAGGTCGAGAAGGCGCACCGCGACGTGTTCAACGTCCTACTCCAGGTGCTGGACGACGGCCGGCTCACCGACGGGCAGGGCCGCACCGTGAACTTCAAGAACACGGTGATCGTGATGACGAGCAACATCGGCTCTGCGGACATTCAGAAGCTGGCCGGGCGCAACGCCGAGGAGTGGGAGGTCGAGGCGGCGGTGACGGACCTGCTCAAGCAGTACTTCCGGCCGGAGTTCCTCAACCGCATCGACGAGGTGATCGTCTTCCACCCGCTGAGCAAGGAGCAGATCACGAAGATCGTGGACGTGCAGCTCCAGCACCTGCGCAAGCGGCTGGCGTCGAGGAACATCAAGGTGCACGTGAGCAACGCCGCCAAGCGGCTGTTGGCGGAGGAAGGGTACGATCCGCAGTACGGGGCGCGGCCGCTGAAGCGCGTGATCCAGCAGCGGATCGAAAACCAGCTCGCGACCCGCATCCTCAACGGCGACTTCGGCGAAGGCGACACCGTCCACATCGACGTCGACCCGGCGAAGCACGGGTTCAGTTTCGCAAAGGGACCGGACGTCGTCGAGGGTGAAGTCGTCGAGGAGCCGGAGGCGGCGCACGCCTAAGCCGATTGCTGCGAGTGTATCGGACCCAAGCATAGGGACGCGAAGTTCACCCTTCGCGTCCCTTTTCATGCGCCCGCCCCCTACCCCGATCCGCCCGCCCCCGCTATTATTCCCGCCACTTTCGACCCTATCCCCCCCGGACCGATAGAAGCTCTGTATGAAGATCCTCCTCAACAACCCGGTCGTGACCCACGGCGCCTTCCACCACTGGATGACCGCCGACCTCCTGAAGCTCGGACACGACGTGCAGGTGATCGATCCCGACGAACTGTGCGAGCAGTTCGGCATCGAGCTTTACCGCCGCTCGCTCTTCCAGCGGATCGAGGCGCTGAAGCCGGACATCTTGTGGGTTTACCCCCCCTACGATCTGCTCCGCCCGGAGGACGCCGACCAGATCCGCAAGATGGGCACGACGATCGTCGGCTTCGCCTACGACGACCCGCTCTACCTTCCGGCGTGGCTGCGCGTGCCGGGGACGTTTGAGAAGATCCTCGACGAGTTCAAGCGGACGTACGACGTGTACGTCACGACGTCCGGCCAGATGGTGGCCGAATCCGTCAAGCGCGGGCACGACTGGGTGCGCCTGATCCGCTGGGCCGTCAACACGCCGCCCGACCCGGGCTCGCTCAACCCGGACATCCCGCTGCTGGTGATCGGCGCGCCGTACCCGCGGCGCGTGGAGATGGTGCGTTTCCTCAAGCGCGTCGGCCTGCCGCCGGTGGTCTTCGGCATCGAGGGGTGGAAGGAGTTCGGCGACGTCGCCGACTGCTACCACGGCATGCTCACCCGCCCCGGCATGTTCGAGATGTACCGCCGCGCGAAGATCGCGATCGCGCCCGCGGACTGGGCCTCGATGTACTCGCCGATGGTCAAGCTCCGCACGCTGGAGATTACGTCCTGCGCCTGCTTCCAGCTCTGCGAAACCGCCGCCGACCTGGCCGACTACTACGTGGACGGGGAGGAGATCGTCACCTACAAGAGCTGGGAGCACCTGGCCGACCTGATCCGCCACTACCTGACGCACGACGAGGAGCGCAAGCGCATCGCCCGCGCGGGATTCGACCGGACGCTCCGGGATCACGTGTGGACCGCGCGGTGGAGCGAGATCGAGGAGCAGGCCAATCCCGTCATCGAGCGGATCAAAGCCTCCGCCGCCCCCGGCCCGCACGACCCCGACCTGCCGCACGAGCTGAGCCTCTCGGCGTGCGCCCTCTACCACGAGCGGTTCGCCGACTATTCGACGGCACTGGGCGCCTACGACGAGTGGCTCAAGATTTCACCCGACTACTTCACCGCGCTCTCCGGCAAAGCCCGCACGCTCTTCCAGATCAAGGACTACGTCGCGGCCGAACGGCTCTTCCAGCGGGCGGTGGAGGTGTCGCCGGGGCTCAACCCCCTCGGCATCGACACCACCGTCACCCGCCGAAACGTCGGCCAGCGCATGGGGCTCGGGAAGCTTTTCAGCGGCATCTTCCCGCGCGAGATCGAGTGCTACGCGTTCCTGTTCATCGTGTACGCGCTGCAGAACCGCGAGGCCGACGCCGAGGCGCTGCTCAAGAAGCTGGAGTACAACCCCGACGTGATGTTCGTGTCCCTCGTGACGCTCTTCGCCGAGGTGAAGCTCGACGAGACGCTGGGCTTCAAGTACCTCGCGCGCTACGCCCAGGCGCTGCTCGAGGGCAAGCCGTTCGTGTGGGAAGGCGAGCGCGTCCGCCACGCCGCCCACCTCCTGCTGCTCCGCGGCCAGGCGCTGGCGAACCTCGGCTACCGCGACGCGGCACTCCAGGCGCTGACGCAGGCGCTGTCCTCCAAGCCCAACCCGACCGTCGAAGCGCAGATCCGCCAGACCTTCGCGGCGATGGGCGTGGTGATGTAGGCCTTCGAGTCGTCCCGTTTACGCGCGGGCTAGGCCGAAGCACCCGCCACTCCCGCCTCCGCCGCCTGCTCGCGCTTTCGGCTGGTCTCGATCTGGAATGCCAGCCACGCGAAGCTGACCGCTGCCGTCGCCAATGCCGCCGCGCCCATGTCCTTCTTCAGGAGGGTGTCGTACAGGCCGTGGAGCACCATGGGGATGCCCACGATCACCAGCAGGCGGGCGAACCATTCCCACCCGTTCTCCGCTGCTTCCAGCAGCCCCTGGCGGCGGTAGAGCGTCAGGGCGGCCGAGGCGCTCCAGACCGCGTGAAGCGCGACGCACGAGGCGAACCGGACCACGTAGATCTCCCCCGTGTGGATGCCGTTGTAATGCCGCGACGCATAGGTAATGCCTTCGGAGACGCCGAAGCCGACGCCGGAGGCGAGTCCCCAGACGGCCGCGTCGCGCCACGTCATCAGCTTGCCCTGCCGCGAGCGCCACAGGACCGGCAGCGCCTTGCACACCTCCTCGCACAAGCCCACGCCGCACGTGAACCCGAGAAAACTGAGGAACCAGTTGTAATTCGGGTCCTCGGCCATCCGGTAGGAAAAGCCGATGAATTTCACAACGTAAAAGATGACGACGATAATGCTCCGCCCGCGCAGCCAGAACCCCTGCGACCACTCCGCCAGGAACTGCAGCACGATCAGCAGCACGATGCCGACCGTCGCGGTAAACATCCCCGCGCCCACCAGGTACTTGGGCCGGGACAGCCGTCCGGGGAACAAGCTGGCGATGAGCGAGAAGAACGCGATCGCCGAGATGGCGGCGTACGCCCAGTGGACCGTCGTCTGTCGCGGCAGGTGGGCGCCCTCGATGCGGTCGCCGGGCAATGCCGCGAGGAACTCGTCCATCGAGGCGTCTTCCCCCAGGCCTTTAAGCTGCGCCCGGTTGGCGCTGATCGTGTGCTCGATCCGAGACTTGATGTCGTCGTGCGCCAGGAAAGTGGACCACGCCAGCGGCAGCAGGGCCAGCAGCAGCGCGCAGTAGAGGTACTCCCGCACGCCCGCCAGCGCGGGCGCGCCGACCGGCTGAGATTCCAGCGGCGATGCCGGCGCCGCTCGAGCCGCCGACCGCGGCGCCGGCCGCGCCACCGCGGGCTGCCTCACAACCGCCGGCCTCGCCGCGGCCACGGCAACAGGCGCGCGGCGCGCCACCGGCGGCGCGGGCTCGTCCGCCAGGGGGATTTCGCCGGTCTCCTGCTCAACCGGCTGCACCGTTGGCCGGATCACAAGAATCTTGCCGCACACCGGGCACTTGCCGCGCTTGCCAAGCAGTTCGTCCCGCACGCGCAGCCGCTTGCCACACTCGCACCGCAGTTCGATCGGCATAACCCTGATTCCCCTTCCGAAGTGACATCGATTTCAACGCGGAGCGGCAGTGTATCGCCCGCGAACGCACCCCGCAACAAATACTCTCACGCCTTTGTCAACCGCAGAAATGAACCGTCGCGGTCGCCGCCCGGCACGACGTTTGCCAAGCCCGAACCGGCGGGGGCATAATGGGTTCATGGCCAAGCGCGGGCCCAAGGGACGGAGCACGTCAAAGCCGGCGGGGCGAAAACCGCCGCGACCGCGGAAGGCAGTGAATATGAGCAAAGCCAGCCAGGCTCAGATGGATGCCCAGACGCCGGGCGCGCCGGGATCCTCCAATGGATCGCCCAAGGGTCGGGGCGGGAAGAAACAATCACTGCCGCTGCGCCGCGAGCTGCCGCAGGCGCCCGCCAGGGGCAACAAGGTCGCCCGCAAAGCGACGCCGGCTACGCCACCCAGCAAGCAGTCCGCTCGAAAACGGGAAGCCGCGCCGCCAAAGAAGTCGCCGGCGCAAAAGGCGGAGCCCGCCGCCGCCCCTGCCGTGATTCCCGCCGGTGCCGACGTCGCCGACCTCGCCGACCTCGCCATGGTGATCATCGGCAAGCCGGAGCAACCGACCGACGACGTGGAAACAACCGCCGCATCCGTGGCCGAAACGATGCCCGCGCCGATCTCCGCCCCGGGCACCGCCCCCGCCGCACCGGTCGTGGAGTTTTCCGCGACCCCGCCGCCGGTTTCGCCGTCCCTGCCGCTGGTCACCCCAGCCATGCACGACAGCGCCGCCGTTCAACTTCCTCAGGAATCCGGCACCGGCGTGCGCGTGAACGAAACCCTCGGGCAGCAGCCGCCCGCGCATTCCCCGCCGACCCAGCCCGTCCTCCCCACGCAACGCTGGACGCCCCCGCCCGAGCCCGAAGCACCGCCCGCAATGTCAGAGCCTGCCCGGCTCCCGACCATTAGGTCGATCCCCCAAGAGGAACCCCTTGCAAAACCACCCCAGCCCCTGTCCGCCAGCCCCACGACCCCGGCGCAAACCATCCCCATCGCCCCCACCGAACCCCCCGCCCACCCGCGCGACGAGCAGCAGCCGCTGCTCTTCGAGATCGCCTGGGAGGTCTGCTGGCAGCTCGGCGGCATCTACACCGTCCTGCGGTCCAAGGCGGCGACCATGCTCGCACGCTGGGGCGACCGCTACTGCCTCATCGGCCCTTACAACCCCAACACCGCCGCCGTCGAATTCGAGGAGCAGCCCACCGAGGGCTACATCCGCACCACGCTCGACAAACTGCGCAACAGCGGCATCCACGCCCACTACGGCCGCTGGCTCATCCCCGGCCGCCCGCGCGTCATTCTGCTGGACTACCGCGACCGCTACCAATCCCTCGGCTCCGACAAGTATTTCGTCTGGAAGGACCACGGCATCACGATCGACCCCTCCGACGGCGAGACCAACGAAGTCGTCGCCTTCGGCTTCACCGTCGCCGAGTTTTTCCGCATCCTCTGCGAAACAGTGACCGACCGCCGCATCCTCGCGCACTTCCACGAGTGGATGGGCGGCATGGCCGTCCCGCGCATCGCCCATCTACGGTTGCCGATGGCCACCGTCTTCACCACCCACGCCACGCTGCTCGGCCGCTACATCGCCGGCGACAGCCCCGAGTTCTACAACCACCTGCCGTTCATCGATCCCGACTTTGAAGCCAAAAAGTACCTCATCTACCCACGCTTCCAGATCGAGCGCGCCGCCGCCCACGCCAGCACAGTCTTCACCACCGTCAGCGACGTCACCGCCACCGAAGCCGCCAAGCTGCTCGGCCGCGCGCCCGACGGCATCCTCCCCAACGGCATCAACATCCAGCGCTTCGCCGCGCTGCACGAGTTCCAGAACCTCCACCGCCAGTACAAGGAGCGCATCCACGAGTTCGTGATGGGGCACTTCTTCCCCAGCTACAGCTTCGACCTGGACAACACGCTCTACTTCGTCACCTCCGGCCGCTACGAGTACCGCAACAAGGGGATGGACATGTACATCGAGGCGCTGTGGCGCCTCAACCAGCGGCTGAAGGCGCTGAGCGACCGCCCCACCGTCGTGGCGTTCAACATCACCCGCGCCCCGACGAAGAACGTCAACGTCGGCGTCCTCCAGAACCAGTCGATGTTCGAAGAGCTCCGCGGCACCTGCCGCGACGTCCAGGAGCAGATGGGCCGCCGCCTCTTCGAAGCCGTGGTGCGCGGCCGCATGCCCATGCCCCAGGAATTGCTCGGCGACGACGCCGGCGTGCGCCTCAAGCGCGCCATGCACGCCTGGCGCTCCGGCCGCCAGCCCGCCATCGTCACCCACGACCTGATGGACGACGCCGGCGACCCCGTCCTCCAGCACCTGCGCCACCGCGGAATGTTCAACTCCGCCGACGACCCGGTGAAGATGGTCTTCCACCCCCAATTCGTCACCGCCACCAGCCCCCTGATCAACCTCGATTACGAGCAGTTCGTCCGCGGCTGCCACATGGGCATCTTCCCCAGCTACTACGAGCCGTGGGGCTACACGCCCATGGAGTGCGTCGCGCTCGGAGTGCCGGCAGTAACGACAGACCTGAGCGGCTTCGGCGCCTACGTCGAGCGGCACGTGCCCGACAACGAGGAGCAAGGTATTCTCGTGCTCAACCGCCGCACCAAGAGCTTCGCCCAGAGCGCCGACGACCTGGCCGAATTCCTCTTCCGCTTCTGCCAGCTCAACCGGCGCCGCCGCATCGAGCTGCGGAACAAGGTCGAGCGACTGAGCGAGCTGTTCGACTGGTCCAACTTGATCAAGCACTACCACGAGGCGCACGACATGGCCCTGGATCGTGTGGGCGCGCGACACGTGGGCAAGCTGGAGCTGCGGCTGGTTTGAGCAATAAATTGGGCGCGCCCGTTTGCCAATGCGCGGGGGTTTACCCGGGGGCGGGCTTGGAGGTAAGGAGCATGTCAATGCGGACACCACCCGCGCGGCCGTGGGCACTGGTCATCGTGTCGTTCTCGCTTGCGTTTGGCGGATTCGCCCGTGCGGCGGACGACACGCCCGCACCGGCCCAGCCGAAGAAGGCGCAAAAGGGCAAAGGCCAGGCCGCGCGAATTCCCGCGGGAATCAAGCCGATTCGCGACATCGAATACGTCCCCGGCGGCGGCAAATCCCGCTCCCTTGACCTGTACGTCCCCGAGAAAACCCCCGACCACCCCCTGCCACTGGTCGTCTGGATCCACGGCGGCGGCTGGCGCCAGGGCACCAAGTCCGGCGGACCGTTCTTTCCCCTGCTCACCCACGGCTACGCCTGCGCCAGCGTCGAATACCGCTTGAGTGACGAGGCGAAATACCCGGCCCAGATCCACGACTGCAAGGCCGCGATCCGATACCTCCGCTCGCACGCGAAAGAATACGGTATCGACGGCGATCACATCGGCGTCTGGGGCGGGTCGGCCGGCGGGCACCTCGTCGCGCTGCTCGGCACCAGCGGCGATGTAAAAGAAGTGGAAGGCGACGAAGGCGTCACCGGCGTCTCCAGCCGCGTTCAGGCCGTCTGCGACTGGTTCGGCCCCGCCGACTTCCTCAAATTCCACACCGCCCCCACCAGCATCAAGAAGAACGCCGCCGACTCGCCCCTGACACTCCTGTTCGGCGGCACCCTCGAAGAAAAGCACGACCTCGCCGTCCAGGCCAGCCCCGTCACGTGGGTCTCCAAAGACGACCCGCCCTTCCTCATCATGCACGGCGACAAGGACCCGCTGGTGGCCCCGGCCCAGAGCCGCGAGCTCGACGAGCTGTTGAAGAACGCCGGCGTCGACGTGAAGCTCGTCATCCTCGAAGGCGCCGGCCACGGCGGCCCGATGTTCCAGACCCCGGACTCCATCAACACCGTCCGCGCGTTCTTCGACCGCACGCTCAAGGGCGCCCAGAGCAAGTCCGTCGGTGGACAATAGCCAGGGAGTTGATATGGAGAGAATTCGGTGCTTCGTGCTTGCGGCGGTTGTGATCGCGGCCGCGCCGGCGCTGGTCAGGGCGCAGGAAAAAAAATCCAGGCCCCTTCCCGCCGGCATCAAAGCCATCCGCGACGTCGAATACGTCCCCGGCGCCGGCAAGTCCCGCTCCCTCGACCTCTACCTCCCCGAAAAAGCCGCAGACCACCCCCTCCCGCTCATCATCTGGATTCACGGCGGCGGCTGGCGCGGCGGCAGCAAGGCCGACCCGCCCGGCCTGGACATGCTCCGCCGCGGCTACGCCCTGGCCAGCGTCGAATACCGCTTCACCCAGGAAGCGATCTTCCCCGCCCAGATCTTCGACTGCAAAGCCGCCGTCCGCTACCTCCGCGCCCACGCCAGGGACCACAACATCGACCCCGACCGTTTCGGCGCCTGGGGCGCATCCGCCGGCGGGCACCTCGTCGCCCTCCTCGGCACCAGCGGCGACGTCAAGGAACTGGAAGGCGACGAAGGCGTCACCAACGTCTCCA
>Ga0308175_100000778_pt1 | contig 21132 bp, 16 predicted proteins | sample PhyCR1_3_FD_203893 | JGI IMG/M metagenome (GOLD analysis project Ga0308175, IMG submission 203893) | Soil microbial communities from UC Gill Tract Community Farm, Albany, California, United States - DLSLS.C.R1 | ecosystem: Environmental > Terrestrial > Soil > Agricultural land | place: USA...
CGCGAGCCTGAGGCCCTGAACGCGTGGTTGGCCGCCTCCGTCGACGAGCTGGACACGGCACTACAGGGCGCCGGACCGAACCGCGGCTGCTGGACCTGGTGGGGTGACTCGCAGTCACCCCAGACTGCCGGCGCGGTGGCGCGACACCAGGTGCAGGAGGTGGCGGTGCACACCCACGACGCCCAGCTCGCACTCGCCGCACCGCAACCGCTCCCCGACGAGGTGGCCCTCGACGGGGTCGAGGAGTTCCTGTCGACCTGCAACGCCACGACCTCGCCTTGGCCCCATCCGCCCGTGGTCCTGGACTACCACGCCACCGAGGGACGGTCCTGGCGACTACACCTGTCGCCAGAAGGGGCTCGGTTCAGCCGGCTCCCAGCCACCGAGGCGGCGCCGCAGCCTGCTGACACCTCGGCTCGAGGTTCGGCATCCGAGCTGGTCCTGTCCATGTACGGCCGCATTCCTCCGCGCTCGCTCAAGATCCAGGGTGATCCGCTCGTCCTCGACCGCTTGGTCGCCTGGGACCCGAGCGCCTAGGTCCCGCAGACCACCAAGGGGTGGGCCTCGGGGACTCGGTCCGAGGTGGACGTGGCCCGTGCGCCCGAAGACCGACCAGCGCACCGGGACGATCTCTCCGTCGAGCAAGATCCGGGACTACACGGGGCTGGGTGGCGGTGACTCACGCAGCCACCAATCGCGGTTTGTTGACCCCCAAGGCGGCGCTAAGAACCCTGGCCGGAGACGGGCGCCGAGCCACGCAGGGCTCTCTGGAACGTCGATGCGGCCAGCCGCCGCATTGAGCATCAGTTCTTCGGTCTCGTCGATGGTGTACGTCAGGCCCCCGCCGCTGAAGTCGGAACGGTGAAGTGGCCTCGCCGACCAACGGGGGGCCGACCGCCGGGGCCCGTTGAACCGCCGCGTGGCCGACTTAGGAGGGGACTCGCCCCCTTCGTGCGACCGTGCATACGCCAAATGAGGGAGGTTGGCGGCCCCGCCACAGAGGACCGTCGATGGAGTCAGCGACTCCGGCTACCGGGAAAGGGGCGAAGAGCGCATGGACAGTCTGAGGTCGATCTTCCAACGTTTGGGTGCGGCCATAAGACGGCTCCGGTCACTGACTCGGGACGAAGATCACGATGACTGGTACGACACCCACGGTGACAAACAGGACAAGCCCCCCAATCTGATGGGACCTGGGTCCCAGAGTGGGGGCTGACGCTCCAGACAACCCATCAAATGAGCCGAACGCTTGCGGCCTTGTGACGCACCTTGGCTGCGCTTCGGAATCGATTTCTCCCGGTCCGTCTTGCCTAGCGTGGCGTAGCAGCCGATCGCGCTGGTTGCGGTGAACCCCCACTCGGCGCCTCGGGCCCTTGCGCGGGTACTGCCGCCTCACCGCAGCGGTAGAGGTGGCTCGAGCCACCACTGGCGGTCGTCGTGGCTGATCCGAACGACCCACTTGACCCAGTGGTACCCCCGTCGACCGGGGACCACCAACCGTGCAGGCGAACCGTGCGCCGGGGAGAGACTGCCGCCGTCGATCGCGGTGGCCAGGAGCAGTTGATCGGTCAGCGGCAGTCGCCGGGAGTATCCCGTCGCACTGATCACCTCGACTGTTCCCGTGGTCCCCGGTGGCAGCAGTCTGCTCACTCGCACCCCCGACCACTCCTGCTCGGTCCACCACCCGTCCGTGCAGTCCAAGATTGCCACCTGCCGGTCGTGCCACTGAGCAAGCTCAGCCAGTGACCAGTCGCGGGACGAGCCGCCCGTTGTCACGGTCAACCTCCAGGACGCCAAGTCGGTCTCGGGCACCTGGTCGAAGAGCCACGAAGTGGCAGGGATCGCGGCCACCGAGGACGACGTGAGCTGGAACGACCCGGTCGAGCGGCGCACGCCGCGCCGCGTCGTGATTGCGCCTGTAGCCTGGACCCCCGCCTCGAGCACGCCCGCGACGGAGACGAGAAGTGCCAAGCGGACGAACGAGCGCCGGGACAGGTCGGTCCGGCGCGGGCGGACCCGACGCCGCCGAGCGTGAGCAACCGTGAGGACAACGCCGAGGATGCCGGCACCCACGTGCAGCTGCAGGGTTGTCAGGGGCGAGCTGGCGAACAACGCACCGGCAACATGGGCGACGCCCGTGACCAGGGCCAGCGCCACGCTCAGGCCCAGCACCAGCGACGTGACCCGGCCGGGCCGCCCCGGATGCCGTAGTCCCCTTCGCACGACCATCGCCTTCCATGGCACCAGAACGACCATAAGGAGGGCGACGACTCCGTGGAGGATGGCGACGGGCCAGATCGGCCCGCTGCCCAGCACGAACATCGTGAATCCAGTCGCGGCCGCCAGCGGGACCACGACCAGCAGGGCCAGGTTGGCCAGTCGACCGCTCATCGACGCCGGGCCGGGCCATTCCACCTGAAGTGGACGAAGATCCGGCCGTAGTTATCAACGTCCTTCTCGACCCGGTGATAGCGAGAGCGGTTCTCCTTCTGATCAAGGAATCGCAGCACCCGCTGCTTCAACGCACCAGATCCCTTGCCGGGAATGCTCTCCACAAGGGGAGCCCTCTTCGCCACTGCCTCGTCCATGACTGCACGCAACGCTCGGTCGATGTCCGCGCCGCGGTTGTACATGTCATGCAGGTCGAGCGACAGCTTCACCCTGCCATCCTGCACCCGACGCTTGTGTTCATCCCGCGGCATCCCGGAACGCCCTATGAGCGCTCAGCGTGTGCCCCTCGCGGCGCTAAGACCCACCCACCCGGCTCGCGCCATGAGCGGACGTGCGCTCTTCAGCGCCAGGTTCCGTCGACGGGTTGGATGGCCTCCACGGATCTCGAAGTCCGCCACCTTGGAAGCCGAGGTGGCTGGAGGTCTCTCGTCGGCTATGACCGCTCGATCACGCCCCACCTGGACCATATGACCGCTGGGATATGGCGCCGATGAGAAGTGGCGCCGATGTTGGTCTGAGTACGGTCCGGTAAAGAGCGCTGCGCGCATCAAGGGAGAGCAATGAGATGAGACCACTTCGCTACTCGATCAACGTCACGCTCGACGGCTGCTGCCATCACGAGGCAGGACTTCCTCCCGACGAGGAGTCGATGCGCTATTGGACCGCTGAGATGGAACGAGCCGATGCGCTGCTATTCGGCCGGGTGACCTACGAGATGATGGAGTCGGCGTGGCGGCAGCCGGCTACGGGCGTGTGGCCTGACTGGATGGATGAGTGGGAGATCCGGTTCGCCGAGACCATCGACCGGACGAAGAAGTACGTCGTGTCGAGCACGCTGAGTGGGGTCGATTGGAATGCCGAGCTGGTGCAAGGCGACTTGGGGCACGCGGTTCAGCGGCTCAAGCAGAAACCAGGCGGGGGCCTTTTCGTGGGTGGTGTGACGCTCCCCTTGGCGTTGGCAGATCTGGGACTGATCGACGAGTACGTGTTCCTTGTGCAGCCGGTCCTTGCCGGACATGGGCCGACCTTGCTCGCCGGTCTGAGCGAGCGCATCCAGCTCGAGCTCGTGGATCGCCATGAGTTCCGGTCGGGTGCGGTCGTCCTGCGATACCGGCCCACGCGAGTAACGGCTTGACAGATCTGGTCGTGGCACGTTGGCCGCTGCCCCGCGACGGAACGACAGGTCTCACCCCTGATGGGGCGGCCCCTCCCAAACGCACGGCGGGCCATCGGCGTGCGCAGCCGCGAGTGCGAGCGGACCGTTGTTGGTTCTTCGACCGCGCCCCAGGTCAGCGCTCAGGGTCGACAGTCAGCCGGACCTGGACCTCATCCCCGGCGGCGCGGCCGGTTTGTCTGCGGGTTTCGGCGTTGAAGGAGACCAAGCAGCGGCCGCCCATGACGCCGATCGTGGTTTTGTAGGTGTAGCCGCCGTCGATCGTGACGTGACGGGAACCCCTTTGCCGCGCTCGAAGGCCAGGACGACTTCCTCCGGCACGACGATGCCGACGTTGTTGCCGCCAATTGCTTGCAGCTCGGTGCCCAAGCTCGCCATCTCGGTGTCTCCTCAGTCCGGACCGAAGACGCTATCGATGCCTGCCGCATCGCGGAAGGCCGGGATCGCCGACGCTGAGACGACGATGAAGCCGTGGGTCCGGATAGACCGGCATCGGCCTGCCTGATGCGCCGTGCACGCGGCGAACTGACGCACACGGAGGGGATGGGGCCGCGCCGCCGTGCTCGACCGTGACGGCGGTCTCGCTTGCGGCGTCGGTGGGTCACCACCCTCCGCGGTGCACGACCTCATCGAAGGGGCGCCGGTTCAGCCGCTCGATCACGGCCAGCGGTTTGTCCGACGGATAACCCACGGAGAGTACGTAGGCCAGGAATCGTCCCTCTGGGAAGCCCAGAACGGCCCTGGCTTGGTGCTGGTCAACGGCCGCAGCATGGCCCGTGCCGACGCCCAGGTCGGCCGCGGCGACGGTCATCGCATACGTGGCCTGGCCAAGGTCGTACTGCAGCAGAGCCGACTGCCGATCGTCTTGCGGCTCTGCCGCGACGATTGCGATCGCTGCCGCCGCCCCGGCGACGTGCTTGGCGCCCTGCCAGACCTTCGCCAGCTCGACCAGTTGCGCCCTGTTCGTGACGAGCACGAAGTCCCATGGCTGCCAGTTGCCCGCCGACGGGGCACGTCGCCCAGCCTCGAGAATGCGGTCGAGCGCCTCCTCAGGTACTGGCTGATCAGTGAACTGCCGAACGTTTCGTCGCGCCCGCAGGGCGTCCCAAGTCTCCACGGTCTCATCCTGCGCCTCCAACATCGTTCGTGACGACCGTCTACTGCGCCGGCTCATCACCGAACTGTTTGCGGCGTGTGGGCACGTGCCCACCGGCCCAGCTCGCGGCCGTAGGACGCAGCTGCGGAAAGCCGTTCTTTCACGCGGTGCTGGTCAGCGTGGATAACTCGGTGCGTATCGAGAGGTTCGTCGCCGACCTCGATCGGATTGTCACGTTCTACGAGGCCCGGGCTTCGAGTCCAGAGGTGGGTTCGATGGTCCTGCCGATGTCCAGCATCGAGCCTGGGACAAGCACCGGTTGGCGCTGCGGAAGCGGGGCGGTGCACGATTGGCAAAACGTTTGGGCAAACCCTTGACGCGGTGGTTTCGGGTGCGTCATAGTCTCTCCAAGTCGCTGATCAATCGATTGGGCAAATCATGTCGATGACACCGAGAACCTCGATGAAGGACGTGGCCGGTGCGGCCGGCGTGTCCGTCACCACGGTGTCGCACGTCCTCAACGAGGTCCCCGGCAAGCGGATCAGCTCGGAGACACGGGACCGCGTCCGGGCGGCAGCGGAAAGGCTCGGGTACCGCCCCAACACCGTCGCGCGGGGCCTTCGACTTCGCCGCTCGCACACTCTGGCACTGGTCAGCGACGAGATCGCCACCACTCCTTACGCAGGTCGGATGATCCTTGGTGCGCAGGAGGCTGCCTCGAAGCAAGGGTGGCTCCTCATGCTCGTCAACACCTCCAATGACCCCGCTCTTGAGGAGCGCGAGATCCAGTCGCTGCTGCAGCGCCAGGTGGACGGGTTCGTGTACGCCACGATGTACCACCGGATCGTGGATGTGCCGTCGCTCCTTGCCGACAGCCCGACCGTCCTGCTCGACGCCCGCTCATCCTCGGACGGCTCCGTCTCGTCGGTCGTGCCGGACGAGGTGTCGGGCGGCCGAGCGGCGGTCGAGGAGCTCCTGAGCGCCGGCCACCGCCGGGTGGGCTTCTTGACGAACGTCGATGACATCCCGGCGACCCACGGCCGGCTCCAGGGCTACCGACAGGCCCTGGCCGCTGCCGGGGTCGGCTTCGACGAGCAGCTGGTGGTGGCGGAGACCCCGGACACCCAAGGCGGTCAGCGTGCGGCCCGTCAGCTCCTGCTGGCGCCCGGGCGTCCGACTGCACTGTTCTGCTTCAACGACCGGATGGCCATGGGTGCGTACCACGCCGCGGCCGAGCTGGGCGTTCGGATCCCGCAGGACCTGTCGGTTGTCGGTTTCGACAACCAGGACCTGATCGCGGACGGTGTGCGCCCCGGACTGACCACTGTCGCCCTGCCGCACTATGAGATGGGCGTCTGGGCGGTCCAACAGCTCTTGCAGGAGATCGACATGGCGGCACCGGTCACCCCGAGCCACCAGTCCCTGCCGTGCCCGATCGTGCGGAGGAGCTCCGTCGGCCCACCAGGCCGGATCTAGCAAACCGAACCACCGTATGCCGGTAGCTCGCCTCAGGGCAGGTACGCACCGGGCCACAACACAAACCGCTTCGACCCGCCTCGATGCGGCCTGCCCAAATTCAGCTCAGGTGCGAACCAAGCCCCCGACCCTGCGCACCTCTTGCCTCCAGCTTCGCGGTCTGCTCTCAGCAGCCGTCTAACGAAATGTGTTGACACGAAAGGATCAAACCGATGAACCCCACCACACCACGGCGTATCGCAGCCATGGGCCTCGCCATCGCTGCCGCCCTCGGGCTGACCACCGCCTGCTCTTCGGGCTCCGAACCCAGTGGAGCATCCACGGCTGGCGGGGTCACCACGCTCAAGCTGTGGACGCACAACGGCGGCAACGCTGCCGAGCTTGGGCTGGACAAGAAGATGGTCGCTGACTTCAACGCCAGCCAGAGCAAGTACAAGGTCGAGGTCCAGTCCTTCCCCCAGGCTTCCTACAACGATGCCGTCACGGCGGCCGCCTCGGCCAAGAAGCTGCCGTGCATCATGGACATCGACGGGCCGAACGTGCCGAACTGGGCCTGGGCCGGATACCTTCAGCCCCTCGACCTGTCCGCCAACACCTTCGTCAACCAGTTGCCCAGCACGCTCGGCAAGGTCGACAACAAGGTGTATTCCTTCGGGCACTACGACGTGGCCATGAACATGACCGCCCGCAAGTCGGTGCTGGTCGCGAACGGCATCCGGATCCCCACCGTGGACAAGCCGTGGACCGGGGCCGAGTTCGACGCGGCGATGACCAAGATCAAGGCGAGCGGCAAGTTCGCCTACCCGCTCGACCTGGGCACCGCAGGAACGGGGGAGTGGCTCCCCTACGCCTACTCGCCGATCCTGCAGAGCTTCGGCGGCGACCTGGTCAACAGGACCAACTACACCACGGCCAGGGGCGTTCTCAACGGCCCGGACGCGCTGAAGTGGGCCACCTGGTTCCGTGGCACCGTGACCAAGGGCTGGGCCCAGCAGAAGTCTGGTGCCGACTCCACCGCCGACTTCGTCAACGGCAAGACCGCCGTCATGTGGACCGGCAGCTGGGCCGCCGACGCGGTCACCAAGAAGTTCGGCGACGACGTCGTCTTCGCCCCACCGCCGGACTTCGGCCACGGCCCGAAGATCGGCGGCGCCTCATGGCAGTGGGGCATGACCGCGACCTGCTCCGCCAAGGACGGCGCGCTGGCCTACCTGAAGTTCTCCGCCCAACCCAAGTACTACGCCGACTTCGCCACGACGTTGGGTCTCATCCCGGCCAACACGGACGCCGCGAAGCTCGTCCCGAACTTTGCGCCGGGCGGCAAGTACGAGATCTTCCTCAAGCTGGCTCAGAAGTTCGCCGAGGTCCGTCCGGTCACCCCGGCATACCCCTTCATCTCCACGACCTTCGCCAAGGCCGCCCAGGACATCCTCGCCGGTGGCGACCCCCAGAAGATCTTGGACAAGGCCGCGGCTGACATCGACAACAACATCAAGTCCAACGGCAACTACAAGTTCTGAGTCCTGCCTGGGGCCGGGCGGACCCGCATCGTCGCGCCCGCCCGGCCCGCACACCCACGGAGCCACCACCATGACAACGACAACCCCGGTCGCACCCAACGCCCAGCTAACCGTCTCGGTCTCGAAGTCTGCCCGGCCCAGTCACGCACGCGGCCGCGAGGCCCTGGTCGGGGCGCTGATGGCCAGCCCCGCGCTGTTCCTGCTCGTCGTGTTCTTCCTCGTGCCCGCCCTCCTGGCGTTCGGGCTGGCGTTCACCAACGCCCGTCTCATCTCGCCGCGGCCGGCCCACCTGGTCGGCCTGGAGAACTTCCGGACGCTGTTCGCCGACTCACTCTTCTGGGCCTCGCTGCGCAACACCCTGTACTTCGCGGTCGTGGTCGTTCCGGCGCAAGCCGGGCTTGCGCTGGTGCTGGCCCTGCTCGTCAACGCCAAGGTCCGAGGCACCAACTTCTTTCGGACCATCTACTTCATCCCCGTCGTGACGTCGATGGTCGTGATCTCCCTGCTGTGGCGGTTCATCTACCAGCCCGACGGACTGTTGAACCACCTCATCTCGGCGTTCACCCTGGGCCACTGGCACGGCACCGACTGGCTGAACAACCCCAGCACCGCCATGCCCGCCATCATGTTCATGTCGATCTGGCAGGCCGTCGGGTTCCACATGATCATCTGGCTCTCAGGCCTGCAGACCATCCCGGGGGACCTGTACGAGGCGGCCGCCCTCGACGGGTGCACGGGCTGGCAGAGGTTCCGGTACGTCACCTGGCCCGGGCTGCTGGCCACCCGCACCTTCATCCTGGTCACGATCACGATCGCTGCGCTGAGCCTGTTCACCCAGATCAGCGTGATGACCCAAGGGGGGCCCCTCGACCACACCACGACGGTGATCTTCATGGCCGTCCGCACCGGCTACGAGCAGCAGTCGACGGGGTACGCATCGGCCATCTCGTTGGTCTTCTTCCTGCTCGTGCTCACCGTCTCCGGCATCCAACGCTTCGTCACCCGAGAGAAGGTCTGACATGACCACAGCCACCGCAGAGACCGGCTCGCGAGCCCCTGGTCGCGGCCGGCGAGGAGGGCTGCGCCGGGCGGCTACCCAGGCTTTCCGGATCCTGCTGGTCGGGTTCTTCGCCTACCCGATCCTGTTCATGATCGTGTCCTCGTTCAAACCCGACACCCAGATCTTCGCCGACCTGACCTCGATCAAGGCGATACTGCCAGCTGGCCACATCTCGCTGGACAACTATCGAGGAGTCTTCGACCGGGTCCCCGCGGCACGGTTCCTGATGAACTCGATCGGGATCTCGCTCATCACGGTCGTCCTGGGAATCGTTGTAAACAGCATGGCCGCCTTCGCGCTGTCCCGCCTCAGGTGGCGTGGTCGCCGCCTCGTCCTCACCGCGATCATCGCCACCCTCATCGTCCCCTTCGAGACGCTCGCGCTCCCGCTGGTGTGGTGGGTCAACAAGCTGCCGTGGCTGCAAGCCAACGGTTTCCACCTCTCGCTGACCACGGGCTGGCTGGACACCTACCAGGTCCAGATCGTGCCGTTCATCGCGAACGCCTTCTCGATCTTCCTCTTCTACCAGTACTTCTCCAGCATCCCGACCGAGCTCGACGAGGCCGCACGGATCGACGGAGCGGGCTGGTTCGCGATCTACCGGCGCATCGTCATGCCGCTGTCAGGCCCGGCGGTCGCCACCGTCGCGATCCTGACGTTCCTGCCCGCGTGGAACTCCTACCTGTGGCCGCTGATGACCGTGCAGACCGAAGACCTGAGGCCGGTGATGATCGGAATCCAGTACTTCTACCAGCTCAACGTCGCCTGGGGACAGATCATGGCCTACGCCTCGATGATCACCGTCCCAGTCCTCGTGCTGTTCGTGGCCTTCCAACGCGCCTTCATCGGCAGCATCGCCTCCTCAGGGGTGAAGGGCTGACATGCTGCAGCTCCCCGACTCCTGGGTATGGGACTTCTGGTTCGCCGACGACGGCCAGCAGCACCACCTGTTCTTCCTCTACGCCTCACGCGCACTGCACGACCCCGACCGGCGGCACCTACGTGCCTCCGTGGGTCACGCGGTCTCCACCGACCTGTCCACCTGGAAACGCCTGCCCGACGCCATCGTCCGCAGCGACGCACCCGCACACGACGACACCGCCACCTGGACCGGATCGGTCGTCCGGGCTCCGAACGGTCTGTGGCACATGTTCTACACCGGCGCGACCATCCGCGACGGCGGCCTGGTCCAGTCGATCGGGCTGGCCACATCGAACGACCTCATCACCTGGCGCAAGCACCCCGACAACCCCATCGTCCGAGCCGACGCCCGGTGGTACGAACGGCTGCAGGACGGCACCTGGTTCGACGAAGCCTGGCGCGACCCCTGGGTCTTCGAAGATCCCGACGGGGACGGCTGGCACATGCTCATCACCGCCCGCGCCAACCACGGAGCCCTCGACGACCGCGGAGTCATCGGGCACGCCCACTCCCGCGACCTGACAACCTGGGAAGTGCTCCCGCCGCTGAGCCAGCCAGGAGCGGGCTTCGGCCAGCTCGAGGTCCTGCACTGCGAGCTCCTCGACGGCCGCCCAGTGATCCTCTTCTCCTGCCTGCGCGGGCAGCTCTCGGCGGCGCGCCAAGTCACTGGGAGCACAGGCGGCATCTGGACCATGACCGCGGACCGCCTGACCGGACCCTTCGACCCCAGCACCGCCCGGCAGCTCACCGACGACTCCCTGTACGTTGGCCGACTCGTCCAACACCGCAACGGGCGCTGGGTCATGCTCGCCTTCTACAACACAGGCCCCGACGGCCAGTTCGTCGGCGAGATCAGCGACCCGATCCCAGTCGAGATGACCGAGCACGGCTTGACCTTGACCGATGTGCCGCCGGCGCGCCGGTCGTGACGCGTCGCTGCCATGGCGGCCGAATGACGCTGTCGGGATCAGGCCATGACCGGAAGGCGCGAAGAGGCACCAGGCTGCTCACGGGCGCGCCGTCGAGTGAATCCCATGGTGAGTACCGACGGCGCCCGACTGTGTGGAACCCGTGGAGATGTCAGACGAGCTCGGGCACATGCAGGTGCGCCATGGCCACCTCCATCTCGGCCACATCGTCGACTGTTGCGTTCATCCGTTCGCTGGCGTGGTGGCGCAGGTCCTTGGCCGCTTCACGGGTGGCCTCGAGCTGAGCTCGTGACTCGAAGGTCACCGTGCCCACGATGCGGCCGGCGTCCGGGCTGATCATCAGACTCGCGCTGCAGAAGCCGTCCCACTCCTGGAGCGTGGGGAGGATGGCGGTCCGGTAGACGTCGGCGGCTCGATCGGCGAGGCCCGGGTCGCCGCTGAGCCAGGTGATGCGAGCACAGGCACCCTCAGGGCTGGCGTGGTCACGGTGCATCACGGCGACTTCCCAGGTCGCGACTTCGCTGGACGTCGCTCCCAGGGTCCGCTCCGCACTGGTTCGCAGGGGCTTCACCTGTTCGGCGCTGGCCCGCATCGCGGCCTCCGACTCCCACGAGGTCGTCGCGATACAGCGACCGGATTCGCGGTCGACGAGAAGCGACATTCCGGCACAACCGTCCATTGCCGTGACGGCGGGGAAGACTTGGTCCCGGACGTTGGCGATCCCGTCCTCGACCTTGGAGCGGTCTGCCTGGATCGTGGTGGTGCGTGCGTACACGACGTGCTCCCTTGATCGGGGCAGCGCCCGGACGGCGCTGCCGTCACCGCTCAACCTTTCCCCTTGGGCGCGGGTCCGGCAAGGGACAATCAGGACATGGTCAACGCGATTTGTTGCTCGGCCATCCTGTGGAGTATCCGCCTGGGAGCCACTCCAACCTGACCCGCATATGCGGTCCCGCCGTGAGGCGCCATGCGCGAAACGACCGTGGTTGCGAACGCTGGCGCGGTGCTGACACAGCCCTTCGGGTTGCGACCTGAGCTCTCGCTGGTACGGAGGAAGCGGGTCGCGCCGGATCCGAGTAAACAGCGGCCATGGCCTCCCGTCGCTCGGCTTCATCCGTGCTGGCTTGCTCTATTGCCGGGCTCGTCAGACCTTGGCTTCGGTTGGTGCAACGTCCCTCCATGAGCCGAGAGGCGGCGGATGACGCGGCCACGGAGCCGGTCCTCACAGTCGCAGATTCGGGCTGTGCGCCAAGTGTTACGGCTGCTTAACGGCCACCGCCCGATGGGGAAACACCGGCTTGCGACGCTGACTGCGTGACCACAGAATTCACCACCACCGAGACCGTAGCCCTCGAAAGGCCAGTGCACCGGTCAGGCCGCTGGCTGGACCACTGGGACCCCGAAGACGCCACGTTCTGGCGAAACGGCGGTCGCTCAATCGCGCAGCGGAACCTAGCCGTCTCGATCTTCGCGGAGTTCCTGGGCTTCTGTGTCTGGGCGCTGTGGAGCGTCGTCGTCCCGCTGCTGCCAGGGGCGGGCTTCTCGCTGACCCTGAACCAGCAGTTCTGGCTCATCGCGGCGCCGAGCCTGGTGGGCGCGACCGTCCGCATCCCCTATACGTTCGCTGTCCCGAGGTTCGGCGGCCGCAACTGGACCATTATCTCGGCGATGCTCCTGCTGATCCCCGCAGGCGCGCTGGCGCTGGTTGTCAGCCGGCCGGATTCGTCCTTTCCCCTGCTCCTGGGCTGCGCGGCACTAGCGGGAATCGGCGGCGGGAACTTCGCATCGTCCATGACCAACATCTCCTTCTTCTTCCCCGAGGCCGAAAAGGGAAAGGCGTTGGGGCTCAACGCTGCTGGAGGCAACCTCGGCACCGGCATCGTGCAGCTCGTCGTCCCCGCCGTCGTCGCCGTCGGGGCCGGGATCCGGCTCGAGCGTGCCGGACTGCTGTTTATCCCCCTAGCGATCCTGGCAGCGGTCCTCGCTTGGCGCTGCATGGACAACCTCACCGGCGTCCGGGCCGACTACAGCTCATTCGCGGCCGCTGCCCGCAACCGGCACACCTGGATCATCTCCTTCCTGTACCTCGGCACCTTCGGGTCCTTCATCGGCTACTCCGCCGCATTCCCGACGCTGCTGAAGACCCAGTTCCCCGGAACCCCCACGACCATCGCGTTCCTGGGCGCGCTCATCGGTGCCCTCACCCGGCCACTCGGTGGCATGGTCGCAGACCGGCTTGGCGGAGCACGCGTCACCATCGCCTCCTTCGCGCTGCTCACCGTGGGAGCGATGAGCGCCATTGAGAGCCTTCGCGCGCACAGCTTCCCCCTGTTCTTCGCGTCTTTCCTTTTGTTGTTCATGGGCGCTGGGCTCGGCAACGGAGCGACCTACAAGATGATCCCCGCGGTGTTCCGCGCCGGCGTTTCGGCGGCGCGGCTCCCGGTGGCGCGCAAGACCGCGGCCGGTTGCATCGGCATCGCCGGGGCATGGGGCGCCTACGGGGGGTTCCTGATCCCCCGCGGGTTCGCCGTGGCCAGGGACACCTACGGCTCACTCATCCCCGCACTCTGGGTGTTCGTGGCCGCCTATCTGGCGATGGCCGGGATCACGTATGCCGTGTACGCGCGGCCCGATTCGTGCCTCGCCGCGGAGAACATCTGAGCCACGCCATGAGCTCTGTCGCCACCCACTGCCCCTACTGCGCACTTCAGTGCGCCCAGACCCTGACTGCGTCGCCGGACGGAGTGAGGGTCTGGGGGCGCGAGTTCCCCACCAGCCGTGGCGGCCTGTGCCAGAAGGGCTGGACCAGTGCCGAGCTCCTCGCCGCTCCTGACCGGCTCACCACACCGCTGGTCCGCTCCGGGTCGGGGACCCTGGAACCGACTTCGTGGGAGGCGGCGCTCAACTTCGTGGCCGAGCGACTACGGGCGATCCGCGCCGAGGACGGCCCCGACGCCGTGGCCGTTTTCGGGGGCGGTGGCCTGACCAACGAGAAGGCCTACATGCTGGGCAAGTTCGCCCGCGTCGCCCTGGGCACCGCGAACGTTGACTACAACGGTCGGTTCTGCATGAGCAGCGCCGCCGCCGCGGCCAACCGCTCTCTCGGCATCGACCGTGGCCTGCCATTCCCGCTCACCGACCTTGCCGAGGCAGACGCGGTCCTCCTGTTGGGCAGCAATCTTGCCGAGACGATGCCGCCGTCGGTGGCTCACCTGTCCGGGGTGCGGTCTCGCGGGGGCCTGGTGGTGGTGGACCCCCGCCGCAGCGCGACGGCTGACCTCGCCGCCGACGGTCAGGGGCGACACCTGCAGCCCGTGCCGGGCACAGACCTGGTGGTGCTCCACGCGCTGCTCCACGTGGTCCTGGCCGAGGGACTGGCCGACACGGCATACCTGGACGCCCGCACGAGTGGGCTGGATGAGGTGCGCCGCGGTGCGGCCCTGTGGTGGCCCGAGCGGGCCGAGCAGGTGAGCGGGGTCCCCGCGGCCACCCTGCGCAAGGCCGCGCGGCTGCTGGCCGCGGCGAGCCCGGCGGGCGGCGTTCGTCCTCACCGGCCGCGGGGTCGAGCAATCCCGCCAGGGAACCGCAACGGTTACCGCGGCTATCAACCTGGCCCTCGCGCTCGGGCTGCCCGGCCGCCGGGGGAGCGGGTACGGAGCAATCACTGGGCAGGGCAACGGCCAGGGCGGTCGCGAGCACGGCCAGAAGGCCGACCAGCTGCCCGGCTACCGGATGATCGACGACCCAGCCGCTCGCCGACACGTGGCCTCCGTCTGGGGCGTCCCGCCCGAGACGCTTCCCGGCAAAGGACGTCCTGCCGTCGAGCTGCTCGACGTGCTCGGCCGGGAGGGTGGCCCCCAGGCGCTGCTGGTGCACGGCTCGAATGTCCTGGTCAGCGCCCCGCACGCGAGTCATGTGCGCGAGCGGCTCGCTGCGCTCGACCTGCTGGTCGTCGCCGACATCGTCCCCTCGGAGACCGCGCAGCTCGCCGATGTCGTGCTGCCCGTCGCCCAGTGGGCCGAGGAGGAAGGCACCATGACCTCGCTCGAGGGCCGCATCATCCGCCGCCGCCGGGCCATTGACCCGCCACAGGGTGTCCGCAGTGAGCTCTGGCTCTGGGCCGAGCTCGCCCGACGGCTTGGCGCGCCCGGCCGGTGGGACACCGAGCCGGCCATCGTGTTCAACGAGCTCGCGCGGGCCAGCGCAGGCGGTCGCGCCGACTACAGCGGGCTGAGCCACTCCAGGCTCGACACCGACGAGGCGCTCTACTGGCCGTGCCCCGCAACACCTTCCGGGACGCCGGACCACCCCGGCACGCCGCGCCTGTTCGAGCACTCCTTCCCCACGGCAGATGGACGGGCCCGTCTGGTCCCCATCGACCACCTCGGACCCGCCGACGACGTGCGACCAGACGCCCCGATCCACCTTGTCACCGGCCGGGTCCTGCAGCAGTACCAGTCGGGTGCCCAGACCCGCAGGGTTCCGGCGCTGGCTGAGGCGCAGCCCGGGAGTTTCGTCGAGCTGCACCCCCTCCTGGCCCAGCGGATCGGCGTCACCAGCGGAGACCCCGTCCGGCTCACCAATGCACGAGGGTCGGTGACCGTCCCGGCCCGCGTCACCGATGCGATCCGTCCGGACACAGTGTTCATGCCGTTCCACTGGTCGGGGGTGGGCAGCGCCAACCTGCTGACCAACGACGCGACCGACCCGGTGTCGGGGATGCCCGAGTTCAAGGTGTGCGCGGTCCAGGTCGTCGCAGCCGCTCCCGCAGGGGAGGTGGTGGCGTGACCAGGGTCGTCGTGGCGGGCCATGGGATGGTCGGGGCACGGTTCGTCGACGAGTTGATGGCGGCCGACACCGCGGGTCGCTTCGACGTCACTGTCCTGGGCGCTGAGGCGTGCGAGCCGTACAACCGCGTGCTGCTGAGCGAGGTCGTGTCCGGTGCTCACGACCTCGCCAGTGTCACCCTGCCCAGCGCCAGCCACCCACGGGTGCGCGTGCACCGCGGGATCGAGGCCATCGAGGTCGACCGCGAGGACCAGGTGGTGCTCACGGATGCGGGCACCCGCCACCGGTACGACTTTCTCATCCTCGCGACCGGGTCGGCCGCCCGGATCCCACCCTTGGGCGGCCTTCACGACGGCGACACACTGCTGCGAGGCGTGCATCCGCTGCGGACGATCGATGACGCCCGCGACATCGTGGCCGCCACGCGCAACGCCCGGAACGCGGTGGTCCTCGGAGGCGGCGTCCTAGGTCTCGAGGTCGCCTGCGGGCTGGCGCGGCGCGGGCTGGCCGTGACCGTCGTTCATCCGATGGCCGTCGTCATGGAGCGCCAGCTCGACGACACCGCGAGCAGGGTGGTCGAGCAGGCGATGGTCGGTCTCGGCATTGCCTACCGGGTCGGTATCGCCGCCACCGACTGTGTCGGCACGGACGGACACCTCACCGGGGTGCGACTCGTGGACGGCGAGCTGGTGCCCGCCGAGCTTCTCGTGCTGGCCACCGGGACCACCCCAGCCACCGCGCTCGCGACGAGCGCGGGGCTGCCCACCGCGCGCGGTGTCTTGGTCACCGACACCCTGGCCAGCCCGGCCGACTCGCGGGTCTTCGCGATTGGGGACTGCGCGCAGCCTCCCGAGGGTGGCAGCGGGCTCGTCGCCCAGGGGTGGGAGCAGTCACGGCGGCTGGTCTCGCACCTAACCGGCACGACAGGCGGCACCACAGGCGGCCCGACCCCGGCCGACACCAGCGATGTCGTGCGCCTCAAGGCGCACGGGCTGGACGTCGTGACCATGGGGGTCTGCGGGTCGGCGGCCGCCGACGATGCGAGTCGGCGCAGACTGCTGCTCAGCGACTCCGCCGCCGGCCGTCACGTCGAGGTGGTGGTCAGCAACGGTTGCCTCGTGGGAGCGCGGTGCATCGGCGCCGGACCGGTGGCGGCAGACCTCCTGGCGACCTACACCCGGCGCATCCCCGTTCCCGCTGACCCGGCCTACCTGTTGCTCCCAGCGCTCGCAGGGGCGGTGCCCGGCGACGGGTCCGTGAGCATCGACACCACCGTCTGCCGGTGCAACGGCGTCACGCGCGGCGCCATCGAGGACGCCGTGACCGGCGGGGCGGACAGCGTCGAGGAGGTCGCGGCGGCCACGCGCGCCACCACCGGCTGCGGTGGTTGTCGCGACGAGGTCTGCGGCCTCGTCGCCGCCCTCGCGCATGCACAGGCGCGGTCCACACCCGTGAGAACCGCTTAACGAAGGGGAAACACATGTTCACAATGCAGAAACGGCCGGTGCCTAGCGTGTCCGGCATGGTCGAAGAGCGCACCCCAAAGCAGCTCGTCGTGGTCGGAGGCGGCATGGTCGCCCGCCGGCTCGTCGATGCCGTGCGCTCGCGCGACGAGGCCGGGGCGTGGGCGATCACCGTGCTCTCCGAGGAGCCGCGCGCGCCCTACGACCGAGTGGCCCTGACCTCGTACTTCACGGGGCGTGACCCGGAAGACCTGGCCCTGGGCAGCCAGGACCTCTGGGACGACCCGCTCGTCACCCTGCGCCGCGGTGTCGCCGCCACTGCCCTCGACCGCGGCACGCGCACGGTGTCCACCAGCGACGGCCGGACACTGGCCTATGACGCACTCGTGCTCGCCACCGGGTCGTATGCAGCGGTGCCCCCGGTCCCCGGCCACGACCTGCGGGGGGCCTTCGTCTACCGCACGATCGACGACGTCGCCGACCTGCGCGCGTACGTCGAGCACATCGGCAAGGAGCGCGGCCGGCGGCTGCGGGGAGCCGTCGTAGGGGGCGGGCTGCTCGGTCTCGAGGCAGCCGGCGCACTCACGGCGCTCGGCGTCGACACCACAGTCGTCGAGTTCGCGCCGCGGCTCATGCCGCTCCAGGTCGACCAGGGTGGCGGCGAGGCGCTGCGCCGGCTCATCGAGGCCCTTGGCGTCAACGTCCGCACCGGCACCGCCACCTCACGCGTCGTCGGGGAGCAGGGTCGGGTGGCCAGGATGGACTTCGCCGACGGGCCCGGACTGGACGTCGACGTGGTCGTCTTCGCCGTCGGCGTCCGCCCGCGCGACGAGCTCGCCCGGGCCGCGGGGCTCGAGGTGGGCGAGCGCGGCGGGGTCGTCGTCGACGGGGCCTGCGCGACGGCCGACCCCTCGGTCTGGGCAGTGGGCGAGGTCGCCTGCATTGACGGCCGGTGCCTGGGCCTGGTCGCCCCGGGGTACGCCATGGCCGAGGTGGTCGCCGACCGGCTCCTCGGAGGTCAGGGCACCTTCCCGGGCGCCGACCTGTCGACCAAGCTCAAGCTGCTCGGCGTCGACGTTGCGAGTTTCGGCGACGCGTTCGCGTCCGACCCGGGCGCCCTCGAGGTCGTCATCTCCGATCCCGTCGCCGGGGTCTACAAGAAGCTCGTCATGTCCGACGACGCACGCACCCTGCGCGGCGGGATCTTCGTCGGCGACGCCAGCGCGTATGTGGCGCTGCGCCCCATGGTCGGCCGTGAGCTCGGCGGTGACCCCGCGGCATACCTGCTGACCGAGGGAGCCGCGCCGGCGGGCGCACTGCCGGACGACGCCGGCGTCTGCTCCTGCAACAACGTCACGGCAGGCGAGATCCGTTGTGCCGTGAGCGATGGCGGCTGCACCGACCTGGCAGGCGTCAAGGCTTGCACACGGGCGGGAACTTCCTGCGGGTCGTGCCTGCCCTTGGTGAAGAAGCTCGTCACCAGCGAGCTCGAGAAGTCCGGCGTCTCGGTCAGCAACGCCCTCTGCGAGCACTTCGACCTGTCGCGCGCCCAGCTGTTCGACGTGGTGCGGGTGCAGGGCCTGAGGACGTTCAGCGAGGTCATCGCCCGTCACGGTCGGGGCCGCGGGTGCGACATCTGCAAGCCGGTCATCGGCTCGATCCTCGCCTCGCTCGGCACCGGTCACATCCTCGAGGGCGAGCGCGCGACACTCCAGGACACCAACGACCACGTCATGGCCAACCTGCAGAAGGACGGGTCCTACTCGGTCGTGCCCCGTATCCCCGGCGGCGAGATCACCCCAGAGGGGCTCATCACGATCGGCGAAGTGGCGCGCGAGTTCGGGCTCTACACCAAGATCACCGGTGGCCAGCGGATCGACCTGTTCGGTGCCCGCATCGAGCAGCTGCCGCAGATCTGGCGACGGCTGGTGGATGCGGGCTTTGAGTCCGGCCACGCCTACGGCAAGTCGTTGCGGACGGTCAAGTCCTGCGTGGGCTCGACCTGGTGCCGCTACGGCGTGCAGGACTCCGTCGCCCTCGCGATCGCCCTGGAGCTGCGCTACCGCGGGCTGCGCAGCCCGCACAAGCTCAAGCTCGGTGTGTCCGGGTGCGCCCGCGAGTGCGCCGAGGCCAGGGGCAAGGACGTCGGGGTCATCGCCACCGACCACGGCTGGAACCTCTACGTCGGCGGCAACGGCGGCTTCACTCCCCGGCACGCCCAGCTGCTTGCCGAGGACCTCGACACCGCGTCCCTGGTCCGGAGCATCGACCGCTTCCTGCTGTACTACGTCCGCACCGCAGACCGGCTTCAGCGCACTGCGACCTGGGTCGAGGAGCACGAGGGCGGCCTGGACGCGATCCGCGCGGCCGTGCTCGACGACTCCCTCGGGATCGGCGACGACCTCGATGCGGCGATGGCCGATCACGTCGACGCCTATGAGGACGAGTGGGCTGCGGCGCTGGATGACCCGGAGAAGCTGCGCCGGTTCTCCTCGTTCGTCAACGCACCGGAGCTGCCGGACGACTCGCTTGCCTACGTCAGCGAGCGCGGCCAGCCGCGTCCGGCCACCCGGGCAGAGCGCGCAGAGGGTGCGGTTCTCATCGCCGGGACGACCCTGGAGGTGCGGCGATGACGATCGAGCTACGCCCCGCCGTTGAAGGCACCACCTCGTGGGTGCCCGTGTGCCCACTGGAAGACCTGCCGCGCGAGCGCGGGGTGACCGGCCTTGTCGCCGGGGTGCAGGTCGCATTGTTCCGCACCATAGACGACACCGTATATGCCGTGCAGCAGCTCGATCCGTACAGCGGTGCCAATGTCCTGTCGCGCGGGATCGTGGGCACCCACGGCGATGCGCCCACCGTCGCGTCCCCCATGTACAAGCAGGTGTTCGACCTGCGGACCGGCGAGTGCATCGACCCGGTTGGCAGGGAGGGCGTGGCCCTTCAGCGGTATGCCGTCCAGGTCAGCCAAGGCGTGGTGAGCGTGTCCTACCCTCTGGGAGAGGAGCCCGGATGACGACCCTTATCGGGCTCGACGTGTCGAACCGGGTGGTGCTCGTCGCCGGCGGTGGGCCCGTCGCGGCCCGGCGCGCGGTGGGGCTCGCGGCCGAGGGAGCCCTGGTGCATGTCGTGGCCCCGGCGTTGTGCGAGGACCTCATCGAGCTCGTGGCGCAGGGCCGCGTGCGGTGGAGCGACCGCGAGGTTGCCGAAGGTGACCTCGACGATGCGTGGCTCGTCCACGCCGCCACCGACGACCACGACGCCAACGCCGCCCTGTGCCGTTGGGCGCAGGACCGCAGGATCTGGAGCGTGTGCGCCAGCAGGGCCGACAGCGGTACCGCCCGCACCCCCTCGACCACGGAGCACTGCGGGCTCGTAGTCGGGGTCGTGTCCAGGAGCGCATCCGACCCGGTGCGGGCCCGGCGCGTCCGCAACGCCCTCGCCGACACGCTTCGCAGTGGCCGGGTTGACCTGCGTCGGCACCGGCCGAATGGCGCTGTCGGAAGGGTCGCGCTCATCGGCGGAGGTCCGGGTGACGCCGAACTCATGACCATCCGCGCCCTCCGCCTAGTCGCCGAGGCCGATGTGGTCGTCGCCGACCGGCTGGGACCGCGCTCTGTTCTCGCCGAGCTGCCGTCCGACGTCGAGGTCATCGACGTCGGCAAGGTGCCTGGGCGTCATGCGGTCACCCAGGACGAGATCAACGACGTCCTCGTGCAGCAGGCGAAGCTTGGCCGGTTTGTCGTGCGGCTCAAGGGTGGCGACCCCTTCCTCTTCGGCCGTGGTGGCGAGGAAGTCGCAGCGCTGGCCGCTCACGGCATACCGGTCGAGGTGGTGCCAGGCGTCACCTCGGCACTGTCGGCGCCGCTGGCGGCGGGCATCCCGGTGACGCACCGCGGCACCTCTTCAGCCGTGCACGTCGTGCACGGGCACGGCGACCTCGACAGCGTCGCGCTCGACGCCGTGGTCCGTGGCCGCGCCACGCTGGTCATTCTCATGGGGGTGGCCACGCTCCATCGTCACGTCAAACAGCTGCGTGAAGCCGGTGCCTGCGAGAGCACTCCTGTGGCCGTGGTCGAGGACGCCACCCTGCCCACCCAGCGAGTCACCCGGGCACCGCTGGGCGAGGTCGTGACAGTCGCCGAGGCGGGCGCGGTTCGAGCGCCCGCGGTGGTGGTCGTCGGAGCCGTCGCGGCGCCCGCCCTGCTGGAGGGAGTCCGATGAGTGGCCGACTGGGTCAGGTCATGGCGGGAT
>Ga0308175_100000779_pt1 | contig 21119 bp, 22 predicted proteins | sample PhyCR1_3_FD_203893 | JGI IMG/M metagenome (GOLD analysis project Ga0308175, IMG submission 203893) | Soil microbial communities from UC Gill Tract Community Farm, Albany, California, United States - DLSLS.C.R1 | ecosystem: Environmental > Terrestrial > Soil > Agricultural land | place: USA...
GTGACGCGGATCGAGCGGCTGATGCCTTGAGATCGGTGCGCCTTGAGATCGGTGCGCCTTGCGGGCTATGACACGGCGATGAGAGACGAGAGAGACGAGAGAGACGAGAGATGAACGAAGTGCGGCGGGGGTGGGCGATTGGGGGGCGGATCTCGGAGATGAGCGACGAGACGCGACGATTGCTGGTCGAGCGAGCGACCTCGAGTGATCCGGTCGTGCGCGAACGCGTTGCAGGCATCATCGAGCGGGTGAGGCGCGAAGGGGATCACGCGTTAGGGGAGCTTGCCGTCGAGTTGGATGGCGTCGCGCTCGAGGTGCTCGAGGTGCCGCGCGAACGCTGGGTGCGCGCGCTCGACAGCATCGCCGGACCCTTGCGAGGTGCGATGGAGCGGTCGGCGCGAAACATCGAGAAGGCGCATGCAGCGTTTCTCCCCGTGGCGCAGGAGATCGAGACGGAGCGCGGCGTCGTCGTCGGGAGGCGGCCGGATCCGCTCGGGCGCGTCGGCGTCTATGCGCCGGGAGGACGCGCGCTGTACCCGAGCAGCGTCCTCATGGGGGCCGTGCCGGCGCGCGTCGCGCGCGTCGGCGAGATCGTGCTCTGCTCGCCGCCGCAGGCGGACGGCGTGCCGGCGCCGGTGGTGCTCGCGGCCGCTGCGCTCGCCGGTGTCGACCGGGTCTTCGCGTTAGGCGGAGCCGGTGCGATCGCCGCGATGGCATACGGCACCGGGACCGTGCCGCGCGTCGACCGCATCGTCGGCCCAGGCAACGCGTACGTCGCCGAAGCAAAGCTGCAGGTCTCGGGAAGTGTCGCCATCGATTCGCCAGCCGGGCCGAGCGAGCTGCTGATCATCTGCGACGCGGCGGCCGACCCGGAACTCATCGCCCGCGAGCTTGTCGCGCAGGCGGAGCACGACCCCGACACCTTCGTGCTCGCGCTCGTCGTCGGCGCTGACCTGGCGAAGGCGATCGCCGCATCACTCGACGCGGCGATCGGCGGTGCAACACGACGCGCCATCGTTGCCGCCGCCATCGGCGCTCGGGGCGGAATACTCGAGGCGGATGACCTCGAGCAGGCGATCGCGCTCGCCAATGAGATCGCCGCCGAGCACGTGCTGGTCGTCTGCTCGGATTCCGACGCGGTTCTCCGCGAGCTGCGCGGCGCCGGAACGGTTTTCGTCGGCGCGACAAGCTCGGTCGCCTTTGGCGACTACATGACCGGCGCGAACCATGTGCTTCCCACTGGCGGGCTCGCCCGCTGCTACTCGGGGCTGTCCACCCTCGACTTCGTCCGATGGACGACTTACCAGCGAATCGATCGCACAGCGGCGAGTCGGCTGGCGAGCGATGTTGGAATCTTCGCCGATGCCGAAGGCTTGCCTGGCCACGCGGCCGCAGCGAGAGCGTGGAGCACGACATGACCGAACTGAGAAACTTCTCTCGCGAGAGCTATCGTGCGATCGAGCTCTATGCGCCAGATCGCGCGCCCTGTCGCATCGACCTCAGCGACAATACAAACTGCTGGGGTGTCGCGCCCGCGGTCGAGGAAGCACTCCGCGATGCATCGACATCGACGCTGACGCGCTATCCGAATCTCTACGCTGCCTCGCTCAAGGAGGCGCTCGGGCACTACCTCGGAGTCTCGCACGATCGTGTCGTCACGGGATGCGGCTCCGATGACATCCTCGACTCGGCGATCCGCGCCTTCGCCGAACCGGGGGATGTCATCGTCTCGCCGGATCCTTCGTTCGCGATGATTCCGATCTTCGCGCGAATGAATGGGCTCCGGCCGGTCGCCGTCCCGCTGACGCAGAGCTACGACGTCGATCCGGATGCGATGCTCGCGACGGATGCACGCATCATCTATCTCTGCTCGCCGAACAACCCGACCGGTGCAGCACTGTCGCGCTCGGCCATCGAGCGCGTCGTCGAGCGTGCGCGCGGAATCGTCATCGTCGACGAGGCGTATGCCGAGTTTGCATCCGTCGATCTTTCGGCGATCGCGCTCGGCAGCGACCGCGTGCTCATCGCGCGAACGATGTCGAAGGCGTTCGGCCTCGCCGGGCTGCGCGTCGGCTACGCGACAGGTGCACCGGCGCTCGTTGCCGAAGTCGAGAAGTCGCGGGGGCCGTACAAGGTGAGCGCGATCGCCGAGCGGGCGGCGCTCGCCGCGCTCGGCGACGGATTCGACTGGGCACTCGAGCGCGTAGCGGAAGCGAAGACCAATCGCGGTCGTCTGACGGCCGAGCTCGAGCGGCGGGGGCTCGTGCCGATTCACTCGGAGGCGAACTTCGTGCTCGTTCCCATCCCCGACGCAAACGCTCGCGCGCGGCAGATGCGCTCCCTCGGTGTTGCAGTGCGTCCCTTCGAGGGGCTGCCGGCGATCAGCGATGCCCTGCGCGCGAGCGCGGGGTCAGCGCTGCGGATCAGTGTCGGGCCGTGGGACATGGTCGCGGCGGCACTCGGCGCCCTCGACGCGACGATCGGAGAGAGCTGATGCGCATTGCGCTATTCGATTACGGAGCCGGAAACCTGCATTCGCTCGGCAAGGCGCTGGCTGAGACGGGACACGCGATCAGCATCGAGAGCGACCCACACCGGGCGATCGCGGCAGACCTGTTCGTGCTGCCTGGCGTCGGCGCATTTCAACCAGCGGCCGATCGCCTCGCCCCGGCACTCGGTGAGACGCGCTCGGCGATCGAGGGTGGACTGCCGACGATCGGAATCTGTCTCGGTATGCAGCTGCTGTTCGACGACAGCGACGAAGGTCCCGGACGCGGGCTCGGAGTGATCCCCGGACACGTCGAACGCATCCGGTCGCCGCGCATCCCGCACATCGGCTGGAATACCGTTGACGCCGTGGCAGGGAGCGCGCTTGCTTCAACTCAGGTCAGCGTCGCGTACTTTGCACACAGCTACGTCTGTCGTCCGCGCGACGAGCGCGTGGTGACTGCCTGGACCACCGAGGGTGGGGATCGTTTTCCCTCGGCGGTCCGTGCGGGCAACGCGACCGGAGTGCAATTCCATCCTGAAAAGAGCTCGCGTGAGGGCGTCGCCCTGCTCGCCGCGCTCGTCACCGAGGCGCTTGGATGATCGCGATACCAGCGGTCGATATTCGTGAGGGTGCATGCGTGCAGCTCGTCGGCGGCTCGTACGACGCCGAGCGCATCAGGATTCCTGATCCTGCCGGAGTCGCCCGCGCGTGGACTGATGCCGGGTTCACGCGACTCCACGTCGTCGATCTCGACGCAGCAACAGGGCGCGGGTCGAACGAGCGCATCGTCCGCGACCTGATCGGCTTGAGTGACATGCTCGTCCAGGTCGGCGGCGGCGTCCGCAGCGAGGATGCGGTCGAGCGGCTGCTGCGCGACGGTGCAGAGTATGTCGTCGTCGGGACGCGCGCGATCGAAGAGCCGGAGTGGCTCCATGGAATCGCCACGCAGTATCCCGGCGAGATCATCGTCGCCGCCGACGTTCGCGAACGGCGTGTCGTGACGCACGGGTGGGAAAAGACGCAGCACCGCGACATCTTCGACGTCATCGATGAGCTGAACGACAGTCCGCTGGCGGGCGTGCTCGTCACCGCCGTGCACAAGGAAGGGCAGATGCGCGGGACCGATCTCTTCCTGATGGAAGATGTCGCCGAGCAGAGCGAGTGTCCGGTGCTCGCGTCGGGAGGGATCACGACGATGAACGACCTGCGCGCACTCGCCGACCGCGGGATCGCCGGCGCGGTGATCGGAATGGCGCTGTACACGGGCGCGCTCGATCCTCGCGCCGTGTCGGGGGAGTTCGGGGAATGAGGACCCAGCCATGAGCGTCGTCGAGCGCGAGACGAAGGAAACGCGCATCCGTGTCGAGGCGAATGTCGGGAAGGGATCCGGGGTCTCCCGGACCGGCGTGGGGTTCCTCGATCACATGATGGTCGCACTGGCACGCTACTCGGGGCTCGACCTCGAGATCTCGGCGACGGGCGACCTGCGCCATCATACCATCGAGGATGTCGCGATCTGTGTCGGGGCTGCCGTCCGGGAGCTCACTCCGGCGACGGCCGCGCGCTATGCGCATCGCGTCGTGCCGATGGACGATGCACTCGTCGAGTGTGCGGTCGATCTCGGCGGACGCCCATACTACCGTGGGCCTCTTCCATCGTCGTTGTACGATCACTGGATGCGCTCCTTCGCCGACAACGCTCTGGCGACGGTGCACATCCGGGTGCTCCGGGGCGTCGATCGCCATCACATCGTCGAGGCAGGCTTCAAGGCGTTAGGCCTCTGCCTTCGCGACGCCCTCGCTGACGACGGCGTGGTGTTCAGCACCAAGGGCTCGGTCGGCCTGAGGGTGAACGAATGAAAAGCGCGCGGCACGGGAGCTCACGATGCTGATGCGTCGCGTGATCGTCTGCCTCGACGTGGCCGGTGGACGCGTCGTGAAGGGCGTGCAATTCGAGTCCCTGCGCGATGTCGGCGATCCGGTCGCCCTCGCCGAGCGCTATGAGCGAGAGGGCGCGGACGAGATAGTCTTCCTCGACATCTCGGCGAGCGCTGAAGAACGAGCGACGCTGCTCGATCTCGCGCGGCGGACCGCTGAGCGATTGTTCGTCCCGCTCACGATCGGCGGCGGGATCCGGACAGCCGACGACGTCGGCCGCGCACTGCGAGCCGGGGCGGACAAGACGAGCCTCAACTCGTCGGCGATCGAACGACCAGAAGTGTTGACCGAGGCGGCGGAGCGCTTCGGGGCCCAGTGCGTCGTCGCCAGCATCGACGCTCGCCGCGAGGGCGATCGCTGGCGCGTCTACTCACGGGGCGGTCGCGTGCGAACCGATCTCGACGCAGTGAGCTGGGCGTGCGAGTGCGTCGCGCGCGGCGCTGGCGAGATTCTTCTCACCAGCATCGATCGCGACGGCGCGCGCACTGGATACGATCTCGCGTTGACGCGCGCGGTTGCTGACGCGGTGAGCGTGCCGGTCATCGCCTCGGGGGGCGCCGGCGACGCCGGTCACGTGCTCGACGCGTTAGGCGACGGCAGGGCGGATGCGGCGCTCGTCGCCGGGATCCTCCACGACGGCGTGACGACGGTCGGCGAGATCAAGGCGCTCCTCGCCGCGCACGATGTCCCGGTCCGGAGAGCGGCGTGAGCACGGCGACCGCTGCCCCACCGAAGCACGAGTTTCTCGAAGCCGTCAGCGACGTCGCGCGAATCGCCGGCGACGTCGCGCTGCGCCACTTCCGGCGGGGGGTCGCCGTCGAGTGGAAGACGGACGGATCGCCGGTCACCGTCGCCGACCGTGAGGCGGAGCAGTCGGCGCGCGAATGGATCGGGCGCCGATATCCCGATCATGGAATTCTCGGCGAAGAACACGGGGAGACGGGCGCCGGGTCGAAGTATCGATGGATCGTCGATCCCATCGACGGCACCAGGACCTTCGTGCGCGGCGTTCCGCTATGGGGAACTCTCGTCGCGATCGCGATGGGTGAGACCATCGTAGCCGGCGCGGCGTACTTCCCCGCGGTTGGCGAGATGATTGCCGCCGCTCCCGGCGCCGGTTGCTGGATGAACGGCAGCCGCTGCAAGGTCTCGTCCGTCGCCACGCTTGCCGATGCGACGGTGCTGACTACCGACGAGCGATTCCGGCCCACGCCGCAGCACGTCGACGGCTGGCGCTCGCTCGCCGCGAAGAGCGCAGTCGCCCGTTCGTGGGGCGACTGCTACGGCTACCTGCTCGTCGCCACCGGGCGCGCGGAGGTGATGGTCGATGGAATCGTCGGCCCGTGGGACACCGCGGCGCTCTTTCCCATCATCACCGAAGCCGGTGGCGTATTCACTGACTGGAGCGGACGGGCGACCGGATTCGGGGGAAGCGCGATCGCTACCAACGCGGCGCTCGCGAGCGAAACGCGCGCGCTGCTCGGAGCGGGAGCGGCCAGTGCTTGATCTCGACACGCTGGACTTCGCCAAGGGCGGTGGCCTCGTCACCATCGTCACCCAGGACGCGATGAGCGGCATCGTGCTCATGGTCGCGCATGCGGACCGTGAGGCACTCGAGCGCACCATCGCGACGGGTGAGATGCACTATCGCTCGCGCACGCGTGGACTCTGGCACAAGGGAGCGACCAGCGGGAACATCCAGCGCCTGGTGTCTCTCTCCGCCGATTGCGACCGCGACGCCGTCCTCGCCCGCGTCACGCCCGCCGGTCCCGCCTGCCACACCGGAGCGCGGTCCTGCTTCGGCGAGACCGCGCTCGGCGCCGACGCGTTAGGCACTCTCGACCGGACGATCGCCCAGCGCGCTGCCGAGCAGGGGGCCGCGGGTGCGGGCTACACGCGAAAGCTGCTCGGCGACCGCAACCTGCGGCTGAAGAAGCTCGGCGAGGAAGCGTCAGAGCTCGCCGTTGCCTGCGCCGATGGCGATGCGTCGCGGGCCACCGCCGAGGCGGCGGACGTCATCTACCACACCCTCGTCGCGATCCGTGCACTCGGCCTTTCCCTCGACGCGGTGCGTGCCGAGCTGCAGTCTCGCGCCGGCGGTGCTGCCTGACGTAGTTCAGAACCCCGCTTCCGCCCGTCGTGGGGCCTGGGCTGGATCTCCGACGTACGCGAAGTGAACGCCGCGCATGTACGTGCGTGCGATCCGCTTCACGTCCTCCGGGCGGACCGCCCGCAGCTCGTCGACGAACCGATCCGCGGCCAGCGCGCTTCCCCGATAGAGCACGGCACGCGCGATGAAGTCCGCCTGCGCCGCGTTCGTCTCGTTGTTCAGGAAGTATTCGGTGATGAACTGCTGGACGAGTCGCTCCAGTCCTGACGGATCGATCTCGTCCTGCTGGAGCCGTTTCACTTCGGCGCGCATCAGGGCGAGCGTCGTGTCCGGCGAAGTGGTCGTCACGTACAGGCCGCCTGCTGATGCTGCACGCTCGACGAACGGTGCATCGACCGCATAGGTCAGGTTGCGGCGGCTGCGAATCTCGGAGAACAGCCGGCCGGAGAGCACCGCAGTGGCCACGCGCAGCGCCGGGTAGTCCGAGCTCGACGCCGGCGGGCCGGCGTAGTAGCCGAGCAGGTAGTTCGTCGGCAGCGATCGCGGCGCAACGGTGAGCGACGGAACTCCAGCCGGCAGCGTTGGCGGCGGCGTCCAGCGGTAGCTGCCCCGCGGCTGCTTCCCGATGGTCGCGTGCACCAGCTGCTCGATCTTCGCGCGGTCAACGTTGCCGACGACGACGAGCAGCATCCGCGAGGTGACCATCTGCTCACGCTCGTATTTCCTCAGGTCGGCGAGGGTGATGCGCGAGATGCTCTCGGCGGTGCCTAACGGCTGGAGGGCATACGGGTGGCCCTGCCAGGTCACGCTGTCGGCGAGCGCGGCGACGAGCGCATCCGGCGAGTCGCGCCGCGTGCTGACGTCGCTGAGGATCTGCTCGCGAACGCGCTCCACTTCTGCCGAGTCGAGCCTCGGCGCGGTCACGCGGTCGGCGAGGACCATCCACGTCGAGTCGAAGCTGTCACGCAGTGACCGAGCGCCGATCATCGACCAATCGACGGCGGGATCGATCACGATGTCGCTGCCGAGCCGCGCCGTCAGCGCGCGCAGCGCGTCCTTGGAGAAGCGCTTCGTGCCACGCTCTGACGCGATGAGCAGCATCGCCTCGATCCCCTGGGTCTCGGGGGTCAGCTGGCGTGTGCCGCCGAGCAGGTAGAGGTTCGCCGCGACGACGTCATTCGCGGTCGTCTGCCGGAGCACGACGTGCACCCCGTCGACCATGAAGTCGGTCGTCGTCGAGCTGGCCGCCTTCGCCGCAGCGGTCGCACCGTTAGGCGAGGCGCCGGCCTGGCCTGGCAGCGGTGCACTGCCGACGATCGTGACCAGGCCCAGCGCGGCCGCCACGAAACGGGGCAGCCGCGACACGCGACTGCTGCATGGAACGAGCACCGTCATCGCCCGCCCCCCGCCGCGAGGAGGTCCTTGTCGGTGAGCCCGATCCGCCGCCGGGAATCGGGGTCGATCATCACCCCCACCACACGTGGCTTGTTCACGATGTACCGCGCCGCATAATCGTTGAGATCCTTCGTCGTCTGGTGCGCCATGTTGTCGGCATACCCGAGGTAATACTCGAGGCTCGCCACGCTCCACCAGAATCCGATGGTGTGCGCGAACCCCGAGGCCCGCTCGAGTCCCATCGCCGTTCCGACCACGCGCTGCCGCTTCACCGGCTCCAGTTCGGCCGCGGCAAAATAACCGGGATCGTCGAAGCGGGCGATCTCGCTGTCGAGCGCTGCGAGCGCCGCCTTCAGCTTCTCGGGTGTCGTCGTTCCGCTGATGCTGATCGGCCCGACCTGGTTCAGCGTGTAGTAGTTCACGCCGAGCGCCTGGAACAGGCCGGAGTCGACGAGACGCTTCTGGAATCCCGAGTTCGGCTGGTTCAACACGTCCGAGAAGACGTCCGCCGCATACGTCGATTGCGGATCCTGACCGACGCTTGGGCCCTGCCACTGCATGAGCACGATGATCGTCCCGATCGGTGCCTCGATCACTTTCCCCGTGCTCGCCGTGAGTGGCGGCACCGGGGGGATGGGATCGGCGACGAACGGATCGGCGCCACGCGGCCAGTCGCCGAACGCATCGCGCGCCGCACGGAAGACGCTGTCCGGGTTGACGTCGCCGGTGACGATCAGCGCGCTGTTGTTCGGGACGTAGTACTTGTGCTGGATCTCACGAAGCTTTGCCGGCGTCGTCGCGAGAATCGCCGGCCGCTCGCCTAACGCGTCCTTCCGCGACCAGGCGCTGCCCCAGAGGATCTTTCCCGTCTCGTTGAGCAGTGCGGAGAAGGGATTCGACTCCGCGCGGTCGTATTCACCGAGCACGACCTGCCGCTCGCGCTCGAGCTCATCGGACCGGAACAGCGGCCGCCGCAGCGCCGCCGCGATGAACTGGATCCCGCCGCGGAGGCTGTCGCTCGGAAGCGTGACGTAATAGTTCACGCGCTCCTCGGTGGTGGTGCCGTTGAACACCGCCCCGAGCTCGCCGGCGCGATCGACAAAGGCTTCCGGCTCCGGGAGATCCGCGTTCGCCTTGAAGAACATGTGCTCGTACATGTGAGCGAGTCCCTCGAACCCGGGTGCCTGCGTGAACGCGCCGTTCCGCACGTCGATCTCGATCGTCGCCAGCGGCACCCCGTGATTCTCGGCGACGATGACCTCCATCCCGTTCGGGAGTACCTGACGCTTGATCACCTTCTCGAGCGTGGCACGCTGCGCGGTCGCGCCGGCCGCGGCGCTCGCGGTCGAGTGGACCTGGGCTGGCGCCGCAAGCGGAACGGCGAGGGAAGCGAGCGCCAGACAGGCAGCGAACGCGGGCGTCGCGATCGACGCGCGCCGCCGGATCGGTTGGGACTTTCTAGCAGGGATCATCGTCGTTTCATTATGACTGTCATGCCACAGACCACGCTGAATATGCTCGACGCGCTCGCCGCGCGCCTCCCGCAGGGCCGCGTTCGCCGCGACGTCCCCCTCGGGCAATACACGACGTTCAAGATCGGCGGACCGGCCGATCTCTTCTTCGAAGCGACATCCGCTGACGAGTTGGCGAACGCGATCATCGCCGCGCGCGAAATCGGCGTTCCCTTCTTCGTGCTCGGACTCGGCGCCAACATCCTGATCGGCGACCGTGGCTTCCGCGGCCTCGTCATTCGAAACACCGCTCGGCATTTTTCGTTCGCCGATGATGGCAAGCTGTGGGTCGAGAGTGGCGCGACGGTGGCCGACGTCATCAAGGAGACGCTGGCTCGCGGCTGGTCGGGACTCGAACACTACGTCGGCATCCCCAGCACGATCGGCGGCGCCATCTGGCAGAACCTGCATTTCCTGTCCCCTGCGCCCGACCGCGAGCGGACGATGTTCATCGCCGAGGTGTTCGTCGAGGCGGAGCTGCTCACCGAGCAGAGCGACCGGGTGGTGGTCGATCACGACCACATGCAGTTCGGGTACGACGAGAGCATTCTGCATCACCGGCAGGACGTAGTCCTTTCGGCGACCTTCCAGCTCGCGAAGGCCGATCCCGCGGTACTGCATCGCATCGCCCAGGAAAATCTCAGCTGGCGCGGCGGCAAGCATCCCTGGCTCGACTGGCATCCGAGTGCGGGCTCGGTGTTCAAGAAGATCGAAGGGATCGGCGCCGGGCGCCTCATCGACCAGTGCGGCCTCAAGGGGTACCGCATCGGTGACGCCCAGATCTCCCACATCCACGCGAACATCCTCGTCAACCTCGGCCACGCAACGGCGCGCGACGTCCGCGCGCTCATCGCCCACGCCCAGAAGAGCGTCGAGGACAAATTCGGCTACAAGCTGGAGCCGGAGATCGGGTTCATCGGGGAGTTCTGAGAAGGGCCAGGGGCCGGGGCCAGGGGCCAGGAACTACGCTACCGTTCGTCCTCCCCGCCGTACGTCGTTCACGCCGTGCCTAACGCCTGGCCCCTGGCACCCTTGGCTCCGGGCACCGCAGCCTCAGACCGTCACCCGCTCGGCCGCCTCGACCGCCCGTTCCCACGCACTGATCGCCTTGTCGAGCGCCCGCTTCGCCGCGTCGAGCTCGCTGCCTAACGACTTCGCCTTCTTCGTCCCCTCGCTCGTCGTGTAGAGCTCGGGATCCTCGAGGGCGCGGGTCAGGTCGCCGACGCGCGCTTCGTGCCTCGAGACTTCCGCTTCCGCCGCCTCGACCGCGCGCTTCGCGTCGCGTGCGCCGCGGCCGTCCTTCTCGCGGGTGTCACTTTTCCGCGCCGTCTTCTGGCGCTCGTGCACGCGGCGCAGCTCCGCTTCCTCGGCCGCGGTCACGGAAGCGGCATGCGCACGCTCGGCGCTCGCCGTCTCCCACTCCTCGAAGGTGCCGGGGAAGTCCGTGATGTGCTCGTGGTGGAGCACCCATACCCGCTTCACCAGTGCGCGGAGCAGCGCGCGATCGTGGCTGACGAGGATCACCGTGCCATCGTAGCCCTCGACGGCCTCCTCGAGCACCTCGATCGACTCGACATCGAGGTGGTTCGTCGGCTCGTCGAGGACCAGCAGGTTCGCGCCAGTCAGCATCATGATCGCCAGTGCGAGCCGCGCACGCTCGCCGCCTGAGAGCACGTTGGTCGTCCGCAGTACGCTGTCGCCGGAGAACCCGAATCGACCAAGGTGTCCCTGGATCGGTCCGCGGCCCCAGGTCGGGCGCAGGTCGGCGATGACGTCGTACAATGTCTTCCCCATCGGGACGTTGCCGAGCTGCTGATCGTAGTAGGCAAGGTTGATCGACCCGCCCACCCGCACTTCGCCGTCCTGCGGCGCACGCTCACCGACGATCGTGCGCAGCAGCGTCGTCTTCCCCGCGCCGTTAGGCCCGATCAACCCGATCACGTCGCCGCGGACGACGCGCGCCGAGAAGTCGCGGAGCAGCGTGCGTCCCTCGACCGCGACGTCGACGTGCTCGGCGACGACGACCTGGTCGCCACCGCGTTCGGCAGCGCGGAGGGCGAGTGACATCACGCCCGCTTCACCGGCGAGCCCGGAGAGCCGCGGCAGGCGGTCGAGCCGCTTCCGCCGCCCCTTTGCCTGCTTGGTGTTCTGCCCGGCGATGTTGCGGCGGATGTAGTCTTCCTCGGCCGCGATCACCTTCCGCTGCTTGTCGTACGCGCGCTGGTCAGAGAGCCGGCGCTCCGTCCGCTGCATCACGAACGACTCGTAGCCACCCGTGTACGGGTAAGCGGTGCCATTCTCGAAGTGGAGGATGTGGTCAGCGACCGCATCGAGGAACGCGCGGTCGTGGCTGACGACCACGACCGTCGCCTCGAGGCCGCGCAGGTACTCCTCGAGCCAGGCGGTGGTCTCGAGATCGAGGTGGTTCGTCGGCTCGTCGAGCAGCAGGACGTCCGCGGGGGCCGCGAGCTGCTGTGCGAGCCCGAGCCGTCCGCGCTCACCGCCGCTCAGCTGTGACAACGGCTGGCTGCGCGCCTTCTCCGGATCGAAGCCGAGCCCATGGAGTACGGCGTCCACCTTTGCCGCGACCTCGTATCCGCCCTCGTGCTGGAAGCGCTCGAGGTCGCGCGAGTACTTCGCCATCGCCTGGTCGGAGGGGTCGCTGCCTAACGCTTCTGCCTGGTGGGCGAGCGACTGCTCGAGCGCGAGCAGCTCGGCGAAGGGACCGGCCGCGGCCGCCCAGACCGTCTCCGCGCCCTCGAAGGTGCGGTGTTGCTCGAGCAGCGAGATGCGGGCTGCGCCCGAGCGCGCGACCTGCCCGCTCGTCGGCTGCTGCGCACCGGTGATCAGCTTGAACAGCGTCGTCTTGCCGATGCCGTTCCGGCCGACGACGCCCCACCGGTCGCCGCGCGCGATCGTGAAGGTGATGTCCTTGAACAGCGTCGTCGCACCGAACTCGACGCCAACGCCGGATAGAGCGATGAGGCTCATGATTCGCGACCAGTCACTTCCCGCACCACTCCTTCCACACGGCCTCCGCAGCCCCGATTGTCAACTGACTTCCGTTCCGGACGAGCGGCATCTGCAGCAGCAGTGGCTCTTCCGCCAGCAGCTGCATCCAGCGCTCGTCACCCATTCGCGAGCTCGCCAGCCCGAGCTCTGCATAACGCTTCGCTGACTTGTCGATCAGCGCAGTCACCCCGAACTTCTGCTGAAACCGCCGCAGCTCCCCCGGCGACGCGGCGCGCTCCATCAGGTCGACGAAGTGCACCTTGATCCGGCGCTCGGCGAAGAATCGCTGTGCCTTTCGCGTGTCAGCGCTTTTCTTCACGCCGAAGATCTGAACTTCCATAGAAGCTGCAACTTAATCGAGCTCACTCCGCAGCGGGCCGGCCGAAATCGATTCGAGCGCCGCCCGCCTCGAGCCGAGCGCCTCGCGCGGCACGCGTAGCGGCACTATGATCAGCTGGCGCGTGCACGATCGACTGTGACGCGCCTCGTTCCGTTCATCCCGGAGCTCTCCATGCGCAAGCTGTCAGGAATCCTCACCACACTTGTTCTCACGGCCGCTGCCTGCATCGCCGCAGCATGTGCGCAGAACACTGCCACTGCGAGCGGCCATGATCATGATACGATGGTCATGCCGACGGTGCCGACCTCCGCTGCCGTGGCTGCCGATGATTCGACGATCGCTCCGGGAGCGATGACTGCGGCCGCGCGACTCGCCGCCTCTCCGCGCCACGGCGAGTGGGTGACGATCAAGACCGGCCCGCAGGCTGGTGACTCGCTCCGTCTCTGGGTGGTCTACCCGCAGCGGAGCACCAAGGCTCCGGTAGTCATCGTCGTGCACGAGATCTTTGGCCTCAGCACCTGGATCCGCAGTGTCGCGGACCAGCTCGCAGCCGACGGCTTCATTGCGATTGCTCCCGACTTCCTCACCGGAAAGGTCGCGGTCGTTCCACCCGACACCGTTCCTTCGCAGGTCGCGACTGCAGCAATTCGGACTCTGGACATGGACGTCGTGCAGCGCCAGATCGACGCCGCCGCTGCCTATGGGATGGCACTCCCAGCCGCCCTCCCGAAGTACGGAGTCGTCGGCTTCTGCTGGGGCGGCGGTGTCTCCTTCCAGCATGCGGTTCATTCCCCGACCCTCGGCGCGTCGGTCGTTTACTATGGAACGTCACCGGCCTCGGCGAGCCTTGCATCGGTTCGCGCACCGGTCCTCGGTCTCTACGGCGGTGAGGATGCGCGCGTCGGCGCAACGGTGCCCCCCGCCGATTCGACGATGCGTGCGCTCGGCAAGGCCTACACGCACTACAGCTTCGCTGGCGCGGGTCATGGCTTCCTGCGAGGACAGGATCAGATGAATGGCGCGAACCTCGCCGCCGCGCGCGCCGCCTGGCCGATGACGATCCAGTTCTTCCGCACCAACCTCGAGCGCTGAAGTGCAACCCACGCACCTGTTTCTCGGTCTCTTTCTCGCTGGCCTCGTCCTCGCCGTCGGCGCGATGCTCTTCGGGGTCGAACGGACGCGGCCGTCCGTTGACGGTGCGCCCACCATCGGCGCGCGCCTCACGGTCCCGAACGTCGCCGCGTTTGCGACGGTGTCGGGCGCCGTCGGGTATCTGCTGCACCGATATGGTTCGCTGGGCACTGCGACGATCTTCGTGATCGCCGCGATCGCCGGCGCGCTCGGGGTCGTCGGCGCGGTTCTCCTCGTCGCGCGGTGGGCACTCCCGGCAGTCGCCGCCGAAGTCGTCGACGAGCGCTATCTCCTGCAGGGCCATCCGGCCAGGGTGACTCGAATCCTTGCCGGTGCTACTGGCGCGCCGAGTGCATACGAGATCTCATATGACGAGGGAGGCGTGACGCATCTGCTGCGCGCTCACAGCCTCGAAGGGGCCGTGCTCGCTCCAGGCTCGGAAGTCGTGATCGAACGCGTCGAGAATGGGGCCGCGTACGTCGAGGCATGGTCGGTCGTCGAACGACGACTCTGACCGCAGGCGGTTGTCCGCCCGGCATGGGCGGAAGGATGGGCAGGATGACGGACGCTGCATGGTTTGGCGTGATCTTCGTGGGATTCTTCATTCTCCGGATCATCGCCGCGACGGTCTTTTTTCTCTGCATCCTCCCCGACGGCGTTCGCTGCCCGAACTGCGACGCCGTCACCGTGCGCGTTCAGTCGCGCGGGTGGAACCTGCTGATGCCCTGGTTCCGCACGAGCTGGTGCTTCGAGTGCGGGTGGGACGGCCTCCTCCGCAACACGCCGAAGCCGTCGAATTATTCTCCCATTGCGAATAAGTTGAGCCACTCGGGCCAGTTGCCGCTCAGCTCGAAGAAATCGTCGAAGTAGCGCAACCCGAGACCTTCGAGCTCCTCGATCAGCGCGACGAGCGACGGCTCCTCGTGAATCGGGCCCACGGCAACGAGCCCTCCCTCGACCCTGAATTCGTCGGGCGTGAGGTTCAGTCGCGCGTCGATCATCGCCCGGGTCAAGCCGGAGGCCTCGAACGCCTTCCGGCGAATCACCATCGTCGGCGCACCTGCTGGTGCCTGCAGCGGCATCTTCCTCTCTCCTTCCGCGGGATCGAGCAGCATAATGACTCGAACCGAGCATCGCCACCGCGCTCCGATCGCGGCTCCTCGACTCGTACATCTTCAGGCTTTCGGGGTATAGCTTTCGTCCCATGTGCAGCGCTCCTAGCTCCGGTCTCGCCATTCCTTGATGACCCCCTCCGAGGCGCCTGAAGCGACCTACGATGTGATCGTCATCGGTGCCGGCCATGCGGGCACCGAAGCAGCCGTCGCTGCCGCACGGTTAGGCGCGCGCGTCGCGATCGTCACGAGCGCGCTCGAGACGATTGGCCAGATGTCGTGCAATCCGGCGATTGGCGGTGTCGCGAAGGGGACGGTCGTCCGGGAGGTCGACGCCCTCGGCGGGATCATGGGTCGCGCGACTGATCTCGCGACCCTCCAGTTCCGGATGCTCAACCGGGGGAAGGGCCCCGCGGTCTGGGCACCGCGCGCACAGTGCGATCGCGGGCTTTATCGGCGCGCCGTGCGCTCGCTACTCGAAGAGCAGCCGGGACTCGACACGATCCAGGGTACCGTTGCCCGCCTGCTCATCGACGACGCGGCGCGATGCGTCCGCGGCATCGAGACCCTCGAGGGGCGCCGCTTCGCCGCACGGGCGATCGTGCTCACTACCGGTACGTTTCTCCGGGGCCGCATCCACATCGGCACCGAGACGAAGATTGCCGGCGGTCGCGCCGGTGAGCCGTCGGCGATCCAGCTTGCCGAGCAGCTGGAGTCGATAGGGCTCGAGGTCGCACGCTTCAAGACCGGGACGCCTCCGCGTATCGATGGCCGTTCGGTCGACTATTCGAAGCTCGACCAGCAGGTGAGCGAGATCGAGGCGTTCGACTATTCATGGTCGCACTTCTGGGAGACGCCGCGTCGCCAGGGCGGAGAGACTCGTCACCCGGCGCAGCTGCCGTGCTGGATCACCTTCGCCGGCGAAGAGGCGAAGGCTGTGGTGCGCGACAACATCGGCCGCTCGGCGATGTATGGTGGCGCGATCGGTTCGCGCGGACCCCGCTACTGCCCATCCGTCGAAGACAAGATCCTTCGCTTCCCCGACGCGGAACGCCATCAGATCTTCCTCGAGCCGGAGGGCCACGACACCCGCGAGCTGTACGTCAACGGACTTTCGACCTCACTTCCTGTCGACGTCCAGCTCCGGATGCTGCACGCGGTTCCCGGACTCGAGGCCGCGCGAATGACTCGCGCCGGCTACGCAATCGAGTACGACTACTACCCCCCGACGCAGCTCGACGCGACGCTTCAGCTGCGCGCGCTCGGCGGCCTCTATCTCGCCGGCCAGATCAACGGCACGACCGGCTACGAAGAGGCAGCGGGGCAGGGTGTCGTCGCCGGCTACAATGCGGCGCTGCGCGTGCTCGAGCAGCCGCCACTGATCCTCGGGCGTGCTTCCTCGTACATCGGCGTGCTCGTCGACGACCTCGTCACCCGCGGCGTGGATGAGCCGTATCGCCTGTTCACTTCACGGTCCGAGTTCCGCCTAACGGTGCGGCAGGACAACGCGCTCCGCCGCCTCGCTCCCGTCGCGATGGAACGCGGCGCGCTGAATGCACGCGAGCAGCGCCTCGTCAGCGCCCGTCTCGACGCCGAGGAGCGTGCGCGCGCGCTCGCCGAGAGCACCTCGATCCGCCCCGAACAGGCGGCGCCGCTGCTCGAGGCCGCGGGCAGCGCGCCGCTCGCGCACGCGGTGAAGGTCGTGGAAGTCGCGCGCCGCCAAGGGGTGACTCTCCTCGATCTGTTGCGCGCAGCCGGAATCGAGGAGCTCATCCCGGCCGATGCTGCCGTGACCGCGGAGCTGGAGATCAAGTATGCCGGCTACTTCGAACGCGAGCGCGTGCAGGCAGACAAGATGCGCCGGCTCGATTCATTCCCACTCGGTGCGGGACTTCCGTACTCCGAGATGCGGTCGTTGTCGATGGAAGCACGGCAGAAGCTGGCGGCGATCGCACCGGCCACCCTCGCGCAGGCGTCGCGGATCCCGGGAGTGAGCCCGAGCGACCTGCAGAACCTCGTCCTCGAGATCGAGCGCCGTCGCGCCACGGCGGGGTGAAACAGGCGGGGGCACCCTCGCCGGCGTCGCGGGTATGTTTCCATGACGCGCATGACCGGCGCTCCTTCGACGAGCCGGCAAGCACGTCAATTAGTATCGCTCTGCTACTAAATCGAACGCTGGTCCGACCAGGAGATCTCATGACCGCTCTTCGCGCATTGTCGCTGTCCTCCATTGTCGTCGCCGGTGCCGTGGCCTGTGCGCCGGCGATGGCGCAGCAGCCCGCGCCCGGCTCAGCCTCGATGGCGATGTCGCCTTCCACGCCGCTCCCGATGATCGTCACCCGCGGCCAGGGGGAAACGAAGATCACGCCCGACCGCGCTCGGCTCGAAGTCAGTGTGCAGACGCGTGCGGCAACAGCGGCGGATGCCGGCGCACAGAACGCGAAGAAGCAGCAGAGCGTTCTTGATGCATTGCGAAAGCTCGGCTTCTCCGGTGAGCAGCTTTCGACGGTGGACTACAACCTTTTCCCGGAGATGCAGTACGACAAGAACGGCCAGAGCCCGCGCGTCGTCGCCTACAACGCGACGAACACTGTTCGGGTCGACATCCGCGACGTCGGCATGATCGGGAAGGCGATCGACGCCTCACTCGAGGCAGGGGCGAACATGATCAGCTCTCTCTCGTTCTACTCGTCGAACAGCGACGCGGCGCGGCGCGCGGCGCTGGCGAGCGCCGTCGCTCGCGCACGCAGCGACGCGGATGCGATCGCGACGGCGGCGGGCGGATCGATCGGCGCGCTGATGGAGATCAGCACCAGCGACTTCGCGCCGCCCGTCATCTATAACCGGGCGCAAATGGCGAGCGACATGTCGGCGAAGATGGCAACCGCGACGCCGATCGAGCCTGGCGAGCAGACTGTCACTGCTATCGTGAACGCACGGTGGGCTTTCGTGCCGCGCTAGACCAAATTGAGGCTTGGGGTTGGTCACGGAGGGGGCGCGGGTTGGCCCCCTCTTTAATTGGCCAACAGACTAGGAACTTTGTTTCACGTGAAACATGAGCTCATCCATTAGCGAGCTCTTCCAAAGAACGCGTTTCACGTGAAACAAGGTGCGGCTATATTCCAGCCTTCTCTCAGCACGGGATGGCCTGTGGGTCGAGTGATCGCGATCGCGAACCAGAAGGGCGGGGTCGGCAAGACGACGTCCGCAGTGAATCTCGCCGCGAGCCTCGCGGTCGCCGAGCAGAGAACGCTGCTCATCGATGGCGACCCGCAGGGAAACGCGACAAGCGGAATCGGGATCAGCCGCGAGCAGATCGGGCTGACCGTGTACGACGCCCTGATCGGAGAGTCGTCGATGGCTGACGCAACGATTCGCTCGGTGCAGTTCAAGCATCTCGACGTCGTCCCGGCAACCCCGGACCTCGCCGGGGCGGAGGTCGAACTGGTCACGCACCCCCGCCGCGACCGCGCGATGAAGGAAGCCGTGGACCAGGTCCGCGACGACTACGACTTCATCCTGATCGACTGCCCGCCTTCGCTCGGGCTCATCACGCTGAACATGCTCGCGGCGGCGGATGCGTTGCTCATCCCGCTCCAGTGTGAGTATTACGCGCTCGAGGGAATCTCCCAGCTCTTGAGCACCGTGACGCTGGTCCAGCGCGGCGTCAACGCAGCGCTGGGAATCGATGGCGTCCTCCTCACGATGTACGACGCTCGACTCAATCTCTCCCGTCAGGTCGCGGCGGATGCGCGGGAGTACTTCGGACCAAAGGTCTTTCAGACGGTCGTGCCGCGGAACATCCGCCTCGCTGAAGCACCGAGCTTCGGCAAGCCGATCATCCTCTATGACGTCACCTCGGTCGGCGCGCAGGCTTACATGGGCGTCGCACGAGAGTTGATCGAACGCTTCGGGAGACGGACCAGCGCATTCGAGCGCCAAGTCGCCACGGCCGCTGAAGAGGCCGGAGCGGTACAGCCGGCGGAGGAGTCACGGTGAGCAACGAAAAGCCGCAGCGGCGCCTCGGTCGTGGACTCGAGGCATTGATCAACAGCGCCCCGACCATCGCACCGCCGCCAGGCACCGAGGTACGCAACTCGGCATCGTCAAGCCCATATCGCGAAATCGCGCTCGCCGACATCAAGCCCAATCGCTATCAGCCGCGCCGCGAATTCAAGCCGGAGGAGCTGGCGGAGCTGCAAGCGAGCATCAAATCGACCGGCCTCCTCCAGCCGATCACCGTCAGGCCGGCCGGGCCGGACCGCTACGAGCTGATTGCCGGGGAGCGCCGCCTGCGGGCGGTGACAGGTCTTGGCTGGCCGAAGATTCCCGCAGTGGTGAAGGACATCGACGACCGGACGGCGCTGACGCTCGCCTTGGTCGAGAACCTGCAGCGATCCGACCTCAATCCACTCGAGGAGGCAGAGGGATATCAACGGCTGCTCGACGAATTCGCAATGACCCAGCAGCAGGTGGCTGACGTCGTCGGCAAGGATCGGTCGACCGTCGCAAATATCCTCCGCATTCTCGCGTTGCCGGCGAGCGTACGTCGCATGGTCGCTGAATCGCAGCTGACCTTGGGACACGCACGCGCGCTGTTGTCGTTCCCGGACGAGCGCTCGATAACGGCCGCCGCTCGCGATGTCGTCGCTCGCCAGCTGACGGTTCGCGATGTCGAGCGGATGGCCCGCGAGGGAGGGTCGAAGCCTTCGAAGCCGACGCCGGGGATCGACTCGCGCCCCGCCGAGGTCCGCAGGATCGAAGACCAGCTTCGGAAAAAGCTGCAAACGGATGTTCACATCTCGCTGTCCGGGAAACAGAAAGGCGAGTTGCGCGTCCCTTTTTACTCAGCCGATGACTTCGAGCGAATCATGGAGATCATGCTCGGCACGAAGCGGGAAGCGATGTGAACACGGAAGTGACGAGGAAGAATGACGGATCCGAACGGCGGACAAAAACAGGGCTACGGTAACATCTACACGCCGCACGCTGGATCGATGATCATCCAGGTGCAGCGTGAAGGCGGACTCGCCAATCGGACCATCGTCCTGAGTCCGACCCGGGTTCGCATGCTGCGCTTCGTGCTTTCCAAAACCGGAATGGCGATCGCGAGCGTCCTCGGACTCGTCTTCGTCTTCTTCGGCATTCAAGCCGCGCGAGTTCCCCTGCTCACCCGGCGACTCGCGACCATGGAGCTCGACGCGAAGCGCCTCGATACGCTTCAGGTCACCCTCGGCCAACTCCAGAAGCGGTACGAGCAGGTCCAGACGATGCTCGGGGCGTCACCTGCCCAGCGCAGCGTAGCGAGCAGCGCACCGGCCGCAGTCGTCACGCCACCGCCACCGGCAACCGACACGGTGACGATGACACTCCCGACGCGCTACCCGCTCGACGCCAAGGGATTCGTCACCAGAGGCGTCGGGAGCGGGCAGGAGTATGGCGCGACGCATCCCGGCCTCGACATCGCGGTCGCCGAGGGTACCGAGGTTCGTGCCGCCGGGGGCGGGCTGGTCGTCGAAGTGAGCGAGACCCCCGAGTACGGGAAGATGGTCCGGCTTGCGCATCCGCAGGGTTACGAGACGCGCTACGGTCACCTCAGCCAGATCCGCGTTAGGCGGGGCGACCGGATCTCACTCGGCACCGTGATCGGGCTCTCCGGGAATACTGGCAACTCGACCGCTCCGCACCTGCATTTCGAAGTTCGGAAGAACAACGCGGCCGTCGATCCGATGACGCTCATTCAGCAACCGAGGCAGTAGGCAACACATGGCGATCTTCAAGGAAGAAAAACAGGACGGCAGGAACGGCGCCAACGGTGAGGGCGCGCTGTCCATCATCGCGGCGGGGATGACGGTCAGCGGCGACATCGAGAGCAGCGGCGTCGTGAAGGTCGAGGGGCGCGTCGAAGGCTCGATCCGCAGCGCGCGCCAGGTGCTCGTCGGCCGACAGGGTACGGTCCACGGGGACATCGAGACGCGCGAAGCAGTGATCGGTGGCTCGGTCGAAGGAACGATCACCGGAAGCGAGCGCGTCGAGATCCAGGCGACGGCCTCCGTCCAAGGCGACATCATCACCCGCAC
>Ga0308175_100000780_pt1 | contig 21116 bp, 18 predicted proteins | sample PhyCR1_3_FD_203893 | JGI IMG/M metagenome (GOLD analysis project Ga0308175, IMG submission 203893) | Soil microbial communities from UC Gill Tract Community Farm, Albany, California, United States - DLSLS.C.R1 | ecosystem: Environmental > Terrestrial > Soil > Agricultural land | place: USA...
CACCCACCCGGCCCGGAATCTTCCAGGCCAGGCCGCTAGTGGTAGTCACCCCGCAGATCTCGCCCTTGGCGTTGATGCCGTTGCAGTTGATGGTGCCATGCACCACCCGCGAGCCCAGGAAGCCATCCTCGAACAGTGAGTCGAGCACCCGCCGGTCCGACGATGCCTGGCGGTCGGGGTCGAGATAGTGCTTGGGATCCGAGCGCCGCTTCCATTCGAGCCAGGCGCGGCGCGAGTGCTCGGTGTTGAGGTCCGGCTCGATGGTGACGCCCAAACCCCGCGCGAAGGCCTGGGCGCCGGCCCCGACCAGCAGGTGGTGGTCGGTCTGGTTCATCACCGCCTGCGCCACCTTCGACGGCGTGCGGACGCCCTCCAGCCCGGCCACCCCACCCGCCCGGCGCTTGGGGCCGTGCATGCAGCACGCGTCGAGCTGTACGACGCCGTCCGCGTTGGGCAGTCCCCCGTACCCGACCGAGTCCTCCTCCGGGTCCAACTCGAGGATATTCACCCCGGCGATCAGCGCGTCGAGCACGTCGCCGCCGGCGGTCATTTGCGTGAACGCCTTCTCCACGCAGGTGACCGGCCCGCCGTTCTTGTACCAGTTGCCGTTCATGGAGGAGATGACCACCGGCTGAACGGCCAAGCGCCGAACCACCGGCGCCGGAAAAGCCGCCTGGAGCGGGGCGGCCGCCGCGACGCCCGCGGCGGCCCCCCGCTTCAGGAACTCCCGCCGGGTGACCGACATCAGTAACCCGGGTTCTGCGTCATTCCAGGCGCGACGTCCCGCTCCGCCTGCGGAATGGGGAACAGTGCCTGGGTCTCCGGAATCCCCAGCACCGCGACGGCCTGGCCGGTGCGCACCAGGTCGGGCCACCGATCGCCCTCGAACGCCAGCTCGAGCCGCCGCTCCGTGTCGATGGCGGCCAGCACGTCGGCCTGGCTGGTGACGTCGGCGCCGAGCACGTGGTCAGGCAGACCCGCGCGCTCGCGAATGGGGTTGTAGCTGTCCACCGCGCCCTGCAGGTCGTTCTGTCGGGCTAGCGCTTCGGCCTTGATCAGCAGCACCTCGGCGAGGCGGATCACGTGCAGGTCTTCGGCGCCGAAGGTGGTGGCCCACTTGGTGCCGGACGGCGCGTCGTCGTCATCGAGCGTGATGTTTCGAGCCAACCGCTCGTCCGCGGGATCGTAGGCGTCGATCAGGCTCTGGTCCGGGGCGAGCACGCCGCCGCCGCCGTCCAGCGTCTCGGTGATGTAGTCGAAGCCCAGCCAGTTAAACTGGACCGCCGTGAACGTGATCTTGAAGATGTCCTCCGGGGTATCCTGACCCTCGGCGTCGAACAGATCGGCATAGTCCGGGGCCAGGGTGTGATTCGGGATCACCGCGTCGGCCGCGGCCGCAGCCGCGGCGTAGTCGCCCCGGTAGAGCTGCACCCGCGCGAGCAGCGCATTCACCGCGTCGACGGTGGCCTGCGTGGTCGGCTCGGTATTGGTGATCATCGTGCCCGCGTCGCCGAGATCCGCGAGGATCTGGGTGTACACGTCGGCGACCGGGCTCCGCACGGCCTGACCGGCTTCATTGACGTCCTTGACCGGCGTGAGCCGGATCGGCACGTCACCGAACAGCTTGACCAGGTTGTGATAGTGCAGGGCCCGGAGAAAATGTGCCTCGCCCAGGATCTCGTTCTTCTCGGTGTCGTCGAGGTCCGCGACAGCCGGCACCCGCTCGAGAATCACGTTGACCCGGTTGATGCCATCGTAGATCCCATCCCAGATGCTCTGCACCGAGGAGTTGTCGGCGCGGAGGCGGTTGCCGTCGGCATCGCTATAGGCCTGCGAGGTGCCGGTGTTCACGGCGTTGTCGGCGGAAAGGTCACCCAGTTCGGTGAACTCCTCGCCGTAGTAGCTGTCGTCCTCAAGGGCATTGTAGGCCCCGGTGAGCGCGGCACGCGCACCCCGGGCACTCGTGATGGCGTCGGTGTCCGGCAGCTTGTCTACCGGATCCTGGTCGAGCATCGAATTGCAGCCCGCCAGCGACACCACCAGCGCGAAGGCGAGGGCGAAACGGATAGTCATCGCGAAGCTCCCGTGCGTGGTGGCGGCTACCAGGAGGCCTGGACGCCGAAGGTGAAGGTGCGAGCCAGCGGGTAGGCGTAGAAGTCGGTGCCCAGCGCGAAGCCCGACGCGGTGCCCAAGTCATCGATCCCGGTCGCGTTGTTGTCGGCGCCGTTGCTGTTCACATCGGGCGAGTAGCCGCTGTAGTCGGTAATGGTGAACAGGTTCCGCACCGAGCCGTAGAACCGCGCCGAGGCGAAGCCCAGCGCGCCGGCCCAGCGGTCCGGAAACCGATATCCCAGGGTCAAGTCCTGCATCCGCCAGTACGAGCCGCTCTCGATGTAGCGGCTCGAGATCTCCGCCGCGCCCGAGACGCCGTCGTAGCTGGCACGCGGCTGGTCGGTCTTGTCGCCCGGCTGGCGCCAGCGCCTGAGCACGTCGGTGAACTGGTTGTCCAGGTACCACCCGCCGGCGTCGCTGAAGATCCGCATCGCGTTGAACACCTGGGCGCCGTGGCTGAACACCAGGAACCCGGTAAGGTCGAACCGCTTGTAGTTCACCGTACTGGTGAGGCCGCCGGTGTAGTCCGGGTGCGGGCTGCCCACGATGGTGCGGTCGTCGGCAGTGATCGAGCCGTCGCCGTTCACGTCATCGTAGATCGCGTCGCCCGTGGCGGGATCCACGCCGAGGAAGTGAAGCGTGTAGAAGGCGCCGATCGGCTGTCCCACCTCGATCCGGTTGATGTCCCGCTCGCCGCCGTTGAACGGCTGGCCGTTGAACAGCGCGGTCACCTTGTTACGGTTGATGCCCAGGTTGAGCGTGGTCGACCAGCGGAACCCGTCAGGGCGCCGCGAGTCGATGTTCACGGTGGTGAGGGCTACCTCGACGCCCTGGTTCCGCACGTTCCCGACGTTGTCGAACACCGTGGTGAAGCCGGACGTGCCGGAGACCGGCCGCGCGAGCAGCAGGTCCTTGGTGAGCTTGTGGTAGTAATCGGCGGTCAGGCTCACCCGCCCGCGTGCGAACGTCATGTCGAGGCCGGCGTCGAACTGCCGGGTGGACTCCCACTTGAGGTTGGGGTTGGCCAGGTTGCTCGGCGCGCTGCCCGGGGTGTCCCCGTAGTTCGCGCTGCCGAACAGGCCCTGCCAGGGATAGTCGCGAATCGCCTGGTTGCCCGTGAGGCCGTAGCTCGCGCGGAGCTTGAAGTATTCGAAGAGCCCGCCCTTCATGAACGGCTCTTCGCTCAGGAGCCAGCTCCCCGACACGGCCGGGAAGAAGCCCCACCGGTTGTTGGGGCCGAACCGGCTCGAGCCGTCGGTGCGGAAGCTGACGCCCAAGCCGTACTTGCGGTCCAGCGTGTATTCCCCGCGGGCAAAGAACGAAGCCAGATTGCTCTTCGAGTTGGTGGCCTGGCCCAGGATCAGCACGGCCGCGTTGCTCACCTGGGTGAAGTGGTCGCTGCTGAAGCCTTCGCCGCGGATGAAGTTGAACTCGCTGCGGTTGAACTCCAGGCTGTTGCCGGCCGTGAGCGTGAGCTCCGACCGCTGGCCCAGGTTGGGGTTCAGGGTGGCGAAGTTGTCGATCACGTAGCGGTTGGCCTGGGTGTAGCCGCTCTTGGCCACGCCGTCGGAGCTGGACGCGTAGGTGCCGGTGACCAGGCGGGACTCGAACTGGTCCTCGCGCAGGTTCACGTTGTCGAGCCCGAACCGGCTGGTGAACAGCAGGCGGTCGGTCACCCGGAGGCGCGCTTCCAGGTTGCCGAGCAGCGTGTTGGTGCGGGCCCGAACGTCGTTCAACGTGGCCAGCGCCACCGGGTTGGGGTATTCAAGATCGGGCGGCCCGGTAAAGTCGCCGGCGGCGTCGCGGATCGGAATCATCGGCGAGTCGCCCACCGCGTCGGTGATGATGCCCTTGTCGCTGCCGTCGTTCTCGATCCGGTCGTCGTGGTCGCCCGAGAACGAGAGCGACGTGCTGAACGACAGGCGGTTGTTCGGGTTGAAGTCGAGGTTCAGACGGCCGCCCGCCCGGCGGTAGCCCGAGTTGATCACGATGCCGTTCTGATCGAACCAGGTGCCGCTCAGGCGGTAGCGCAGCCGCTCGTCGCCGCCGCTCACCGAGAGCTCCGCGTTGCTCACCGGGGCCGAGCGCAGCACGCCGTTCTGCCAGTCACCGCCGGTCTGGTCGTCCACGCCGGCCACGCCGTAGTAATTGTCGCCGTAGCCGTCATTGACGGCGCTCTCGTTGAAGTACTCGAGATATTGCTGGGCGTTCAGCAGGTGCAGCCGGCGCGCGCTGGACTGCGTGCCGATGTAGCTGTTGAAGTTCACCGTGGTACGGCCGGCCTGGCCGCGCTTGGTGGTGATGAGTACCACGCCGTTGGAGCCGCGGGAGCCGTAGATGGCGCTGGCGGCCGCGTCCTTCAGCACGTCGATCGACTCGACGTCGTCCAGGCTCAGCGTGCTGATCGCGGCGACGTTCTGGCCGCCCACGTCGAGCTGACTGAGGTCGCCGGCGATCATCGGCACGCCGTCCACCACGTACAGCGGATCGTTGCTGGCCGAGATCGAGGCCAGCCCGCGGACGCGAACCGAGATGGCGTTGCCGGGATTGCCGGCGTTCTGGGTCACCTGCACGCCCGGCGCCTTGCCCTGGAGCGCGGCGTCCACGCTGGCGATCGGCTGCCCGACCAGGTCGGCGCCCGACACCGACGCCACCGACGTGCTGAGCTCGGCGCGGGTCTGCGTGCCGTAGCCCACCGCCACGACTTCCTCGAGCTTGGCCACCCCGGGCACCAGCACGAAGTCGACGGTGGTCTCGCCGTCGGCCGTGACCGTCACGTCCTGCTCGGCCGGCGAGTAGCCGATGAGCTGCACCCGCACCCGCGCCGTCCCGGCCGCGACGTTGGCCAGCACGTAGGTGCCGCCCTGGTTGGTCTGGGCTCGCGCCGTGCCGCCGACGATACTCACTTGCGCCCCCTCCAACGGCGACTGGGTGGCGGAATCGCTCACCGTGCCGCGGATGGTGCCGGTCTGCGCCAGCAGGGCGGCGCCGGGCAGGCTCAGGAGGACGGCCACTCCGAACAGAACAAGTCGAAATCGATGCATCGCGGGCTCCCCAGGGTTGAGGCTCTGGAACTGAGGCTGTGGCACTACCGCGCCGGCAGCGTGGCGCGGCCCTTCGCGGGATCGTACGTGCTGCCGGACGGCAGCAGCTGCACCCGGAGACCGGTGGCGCCCAGGAGCGGGGCGTCGGGCGGCGTGACCCGGGCCTGTCGAGCGTCGTACACCACCACGTCGCTTTCTCCCAGCACCCGCCAGCGTCCGTCGGGCGAGACCTCGATGGCGGTGCTCTCGTCGATGCCCACCCCGATGAGGTAGGGGCGCTCCAGCACCGCGCTCAGCAGGCGATTGTGCCGCTCGCGCTTGAGGAAGTGCTGGTCGACGATGGCGCCGTGCAGAAAGCCGAGGCCGGGGACGACTTCGATCCGCCGGCGCTCGATGGCGGGATACTCGTCGCCGTAGTAGCCGGTGGTGTCGCCCGGCGGGGTCTGGTCGCCGGTGATCATCGAGTCGGACATGATCGCGGCGCCGGCCGAGGTGCCGCCCAGGACCGCCCCGGCCTGGTAGCGCTGGTGGATCGCGCGGAGCGAGGCGGTGCCGCCGAGAACCGCGGTCAGCCGCTTCTGGTCGCCGCCGCCGAACCAGACGCCGCTGGCGGCGGCGAGCCGCTCGACCGACTCGAGCGCGTCCGCCTGCTCGCGGGTGACCAGGAAGACGAAGGCGTCGGCCCCGAGGCTGTCGAGCTCCTTCACCAGCTCGGCGCCCGACTCCTCCGCCTCTTCGCTCGCCATCGGCACCACCGCGATCCGGGCATGCCCCGGGCCGCCGGCCAGCTCGACGAACCGGCGCATGAGCGCCTCATCCCGGGACCCGCCGCCCACGATCACCAGCGAGCCTTTCGGCTTCTCGGCCCGCGGTGCGACCCGCGGCGTGATTGGTGGGATCGGCGCGGCCGACCCGAGCAGGGTCAGGGTCGCGAGGACGGCGGCGTGGCGGCCAAAGCGAAGCATGCGGGGCTCGATCAGGGAGAGGGAGGTGACAGCCGGACCGTGGGCACGCGGCCGCGGGCGGTGGGCCCGGACCACCACCCGAGCCGCAGCGAGATGCGATCGGCGGCCGCCCGCACCGGCCCCGCGAGGGCACGGATGCGAGCCGCCGGGAACCGGGTGGTCGGGCCGCCGACTGAGATGGCCGCGATGATGCGTCCGTCGTGCCGCCGGACCGGCGCTCCGATGGCCACGTACCCGGCCTCGAGCTCGTCGACGGCCGCGGAGTATCCCTGCCGCGTCACCTGGGCCAGCTGCGCGGCCAGCTTGGTGGCCGAGCTGACCGTACGGGGGGTGAGCCGGACCAGCCGCCCGCCCGCGGTCCGGACGAACTCGCGGACGAAGCTGGGATTTCCGGCGGCGGCGGCCGCGAGCAGCACCTTGCCGGTCGAGGTGGCGTGCGCGGGCCACCGGGTGCCGACGCTGGGCGAGGTCCCGATGAGATGGCCTCCCTGGACCTCGTCCAGGATGAGCGTCTCGGTGCCGGCCAGGATCTCGACGCTGGAGGTCTCGCCGCTGGCGCGGGTGAGCGCCTCGAGCTCCGGCCGGGCCGCCGAGACCACGCTGTTGGTGCGTTGGGCCCGCGCCCCCAGCTCGATGGCCGCCGGTCCCAGCCGGTACGCCGCGGCCGGCCCCGCGCGGGACAGGAGCCGCCCCTCTTCGAGAGCCGACAGGAGCCGGAAGGCGGAAGGCTTGCTGATCGACAGCTCGCGGGACAGATCGGCGAGCGACCACTCGGGATGCTCGTCGGTGAAGGCGTACACGATGCGGAGGGCGCGGACTACGGCCTGCGTCCCGGGCATCCGGTCCGATGCAAACATGAAACGCTGTTTCACAATTGTGCCCAATGTCCCGCCCGCGGCCGCCGCTGTCAAGACGCGCGCAGGCCCGATCGCCCTCCTGAGTGTCCAGTGGCCGGCGCCCGCCGGCGCGGCGATATGATGTCGTCGCGCATCCTACAAGTGGGCCGATATGAGCCGAGCGTAGGCGTCGGCGCCCCGACCGTTTATCGCGGCGCGACGACCCGGCGATGTGTGACGCAGGTCTCGGTAACCGTCGGTCCGGTCGCTATGTTTCACACAGGCCTTGCTGGAAGGACGTGCCGTTTTGCCTGCGTTAGTAGATCTCGTCGTCGCTGGCCCGATCCTGTGGCTCGCACTGTGCGAAGCCGCAGACTCCCGGGAAGCACCGCTCGCCGTCAGTCCCCCGCCATTCCGGTTTCTCCCCCTCCGCCGTTCGCCATCCGAGCCGCCCTCTACGTGGTTGCTTGACCGCGCGGCCGATCGCGAGACCGGCGCGGCGCCGGTCCGCGGCCGCGGTGCCCGCCTGACCGAGCGCTGATCGAGGCGACAGACGCCCGCCGTCGCGGCTCACGCGCCGGGCGGGCCCACACCGTCGGACGTCCTCCGGCCAGTGAGGGCGTCCGCTAAACCGGAGGTTCGGGTATGGTGGAAATCGATCTAGGGATCCCGCGCACGCGAGATACGGCGATCGCGTCGCCTTCGGATTCCAGAGTCACCGAGATGGAGGCCGGCTCGATCGGCGAAGCGGTCGGCGGCGCGGCGGCGCTGGTGCTGGCCATCCTGGCACTGATCGGCGTGCTGCCGCTCACCCTCGCATCGATTGCCGCGATCGTGCTCGGCTGCGGCATGCTGGTGGGCGGGGCGGCATTGTCGCGGCGGTTTTCGCTGGGCATACCGTCGGCCGCGGCGTCCCGCGCCCGGCAGGAGGTGGTCGGCGCACTCGGCATGCAGGCCATCGCCGGCATCGCCGCCGTCGTGCTGGGCATCCTGGCACTGCTCGGCGTTCGGCCGCTCCTGCTGCTCAGCATCAGCGTGCTGGTCCTCGGCGGCGCGCTGCTCACGGCCGGCGCCGGAATGGCACGGCTGGCGCGCTCCTCACGCTGGCTCCGGGGTGAGGCTGGTAGCGTCGCGCCGGCGACCGGATGGTGGGAGGCGGAGATCGGCGTGGGCGCCGTCGTGCTCGGCATTCTGGCGCTCACCGGGCACGACCCGGCGACGCTGACCATCGTGGCGCTCCTGGCCGTGGGCGCGGCCCTCCTCATCGGAGGGTCGATGCTCACGGCCCGGTTGTTCAGCGCGCTTGGCTGAGCGCACGCATTGGCAGCTGCCCGGCGGACGCCTGCCACGGCGTTCCGCCGGCGCTACTCAAGGGAGGACGTCATGCAAGGGACATTCTACGCCGCGGTCGCCATCGGCGCGCTGATCGCCGTGGGGCCGGAGGCCGGGCATCCAGCGGTCGCGCTCCGCCCGCCATCGGATAGCGGCGTCGGCGCCAAGCTGCTCGGATCGTGGGTGGGCACGCGGTTCGATGCCAGCGCCGCCGCCGGGCACAAGTTCACCATGAGCTGGAGGCGGGATACGAGCAACGCTCTGACCGGGGTCGTCACCATGAATGGCTCGAGCTACCCGGTCCGCGTCGTGTGGAGCTCGGACACCGGCTTCGTCACCGAGTCGGCCCCGCACCAGAGCACCAGCCTCAAGGAGAAGGTCGTGACCCGGACCGTGTCGCACTTCAAGGGCGATTCGTTGTTCGGCACCTTCGAGGCCCGTCCGATGAGCTACCAGGGCAAGACCGAGCAGGGTCACTTCAGCGCCCACAAGGGCTGATACACGGCGACGGCCAAGGGACTTCCGGGGTCGGGGTCGTTGACTCCGACTCCGGGCCCTGGCTCCCTGGCGCTGACCTGAGGTGGTCGGCTGGTCAGGGGGCCGGGTGGTCAAGTGGTCGGGCGCCCCTCTTCCCCCATCAGGCCGGGGCACCCTCGTGCCGACCCCGGCGGCTTGTCCAAAGCCCGTCCGCTGGTTAACCTTACGGGCTTATGTTTGACGAGCTGTCCCAGAAACTCAACGACACCCTCCAGCGGCTCACCGGCCGCGGTGTCCTGACGGAAGATGCGGTCAAGGAAGGGCTTCGGGAAATCCGCCGGGTCCTCCTCGAAGCCGACGTCAGCTTTGATCTTACCCGCGAGTTCCTCGAGCGGGTGCAGGCCAAGGCGGTCGGAGTTACCGCGCTCAAGGACGTTCGGGCCGGGCATCAGCTGGTCAAGATCGTCTACGACGAGCTGGTGGCGCTGCTGGGTGAAAAGCAGGCGCCGCTCGCGTTTGCCACGGTGCCGCCGACCGTCATCCTGCTGGTCGGCCTGCAGGGCTCGGGCAAGACCACCACCGCCGGCAAGCTGGCGCGGCGGCTCAAGCAGGAGCAGAAGGCGCCGTTCCTGGTCGCGGCCGACGTGTACCGCCCGGCGGCCATCGAGCAGTTGCTCACGCTGTCCACGCAGGTCGAGGTCGGGGCCTACGCAGATCCCGGGTCCCAGGACGTGGTCGGGATCGTGAAGCGGGGCATCGTCGAGGCGGGGAAGGCGCGGGCGCGGACGGTCCTGGTGGACACCGCGGGCCGGCTCCAGATCGACGACGAGATGATGGACGAGCTCCGGAAGCTCAAGGCCGCCGTCAACCCGCACGAGATCCTGCTGGTGGCCGACGGAATGACCGGTCAGGACGCGGTGCGCATCGCGCAGGGCTTCCACCAGGCGCTCGGCGTCACCGGCGTCATCCTGACCAAGATGGACGGCGATGCCCGCGGTGGCGCGGCGCTTTCCATCTATGGGGTCACCAAGGCGCCGATCAAGTTCATCGGCGTGGGCGAGAAGCTGGACGCGCTGGAGCCGTTCCACCCCGACCGGCTCGCGGGGCGCATCCTCCAGCAGGGCGACATCCTCTCGCTGGTGGAAAAGGCCCAGACCGCGGTCGACGAGAAGGAAGCCGAGCGGCTGGCGAAGAAGGTCACCTCGAAGAAGGGGATGGACCTCGAGGACTTCCTCAACGCCATGCGGCAGATGCAGAAGATGGGGCCGCTCAAGAACGTGCTGGGCCTCCTGCCGGGCATCAACCCGGCCATGCTGCAGGCGGCCAAGGTCGACGACAAGAAGCTCAAGCACGTGGAAGCCATCGTGCTCTCGATGACGCCCAAGGAGCGGTCCAACCCCGACGTCATCAACGGGCAGCGGCGGCTCCGGATCGCCAAGGGCAGCGGGCGCACGGTGCAGGAAGTGAACACGCTGCTGTCGCAGTTCAAGCAGATGCAGAAGGTGATGAAGAGCGTGGGAAAGTCCGGGGGCGCGGGGCTCAAGCTTCCCTTCGGGCGTGGACCTTTCCCCGGATAACCCCGGACACCCCAGGAACGGACATGGCAACTCGCATTCGGCTGCGTCGCGTCGGCCGCAAGAAGATCCCGCTGTACCGCATCGTCATCGCCGACCAGGAGTCGCCGCGCGACGGGCGGTTCATCGAGATCATCGGCACCTACAACCCGAAGGGCGCGACGGCGGCCGAGAAGATCCAGGTGGACGCCGAGAAGGCGCGCCAGTGGATCGCGCAGGGCGCCACGCCGTCGGACACGGTGCAGTCGCTGCTCAAGCAGGCCGGGGTGTTCAAGGCCGCTCCGGTCTGATGACGGCCGGCGCCCGCCAGCTGGTGGTGGGCCGATTGAGGAAGCCGCACGGATTGAAGGGCGACCTCACGCTGTTCCCGCTCACCGACGATCCCGACGCGGTGTTCGCCGCGGGGCGGTCGGTGTGGCTGGTGGGGCTGGACGGCGAGACGGTGGCGGGGCCGCTCACGATCGAGCGGAGCCGGGCGTACCATCGCGAGTGGCTGATCAAGTTCGCGGGCGCCGACGGCCGCGAGGCGATCGATCCCTGGCGGGGGCTGTTCCTGGCGGCGCCGGCCGACCAGCTGGCCCCGCCCAAGGACGACGAGGTCTACCTCCACGAGCTGGACGGGTTCGCGGTCCGGCTGCCGGACCAGACGCCGCTCGGGCTGGTGACCGCGGTATACGAGCTCCCGTCGGGGCTCATGATCGAGGTGCAGGGGCCCAGGCGCGAGTTCCTGCTGCCGTACAAGAAGGAGTTCGTGCGCGAGGTGGACCGGGCGGGCCGGCGGCTAGTGGTGACGCCGCCGGAGGGGCTGGTGGAGTAGGGGCGACAGGGCGATAGGGCGATAGGGACGAGGTAGGCTGCGTTGTCCTCATCCCGAGCGAAGCGAGGGACCTTGCCGGGCCGAGTTCGAACCGTGGGTGAGAAGGTCCCTCGCTTCGCTCGGGATGAGGTCGCTCGGACGGCGCCATGCTGACGATCGACGTCATCAGCCTGTTCCCCGAGGTCGTCGCCCCGTTCACGGCGGCGAGCATCCCGGGTCGGGCCGCGGCCGCCGGACTGGTGAGCTTCAACCTGGTCCAGCTCCGCGATTTCACCCACGACCGCCACTGCACCGTGGACGACTACGCCTACGGGGGCGGCGCGGGGATGGTGCTCAAGCCGGAGCCGTTCTTCGAGGCGGTGGAGAGCCTGGGCGCGGTGGAATCGGTGGTGTTGTTGTCGGCACGGGGCCGTCGCTTTACCCATGACGATGCGGTGCGGTTCTCGCTGGGCCGGCGGCTCACGCTGCTCTGCGGGCACTACAAGGACGTGGATCAGCGGGTGGCGGAGCGGCTGGCCACCGAGGAGCTCTCGGTCGGCGACTTCGTCCTCTCGGGCGGCGAGCCGGCGGCGGCCTGCATTCTCGACGCGGTGGTGCGGTTGCTCCCGGGCGCCTTGGGCGACCACGAGAGCGCCAGCGGCGATTCGCATTACGACGGGCTGCTGAGTCCGCCGAGCTATACCCGGCCGCCGGAGTATCGCGGCCTGGAAGTGCCCGAGGTGCTGCGCTCGGGCGACCACGCGCGGATCGAGGCGTGGCGGCAGGCCGAGGCCGAGCGGCTGACGCGGGAGCGGCGGCAGGACCTGTGGGAGCGGTATCTTGAACGGTCGTAGAGCAGGACCGACGACACACCAGGCACGGAGGTTCCGACAATGGAGCGACTGGCAGAAGTGGCCCGTGAGGGCTTGCGCACGGACATTCCTGCATTCGATCCGGGAGACACCGTCCGGGTCATGGTCCGGGTCCGCGAGGGCGACAAGGAGCGGCTCCAGGCCTTCGAGGGCCTGGTGATCGCCAAGCGGGGCGGGGGCATCAGCGAGAACTTTACGGTGCGGAAGGTGTCGGCCGGCGTGGGCGTGGAGCGGCTGTTCCCCATGCACAGCCCCACCATCGCCTCGGTCGAGCTGGTGCGCCGCGGCCGGGTGCGCCGCGCCAAGCTGTACTATCTCCGCGCGCTGAGCGGCAAGGCGGCGCGGATCCGGGAGAAGCGCGAGGGCTGAGCCGGTGCCTCCCCGTCCCTCGCTCCAACGGGAACGGGCGGCCTGGGCCGACGAGGCGCTCCTCGTGGGCGTCGACGAAGCGGGCCGCGGCCCACTGGCAGGACCGGTGGTCGCCGCGGCCGTCGTGTTTCCGGCCGGGTGCCGCGCGGTGCGCGGGCTCCGTGACAGCAAGATCCTCCCCGCGCGCATCCGGCTCAAGCTCGCGGAGCAAGTCCGCGTGCGGGCGCTCGGCTTCGGGGTCGGCGCGGCCTCGTCGCACGAGATCGATCGGCTGAATATCCGGGTCGCCACCGCGCTCGCCATGCATCGCGCGATCGCGGCGCTGGTGCGGCGCCCGCCGCTCGCGGGCCGGGTGTACCGCATCATCATCGACGGCCTGCCGCTGCCCGAGGTGGGCTACCCTCACGACGCGCTGGTGGACGGCGACGCCCGCTGTCAGTCGATCGCCGCCGCGGCCATCCTCGCCAAGACGGTGCGCGACCGGCTGATGGGACGGCTGGCGGCGCGCCATCCCGGCTACGGCTGGGAAACCAATATGGGCTACGGCACCGACGAGCACCACGTGGGGCTCAAGGAGCACGGCCCCTCCTGTCACCACCGCCTCACCTTCGCCCCGCTGGCCCAGCTCACCCTGTTCTGAGACGCCGTCTCCCTCACCTCGATGGCACGCACGTCGGCACGTAAGGAGTCTTCCCGGCCGGCCGTCTACGCGGCGCTGGTGGGGAACGTGCTCGTTGCCGCCACCAAGACCGTGGCGGCGGTGTGGACCGGCAGCTCGGCGATGACGAGCGAGGCCGTCCATTCCTTCGTGGACACGGGCAACGAGCTGCTGCTGCTGTACGGCATGCATCGCGCGGCGCGGCCACCCGATCCCGAGCATCCGGTCGGCCACGGACGGGAGCTCTACTTCTGGAGCTTCATCGTGGCGCTGCTGGTGTTCGCGCTGGGCGCCGGCGTGTCGCTCTACGAGGGCGTGCACCACATCCGGAACCCGGAGCCGATCACCGATCCGCGAGCCAGCTACGTCGTGCTGGGCCTGGCGGGGCTGTTCGAGATCGGCTCGTGGGTCGTGTCCGCGCGGCAGTTCAACGCCAGGCGCGGTTCGCAGGGCATCTACCAGGCGTTCCGCCGCAGCAAGGATCCGCCGTCCTTCCTGGTGTTCTTCGAGGACAGCGCGGCGGTCATCGGCATCGCGATCGCTGCGGCGGGCACCTTCGCCTCCGTCGAGCTCCGCCAGCCGGTGTACGACGGCGCCGCCTCGATCCTGATCGGTCTGCTGCTCGCCGGCGTCGCGGCGCTGCTGGCGCAGGAGAGCAAGAGCCTGCTCATCGGCGAGCGGGCCGACCGGGGCCTCTCCGACTCGGTGCTCAGTATCGCCGGCGCGGTGGACGGCGTGGCCCACGCCAACGGCCTTCTCACCTTCCAGCTCGCGCCCGATCAGATTCTGATTGCGTTGAGCCTCGAGTTCCGCGACGACCTGCGTGCGCCCGAGATCGAGTCCGCCGTGGTAGAGCTCGAGCGCCGGCTCCGCGAAGCCCATCCGGAGGTCATGACCGTGTTCGTCAAGCCGCAGGCGCCGGGGACCTATCGGGAGGTGGTGCGGGAGCGGTACGGGGGCGAGGGAGAGACGACGTGACTGTCATCCCTGCTTCGCTCGGGATGACGGGGCGCCCGCGCTAGATTCCGCCATGCCCCGCGCCGCCATCCGCTTCTCCCTTGCCGCCCTGATGCTCGCCGGCGTACCCCTCACCGCGCAGACCAATCTGGAGCGGGTCGTCAACGGCGGGTTCACGCCCTCGCACGACTACGATCTCATCCACCAGCGCATCGAGGTCCGGAACTTCAACTGGGACTCGACCTCGTTCGACGGCCGAGTGACCACCACGCTGGTCTCGCTCCGCCCGGGGCTCGACTCGGTGATCCTGGATATGGGCCGAAGTCTCACCGTACGCTCGGTGACGCCCGCGCGGAGCTACGCCCGCCCCGGCGACACGCTGGTGGTGCGCCTGGCCCGCCCAGCCGCGTTCGGCGACACGGTGCGGTTCACCGTGGACTATCACGGCGACATCCGGCAGGGCCAGGGTCTCTACTTCTTCACCGACGACGGCCGTCCCCACCGGCCGCAGCAGGTGTACACCGGCGGCGGCACCGACGGCAACCCGCGCTGGATCCCCACCTGGGGTGCGCCCGCCGACAAGGCCACGTGGGAGCTCGCGGCCACGGTGCCGGCCGGGCTCACCGTCGTGTCGAACGGCCGCCTGGTGAGCGATCGTCCGGCTCCCGGCAAACAGCACACCGTCACCTGGCGGCAGGAGAAGCCCGCCTCCACCTATCTCATCTCGCTGGCCGCCGCGCCGTTCGCCAGGATCACCGATCGGTGGCGCGCCACCCCGCTGGAGTACTACGTCTACCGCGAGGACAGCGCGCTCGCGCGTCCGTTGTTCGGGGTGACGCCGGACATGATCGAGACCTACACCCGGCTGACCGGCGTGCCCTATCCGTGGAGCAAGTACGCGCAGGTCACGGTGGCCGACTTCATCGGCGGCATGGAGAACGTGAGCGCCACCACGCTGGTGGACTGGCTGCCGGGCCCGCGCGACTATCGCGACCGCCCGTGGTACCGGCAGTCGCTCATCCCGCACGAGCTGGCCCACCAGTGGTTCGGCGACCTGGTGACGGCGCAGGACTGGGGCAACTACTGGCTCAACGAGGGCATGGCGGAGTTCATGCCGGGCCAGTACTGGGGCAGCAAGCAGGGCCCGCACGCGGAGCAGGACTACTACCAGGCCGAGTACCAGCAGTACCTCGGCATCGACGCCCGGCGTCGGATGCCGCTGGCGACCTACAGCTCCAACAACGTCTATCCCAAGGGCGCGCTGGTGCTGGAGATGCTCAAGACCTACCTGGGCCCCGAGCGGTTCTGGGCCTCGATGCACCGGTATCTCACCCGCCACGCCTACGGGACCGCCACCAGCGACGACCTGCGCCAGGCGGTCCTCGACGCCACCGGGGAGAATCTCGGCTGGTTCTGGTCGCAGTGGATCTACTCGGCGGGCTACCCTCAGTTCGCGGTCACCTCGGCGTACGACTCGGCGGCCCGTTCGCTGACGCTCAAGGTGCGCCAGACCCAGGTCGACACCGCGACCGCCGACAGCGCCGGCCGGCGCTTCGCGGTGACGACCGCCTTCCGGGCGCCGATCGCGATCCGGGTCGGCACCGAGTCAGGCGACCGGGTGCAGCAGGTCACCATTGACCAGCGGGAACAGACGGTGCGGATCGACCTGCCGGGCCCGCCGACCATGGTCGCGTTCGACGACGGGAACGCCGTAGTGAAGACGCTCGACTTCAAGCAGCCCACGGCGTGGCTCGCGACGCTGCTGGCGCGGCATCCGCACCTCTGGCAGCGGGCCTGGGCCATCCGGCAGCTGGCCGGCCGCGGCACCGATGCCGCGGCGGGTGCGGCGCTCGCCAGCGCGGCTCGGAGCGCCGACTATTTCCTCACCCGTGCCGAGGCGGCGGAGGCGCTCACCGCTTTCCCCGCCGCGGTGGCGCTCCCCGCGCTCGACTCCGCCGCGCGGGACAGCTCTGCCCAGGTGCGCGAGTCTGCCGTCGCCGCCCTGGGTCAGCTCGGGGGAATGGGTGCGATGGCGACCACCCGCCGGGCCTGGCGGTCGGATTCCAGCGATCAGGTCCGGGCCGCGGCTCTGGTGGCGCTCGCGCGGCTCGACGCGCCCGAGGCGCGCGCCGCGATACTGGAAGGGCTGCGCACGCCCTCCTACCGCGACGCGATCCAGAACGCGGCCATCACGCTGGCGGTGCACCGCGCCGATCCGGAGCTGGTGGCGGCGCTCGCCCGCGAGCTGGGCAGCCAGCCGCTACCCGCGGCCGCGCTTGCCGCCCTCGCTGCCCAGGGCGATACCTCGGCGCATGCCCGGCTTCGGGGGGCGCTGGACGATGGGCGGCCGTGGGTGCGGGAATGGACGCTGGATGCGGTGCAGGACCAGCTCGATCGCCCCGCCGCGCTCCAGCTGCTCAGGGGCGCGCAGCCGACGCTCACGCGTCCCGAGGCCAGGACCGCGGTTGCGGAGGTCATCGGGCGGCTGGAGCGGCCGCCGAGTTGATGCGCGCCCGGTAGCGGGGACCTCATCCCCAGCGAAGCGAGGGCCCTCATCCCGAGCGAAGCGAGGGACCTTCTCGACGCATGTCCGGAACCGCGTCGAGAAGGTCCCTCGCTTCGCTCGGGATGAAATCGCCAGTTCGGCGCCGTCCGCCCGTGGATCAGCGCGTCACGCCCTCCAGCCACCCTACCACCGGCGCGATCCGCGCCGCGGCGGCCGATGGATCGTGCTCCCGGGGCAGGGACAACACGCGCTCGATCCCGCTCAGCCGCTCGACTGCCGCGGCGTTGGTGCCGGTGCTCTCATCCGGCACCTCAGGCGCGGTGAACACGACCCCCGCCACGTCGATGCCGGCCAGCTCGAGCGCGCTCAGCGTGAGCTGAGTGTGGTTGATGGTGCCCAGCCGGTCCGGAGCCACCACCAGCGCCGCCGCGCCCAACGACCGCGCCAGCTCCACGATCGTCCACTCCCAGGTCACGGGCGACAGCAGCCCGCCGGCGCCCTCCACCAGCAGCACGTCCGCGCCCTGGCCCAACCGTTCGATCTGGAGTACCAGCCCGTCGAGGTCGATGTCCACGCCTTCCCGTTCCGCCGCCAACGCCGGCGCCACCGGGGCGGTGAACCGGAACAGCGCCGCACGCGGCTCGGCCTGTCCGGTGGCGGCGGCCAGCAGGGCGCCATCCTCGAGGTGGGAGCCGGCGGAATCGCAGCCGCTTTCCACCGGCTTGACCGCCACCACCTTTCGGCCGGCCGCAACCAGCGCGTGCGACAGCGCGCGACCCACCCAGGTCTTGCCGATCCCCGTGTCCGTGCCGGTGATGAGCAGCGAGATCATCCGCAGGCCTCCGGAATCGCCGCGCGCAGCGCCTCGATGAGCCGATCGATTTCCTGACCCGTGATGGTGAGCGGCGGCATCACCACGATCACGTCGCCCAGCGGACGGAGGAACACGCCGCGCCGCAGAGCGGCGGCGGATACCCGCATGCCCCGACGCTCGGCGGCGGGGAACGGGGCGCGGGTGGCCCGCTCCGCAACCAGCTCGATGCCGGCGGCCAACCCATACTGGCGAATCTCGCCCACCCAGGCCAGCCCCGCGAGCGAGGACAGCGCGGCGCGAAGGTGCTCGATCGTGGCGGGCAACCGGTCCAGGATCCGGTCCCGCTCGAAGACGTCCAGCGTGGCGTGCGCCGCCGCCGCCGCGAGCTGGTTTCCGGTGTAGGTGTGCCCGTGAAAGAAGGTCCGGCCCTCGGCAGGTGGCCCCAGGAATGCCTGGAACACCCGCTCGCTGGTGAGCGTGGCTGCCATCGGCAGATAGCCTCCGGTCAGCCCCTTCGCGAGGCAGAGAAAGTCGGGCGCCACGCCCTCGCGCTCCGCGGCGAACATCCGGCCGGAACGGCCGAAGCCGGTGGCGACCTCGTCCAGGATCAGGAGGGTACCGGTCGCGCGGGTCACCTCCCGCACGCGACGAACGAATCCTGCCGGCTGCACGATCATGCCCGCCGCGCCCTGCACGCCCGGCTCCAGCACCACCGCCGCGAGCCGGTCGGCGTTGGCGCGGACCAGTCGCTCGAGCTCCGCGATGCACCAGTCGCCGTAACTCTCCGCGGTATACCCCGGCGGCGGGCGGTAGGTAGAGGGGGAAGGCGCCTGGAGGGTCTCGAACAGCAGCGGGCGATAGCGCTGATGGAACAGATCGATCCCGCCGAGCGACACCGAGCCGATGGTGTCGCCGTGGTAGGCGTTACCCAGCGTCAGGAAGGCGGTCCGCTCGCGGCCGCGCCCGCCCTCGGCCTGCTGCCAGTACTGGTAGGCCATCTTCGCGGCCACCTCGACCGCGGTCGAGCCGTCGTCCGAGAAGAAAACCCGACTGAGTCCCGCGGGCGCCAGGCCGACCAGGCGTCGGGCGAGGGTGACGGCGGGAGCGCTGGCGTTGCCGAGGAAGGTCGAGTGCGCGATGCGGTCGAGCTGGGCGCGGATGGCGGCGTCGATCTCGGGCCGCCGGTGGCCGAACAGGTTGCACCACAGCGAGGCGACGCCGTCGAGATAGCGCGAGCCGTCGGCATCGATCAGGTAGTGACCCTCGCCCGCCACCACCATCAACGGCGCTTCAGCGCGGTAGACGCTGTGGGGCGTGAACGGATGCCAGACATGGGCGTCGTCCCACGCCACCAGCTCGGCGCGCGTCGGCTGCGGCTCGAGCCCGCTCAACGCGCCGCGGCCCGGCTGCTCGTTCCTTCGGCGTCGATCACCGCGTTCGCCGCTTCGGCCACCCGGCGGCCGAGCTGGATGCCTGCCGAGTTGTCGAACGGGAAGTGCACGCCGGCCCACACCCGGGAATCGGTGGCTTCGCCGGACAGGCTGTCGAGCCGTTGCTGCTCGCCGGGCAACAGGTGGCCCAGCACGCCGGCACCGGCCGCGAACAGCGTGGCATGGGCCGAGGGGTAGGAGGGAAAGTCCGGCAGCGGCACCGAGAGGTCCAGCCGTGAGTCCGCCTCCGAGGGTCGAGGGTACCAGTAGGTGAGCTTGGCGTCCCAGCAGGCGATGGTGGCGTCGGACAGCGTCATGTTGAGATACATGAGCGCGCGGGCCGCGTCGGTCTCGGGCAGCTCGCGGCGGAGGATGGTCTCGCCGGCGATCTCACTCCAGAGGGTCGCGGCGTTCCGAGCCCAGCGCCAGGTGGCAATGGTCTGCTCGCGGGTACGGGTCCCGGTGGCCGTGCGCACCACGGCCAGGCCGGCCCGGAAGCCCGGCGAGTTGCGCTCGGGCGGCGGCGGCGGACGGAACTGATCCCGGCGCTCGAGAAACCAGGGCCTGAGGCCGACGGATATCGCGAGTGCCGGGCTTCGCCCCTCGCCATGCCAGCGGGCCGCATCGGTCGGCACCGTGCCGCTCCAGGGGCGCACCCGGAGCTCGGCGATGGCGTCCTTGACCCAGCGGGCCGCGGCGCGGCGGCCGGCGAGCTCGCCCGAGCGCAGGGCCGCGGGCGAAAGGCCTCCCTTCCTGAGCGCGGCCGTCTCGACAACGCGGCGGCGATCGATCCACCCGCTGTCGGGCGGAAACACGGTGCGGAGCACCGCGCTCGCGCCGACGATGGCTGCCAGCTCGCCCTCGCGCGGATCCCGGGCCGCGCGCAGCGCATCATACTGGGCGCCTGCCACCAGCGCGTAGACGCGGCTGTTGTTGTTGCCGTCGTAGAAGGTGGGTCGGGCCGGCCGGTTGCCACGCGCGGCGATGGCTCGCTCGATCAGGGCGCGCGAGGCGACGTTCCAGCGGAGCACCGGCCCCGCATGCGCGAAGGCCGAGTCGGCGGGCAGGGTGTCCGGCGGGACGGCGGTCTGCGCGTGCGCGACCGCGGCCGGCAGCGCCATCAGCGTGAGCGCGACTCCTACCGCGCGCGTGGCCCTACGCTTCAACGAGCTGGGCGACGTGGAATCCGGCATCCCTGATCATTCGAAGGTCGGCTTCGTATCCCTGGCCGGGTGTGGTGAGGTAGCCGTTGCAGAAGAGCGAGTTCGCGGGATACAGCGCGAGCGCCTGGAGCTGTCGCAGGTTGACCTCGCGCCCGCCGGCCACGCGGATGTCCCGGGTGGGGTTCACGAATCGCACCATGGCCAGGGTGCGAAGGCAGTCGTGCGGCGTGAGACGCGGGCGCTCGCCCAGCGGGGTCCCCGGCCGGGGGTCGAGGAAGTTGACCGGAATCGACTCCACCTCCAGGGCCCTGAGCTCGAAGGCCAGCGACACCCGGTCTTCCTCGGACTCACCCATGCCCATGATGCCGCCGCAGCACGCCTCCATTCCGGCGGCGCGGGCGCGCTCGACGGTGCGCACCCGATCGTCGAACCCGTGAGTGGTGCACACCTCGGGGAAGAAGCGGCGCGACGCCTCCAGGTTGTGGTTGAAGCGGTCGACCCCCGCGGCGGCGAGCTGCTCGGCCTGGCCCTCGCGCAGGAGGCCGAGCGAGGTGCAGATCCGGATGTTGACCTCCGCCTTGATGCGCCGGACCGCCTCGCACACCACGTCGAGCTCGCGCTGGGACGGGCCGCGCGTGCTGGTCACCATGCAGTACTTGACCGCGCCCATCCGAGCCGCCTCGCGCGCCCCTTCGACCAGCTCCTCGACACTCTGCATCTGGTACCGGGGCGCCTCGGTGTGGAACGCGACCGACTGGCTGCAGAAGGCGCAATTTTCCGGGCAGAGGCCGCTCTTGGCATTCCGGAGCACGTGAATCCGGACCTCGCGGCCGTGGTAGCGCTCGCGCACGCGGAAGGCCGCGTGGAGCAGGGGGAGTAGCTCGTCGTCGGGGGAGCGGAGCACGGCCAGCGCCTCGTCGGCGGTGACCTCGTGTCCGGCGAGGGTCCGGTCGGCGAGGGTGGTCCAGGTCATCGGTGGCCTACGGCGACGTGGCTGGTGGGTGCATCAGCAGGATCTTCTGCACGGTCCGCACCCGGTCCGCGAACTCCAACGGGGACAGATCGTACACTTCGTCGTCCGAGCCCATCAGCGCGTTCATAGCGCCGCCGGCGTCACCGCCGCCGAGCTGCACCTCGGACTTCCGGATGAGCCGGAGTTCCCGGATGTGCGCCAGCGGCACGCCGACGAGGCTGTCCGACTGCCGCACGAA
>Ga0308175_100000782_pt1 | contig 21071 bp, 10 predicted proteins | sample PhyCR1_3_FD_203893 | JGI IMG/M metagenome (GOLD analysis project Ga0308175, IMG submission 203893) | Soil microbial communities from UC Gill Tract Community Farm, Albany, California, United States - DLSLS.C.R1 | ecosystem: Environmental > Terrestrial > Soil > Agricultural land | place: USA...
GCCGTACCCGATGTTGTGGCTCATCGAGTAAAACACGACCGAGGGGTGGCTGCCCGCCACGCGCGTGTAGAACTCGGCGTGCCGGGCGTACCCGTTGTTCTGGACGGCGTCCTTGCCCTGCCAGTCGTACTGGCTGAAGTGGGGCTGGGACACCGCGACGAGCATCCCCACGTCGTCCGCGGCACGCAAGATCTCCTCGTAGCTCAGGTGCGTGCCGGGTTCGCAGCCGTAGTTGTGCGTGTAGACAAAATTGATCCCGATAGCCTTCAGCCGTTCCATGCTCTCGTGCGCGGCCGCGTAATCGGCCCAAGCTGCCCCCACCAGTCCGTTGTCCATCGGAACCGCCGAGAGGAAGACGCGGGTGCCGTTGAGGTAGAAATCCCGCCCCTCAATCCACAACTCCCGGAAGCCGAAGCGCCGCGACCAATCCGCATCCAGCACCCCACCGGCGGCGTCTCTAAGCGTAACCTGAACGTCGTAGACGTTGTTCGGCGTATGGAGGTCCCACAGCCGCTCGGGCTTCCAGTTGGCGGAGAAGATGAAACGACCATTCTTCACTCCGCTAACGTCGAAAACAGGACTGGTGAATGCCGCCACTTCGCGGCCGGCGTCGGTCACGCGCGCCGACAGGGTGTACCGGGCACCGTCGGTGAGCCCCCGGAGGGCGGCGTTGAAGCTGATCTCCGAGCGGCGTACCGAGGTGTCGATCCGAACGCCGTCCAGCCGGGCGCCCGCCGGGGTGCCGACCAGGTAAACGTCGCCGCAGAGGCCGCGGCGCTCCACCCTCCCCTTCACCTGCTTCGCCGCCGCCGAGTCGGCGTTGGACATCATCACCGCCTTGAGCGGCATGGCCGTCACCAGGAGGCTCAGGAGGTGGCGCGAACCGGGGCGGCACGACGCCGTCAGGTCCGCCTCGCCGCCGGGAAACCGCACGTCGCCGGCTGGCTTTCCGTCGACGAACACCGACGCGAGTGAGTTCACGTACGAGAGATCCAACGTGATACGCCGCCCGACCCAATCGCCGGGCACCTCGATCTCGCGCTGGTACCAGGCGGCCGTCACGACGCCGAGCCTCCGGTCCTTCCAAGCCGGGTGCGGGAAAACCGTCTGGCAATCCTTCTGGATGTAGCTGCTAATTCCCGGCCAGGGTCCGGGGACCTTGAAGTACCCCCACCCCTCGGTCGGTACGGCATCCGCAGGATTTCCTGCCGGCTGCCACCGCCACAGGCCGTTTACACACACCCGCTCGCGCGTAGTAGTCGCCTCGCGATACGCCGTTCCCAACCCCCACACCGCCTCAACCCCTGACGGGAGCGGTGCGGCGAGTTGGGCGTTACACATGTTGGGCGTCGCGGCCGCGAGTAAATAGAGGACGACCGAAATCCGCATATCCGGAGAAGACTTCATGCCGCAACGGTAATTCCTTCCCTGGTCTGACGCCACGGGGGCCTTGGTTTGCGTCGCCGCAGACCTGGCGCAGGTGAAATTGCTGGGCCGGGGTCGGCTGGAATTCTGAGAATCTTCGGACAAGCCATGGGTCAACGGCATAGATCAGTCTCGGGCGCCCTCGCCGGAGACTCCGCGCATGCACATCGAGCTATGTCGAAAGCCAGGGAAAGGCTTTAGGCGTCGGTCGCGGTGCGAGGGCTCTTGTCAGAACTCAATTCGGAGGGCGACGCCGCGGCTTACTCGCCGCTGACCTTTATTTGTCGCAGTTCGATGACCGCTGGTGCGCAGACGTGCCCAGCGAGGGCGCGAATTGGGCCATGAGACCCTGGAGTGCTCGGAAGTTGACCGGCTTGGTGAGGTGAGCCGTGAAACCCGCTTCCCGGCTCCGCCGCAGGTCCTCGTCGTGCCCGAATCCGCTCAGGGCGATGCCCGGCGTCGGTAACCGGCGTCCGCACTTCCTTCATCAGATCCACGCCGCTGCCGTCGGGCAGGCCGATGTCTGAGATCAACAGGTCGAACCGCTGCGCGTCCAGCGCCGCGACCGCCTCGGCGTACGCGGCGGCCGTCGTGACCGCGTGGCCCCATTCCCGCAGCAGGCCATCACCTTCAACGTGCACACGCCGCACGGTCACGGTCGGGCTACGCGGATTACCCATGGGCCAGGAGTCGAACCTCCTCAAGATCATTTGAACGTCACCTTGCTCGCCGTGGCCGACGACGCAGCGTTTGACGAACGTCAAATGAGGGGCTCCCCATCAGGTACTCGCCGCGACGTCCGCGTAAGACTCCGGCCGCCGCGTTACCCCCGCAGAAGATACTTCGAGAAGAACTCCAATGTCCGCCGGTTGATCTCCTCTATGCTGGGATCGATGTCCTTGCCGGACAGGCCATGGCCCGCGCCTTTGGCGATGACGCACTCGACCGGCAGGCCCAGGGCACGGGCCGCTTTTTCCATCTTCTGCGAGTGGGCGCAGGAAAGTGTCGTATCGGCATCGCCGTGCGCCAGGAAGATGGGTGGGCTGGTGGACTTCAGCAGGTGGATCGGGCTGAGCTTCCGCACCGCGTCACGTTTCTGTTCGAGCGTACCGCCGAACATCACCTCCATCCGGTTGGCCTGCTGGAAGCGGTCCTCAAAACCGTCTTCGGGCAGGAACGACGTCGCGGGGTAGTAGGCCGCCACGCAGCGCACCTCCGCCGGCGTGGAGGCGAGGGCAGGGTCGCCGGGGTAATCGCCGTCATCCCCCAGCGCGGTGACGAGCGTCAGGTGGCCGCCGGCCGACGTGCCCAGCGTCCCGATGCGATCGGGGTCAATGCCGTACTCCGACGCGTGGGACGCCAGGAAGCGCACCGCGTCTTTGCAATCGGCGGCGCTGTCCATCGCGGTCGGCCCGCCCTGCTTGGTCAGCCGATACTCGATGCTCGCCGTGACGAACCCGGCGGCACCGAGTTTACGGACCAGCCCGACCGTCGATTGCTTCAGCACGCGGAAGCGGTCGCCGCCACCCCAGCCGCCGCCGTGAATGTAAATCACCAGCGGCGCCTTCTCGAATCTCTTCTGCGCCGGCTGGATAACGGCGAGCACCAACGACGTGTCACCGACTTTCTTGTAAATAATATTGTCGGTGACCTTCAGATCGGCGGGCCACGTTTCCGCGGCGGCACGACGGGATGCCTTCTTTGCCGCCTCCGCGCCAGGCGCACTCCCGGAAATCGTTAGCGGCAGCGCAGCGGCAACGAGTAAGATGAGGCCTTTCATTCATCTAAGTACGCGTCGATTTGTACCGCGTTGCGGGCGCCACCGCTTACAGGCGGGGCCGGACTTGCACAGGCCTCGTCGTCAATAGGGACGGGGCGTCCGACTGGCTGGTGATCCGTCCGATGCTGACCCGCAACAAGCAGCCGCCCGATCGACTCCTCCGCCTCTGGCCATACTCGGAGGAATGAGGTAAGAGATTGCGCTCGCTCCGGCGGCATGGGGTGCTGCGATTCGTCTCGATCCCGGGAGACTTTATGAAAGCAAATCGAATCGTGGCCGGCCTGACCGGAAGCGCGATCCTGCTGTGCGGCCTAGTCTCCGTTGCGGCGTTCGAGCCGCCGGACTCCCAGACACCACGCGCCGGCGGCCATCAGCGGATGGCGCCGCCCGCGCCGCTCACCGGTGCGATCCAATCGATCGACCGGGAGGACGGCGGCCGGAGGGGGCGAGGCGATCTGCTGCAGGCGGGCCGGCCGGCGGAGCGGCCGTCCGCGCCGGGCACCGCCGCCGATAAATGGGAGCCGGCGATTCGGAAATTCGAGGCCGCCGATAAGTCGGCGCCGCCCCCCACGGGCGCGATGCTGCTCGTCGGCGGTTCGAACGCACGGCGGTGGGAGAGTCTGGCGGACGACTTCCCCGGGGAGAAGGTCATCAACCGCGGCTTCGGCGGCGCCCGCCTCTCGGACGTCCTGCACTACGCCGACCGCATCGTCCTCCCCTACGCGCCCAAGGTCGTGATCCTCAACGCCGGCGGCAACGATCTGGCCTCGGGCGCCACGCCCGAGCAGGTCCGCGACGCCTGCAGGGACTTCGTCGCGAAGGTGCACGCCGCGCTGCCGGACACGCGGATCGTCTGCGTCGGGCTGCCGCCCACGGTGCGCGTGGCCAGCAGCCCCGAGGCGAAGGCGGTCGTCCGCAAGACAAACCGGTTACTGGCCGAGCTGGCCGGCGGGGACGTGAAGACGCAATTTATCGACTTGTTCCCACACTTCCTGGACGAGGCGGGGTCCCCGAGGGCAGGCTTGTACGTCCAGGACGGCACGCACTTCACGCCGGCCGGGTACAAGATCGTCGCGGGATTGATCAAGCAGAAACTCCAGCCGCCGGCTGCGACTTCGCCCGCCGCCTCGCGACCGCCGCGGTGATCCGCGGGCGTCACCGGGACGGCAGAAGCCCTGGTCCGACGCCAACGCCGAACTGACCACCGGGGTCCGGCGGGTGCGTCCACCGGCCCGGGGGATACCATAGTGACATGGTTGACAACGCCCACTGGCCGCGTTCGCGCCGCGCCTCACACCTTCGACTCCGAGGAATGTTGGCGCTCCTGTGCGCGTGTGTGTGCGGCTCCGCCGCGGCCGGGGATTGGCCCGCTTGGCGCGGGCCTGATGGCACCGGCGTCTCAGCCGATACGAACCTCCCGCTGACCTGGGGCGCCAACGACGGCCTGCGGTGGCGCGTCGCGCTGCCCGACCGGGGCAACTCGACTCCCATCGTCTGCGGCGACCGCGTCTTCGTCACTCAGGCGATCGAGGCCGAACACCGCCGTACACTGATGTGTTTCAGCCGGTCCGGGGGCCGTCTGCTGTGGCAGTCCGGCGTGACCTGGCCCGACGCCGAACCCACGAATCGCCAGAATCCTTACTGCTCCGCCTCGCCGGTCACCGACGGGAGACGGGTCGTCGCCTACTTCGGTTCCGCCGGGCTGCACTGCTACGATTTTGCAGGCAAGGAAATGTGGCACCGGGACGTGGGGAAGGTGGACTCGTGGCAGGGCAGCGGCTCGTCCCCGATGCTGTACCGCCAGCTATGCATCCTGAACGCCGGGCCCGGCACCAATGCGGCATTGCTGGCGTGCAACAGCGACACCGGCGAACTGGTATGGACGGTGACGCCGCCCAAAGGCCGCGGCGGCGCCGCCCCGGACGGCCGCGCCCCCACCGCCAAGGTCGGCGACTTCGACGGCGCCATGATGGCCGCGGACCCCAGAGGCACGGGAGGCTTCCTGGGTAGCTGGAGCACGCCCGTGGTGGCCCGCTCCGGCGGCCGCGACGAGTTGCTTGTCGTTCACCCGTTTGACATCACGGCATACGACCCTCAATCTGGTCAAGAACTCTGGACCTGCGGCGGCCTGCCCGAGCAGGCGTTCGCGTCACCGGCGGTCGGCGAAGGGATCGTGGTCGCGACCGGCCACAAGGTGGCGGGGGGCGGCACCCGCGCGACGGCGGTGAAACTCGGCGGCGACGGCGACGTGACCGGCACCCGGCGGCTGTGGCAGACCGACCTGCCGCACGATTTTGTGGGCTCCGGTGTAATCACCGGCGGCCACGTGTACCTGGTGAACCAGTTCGGATCCGTCGTGTGCCTCGATCTGACATCCGGCAGGAAGGTAGCCGAGCGGCGGCTGACGGCAAAGCAGGGCCGGCGCGGCTCCTGGTCCTCGATCGTGCTCGCCGGCGGCAAGCTCCTGGTCCCCAACCAGTCGGGAAACGTGTTCGTCCTCACCGCCTCGCCCCGGCTCGATGTGCTGGCGGTCAATACGCTAGGGGACCAGACCACCTGCGCCTCGCTGGCCGTTTCGAACGGAAACGTGTTCCTCCGCACGTACGAGGCGCTTTGGTGCTTCGGTACCCCCAAGTAGCGCCGCGCGAACCTGCGCCTCCCCGCCAAGGACCGCCTTGCGTCCTCCCGTGCGGCGAATTCCAGCGGCGCGATGCTGTTAGGGACGCACACCACCCGGGAGCGGCCGAAGCCGAGCCTCACGGCGGTGCGGCATTCTTAGGATTGGCCGAAACCATAGACGACGAGCACGGCTCAAAAACCTTTGCCGCTCGGTGCCTGCGAGCCGTAAATAGGATCCGCCTTCACTTGCAAGCGCAATCTTCATTACTGTGGCAAGCTGGGCAGATTAAAGTGGTCGCGCCGCCTCGTATGAGTATAAAAGGTTTGACTCCTCCGCCGTATCGTTGTAGAAGACAGCGCGGGGCTGAGGGCGTGCGCCAGGGAGCCGCAGTTCTCGGGAGTGGTGACCCGCGGGTCCGCCAACTCCGCAATCCGGCCGCATTTCATCCACCGGATCATCATGCACCGCCGTCACACCGATCATCAGAACCACCGTCCATTGCGCCGCGCCCCCGGTCCCCTGTTGAACGCCCCGGACGTTCGCCGCGCCGCCGTCGCATTCGCGGTGCCGCACGCGTGCGAAATGCTCGAGCCGCGGATGCTCCTGAGCGGCAGCATCAGCGGCCAGGTCTGGAACGACCTCAACGGCAACGGCGCCCACGACGGCGGCGAGCCCGGGCTGAGCGGCTGGGTCGTTTACCTCGACCAGAACCGCAACCGCGTCCGCGACGCCGACGAGACCTGGACCACCACCGACGGCACCGGCGCCTACTCCTTCCCGGCGTTGGACCCGGATCAGTATAACGTCGCCGAGGAAGCCCCGGTCGGCTGGTCTCAGACTTACCCCGGTGCAAGCGGGATTCAGGCCGGCATCACCGCGTCATCGCCTTCGGGGGCCGAGTCCCTCCAGCCCGGCAACGCGAGTTACACATACACGGGTTCCACCGTTCCCGCCGAAATACTCGGAGAGCCCGTGGCCGCTCCCGTCGGCAGCGACGTGTCGGTGGTCCCCTCGGACGTAGAGTCGAACCAGCTGATCAACCTCAACGCCATGCGCAGCGACCCGCGCTTCGCGGGAATTGACGGCCACGGCTACTCCGTCGCCATCCTCGACACCGGCATCGACCTCAACCACCCGTTCTTCGGCCCCGACGCCGACAACAATGGCGTGGCCGACCGCATCGTTTACCAGCACGACTTCGCCGACAACGACAACGACGCCTCCGACGTCAACGGCCATGGCTCCAACGTCGCCAGCATCGCCGCGGGCTCCGACGCCACCTACAGCGGCATGGCCCCGGGCGCGAACATCATCGCCCTCAAAGTCTTCAGCGACTCCGGCTCCGGGCTGTTCAGCTACATCGAGCAGGCCCTCCAGTGGTGCGTCGCCAACGCCGCGACGTACAACATCGCCGCCGTGAACATGTCCCTCGGCGACAGTCAGAACTGGGCCACCTCCCAGCAACTCTACGGCATCTCCGACGAGCTGGCCGCCCTCGCGGCCAAAAACGTCATCGTCGTCAGCGCCGCGGGCAACGATTACTTCAGCTACCAAACCCAGGGCGTCTCATACCCCGCCGCCGACCCCAACTCCCTCGCGGTCGGCGCCGTCTACGACGCCAACGTCGGCGGGATCTCCTACGCCAACGGCGCCCGCGACAACACCACCGCCGCCGACCGGATCGCCAGCTTCTCGCAGCGATCTACCGCCTTGTTGGACGTGTTCGCCCCCGGCGCCATCATCACCGGCGCCAACGCCACCGGCGGGCTCTCCAGTTACACCGGCACCAGCCAGGCAAGCCCCCACATCGCCGGCCTCGCCGTGCTCGCCCAGCAGTTGGCCGTCCAGCTGCTCGGCCGACGCCTCACACCCTCGGAATTCACCGACGTCCTCCGCAACTCCGCCGTCACCATCAACGACGGCGACGACGAGAACGACAACGTCGTCAACACCGGCGCGGATTACCCCCGCGTGGACGCACTGGGGCTGGCCAGCGCGATCTACGACCTCGGGGCCAATAGCTACCCCTACGGATACAGCATCAACCTGGCCGACGGCACCGATTCCACCGACGACGACTTCGGCGTCGAAAAACTGAACCCCCAGCCGGGACAGCCGTCTCTGTCCGCCGCCAGCGACACCGGCGTTTCCAGCAGCGACCGGCTGACGAGCTTCGACAACAGCTCGCCCGCCACACGCCTGAGCTTCACCGTCCCCGGCACGCACGCCGGGGCAACCCTGAACCTCTACGCCGACGGCCAACGCATCGCCACGACCCCGGCGGCGGACGGCACCACCCCCGTCACCACCAACGGGACGTTGGACCTCGCCGACGGCGCGCACGCCATCACCGCGCGCCAGGTCTTTCCGGGTCAGGCCGAATCCGTCGACTCGCCTTCGCTCACGATCACCGTGGACACCGTCGCGCCCGCGCCGGCCGTCTTCACACTCGACCCCGCCAGCGACACCGGCATCAGCAACAGCGACAAGCTCACGCGCCTCGGACAGCCCGTATTCGACGTGCAGGGCACCCCGTATTACTACATCACCTGGAACGGGACCGCATTGGACGGTTACGAAACGGCGCCGACGTTCCAGCCCTGGTGGACCTTGACCGACGGCACGCAGTCGTTCACCGCCTACGGGCTCGACGCCGCCGGCAACGTCTCGACCCCGCGCGTCGAAACCATTACCGTGGACACCGTTGCCTGGCAGCCGCAGCCCATCTTCGACCCCACATTCGGCAACGCCGGCGCGACCGTGGTCCCCGGAACCACCGGACAGGCGGCCCAGGTCATCCAGCAGCCCGACGGCAAAATCCTCGTCGCCGGGTATACCTCCGGCGCAAATTTCCAGTACAACCTCGAGCTCGTCCGCCTCAACGCCAACGGGACCGTGGACACGTCCTTCGGCAGCGGCGGCGTCGTGACCGCCGCACCCGGATACCGCAACCAGATCGACGCAATCGTCCTCCAACCCGACGGCAAAATCCTCGTCGCCGGCCGCGACGACGCTCCCTCCGGCCTTTACTCCGCTTTCATCGCCCGCTGGAACCCCAACGGCACGCCCGACGCCACTTTCGCCGGCGGCGGCATCTTCACCCTGCCGCCCTCTACCCTCGTACAGGCCTTCGACGTCGCGCTCCTCGACGACGGCCGCTTCCTCGTCGGCGGATACTCTACTTCCAACGGCGGCGATTTCGCAGTCGCCCGCTTCCTCCCCAGCGGCTCCTTCGATACCACCTTCGGCACCGGCGGCACCGCCACCGTGGATTTCGGGAACTACAACTTCGGCCAGGCCATGGCCCTCACGCCCGACGGCCGCATCGTCCTCGCCGGCTACACGCAGGTCCCCAGCGGCTTCGACATGGGCGTCGCACGCCTCCTCGCCAACGGCGCCCTCGATCCTTCCTTCGACCTCGACGGACGCGTCACCCTGCACGTCGGCGTACAGTCCACTTTCGCCAACGCGGTCGCCGTCCAGCCCGACGGCAAGATCGTCGTCGCCGGCTCCAGGGACGATGCAAATTCCTCTGACGCGCAGAATTCCCTCATCGCCCGGTTCAACACCAACGGCTCACTCGACGCCACCTTCGGCACCGCCGGCGTAGTGGTTCAGAGCCTCTCGACCAATTATGAGCGGTGGGAGGACATCTTCCTCCAGCCCGACGGCAAGATCGTGGCCACCGGCGTCGGCAGCGGCTATTTCGAGGTCGGACGGATACTCGCCAGCGGAGCGCCCGATGCCTCCTTCGGGACCAGCGGCCTCGTCTCTTACCAGCCCGCCGGCGAAACCGCCGCCGGGCACGGCGGCGCCCTCCAGGGCGACGGCAAGATCCTCGTCGTCGGGACCATTGACAACGGCGTGAACGGAGCTTTCGGCGTGATTCGCCTGAACCCAGGCGTCAAACCGACGTCACTCGTCCTGAGCGCCGCCAGCGACAGCGGCGTCTCCAATTCCGACGGCATCACCAACGTCAACACGCCCCAGTTCGCGGTGCCGGGCATGCCCGCGGACGTTTATTTCCGGGTGTACCGAAACGGGACGCAGATCGGACCCGACTACCAATCCGGGACGAACTATACGCCGGCCACGCAGCCCGATGGGACGTGGGATTACACCTACCTCGGGCTCGACGCCGCCGGCAACGCGAGCGACTTCAGTACGCCGTTGACGATCACGATCGACACCGTCGCCCCCGCCGCCCCTTCGGCTCCGGACCTCGACGCCGCCAGCGACACCGGCGGCGACAGCGCTGACGACCTCACCTCCGCCACGTCGCTGTCGTTCAACGTCGCCGGCTCGCCGTACTTCCGCCTCTACCGCAACGGGTCGCTGGCCAGCGGCTCTTACGAGTCCGGCGCCGCCTACGCCCTGCCGGCCGTGCAGAGCCCCGGCGTCTGGTCCTACGGCCTTTCCGCGGTGGACGCCGCCGGCAATGAGTCGCCCAAGTCCCCATCCTTGCTGGTCACCATCGTCTCGGCTACTGCCGGCTCCGCTTTCCAGCTTACCCGCACGTCCGGCGGTTCGACGCTCTCAGTTACCGCCGGCTCCGTCACCCTCCCCCCGGCCGACCTGTCCCTCTCCTACCTCGGGCTGAGCCTCTCGGCCTCCGGCGGATCCTCCGTCCTGCTGAATTCGGCCCAGCACTTCTCCGCCCTGACCCTGGTCGGCGCCTCGACTGCCACCGCCGCCGGCGCCCTGACCGTCGGCGGCCTCTCGATCGACCCCACCTCCGCCCTGGACCTTCAGACCAGCGACCTCTTGGCCGACCGCCTCGCCACCCCCGCCTCCACCATCCGCTCCTACCTGACCAGCGGCTATGCCAACAACACCTGGACCGGCCCCGGCATCCGCAGCGGCACCGCCGCCTCGGACCCCTCCCACTTCTCCCTCGGCTACGCCGACGGCGGCGTCAACTCCGACGCCCCGCCCGGCCAGGTGCTGGTCCGCTACACCCGCCGCGGCGACGCCAACCTCGATCACAACGTTGACATCCAGGACCTGCTCCGCTTCCGGGCAAACGCCGGCACGCCCACGCCCGCCCAGTGGTGGCAGGCGGACTTCACCTACGACGGCAAGGTGGACATCCAGGACCTGCTCGCCTTCAGAGCCAACGCCGGCATGAGCGCGCCGGAAGTCGTCGCCGCCGCCGCCTCGACCACGACCTCCTCATCCTCTTCCCAACCGGACCTACCCCCCCCGCTCTCCAGCGCGGCTGACGACCAAAAGCAACTCCTTTAAAGCCTGCGGACCGCACCGATCATCCCGGGCGCAAAAAGAACCGGAGGACTTGAGTCCTCCGGTCACAAACTCCAATCAATTTCCAAACGTTACGCGGTCAATGCCGTCAGCCGCCCCGTGCTGTCGCCGAATCGATCCAGCCGCACGCCCACCCGGTCGAGCATCGACAGGTACAGGTTGCACAACGGCGTCTGCTCCGAATAGGTCACGTGCCTTCCCGGTGTGACCAGCCCGCCGCCGCCGCCGGCCATCATGATCGGAAGGTTGTCGTGGTTGTGCCGGTTCCCGTCGCAGATGCCGCTGCCGGCCAGAACCATGCAGTTGTCCAGCACCGTCCCGTCGCCCTCCTTCATGCCGGCGAGCTTCTCAACGAAGTAGGCGAACTGCTCCATGTGGAAGCGGTCGATCTTTCGGATGGCCTCGATCTTCTCCGCCTTGCCGCCGTGGTGGGACATCGTGTGGTGCCCCTCCTTCACGCCCAGCCACGGGTACTGCCGGTTGCTTCCTTCGCGGGCGACCATGACCGTGCCGATCCGAGTCACGTCCATCTGGAACGCCAGCGCCAGCAGGTCGTACATCAGGCGCATGTGCTCCTGGAAGTCCTGCGGGATGCCCTCCGGCCGGGTCATGTCCGGCGTCTTGGGCACGCCCAACTTCTGCGCCGCCTCGACCCGCTTTTCGATCTCGCGGATCGACGTCGTGAACTCCTCCAGCTTCTGGTGGTCCGATTTGCCAAGCTCGCGGTCCAGCCGCCTGGTGTCCTCAGCGACGAAGTCGAGGATGCTCTTGCGGTACTTCAGCTTCTTTTCATAGACCTTCGGGTCGCGCTCGTCGGCCGAGCCGAACAGCCGCTCGAACAGCTCCGCCGGGTCCACGACCTTCGGCATCGGCTGCGTGCGCGACCGCCACGAAATGTTCGTCACGTACGCGCAGCTATACCCCGAGTCGCACTGCCCGGCCGTCTGCCCCTTGTCCATGCCCAACTCGATCGACGGCAGTCGCGTCGCCCCGCCGATCTTCTCCGCCGCGACCTGGTCCACGCTCGTCCCGAGCCGGATGTTCGCGCCTGCAGTCTTGTAGGGGTGCAACCCGGTGAGGAACGCCGCCGCGGAGCGGGCGTGGTCGCCGGCGCCGTCGCCCTTCGATCGCGCATTATCCTGGGCGAGGCCGCTGAGCACGGTAATCTGCTTGTAAACATTCTTCAGCGGGGCCAGCGTCGGCGGCAGGTCGGCGGCGGTGATCGCGCCCACCTTGCCCGGCTGAAAATACGGCAGGTTGATCCCGTTGGGCGTGAAGACGAACGCCATCCGCACCGGTGCGCTGCCCACGCTCGCGCCAGCAGCGCCCGCGGCCGCTTCACCCGCCGACGACGCGGCTTGAACCACGCCGCCGGGCACCATCGCGTCGAGCATCGGTAGGGCAATCGCCGTCCCAAGACCCCTGAGCATCGTCCGCCGCGAAAGTGACCACTTGGCGCTCATGTTGCCTTTCCTTCGAGCCGATCCACCGGCCTCAGCCGGTTGCGGTTATCCTAACCTCTACCCTCATTACTTGCGATCCGAATTCGCGTTGCCGCTCCCGCCAGCACCCGGGACGCCGATCACGTTCGCGCCGCTAGTGACGTTCGCCGGTGACATCGAAGGCGCCTGGCCCGGCTGCCGCATCTCTTCCGGCCGCTTCGCCCGCCGCTTCAGGAACGCGTCGCTCCTCACCAGCGCGTTCACCACCGCCGAAAACCGCAGGTCGTCCTTCTTCGCTTCCACGCAGATGTCCTTGATCGTGCAGCGGTCGTACGTCTCCATCCCGCGCCCAACGGCGTACGTCAGCAGCTTCTCCACGAAGCACCGGACGAAATCATCCTTCCGCGAAACCAGCACCTTCTTCAGGCTCTCCGGCCCGTCGAGCTTGGTCCCGCCCGGGAGCACGCCCGTCGAATCGATCTTCTCCCCGGCGTCCATGTCGCGCCACCGCCCGATCGCGTCGAAGTTCTCCAGCGTAAAGCCGATCCCGTCCATCCGCATGTGGCACGAAGCGCACGTGGGGTCCGCCCGGTGGATCTCCAGCCGCTGCCGCAGCGTCGCCGCGTCCTGCCGCTGGCGGTTGCTCGTGATCAGCGACGGCACGTTCGGCGGCGGCGGCGGCGGCGGCGTCCCCAGAATCTCCTCCAGCACGTACTTGCCCCGAAGCACCGGCGACGTCCGCGTCGGCATCGCCGTCACCGTCAACACCGCCGCCATCGTCAGCACGCCCCCGCGCTTGGTCCCGCTCAGGCTCACCTTGCGGAAATCGCTCCCCTTCACGCCGTCAATCTCGTAGAACCGCGCCAGCCGGTCGTTCACGAACGTGTAGTCCGCGTCCAGCATCTCCGTCACCGGGCGGTCCTCCTTGATCAGGTTCACGAAGAACGTCTCCACCTCTTTCTGCATCGCGTCCCGCAGACGCGAGTCGAACAGCGGATACCGCTGGCGGTCCCGCACGATGCCGTCCATCAGCCGAAGTTCCAGCCACTGCCCGAGAAAATTCTTCACCAGTGCCTCGGCCTTGGGATCGCCAAGCATGCGCTTGACCTGCCCCTCGAGTACACCCGGCTGCTTCAGCTTGCCCTGCCCCGCGAGCGAAAACAGCTCGGGGTCCGGCATCGAAGCCCACAGGAAGTACGACAGCCGCGTCGCCAGCTCGTAATCGTTGATCGGGTGCACCACCGGCTGCGCGCCCGTCGGCGTTGCCGGGTCCTTCTCGATCCGGAACAAAAACTGCGGCGACACCAGCACGCCCGTGAGGGCGTACCGTACCGCCGCCTCCCAGCCGTCTCCCTCGCCGCGCGCCATGCGGTAGAGCTTCATCAAGGCATCGACTTCACCCGATTCGACCGGCCGCCGGTACGCCCGCGTGGTGAACCGCTCGATGACCTGCCGCGCCGCCGCCTCATCACCAAGTCCCTTACCCGGGCGAACAAAGAACACCCCGCGCGCCCTCATGTCTTCCGCTTGCGGCTTCGCCGGACCCGCAACATCGGAGCCCGCGATCTGCTCGACCTCCACCCAGTCCACGATCAAGTTCCGGTCCCGCAGGCTCGGGTCCGGGTTTTCCGGGTCGCGGAAATTGTTGAGGTACGCCGCCGCGAATTTGTGAATCCCCGGCGTCACGTCCACCTGCACCTCGTACACCTTCGGCGTCCCCCGCAGGTTCTTCACCTCGAACGTCTGAAGGTCCTTCCCGTCCACCCGCACCGCCATCTTCGCCGGCTCCTTGCCGGCCGCGTCCTGCTCGGCGGCGATGCGCAGCTCGTACCGCCCGCCGTCCAGCCGCCGCTCCTTGTAAATTTCGCCCTCGGTACCAAGGTTCCAGTGCTTGGTCCCGTCCACCTCGCTGCCCACCTCGGCCGTCATGTCGATGCCGTCCCAGCGGGCGTGCTTGGTATCCACGACCGCCTTGTTGGTCGATTCGATCTTCCCCACCACCTGCTCCGCCGCCGCAAGGTACTTCTCCGCCAGGTACGGCGACATCGACAGAACGTCGCCGATGTTGTCGAATCCGTACCCCGTGTCGTCGAGCGGGAAATCCGCCGCCGGCTTGAAATCCACGCCGACCAGATCGCGGATCGTGTTGTTGTACTCGTTGCGATTCAGCCGCCGAATCGTCACGTGCCCGGGGTCGCGCGGCCCAGCGCAATCGTGCGCCTCCACCGCCGCGTCCAGCCACGCCGCCAACGCCTCGAGCTTTGGCTGCGGCGGCCGGGGCTTGCCCGCGGGCGGCATCTCCCCGTTGCGCACCATCTCCACCACCTTCAGCCACGTCTTGCCATCGCCTTGAACCGCCGCAGCCGACTTGTATTGATCCAGCGTCAGGTCGCCTTTGTGCTTCCCGTTGCCGTGGCACTGGTAGCAATACTGCGACAGAACCGGCTGCACCTCCCCCGCGAACTGCTTTTCGAACGTGGCTTGCTCCGCGGGCGCAGCAGAACTCCCGGCAGACCAATATGCACACACAACCACTGCCGCGACGCTGAACTTCACCCACTTCTGCACAATCACCACCGAACGCTTGCGCGGTGTTCGCTGCAACATTCTGTCGAACAACCACTTAAATCCGTGACAAACCCCCGCCGTTCACCTGAACGGCCGTTACCTAACCGTCCATACTACCTTCGGCCACCAGGCGTTGCACGCCTCGATATAACGACCGAGCGCCTCATTTGTTCGCCCGCGCCAGCTCGGACCGAATGAGACTCAGCCGTGGTAGGAATTGGGAAAACGCTTTATCTTTCAGGCCGTACCAGCCTCCGGGCCGTAGAAATGAACCGGCCCCGGGCGTGCTTCGAAAGGACTTGCATGAACGACGGAAGTGATACCGGTCGAAGCGGCGGCCAGAAAGTATCAACCGGCATTGCCGGGCTCGATCAGATCCTTCGCGGCGGCCTCAGCGCCTACCACCTCTACCTGATCGAAGGCTCGCCGGGTGCCGGCAAGACTACCTTGGCCCTGCAGTTCCTGCTCGACGGGGCGGCCCACGGCGAGCCCACCCTTTACGTGACGCTTTCCGAGACCAAGCGCGAGTTGCTTGCCATCGGCGAGAGCCACGGGTGGTCCCTCGATCATGTCGGCATCTTCGAGATGGCCCCGCCCGAGCAGAGCCTCGCCGCCGCCCGGCAACTCACCATGTTCCACCCCTCCGAGCTGGAGCTCAGCGACACGACCAAGGCCGTATTGGACGAAGTCGAGCGGCTCAAGCCCAAACGCGTGGTCTTCGACTCGCTCTCCGAAGTGCGGCTGCTCGCGCAGAACCCGCTCCGTTACCGCCGCCAGATCCTCGCCCTCAAGCAGTTCTTCGCGGGGCGCCAGTCCACCGTCCTGCTGCTCGACGACCGCACCTCGGCCGACGAGGACTTGCAGTTGCAGAGCATCGCCCACGGCGTCATTTGCCTCGAGCAACTTTCCACCCAGTACGGGGCCGAGCGGCGGCAGCTGCGCGTCAGCAAGATGCGCGGCGTCCAGTACCGCGGCGGCCTCCACGACATGGCGATCCGCCGCGGCGGGTTGCAGGTCTTCCCCCGGCTGGTCGCCGCCGAGCACCACGCCGACTTCGAAGACCTTGACATGCCCAGTGGCGTAGAGGCCCTGGACCAGTTGCTCGGCGGCGGGATCCCGACCGGCAGCAGCACGCTCTTGCTCGGCCCGGCCGGGTCCGGCAAGTCCACCGTGGCGATGCAGTTCTGCATCGCCGCCGCCGCCCGGGGAGAGCGCTGCGCAATCTACACGTTCGACGAAACCGTCCACACGCTAAGGCGCCGCGCCCGCAAGCTGGGCATGCCGCTCGACCGCTACATCGACAACGGGCTGATCTCCGTGCAGCAGGTGGACCCCGCCGAGCTCTCCGCCGGCGAGTTCGCCTCCATCGTCCGCGAGGCGTCCGAAGGCCCCGAAGACGGCGGCGACCCCAGCGCGGCCAAGGTGGTGCTGATCGACAGCCTTAACGGCTACCTCCACTCGATGGCCGAGGAAAAGCAGTTGACCGCCCAACTCCATGAATTATTCACATTCCTGAGCCAGAAGGGGGCGATCACGTTGGTGACCGTCACCCAGTCGGGGATGATGGGCGCCGCCATGCACTCGCCGGTGGACACGACCTACCTGGCCGACAACGTCATCCTTTTCCGCTATTTCGAGAGCTTCGGCCACGTCCGCCGCGCCATCTCTGTAGTCAAAAAGCGCAGCGGTCACCACGAGCTGACCATCCGCGAGCTCCGCATGAGCGACAAGGGCCTGCACATCGGCCCGCCGCTCGAGCAGTTCCAGGGTGTCCTCATGGGCGTCCCAACTTTCCACGGCCCGGCGGACCAGCTCATGGGCCAGAAGGGGGACCATGGAAAGTGAACAGCCCGCCCCCCCACGCCCCGAGGCCGAACGCCGCGTGCTCCTGCTGGCGCCGACCGAGCGTGACGCCCAGGCCAGCCGCGCCGTGCTCGGCGAGGCCGGCATTCCCTGCGCCCGCTGCGACGGCCTCTACCTGCTCTGCGAACAGATTCCCGCCGGCGCCGGCGCGGTCATCGTCCCCGAGGAGGTCCTGGTCGCCGACGGCTCGGAATGCCTGGCTACCGCGATCCGGCACCAACCCGTCTGGTCGGACCTGCCGGTCATCGTGCTCTCGCGCGCCGGCATGGAATCCCCCGGCGCGGCCAGGGCGATGTCCACCCTCGGAAACGTCACCGTCATCGAGCGCCCCCTGCGCGTCACCACGCTGGTGAGCGTCGTCCGCACGGCACTGCGCGCGCGGGAGAGGCAGTACCAGATCCGCGACCACCTCGCCGGCCGCGAACGCGCCGAGCGGCAGCTGCGCGCCGCCAAGGCCGAGGCGGACGAGGCCAACCGCTCGAAGGACCAGTTCCTCGCCGCACTCAGCCACGAGCTCCGCACGCCCCTTTCGCCGGTGTTGATGACCGTCGAGGTTCTGGCCTCCGACCCGGCGCTGCCGCAGCGGGCTCGCGACGATCTGGACGTGGTGCGCCGCAACGTCGAATTGGAAACCAAGCTCATCGACGACCTGCTGGACGTCAGCCGCGCCGCCAGCGGCAAGCTGCAGCTCAGGCGCGAGACCACGAGCCTCCACCGCCTGCTCGAGCAGGTGGTCACCGTATGCACCTCGGACCAGTTCACCAAGCAATTGAGGGTGGTCACCGGTTTCGGCGCGACCGTGGACACCGTGCGGGTGGACGCCGCGCGCATCCAGCAGGTGTTCTGGAACATCCTGAAAAATGCCATCAAGTTCAGCGGGGAAGGCGGCGAGATCACGTTGGCGACCGAGGACGCCGCCGCCGGGCGGGTGCGCGTCCTCGTGCGCGACCGCGGCGCCGGCGTTCCGCCGGACGTGCTCCCCAGGCTCTTCAACGCATTCGAGCAAGGCGATTCCGGCGTCACCCGCCGCTACGGCGGGCTCGGCCTCGGCCTGGCGATCTCAAAGGCCATCGTCGACCTCCACGGCGGCAGCATCCGCGCCGAAAGCGCCGGACCCGGCCGCGGCGCAACCTTCATCGTCGAACTCGACACCACCGACGCGATCCCCGCCCAGACGCCCCCCGCCGAGCCCCAGACCCCCGGCCAACGGCCGGCGGGGTTGCGGATCCTCCTCGTGGAGGACCACGCCGACACCGCCGCGTGCCTCGCCCGCATCCTCAAGGCGCTCGGCCACGCCGTCAGAACCGCCCACTCCGTCGGGGCGGCGCTGCGGCTGGCCGAAGAAGGGCCGTTCGACATCCTCATCAGCGACATCGGGCTGCCCGACGGTACCGGGTACGACCTGATGCGCGAAATCAAGCAGCGATACGGGTCCAGGGGCTTGGCGCTCAGCGGTTATGGAATGGACGAGGACCTGGCCAAGAGCAGGGACGCCGGCTTCGACGAGCACCTGACCAAGCCCGTGAACCTTCGGGCCTTGGAAGCCGCGATGCGCCGCCTCACCACCGCGCAGACGGCGTGACCTCCGTTCCGGTCACGCGGCCGCTCCGGGGCCAGCACGGCCGGTTCATTTCCGCCCCGCCCCGCGGTACCCTCTTTCCACCATGACCGACCCCCGCATCGACAAACTCGCCGCCGTCCTGGTCAACTACGCCTGTGCCGCCAAGGCCGGCGAAAAAGTCCTCATCGAAGCGATCGACGTCCCCCACGCCTTCACCAACTCCCTCGTCCGCGCCGCCGCCGCCGCGGGGGCGCGCCCGCTGGTGCTCCTCAAGTCCAACCAGGTGAATCGCGCGCTCATGCTCGCCGGCTCGCGGGAGCAGTGGGACACCATCGCCGACGTCGAGCGGCGTCAGATGGAGCAGGTCCAGTGCTACATCGGCGCCCGCGGCAACGCCAACGTCTCCGAGCTTTCCGACGTCCCCGCCGACAAGCAGAAGATCTACGAGGAAACCGTCTGGAAACGCGTCCACCACGAGGTGCGCATCAAAAAAACCCGATGGGTCGTGCTCCGCTGGCCCAGCCCCAGCATGGCCCAGATGGCCGAGATGTCCACCGAGGCGTTTGAGGACTTCTTCTTCAACGTCTGCACGCTGGACTACGCGAAAATGAGCCGCGCGATGCAGCCGCTCAAGGCGCTGATGGAACGCACCGACAAGGTCAGGCTCAAAGGCCCGCGCGACACCGATCTGACGTTCTCGATCAAGGGCATCCCCGCCGTCCCCTGCGACGGCCACGTCAACATTCCCGACGGCGAAGTCTTCACGGCCCCCGTGCGCGACTCAGTCAACGGCGTCATCCACTTCAACTGCCCCACCATCTACCGCGGCACCACCCACAACGACATCCGCCTGGTCTTCAAAAATGGCAAGGTCGTCGAAGCCACCAGCACCGCCACGGACAAGCTCAACGAAGTCCTCGACTCCGACGAGGGCGCCCGCTACGTCGGCGAATTCGCCATCGGCTTCAACCCCTACTGCACCCGCCCGATGAAGGACATCCTCTTCGATGAAAAAATCGCCGGCTCCATCCACTTCACCCCCGGCGCCTGCTACGACGAGGCGAGCAACGGCAACAAGTCCACCATCCACTGGGACATGGTCATGATGCAAACCCCCAACGCCGGCGGCGGGGAAGTTCAGTTTGACGGGAAGATCATCCGCAAAGACGGGCGATTCACGCTGCCGGAACTTCAGGGGCTCAATCCCGAGAACCTGAAGTGACCCGGCGCAACGCCCGCCTCAAAAACTTTTTCGACCTTTACCTGCCGCTGGCTTCCACGTGGCGGTTCTACGATAATTCCAGCATTAGCGGCCCCAGGTTGCTCGCGGCCGGTACCGACACGGGCCGCCTTTCAGTCTCCGACTCCGCCGCCTCGGAGCAGATCAAGAAAACGTACAGCAATGTTCAGGCCTGAAAAAAAAACCGGTTCGACAGCTCCTCGAAGACGGCACTGCCGTTGACGAAGCACTCCGCCAGACCGTGCGTCAGGCCATCCTCCGGCACAAAAAAACCGGCACCCCGGTCGTGGTCTGGCGCGACGGCAAGACGATCTGGATCCCGGCCGACCAGCTCCCCACAGATTCCCCCGCTCAAAAGTGACCAGCTCCCCAACCGTCACTGCAAGCCCCGATCCCCCGCCGAGCCAGCGCCCACGATCGACCTTCCTCCGGCCGCTTCTGGTCCTGCTCGCCCTCGCCTGTCCCACCGCCCTCTCCCTCGCCCGCCTGCGCCCCCCGCAATCCGACCCCACCACCGGCCCCGCCGCGGGCTTCTCCACCCCGCGCGCATTGACCGACCTCCAAACCATCACCCAGGAACCCCACCCCCTCGGCTCCCCCGACCACTCCCGCGTCCGCGACTACCTCCTCGCCCAACTCCAATCCCTCAACCTCGAAACCGCCCTCCTCCCAGGCGTTGTTCGCGACCCGCGCCTCCACCGCCTTCCCACCCACGTCGAAAACATCCTCGCCCGCCTCCCCGGCCGCGACAACACCAACGCCGTCCTCCTCGCCTGCCACTACGACTCCGCCCCCGTCTCCCACGGCGCCGGCGACGACGGCGCCGCCGTCGCCGCGCTCCTCGAAACCCTCCGCTGCCTGAAATCCCAACCCACCCCCCTGCGCAACGACGTTTACCTCCTCATCACCGACGGCGAAGAGCGCGGCCTCCTCGGCGCCATCGCCTTCGCCCAGGACCACCCCGACGTCATCGCGCAATGCGGCATCGCCCTCAATTTCGACGCCCGCGGCACCTCCGGCCCCTCCATCATGTACGAAACCTCCGCCGGCAACGCCTGGCTTATCCAGCAATTCGCCGCCGCCGACCCGCGCCCCACCGGCAACTCACTCACCTACGACGTTTACCGCCGCATGCCCAACGGCACCGACTTCACCATCTTCAAACTCGCCGGCATCCCCGGCCTCAACTTCGCGTTCATCGGCTCCTACGCCAACTACCACGCCCCCACCGACGACCCCGCCCACCTCGACCCCGCCTCCCTCCGCCACCACGGCCTGCACGCCCTGGCGCTCGCCCGGCACTTCGGCAA
>Ga0308175_100000783_pt1 | contig 21056 bp, 14 predicted proteins | sample PhyCR1_3_FD_203893 | JGI IMG/M metagenome (GOLD analysis project Ga0308175, IMG submission 203893) | Soil microbial communities from UC Gill Tract Community Farm, Albany, California, United States - DLSLS.C.R1 | ecosystem: Environmental > Terrestrial > Soil > Agricultural land | place: USA...
TGATCGAAGCGGAGACTGTTGCGGCGCTCGCGCGCGATTGCACAGCGAACGACATTCGGTCGCTTCGGGCGCACATCGGCCGCGAGAGGGAAGCCGAACGGACGGGGGATCGCTGGATGCTGTGAGCGGGCGCGGGGCATTCCCTTCGTGCGGCCGACCATCCGGCGGGAGAACGGGCGGCCTTGGGCGCGCTCGCGCGCCTGGCTGCGCTCGACGGCATCCTCCAGCCGCCACCGGGTTTCCTCATCGTCCAGCAACTCCGCCCGGCGCTCCAGGACGACCTGGCCGATGATCTCGGCCATGGTATCCAGATCCTCGAGCGCGGCCATCGACAGCGTGTCGCCCAAGCGAGCAAGATAGGCTTTCCGGACCGCCGCAATCCTCCGGTGGGCAAGCGCCAGCGCCGCCAATGCAGACCGGATAAGCCTTGCCGCCCTCCGGCTCCATCCGGTTTTCGATGCGAACCTCGTGGCGCCAGGGAATGTTGAGGTCGTATTCGTACGCGAACCGGGCGCCTTTGCGGAGGCAAAGCGCCTTCAGGGTCACCCCTGGCGAGGAGGCGGAGAGCTCCCACGAGCCATATCGGGCGGCACGGAGGCAGAACTGATAGAGATGGATGCCCTCCCATCCCATCGCGACCTGGATGACACCGTGCAGCTCGCGCAAGGTGAACGTGCCGGGGACCAGCAGTCGCCGCCAAACCATCGGGCTAATCCCGAGCAGCCACACCTTGATCTGCACGACAGGTTCAGCATCGGCCAAGGATGGGGCAGTCTCAGCCGAGGGGCTGGTTCGCTTTGGGGATCGCGTCACCCGGCCAGCCTATCGCTGATTGCCCTCCCGTCGCGAGCACCCCAGAGATCCTGATGCTCTCCGGATTGGATCGAGGATCCCGAACTGCGCCGCTCGACCGGCCAGGAACTCAATAAGGGCGAGTCTCGCAACAGCCTGGCGCGCGCCGTCTTCCTCCACCGAAATCCGCGACCGCACCTACGAGAACCAACAGCACCGCTTCCGGCCTCAACCTGCTCGTCACTGCGATCATCCTTTGGAACACCCGCTACCTCGAACCCGCCGTGGCCGCCCTGCGGGAGATCGAAGATTTGCCGGATCACCTGCTGGCCCATCTCTCGCCGCTCGGCTGGGAGCACGTCAATCTGCGGGCGACTACATCTGGGGCTCTCAATACAGCGTGTCGGAAAACACCGGCGGAATGAGGCCGCTTCGGGCCGTCTCAGACGCCTTTGCCAAAGCCGCCTGACGTTCCCGATCTGTCCCCTTAGCTGTCAAATCCGGACGTTTCGTTATCTCTGGCCTTCCTGCTCTCCGGCGTGGCGCCGATCAGCACCAGCATGCATTCGGCCTGCGGTTTCATGCGCGCTTGCAGGTAGACGCCATCGGCCCATCGAGACAGATACAGGATGGCAGCAGCGCATCCAGGCTCCGCGTCCGCCGGGCCCAGCGCGGCAGGATCGCCGAGGTAAAGCGGATGCGATCGGCCTCTGCCTCGCGGGCGCCGCGGTCGTGTAGCTTCACCGCTCCACCACGACCGGGCCGATGCCGGTCTGGATCAGGCGCTCCGGGCCGTGCCCGTGGCGGACAACGCGCTCGCGCCCGTCCGGCAGGCGTAGGCCCTTGAAACGAGCCTCAAGCCGCCAAACCCGCCTTATGACAGTACACCGTACCGCTCAGACGCACGGGCCAACTCCAGCTCAACACCGGATTGGGCATTTCGCCCTAGCAACGCGCATTTAACGAGAAGTAAGCTTGACATCACGTTTGCGTGAGTTAAAAACAAGCAGCGGAACACGAGGGCGCACAAGATGACCACTCTGAGAGTGGCTTTAGTCAGCAGTATTCGGCTATATTGCTGCCGTAATGCCGGGCAGAGCGCGTGCCAGGCGGCCACATATACGAACGGCTTCGTCAGCATCTAACAACAATTCTGAGCCCAACGCGGTCCGTAGTCTCGCTACCAGACCGCACAGTCGCCCAACGCTATCCCGCCGAGGGTACACCTGGCAACAAGAGCATCGGCGAATTACGCGCAGCATAGCAGGCATAGAGACCTCACGCACTGCCATATGCAGCAAACTTCAACCAATCCGACAGACAATTTCATGCACGTAAATCAGGCGCGCGCGGCTTTGACATTGGTGTCGATTCAGCTGGACCGAGGACATGACAAAGGTCATTAGAAAGACGACGCTGACTAAAACGACGGCCACGATCACGAGCTCTCCGACGACGCCAGCCTTGTACGTGTCAACGACGGGCAATGACGCGAACGCAGGCACCCTCTCCAGTCCCCTGCGGACGATCTCGCAAGCGGCGCGCCTGGCCATCCCAGGGACCACCGTGATCGTGCGAGGCGGTACCTACAACGAGGCCGTCACCATCTCGAGTAGCGGCACAGCCGCGGCGAACATTGCGTACAAGCCCTATTCGGGCGAAACCGTCGTTCTCAGTGGCTCGTCGCTGCCAGCCAAGACCGATGTCGTCTCGATTTACGGCAACTACATCCAATTCCAAGGTTTCGAGGTTACCAACGCATCCAACCACGGCATTATTGCCTGGGGCAATCATGACGTCAGCATCGTGGGCAACTCGGTCCACGGCAGTTGGTCGGGCGGCATCTGGGTAGGCGGCGACACGGTCGGCCAGAGCCACGACAACCTTATCCAGAACAACACTGTCTACAACAACGTGCTGCAGAACCAGGCTCGGACTTCGAGCTCCGGATGGAGCCAGGGAATCTCGGCCGCCGATTCCGACGGGACCCGGATTATCGGCAACAACGTCTATCAGAACTACGGCGAAGGTATTGGAAGCGTCCAAAGCAACCGAGTGGAGATCTCCGCGAACACGGTCCATGACTGTTACAGTGCGAACATCTACCTCGACAACGCACCGAATTCAGTGGTGAACGCAAACTTCCTGTACTCCTCCGGCGACCAGGGCTTCTTCACCAATGGCCATGCCGCCGACGGGATTGCGGCCGCGATCGAGACGTATTCGCTGCAACGCCCGCTAAGCGGCCTGATCGTCACGAACAACATCGATGTCGGCGACCGGTCGGGGTTCTACTACGGGAATTACGGCCATGGCGGAGGTATGCAGAACGCGCTCATCGCCAGCAATACCTTCGTCAACGAGACCGGCGAGGCGATCAATCTAGATATCGACGCCGGGCATTCCGGCAACCGCGTGGTCGACGACATTTTCTACCGCGCGATCTCCGGAACGCTGGCGACGGGAAGCTCGAGTGCGGCCACGTTCGATCACAATGACTGGTATGGGGGCTACGCGGGACTGTTCAGCAGCCCGACGGATATCGTTGCCAACCCGATGCTCGTCAAACCCGGATCGTTTGTCGCCTCGGACTACCGGCTGCAGAGCAACTCGCCGGCGCTGACTTCTGGGACGGCGCTGCCGCAGGTGACGACGGATTATTTCGGGGTCGTCCGGACCGCCCCCTCTACGATCGGCGCCTATTGAGGGCGCGCCACCTGATCGGGGCTCTGCCCGCAACGGCGACCCCGCTGCGGGCAGCAGCTCCGGGACGGCGCAGAATCGTTCTGAGCAGCTCGTGGTCGGACCGGCTGAGGCCGACCACGTACACCACGATGCCGTAAGCGACGGTGAAGCCGGTCGCCCACGCGGCCAGGGAAACCCATGCCGCCGGCTGCCACCACTGCACGACGAGCTTGCCCGCCAACCCGATGCCGGCCGTGCAGACCGCGCCGGCCAGCAGCGGCGGGTAGAACGCCCACCAGCGCTGATCCGCGACGACCGCGCTGTATGTCGACAGAAACGCGAAGTTCCGGAACAACCACACGATCGCGCCCGCGGCCGCCACCCCGGCCATGCCCCAGCCGGCCCAGCGAACCAACGCAATCGCCAGGCCGATATTGGCCAGGCCAAGCGCCAGGGTCATCATGCCCTGCAGCTTCACGCGGTTGTAGGCGGTCAGCAGGTACGCGATCGGCCGCGCCGCCAGGCTGATCGTTAGATGGCCGACGAGCAGGATGACGAGCCCATCCAGCTCGGCGAAGTCGGGGCCGAGCCACAAGCGCAGGATTGGCCCGCCGAACCCGCAGAGCAAGCCGACCGGAAGCGCGAGCCCGAGGCCCAGCAGCTTGACCGAGGTGCTGACGAGCCGGAGCAGTCCGGCCTGATCGCCCACCGCATAGCGCGTCATGATGGCCGGGCTGAGCACAGCAATCACCGGCTCGGCCAGCGTATAGATCAGAGCGGGAAACAGCATCAGCGAGCCGTAGCGTCCCGTGCCATTTGCGCCGAAGAACCGGTTGACCAGAATCAGGTCGATCTGCATCAGCAGCAGGAATCCGGTCTGATTCACCATCGACCAGCCGCCCAGGCTCATCATTGCCCGGACCTTGGCACGCTCGACGTAGCGGTAGCCGAGCCGCAACTCCGGCATCAGGCGGCGCCAGATCCAGAAATCGCCGATCAGACCGATGCAGGCGGACAGTACGAACCCGGCGGCGACATGATAGAGGCTGGCCGGCGCAAGCGCGAAAAGAACGGCCACCAGCCCGAATCGCGCAATCGACGTCGCACCCCGGACCGCGTTGCGCAGGTCGAACCGATGCGTGACGATGCTCGCAATCCCAAAATTCCCGGATAGGATGGCCAGCAGCGTCGTCAACGCAGCCGCGGCGAACAGAATGCTGCTTTCGTGCGCCAGGCCTGGGGGAACCTCGAACAGGACCGGAAACAGCAGCGCAACAGCCAACGCGGGAACCGCCAGCACGCAGCATCCGGCGAGCGAAAGCGCCAGTGCGGCATTGAACACCTGGTTGGCGCCGGTGATGTTGGCCCGGTTCACCTCGATGGCCAGGAACCGGTTGATCGACGTGTCGAGGCTAGCCGAAACGATGGCCGCGTACATGACCAGCGTGTTGGAGAGTGGGATTATCCCGTAGGCATCCACCCCGAGATGGCGCACGAGGAACGGGATGTACCATGTCATGAGCGCCACGTTCAGCACGGCATAGGCGACGTTGGAGCCGACGTTCAGGACGAAGCGTCCCGAAGCGACTTCAGTCAGACCCGGCATCGGCTCGAGCCCGGCAGCCCGCGCAACGCCCCCGCAAGGCCGCGCCGCATCAGACCTCCACCCAGCCCAACGACGCACGCCCCGGCGCGCTCGGGCTGGGTTCGCGTGCGTCGCCGCCACGCACCTGCCCCGTCCAAGCGAGCTGGGACGGCACGGTCAGCAAGGCGAGCAGGACGAAGAAGGTCGGATGGATTTCGACGCCGCCGCCTTTGATCCACGAGCTGGCGTACCCGGTTGCGATCCCGATCATCAGGGGGAAGTAGCCGGACAGTTCGGGCCGCCGCATGCCGGCACGGCCCTCGGCCCCAAAGAACTGCCTGAGCGCACTCACGCAGACATTGACGTAGAGGCACAGGCCAAGCACGCCGGTCTCGATCCCGATCTCGATGAACGGGTTGTGGGTCGGCAGATCCGAGCGATGGTTGAACTCGCTCGTGAGCGCCGCGATGTAATTGTGTAGGTGCAACGGACCGTTGCCGATCCCCGCGCCGGTCCAGGGTACGTCCGCGAGCATCCGCAGTCCTGCCGTCCAGAGCAGGTCACGGCCGCCGAGTTGGCCGCCGTCTTGCTCGGCGAATCGGTTGATCACCGAGCCCAGCAAAAACGGCGCGCTGACGAGCAAGCCGGAAAGCATCACCAGGCCGACCACTCCCCATGGACGCATCGGCTTCGAGAATGCGAACGCGAGCAGGACCAGGAGCAGTGAGAGAGAGCTGCCTCGCGAGCCGGTCAGCGCGATCAGCACCATCGCACAGATAGTGAAGACGGCGCTCAGCGCCATGCCAAGCTTGCGTCGCGGTCCGGACTGGCGCAGGACCGGCCAGATCACGCCGGGGATCATGGCGATCAGGGTGAGCCCATAGTCATTCTCGTTCATGCCGAAGATTTTGAGCCTCGACCCGAACCGGAGTCCTCCATCGACGAACGCATACACGCCGGCGGCCACCATGATCCAGCCGAGGATACGAAGCACGGTCATCAACCCATCGATGGCCCGTACGTCACGAACCTGGTTGGAAATGAGCATGAACACCGTAAAGTTTATGGCGAACGCGACCAGTGTCCTGCGGGCGTCGACCAGGCTTTCGGCCCATGACGAGGTGACGAGCGCCCAGGCGATGAAGCAGGCCAAGGCAAGGCCGGTGCGGCCAAGGACCATGGACTGTAGCCGCATCCCCGATTGCAGTATCCATGAGGCCAGCGCCAGCATGACCGCCGCGTTCACGGCGATCGTATACAAGACTTCGAACGGGGGAGGCCGCAGTCCGTGGGGCAACAAGGTGAGGAACAGTGCCACATGGAAGGCCGTCTGCGGGGCTTGCAGGAGGACCAGTGTCACCGCCGCGCCGACCGCCCCCGCGATCAGCAACAACGGCGCGATCGGATCGGCCCACAGCAAGAGCACGCAGACAACGATGGCGAGGACCGCCAGCCCAAGCAGCGCCGGCACCACGCGCAAGGCCGCCGCCTTATGACGAAAGCTGGAGCCGGGCTTCATCGAACCGGAGATTGGCCATGAACGCCGCGTGGACGGTCTCGACGCCGTGCCGGGACCGCACATAGGTGAGGCCGCGCTCGCCGTAGCAGCGGTTCAGCGACTCGGAGCCCGCCAATTCCGCCACATCCGCCCGCAGCTGCTGGAACGAGCGGCTGACGCGCCCTAGCCGTTCGCGCTCGATCAGCCCGCCCGGGTCGACGGACAGCGACACCACGGGCACTCCGACGCCCCATGCCTCAAGCATGGTGTTCGGGAAGCCTTCACTGTCCGACGTGTTCACGAGCACGCTGCTTTCGGCAATGAGACTGAGGACGTCCGGGGCGTTGCGCGCACCGAGATAGGCGAGGTTGTGCAGCCCACGCGCCCGCCGCTCCAATATCATGCGCCATCCGGCGGGCATGGTTCCATCGAACCCGCCCACCACCGCGAAACGGAGATCAGGGAGCGACTCGGCGAGATCGAGAAACCGCTCCAATCGCTTCACCGGCCGAATCTTGGCCACCCAGATCGCGTCGAAGCTCGTGCGTGCAAATGGCCGGATGGCCGGACTGATCCGGAGCAGCAGATTCGGCACGTGGAACATGCGGCTGCGCAAGCGGGGGCTTGCCAACTCGAGCTGGCCCCCATGCTGGATGATGATCTGGTCGGCGCTCCCCAGCCCGAGCGCGTAGAGTGGCCCATGGAACCAGTTTTTGTAGTCGTAGACCTCTCCGGGCTGGCAATGCATGTCATTGGCCAGCGCGTAGACGAACCTCCCGCCCGAGCGCCGTGCGAAGGCGCCGAGCATCCACAGGAAATCATCCGGCAGCCGTGCGTAGATGACGTGCGGAGAGATACGTTGCAGTGTCCGCCAGAGCGCGGCAATGCTTGCCGGCCGACGCCAAGCCGCCGCCGCGTCGAAGCACGTGACCCCGCGAACCGTGACGGGGGGCCGGCGCATCCGCCCGTCACCGTAGATCAGGCTCACATTGTGACCCCGTTCCGCGAAAGATGCTGCCAGGTAAGCGATCTGCGCCTCGGCGCCGCCGGTCTCCTGCGTGTCGCCGGAGAGCACGCTGAAGGCACGGCTACCCGGCGAAAAAAAGCACCAGTGGAGCTGGCGCAGGCCGTGCCTAGCCGGAGCCGTGCTCATCCCGGCTCGACCGCATCCGTCCGCAGGCTGGAGGTCTGCTCCATGCCACGCCCCGAAGCCTTGCGCTTTGCCCCACCGAGGCAACGGAATGCCGAGAACAACCCGCTGTTTTGTCGCCGCGATGCACCGGGCCGGGCCGCGGGGCGGTCCAGCAATCGCTCCACAGTTGGCTTGCGTGCCGCCGATTTCACTCCCCGGTCGTAGGTCAGCAGGAGCTCGGCCGCATCTCCGTATTGGTAGCGCGCATGGGCCGAAAGATCGGCCCGGGTCAGCACTGCCTTGAGCCGGGGGCGATTTAGGCCCTCCGCCGTGCCCGCGCGACGAAGGAGTTCGACGGCGTTCGCGCTCACCTCCCGCCGGGTCTCGCCCCAACGGACCGCGAGCAGCACCTCGTCGGCGAGAGACGCAAGGATGCGTGCCTCCGCCGACCCGAGCACCGGGGGCCCGTCGATGAGGATGCAGTCGTACCGGCGGCGAAGCTTCGGAAAAAGCTGCTGGCCTTGCTTGCTGATCAGGAAGCCCAGGAGGTCGACGCCGATCTCGGCCCCGGACAGATAGTCGTAACCGAGATTGGCCATCTCTCGGATCGTCTCGGTCGCAGCGTTGTCGCCGGCCATCAGGATCGGCCGGTCGCCCCCGTTGAGAAAGTCGTCAAGATCGGCCGGGTCGCGGTTGCGCTGGCTGAGGTCGATGAGCAGCACGCGCTGGCCCAGCGGGACGGCGCAGAATCCGAGGCTAAGGGCGAGGGTGGACGCGCCCTCGCGAGGCACGCTGGCGGTGACGAGAATGATGCGGGACTCGCGTTCCGAGCGGGCCAGCCCGAGTGCGGTCACCAGCACGGAGCGGATCGCCTGGTGGTAGGACGGGCGCATGTCGGGCAGCGCGCCGTGGCTGGAATCGGCGGCCCTGCCGTCCGGCAATTCCGGGATCAGCCCGATGCAGGGTATCCCGAGCGTCTCCGTCACGTCACGTTCGTTCCGGAAGCTCCGATCGAGCCGGTCCCATGCGGTGGCCACCACGGCCCCAAGCAGCATAAATGCGGCGATCCCCGGCGGGATGACCAGCAGCGGCCCGAAGGAAGAAGGGCGTTGCGGGGTTCGCGCGAGCGTAAACACGCTCGCTTCGGCGTTGAACAGGTCGCGTTCCTGGATCCCTTCCTCGCGGCGGCGCTGTAGCTCGTCGGTCAGCCGGGCCAGAGCGGCCCCCCGCTGCTCGAGCGCGGCGAGCGATTTCTGCTGGCCGGCCAGATCGGCCACGCCCTGCTGCAAGGCCGCGACCTGTTCTCCGATCGCCGTCGCCTGCAATTGCGAGAAGCGAAGCTCGCTCTCGAGCCGCTGGGTCCCTTCGCGGACGTCTTCGGCGAGCTGTGCGGGGCGCGTGTCGCCGGACCGAATCCCAAGCGCCGCGGCCGCGGCATCGAGGCCCGCTGAGTGCTGTGGCATGCTCCGGATTCGGGTCAGCAGCGCTTCGCGCTTGGTGTTCTCAAACTGAATGAGCGCTAGCTGCCGCTTTGCGTCCAGCAAGGGCCTCAGGCTCTCCGCCGCAGCCGGGTCCGTGCCGTTGGAGAGCCGATGCTGCCGGAGGGCGGCATCGGCGCTGTCGCGCTCGGCGAGGGCCGCCGCGAGCTGGCTGTCAAGCCAGGTCACCGCGCGGGTCGCCTGCTCGCGCCGCTTCTCGGCCTGCTGCGCGACATGCCGCTGGACGACCTCGTTGACAACGATCGCCGCCTGCGCGGGGTTCTGGCCGGTGTAGCTCACTGCGACGACCAAGGAACGGCGCTGCTGGAACACTCGCAAACCCGCTTTGATCTCGCTCAGGCGCGGTCCCGAGGCCTTCCCTTCCCGGCCGCATTCATCCCGGTCGGGCGTTGGGCCGGCAGGGAGCAGGGCGCGGACGGTCTGCAGCCCGGCCCCCAGTTTGGCCCGGACCCACCCCATGCCGGATGCCCCACCGCCGCCTGCTCCCCTGGCTGCGGCGGCATAGGCCGGCTGGGCCGCGAGGTTCTCGAGGACCTGGCAGAGTTGGGCTTCCGAAGTCAGCATCGCAATCTGCGTGTCCACCGCCCATTCGTCCGGAGCCGCCGCCGCGGGCTTGACGCCGCCGGGCACCGCACTCCCGGGTGAGCTGACGAGGATCTCCGCCACCGCCGTGTAGCGGGGCGGGATCGCGAATGCGACGACCGAGACCAGCAGCGTGCCCAGGGCCGTCACGGCCAGCACGAGCCAAATCCGCCGGCGAAGCGTGTTCGCAACTTGCCGGAGTTGCAGCGCGGCGTTCGTGGCCGGATGCGTGTGGGCCAGAGTCAGGGAACGACGCGTCCCGACATCGCGCCGCGCCGACCCGTCTGGGGCTCCGGCGTCAATCTCAAACCGCGTCGTGTTCCCTGCATTACACCTCTGCGCCCCTCGGCTTTTCGGCAAAGGCCAGATCGCCGGCCCGATGAAGTGTTCGGTCCGGTTCGTTGGCAATACCTCTGCAACGATCTACCCTTTCCCCTTCGCCCTGTCCTCATCCGAACGAAGGATGCGGGCCGTGCGCCGGGATGCTTCCATTGCGAAAGCACAAGGTCCTCGGTGCGCCAGTGGGGGAAGGACATGAAAGCGGTCATTCAGGCCGGCGGGCGCGGCACCCGCCTTCAGCCATACACGTCGGTGCTTCCAAAACCGTTGATGCCAATCGGCCATCGGCCCGTTCTCGAACTCCTGCTCAAATGGGTGCGGCGCAACGGCATCAAGGACGTATATATCACGACCGGATATCTCGGGCATCTGATCCAGAGCTTTTGCGGCGATGGCCGGCAATGGGGGCTGCGGATCAAATACACTCTGGAGACGGAGCCGCTCGGGACGATCGGCCCCCTCGACATGATCCGCGACGAGTTGGACTGCACCTTCCTGGTCCTGAACGGTGACGTGCTGATGGACTTGCGGATGAGCGACTTCATCGCGTGCCACCGCAAGCACGGCGGCCCGCTCACGATCGCAACGACGACCCGGGCGACCAAAACCGAGTTCGGCGTGATCGAGGACGTGGACGGAGTCGTCACCCAGTTCATCGAGAAGCCGACCTACATGAACGCAGTCAGCATGGGCGCCTACCTGATGGACCCGTCCGTGCTCAGTTTCGTGCCGAGTGGGGTGCCGTTCGGATTCGACAACCTCGTCTTCGGCATGCTGGAGGAAGGCGTGCCGGTACACACGTTCCGCCACCATGGGCTCTGGCTCGACATCGGCCGGGTGGATGATTTCCAGAAGGCGCAACAGATCGACTGGGACGAGCACTCGTCCGAGGGCCGGATCACGCCGAACCACGTCACCGCCTAAGCGGATTGCCGCGCCTGAGCGCAACTGGAGAAACAGATGCTAGCGACTGCGGAGCCGAACCTCGGCCCGGACGAGAAGGCGGCGCTGCTGGACGTCATCGACAGCGGCTGGATTACAATGGGCGCGCGGGTCGAGGCGTTCGAGCAGGAATTTGCGCGCCTGCACGACGCGGAAGACGCGATTGCGGTCAGCTCCTGCACCGGTGGCCTACACATGGTCATGCAGGCCTTCGGCTTGGGCCCCGGCGACGAGGTGCTGCTGCCGGCGCTGACATTCGTCGCGACGGCGAACTGCGTGCTGTATGTGGGGGCCAGGCCGGTCTTCGTGGATATCGTTTCGGCCGAGCAGCCGCTCATGTCGATCGACAACGCAGCGGCGAAATGCACCGACCGGACGCGGGCGCTGATCCTGGTGCACTACGCGGGCTACCTAGCCGACCGGGCGCGTTGGCGGGAATTCGCTGCCACCCGTGGGCTGATCCTGATCGAGGACGCTGCGCACTGCGCCGGCTTGGCGGAAGCCGGAACCTTCGGCGACGCCGCGGTGTTCAGCTTCTACGGCAACAAGAACATGACCACGGCCGAAGGCGGGATGATCGTCGCCTCGGACCCGGTCGTTCGCCAGCGGCTGCGGCACCTGCGTGGCCATGGGCTGACGAGCGGCACGTTCGAACGGCATTCCAAGCCGATGCCCGGCTACGACGTCATCATGCTGGGCTTCAACTACCGCATGGACGAGCTGCGCGCGGCAATCGGCATCACCCAGCTCAAGCGCCTCGCGGACTGGAACCGGCGCCGCGCCGCGCTGACCGAAATCTATCGGGCGCTCCTCGCGGAACGCGCGCCCGAGATCGTTGTGCCGTTCGCCCAGGGCGGCCGCTCGAGCCATCACATCATGCCGGTGCTGCTGCCGCGCGACGTCCCGCGCCCGCCCGTCATCGAACGGCTCCGCGCGGCTGGAATCCAGACGACGATCCACTACCCGCCGGTGCATTGGTTCTCCTTCTACCGCGATCAGTTCCCCTCGCTCCGCTTGGAGGTCACGGAGGACTTCGCTGAGCGGGAGCTGACCTTGCCGCTCCACCCGAAGCTCGAGGATCTGCAGATCGATGCCATCGTCCAGGCACTCGCCAACTCTCTCGCCAACTGAGGCGTCCGCCAGCATGGCTTTGTTACGCTCGGGCGAGAAGCTGGCGGGCACGGTGAAGCTGCGGATACGAGTGCAGCACCTGTTCGAAATAGGACTCGCCTGCGGCCTGCTGGCGTTCGTGGCCCCGCTCATGATGCTGATCGCAGCCGCACTCCTGCTCGAGAGCGGGCGGCCGGTGTTCTTCGCGCAGGTTCGGCTCGGCCAGCACGGGCGGCCGTTCCGAATGCTGAAGTTCCGGAAGTTTCATGCCAAGGAGGGCAGCAGCGGGCTGCCGCTCACGTTGACCGCCGACTCGCGAATGACCAGGGTGGGCCGGATTCTTTGCAGCACCAAGCTCGACGAGTTGCCGCAGCTCTGGAACGTCGTGCGCGGCGACATGGCGGTGGTCGGCCCGCGACCGGAGTCCCCGGCCTTTGCCGATTGCTTCCACGGCTGGGTCGCGCGCGTGCTCGACCACCGGCCCGGCATCGTGGGCCCGAGCCAGGCCGTGTTCAGGGACGAAAGCCTCCTGTTCACGCACGAAGCGGACCCGACGATCCTGTATCGGGACGTGCTGCTTCCGGCGAAGGCCTGCATCGATCTTGCTTACTACCAGCAGCGAACGATCCTAAGCGATTTGCGCTGGATCGCGGTCTGCGTGCTCGCCACGCTTCGGTGCGCCCCCGCCTTCGTGGAACGGCAGTATGCGTCCGTGGGCGCGTATTCGCCGGCCGGCACTGCCGGCCGGCGAATGCTGGCGGGCGGCGAGAAGCCGGCAGGCGGGCCATGACGGTCAGGGCCGCACGCGTAGCCGTCCCACTCGGGCTCATGCTGCTACTGTTGCCGGGCATGGCGCAGGCGGAATACGCCCTGGCGACGGGCGACGTGGTCGAGGTCCGGGTGGCCGGCCTGCCGGACCTGTCCCAGCGCGCGCAGGTGCAACTGGACGGAACGGTTTCGCTCAGCGGCCTGGGCGAGGTCCGGGTGGCCGGCCTAACCCTGGCGGATATGCGAAGCAAAATCGTCTCGGCGCTCGCGTCCAAGGTGTTCCGGCAACGCACCTCCGACGGGCAACAGCGCGTTGTTGCCGTCCAGCCGGGCGAGGTCACCGTCGCCATCGCGGAATACCGCCCGGTGTACGTGAACGGTGATGTGCTCAACCCCGGGCAGCATGCCTTCCGGCCTGCGCTGACGGTACGCCAGGTGATCGCACTCTCAGGCGGCTACAGCATCTTGCAGAGCCGGATGCTGGGGTCGGGGGACCCGCTCGAGCTGCAGGGGCAGTACGCGTCGTTAGCCGGTCAACTCGCAAGGGAGCAGGTGCGCGCCGCCCGCCTGCAAGCGGAACTCGACGGCAAGAGCGAGATCGGTCCGGTTGCGCCCGGCAACTCTGCGGTGCCCAGCGCCACAATGACTGAACTGCTCCATGCCGAAGGCGAGTCGCTGAACATCGCCCAGGCCGCCCACGAGCGCGAAAAGGCATTCCTCGTGAGCGCGATTGGGCGCGCAGGTGAGCAGATCACGACGCTGAAGGCAGAGCAGGTCCAGGAAGAGCAGGGGCTGCAGTCCGATCGGCAGGATCTCGAGCGGGCAACACGCTCGTTCGGAAGCGGCAGCCTGCCCAGCCCGCGTGTAGCCGAGAGCCGCCGGGCGATGCTCGCCTCGTCAACCCGGCGACTGCAGACCACCCAGAGCCTCATTCAGATCGAGACCCTGCGCGACGAATTGGTGCTAAAGCTGCAGAAGCTTGCCAGTGACCGCCGGGTCGGGCTGCTTGCAGCCCTCAGCCAAGCGCGCGTGCAGCTTGTGGAACTCAATGCACGGCTGGCGAACATCCGCGAACGGATCGAGTTGCTGGCAAACGCGCAAGGCCCGGCCCGCTCGAAGCTGGAGGCCACCGCCGAGATCGGCATCGTGCGCAGGACGGGACAAGGCTGGAGTTCAGTCCCGGCAGTGGTGGACAGCGAGTTGCAGCCGGGTGACGTGGTCACGATCCGGCTGCGAGGCCCAGCCGACCCGCTTGGGAGCCAAGCGGAGGCTGCCTACTGAGCTCGTGACTGCTCCGCGACCGCGGGGGAGTTCACGGCAGCAACGCGGTGCGGGCGAGCAGAGCCACGAGTTCCGCCTGGCGCCGGGTCTGGGTCTTGGCAAAGATTGATGCTAGATGAGAACGGACAGTCGTCCGGCTGACATCGAGTTCGACAGCGAGGTCGGCGGGCGCAACTCCCTGGGCCATGCCTGTGGCCAGGGTCACTTCGGCCGGCGTCAGTCCGAACAGGTTCTGCAGCCCGTGGGCGCTGGGCCGCGCAGCCCGCTCTAGGTCGACGAGGGCGAGGATCGTCCGCCCGCGCGGCAGCATCACGGAGAGCTGGGTGATGACGAGCGGTCGCCCGACTTCGCGGTGGACTGTGGCCCATGTCGGTCCGTTTCCGGCTTCAAGGCGCGGCGAGGCTTTCCTCAGCAGGGTTTCGAGCCGCGCGGTGGTCCGGATGGGCATCGTCGGATCATCGCCATCGCTCGCGCCCAGCAATGTACGCGCCGTACGGTTGAAAGCGCGGACCATTCCCGATCTGGACCGGATGATCCCGCCACACTGGAGATGTTCGAGCATTTCGAGCATGCAGGACGCAAGCATTGCCTCCGCCTCCATCGGACTCGGTAATGCAGCGTCACTTTGCTCGGCTGATGCGGCCGAAGCAGCTACTGGAAAGCGTTTTGCGGGCGTTGGAGGGCCGGGCGAAGCCGACACCGAGTCGAACCACATGCGCTTTCTCCAGAAAGATCCAGGGCTTCGTTTCTCTGTCTGCCTGCTTCTGCACGCGCAAAGAGTTAATGGAATCCATTCAGGGAAGACGCACCGGAAACTGCGCGACTGTCGAGAGGCCTCGCCAACCGGACAATTTCATTACAGCACGGTTTTTCGGGCGTCAATTGAAAATTACGAGCTCCGCACTGACTCGTCTTATTAGCGTCTACTCTCAACCGGATGGTATCTGTACAAACAAACAACCATAAGCTGAATTGGCGTATGTCGGCGCAATCTCTTGGCTGTTGCATTTGCCCGGCAGTCGGTCGAGTATCGTTTTCCGGTTTTGCCCGGAATGAAAGCGGGAGTTGAATGTGCGGCCTTGTGGGCTGGGTGGGCGGGGGCGAGCCGGGTCATAGCGTGATGGAGCGGGCGTCGCGTCTGCTGCGTCATCGCGGACCGGACGACCACGGCTTCGAGCAGGGCCAGGGCTGGGGCGTTGCCTTTCGCCGCCTGAGCATCTTGGATCTGAGCCCGCTCGGCCATCAGCCCATGTCCAGTCCCGATCGCAGGTTCGTGCTCGCGTTCAACGGCGAGATCTACAACTACATCGAACTGCGCCGCGAACTCGAGCGCGAAGGCGAACGGTTCCGCAGCGGCTCGGATACGGAAGTGCTGCTCTGCCTGCTGGCGCGCCAGGGGGTGAGTGGCCTTTCTCGGCTGAACGGCATGTTCGCGCTGCTGCTGGTCGACACGGAGGCGCGAACATTCGTGCTGGCGCGCGATCGGCTCGGCGTCAAACCGCTATTCTACACGCGCCAACGCGGACAGATCCGGTTCGCCTCCGAGCTCAAAGCGCTGCTTGCCTGGCCGGATGCGCACCGGAATATCGAACCCGGCGCCGTCGTCGACTATCTGGGGCTGGGCTACCTGCCCGAAACCGACTGCATTTTTGCTGGCTACTCGAAGCTCGAACCCGCCGGTGTTTTGCATGGATCGCTGGACGACGTCGGCCGGGCCCGCACGGAGCGCTACTGGGACCTCGCGTTGAACGACGAGCGGGCTGCGCGTCCGCTCACATCGGCCGAAGGCCAGCAGCTCGAGGACTTGCTCGCCGACAGCGTCCGCATCCGGTTGCGCAGCGACGTTCCGGTGGGCGTCTTCCTGTCCGGCGGGATCGACAGCGCCCTGGTCGCGGCCGCTGCCGCAAAGGTGCCTGGCGCGAACGTGATGGCCCTCACGGTCAGCTTCGACGAGGCATTCGCAGACGAGACAGCCCTGGCCCAGGCGACGGCGGAGCACCTGGGGCTGCGACATTATACGACGGTGCAGGATTCAGGCGACCTGGCCGATGTCGATCAGCTCGCTTGGTACTACGACGAGCCGTTCGGCGATCCGTCCGCGCTGTCGTTTTTTGCGCTGTGCAAGGTGGCCGCGAAGCACGCGACCGTGTTCCTCTCGGGCGACGGCGGGGACGAGGCGTTCGGCGGCTACCGGAGGTATATCGAGACGCTGAGATTCCGCCGTCTCGTCGCAGCCGGCAGCAGGCTGGGGTACGCGCTGCGCGGGGCCGCGCGACTGACCCCGCCCCTGTCCGTCATGCGATACCGCCTGCAGAAGCTGGCGCTGCCGGACGAGGGGGCGGCCGCCGCGTTCGACGGGCTGCCCGCCGACCCCGTGCTGTCCGGCGTGTTGCACCCCGATCTGCGCGGACACCTGGGCAACTCCGGCGAGTGCCTCTGGCGCCACTGGGGCCAAAGCACGGCGATGCGCTCGGTAACGGCGCGCCAGCAGCAGCTGGACTACGCCATGTACCTGCCCGGCGACATTCTGACCAAGGTGGACCGCGCGTCGATGGCGCACTCGCTCGAAGTCCGGTCACCCTTCCTGGACTATCGCCTGGTAGAGTGGGCTGCCCGGCTGCCCCGTGGCACGCTGCTTGACGGCAAGGAGGGAAAGTTGCCGCTGCGGGCGTTGGCTGCGCGAAAGCTGCCGCGGTCGGTGGCGCAAGGACGCAAGAACGGGTTCAGCGTGCCGCTGGACCAGTGGTTCCGGACCCCGGCCGGCATTCAGCTAATCCGCGAGCGGCTCCTGTCGTCCGATGCCCGGCCGCTTCGGCTATGGGACGGGCCAGCGGTGGAACGCATCCTTTCGCTGCATTGCGCCGGGCGCGGGCGCGCGTTCGGGACAGTGCTGTGGCGGCTGCTGATGCTGCAGGCGTGGTCGCGCCACTACTGCGGATCGTCGGCGCCCGAAGCCCAGGTCCCGCCCCGCCAAGTGCGACCGCATCTCGCCGCGCAGGAGTGCCCGGGTCCGTGAACACGAGTGCGGGGCGGCGGCGGATCGCCGTCATGATCGGCGGTCTCGGCCAGGGGGGGAGCGAGCGGCAGCTTTATATGTTCCTCGCCCATTGCGACCGCACGCGGTGGGACCCGACGCTGTACGTGTCGGGCGCGCTCGGCCCTTGGGAGGCGCCGATCCACGAGCTCGGGATTCCGATCGTGCTGTTACGCGGCAGCCCCGTCGCCAAGCTCCGCCGATTCCGGTCGGAGGTAATCGCGCAGCGCGCGACGTGCTTCTTCTCGTGGTCCTCATACACGAACGGGTTCGCCCTGGCGCTCGCCGGACTGCCGAGCGGCCGTATCGGATCGTTCCGCAACACGGACTTTGCCGACCTGCCGGACCGCATGCGCCGTCTCTGGCGCTGGATGAGCGTCAAAAGCATCTCGGTGGCGGTCTGCAACTCCCGGGAGACGCAGATAGCGATCGCGCAGCGGGCCGGGTCGGGGTTGGAGGCGCTGTTCGTTCCCAACGCGGTGGACGTGTTCCCCTCGGAACGGATCGCTGCGTGGCGGCGCCACTGGCGCGGACTGCTCGAAGTGGACGACCACACGGTCCTCGTCGTGGGCGTCGGGCGGCTGTCACCGCAAAAATGCTTCTCGCGCTTCATCGAAGCCATTGCCGCTGCCGCGTCCGGCCATCGGGTGTGCGCCGTGATCGCGGGCGAAGACCATGGCTGCCGGGCTGCACTCGAGGCGCAAGTGGTGCGCCTCGGGCTGCAGGACCGGGTACGACTGATCGGCGCGGTCCCCGACGCGCGGGAGCTGATCTGCGCTGCCGACATCTACCTGCTGTCGTCGGATTTCGAGGGCATGCCGAATGTGGTGCTGGAAGCGATGGCTGCCGGAGTGCCGTGCGTGGCGACGCGCGTCAACGGCGTCGGCGACTTGATCCAATGCGGCCAAACGGGCTTCCTCGCGGGATTTGACGCGGCCGACCTGGCGCGGCACGTGCGCGTGCTCGCGGCGGACCCGGAATTACGGCGCGAGATCGGCTCGCGGATTCGCAACATGGTCGAGCGCACCTATCGACCGGAGCAGGTGGTGCCGCGTCTTTGGGCGTTATGCGAGCGCTGCACCCCAGCTGGATGAGCGGACCATGCGGATAGCCATATTCGTCGATCAGGTGTTCTGGCGTGACGGCGACGTGCTGTCGACGGACGAGTCGTATGCGCTCTTCCTTGCCAGCCTGGCCTACTGCGCCGACGAGATCGTGCTGATCGGGCGGGAAGCGGCGACGCCGGGCCGCGCGCCTTACGTGCTGGACCATGCGGCGATCAGGCTGTTCGCCTTGCCGTATTACCCGAGCCTCTACGAGCTGTGGAAATCCGATCCGCGCATCTATCCGCGGATCCGCGCCGCCGTCCGGCAGCAAGCCGCCGGGTCGTGGGATGCGCTGCTGGTCTGCGGGCCGCATCCGATCGGGCAGCTCATCGCCCGCGATTGCATCCGCCTCGGCATCCCGGTCGGGCTGATGGTGCGGCAGAACCTGGTCGAACAGATGCGCGCCCATCGCGGCCTGAAGCAGCTCGCGGCCGTTGCCGCCGCCCACGTGCTGGAATGGGACTTCAAGCGGCTCGCGCGCGAGCGGACGGTGTTCACGGTGGGTGCCGAAATGGCCGGGTCCTATGGTCGGTTCAGCCGCCGCGTTCACAACCACTTCCCCTGCCTGGTCGACAACAGCCAGTTCCGGCAATTCGCGGCGATGCCGGTCGGCGCCGATCCAACCCGCCTGCTGTGCGTCTGCCGGCTGGCTCCGGAGAAGGGTCACGAATACCTGCTGGAGGCGCTGGTTCGCCTCAAGGCGAGCGGTATGTCCTGCCATGTCGACATCGTCGGCACCGGGGCCGAGGAGCAGCGCCTGAGACGCCGGGCAGAGGCGCTGGGTGTCGCTGCGCAGGTCACCTTCCACGGCTACGTGCCGTACGGCCCGGCGCTGTTCCAGCTGTATCAGCAAGCCGGAGTCCTGGTATTACCCTCACTCACCGAAGGTTTTCCGCAAGTGATCAACGAATCGCTTTCGGCTGGCCTGCCCACGGTCGCCACGACCGTCGGCGGCGTGCCAGCCTTCCTGATGGACGGCGAGACGGCGCTGCTGGTGCCGCCGCGCGACACGGCGGCGCTCGCCGCCGCGATCGGACGTCTGGCCGGGGACAGCGCGCTACGGGAGCGCCTGCGCAGCAACGGTCGCGCGCTGATGCGGGACAACACCCTGGAGGTCAACCGGGCTCGAGTGATGGGGGTGATCCGCGATGAACTGCTCGATGCCGACGCATAGCTTCCGTTCCGCGCTCGCGCACGACCCGGCGCCGCCGCTCGACTGCCCGAGCGTCGGGATCGTCGTTCCTGTCTATAACGAGATCGCCCAGCTCGACCGGCTGACCGGCGACCTCCTCGCCCAGGACTACGCGGCCATTGAGGAGATATGGTTCGTCGATGGCGGATCGGATGACGGCTCGGCAGAGCGGCTGCAGGCGCTGCAGGATCGGGACAATCGGGTGCGGCTGGTCCACAATCCCCGACGTGGCCCCGCCGCGGCGCTCAATACCGCGATCCCGCAGATGCGGACCGACATCATCCTCCGCCTCGATGCGCATGCAACCTACGCCGCCGACGTGGTACGACAGGGCGTGGAGGCCTTGTTGGCGACCGGTGCCGGCGGAGTGGGGGCGATCGCGCGCCCGGCGGAGGGGCGGACTACGGTCGCACGCAGCATCGTCGCCGCGCACAAGAGCCGTTTCGGCCTTGGCGGCGCAAGATTCCGTCAGGATACCGCCGCGGGCTGGGCGGACACCGTCTGGAACGGCTGCTACTGGCGGCATGTGATCAAGCAGGTCGGACCGCTCCGCGAAGATCTGCTGCGCGCCGAGGACAACGATTTTAACGAGCGAGTCCGCCGGCTCGGCTACGGGCTGTATCTCTGTCCGGCCATCCGCGCGTATTATGAGCCGCGGCGGACACTTCCTGCGCTTTGGTCCCAGTACATGGCCAATGGCAAGGGCGTGGCCTTCGCGTGGTTCGACAATCCACGTGCGTTTGGGCTGCGGCACCTAGCCCCGTTGGCGCTACTGTCCGCGCTCGCTCTGGGTCTGCTGGCGGGGCTGATCTGGCCGCCGACGATGGTGGCGTTCGCGGCGCTACTCGGGCTCTACGTCGCGGCCTTGCTCGCAGCGGTGGTGATCGCGGCGCGCTCCGAGCCAGGGGCGCACTTGCTGCTCTTGCCGTGTGCGCTGGCGACGCTGCATCTGAGCTATGGCTCGGGCGCGCTGTGGGGGCTGGCCGTCCGCGCCACTCGGACCAAATCCGTGCCCGCATTGCCCGGGTCTGGTCCGTGAAACTGGGGGCCGGCATCTTGTTGGCGCTTTTGGCGATCGGCAGCGCGGCCGCTGCCGCTCCGCCATCCGTCTGGCTAGCGCCGAGCCTGGAGCGGATCGGCCCCGAAGCACCGGCCGGGTCCGCGACCGACATCGCGCTGTCGGCTGCCCGGCGCGAGGTGCAATCGTTCCAGGTGCTGATCCGCGCGCCTGCGGAGGGTCTGACCAACGTCGCCGTCTCCGTCGCGGATCTGCGCGGCGAGAACGGCGCCCGCCTGCCTTCCAGCATCGCGACGCTGTTCCGCGAGCATTATGTCTATGTCGCCCGCTCCAGCCCCGATCTGCGCGGATCGAACCGGCCGTTGGGACCGGGCTGGTATGCGGACGCGCTTGTGCCGTTGGCGGCGCCCGGTCCGGGCCGGTTCGATGTCGCTGCATCGCGCAACCAGCCTGTTTGGATCGATGTGTCGGTCCCTGCCGATGCTGTTCCCGG
>Ga0308175_100000784_pt1 | contig 21019 bp, 19 predicted proteins | sample PhyCR1_3_FD_203893 | JGI IMG/M metagenome (GOLD analysis project Ga0308175, IMG submission 203893) | Soil microbial communities from UC Gill Tract Community Farm, Albany, California, United States - DLSLS.C.R1 | ecosystem: Environmental > Terrestrial > Soil > Agricultural land | place: USA...
CCGTATCCGATTCTGTTCCGTTTACTAGCCTCTGTTTATAGGCTTCATTTGCATGAACACATTCCTTAGTAGCAATAAACCGCGTTCCCATTTCAATCCCTTCAGCCCCTAAACAAAGCGCAGCCATTAACCCTCTCCCATCACCAATTCCCCCTGAAGCTATAACAGGGATAGAAACTGCATCCACCACTTGTGGAATTAATACCATGGTTCCGATATCATCCCTTCCCAAATGTCCGCCTCCTTCCTGTCCGACAACCATTACAGCATCCGCACCCAACTCTTCTGCTTTAATAGCCTGTCTCCTTGCAGCAACAAGAACTAACGTTTTAATCCCAGTCCCTTTTAACTGTTCAAGAACAGGAGTAGGGTTCCCACCAGTCATCGATATAACTGGAACTTTTTCATCTATAGCAACTTGTAAAAAATCAGCAATTGGTCTTCCATGCTGACTGATAGCAAAGTTTACGCTAAAAGGCTTTTCGGTTAGTATTTTTACCTTTTTGATTTCCTCTCTAAGTTCATTCGGATTAGCTAATGACATAGCCGTAATTTGGCCAAGCCCACCTGCATTTGAAACAGCGGCAGCCAATTGCGAATAGGCTAAATACGCTAAGCCTCCTTGAATAATTGGATATTGAATGTTTAGTGCATCGGTAACCCGTGTTGTCCAATTCAACGGAATCCCTCCCTCTTACTTTAATTTGTAATTTCGTTCTTAAAGATTAATTTTCCTTTCTTTATGGGAAACTAAACTTTAATAAAAACTGAATGAAATTCTATGCAACGATGAGGAATAGTGCTATAATTCCTTTGTTTTATGTTTACTTAAAGAAAACATTTAATGAGTATTCTTAGTATAAAAGAGGTGTATCTACAATTGTCACAAAATCAAACCCCGCTGTTTAGCGGTTTATTAGAGCATGCAAAAAAAAATCCAGTTCAATTCCATATTCCAGGACATAAAAAGGGTGCAGGAATGGATTCGGAATTCCGCCAGTTTATCGGAGAAAATGCCCTATCTATTGACTTAATTAATATAGGGCCCCTAGATGATCTCCACCAGCCAAAGGGAATTATCAAGCAAGCGCAAGATTTAGCAGCAGAGGCTTTTGGCGCAGATCATACCTTCTTTTCCGTACAAGGAACAAGCGGGGCAATCATTGCTATGGTTATGGCTGTCTGCGGACCAGGCGAAAAGATAATCGTCCCAAGGAATGTCCATAAATCAGTTATGTCTGCTATTGTCTTTTCGGGTTCAATTCCCGTATTCATCCATCCGGAAATTGATAAAGATTTAGGGATTTCCCACGGAATTACGACAGAATCCGTTGAACACGCCTTACAGCAGCACCCAGATGCCAAAGGGGTTCTAGTCATTAATCCGACTTATTTCGGGATTTCCGCAGACCTAAAGAGGATTGTTGAAATTGCCCACTCCTACAATGTTCCAGTACTTGTCGATGAAGCACATGGAGTCCATATCCATTTTCATGACCAATTGCCACTGTCAGCGATGCAGGCCGGTGCCGATATTGCGGCTACAAGTGTTCATAAACTAGGAGGTTCACTGACGCAAAGTTCTATCCTTAATGTAAAAGAGGGGCTGGTATCCGCTAAACATGTACAATCTATTTTGAGCATGCTTACTACAACCTCTACTTCCTATTTACTATTAGCATCTTTGGATGTGGCACGTAAACAGCTAGCAACAAAAGGGAAGGAATTAATCGACAAAACCATTGAGCTTGCGCAATCTATTCGTAACAGAATTAATGAAATTGAGCATATTCATTGTGTTGGCGAAGAAATTTTAGGTTCAAAAGCAACTTTTGACTATGACCCAACTAAATTGATTATTTCTGTTAAGGATCTGGGACTTACAGGATATGATGTAGAAAAATGGTTAAGGGAAAAATATAACATAGAGGTAGAATTATCAGACCTTTATAACATCCTTTGTATCATTTCCTTAGGTGATACAGAGGTGGAAGCAGATCTTCTTGTCAAGGCATTAAAAGAACTAGCGGATGAATGCGAACACCGAACAACTAAAATAGAACCTGTAGAAGTTCTTCTTCCTGGAATCCCAGTGCTTGCCTTAACACCAAGAGATGCCTTCTATGCAGAGACAGAAGTTATTCCATTCGAAGAATCTGAAGGCCGAATCATTGCAGAATTTATAATGGTATATCCACCCGGTATCCCTATCTTTATTCCTGGTGAAATCATTACTAAGGAAAACCTCCATTATATTAGGGAAAACCTTGAAGCCGGCTTACCAGTTCAAGGGCCTGAGGATGATGAAATTAAAACCATCCATGTCATTAAAGAATACAAAGCAATAAAATAATTAAGTAGCTGGTGCTGATAATTTTCGTAGTCGTTACTTATACTTTCATGTCTCTCAATAAAAATAACAGGATTCCATAAATGGAATCCTGTTATTTTTTAAACGTAATTTTTATAATACTTCTTCCTCAAATTTGTCATCATGGCAGCAATTACACATAGAGTAAAGTACTGTTACTTTTTCATCTTCAAAGTGATCAATTGTGGAGTTGCAAGTTTGGCATACAAGTGTACCCATCTGTTCCATCCCCCTAATTTAAATTCACTAACTGATATTGATAATGCTTTAATACCATTAATTAAATAATAATATATCACATTTGGATTTTCAACCTTAAATTGTATAACATATTTAAAAAAAAAGGCATAAAAGTTGTGGCCTTTTCGATATGTTAATCATATTGAGTCATAAAAGGGATTGATGGGAGTGTCATACCAAAAAAAGTCTGCCAAAAATTCATTTTCAGAAAAATCACAAGAAAACTTTACATTTATGTTGGGGAAGTATTGTCAGTACTTTTTAATCAGTGCTAAAATAGAAAATAGCACATATTATTGTCAATTAAGGGGGAATGGTGATGGCTGTAAATGCGTTTATTAAGCTTGTGCCCTCATCTGCTAAGCAAACGGTAACAATTGAAGAGGTAAAGGACTTATTTCATTATTATAAAAATATAACTTCAAAAACTGGCGACCAACTGGATTGGGAATATAGCGATACTGCCTTTCCTTATGAAATAAAAGAGACAAAGGATAGCAAAGGTAAGTGGTTCTATTTGTATTCAGAACATGAACACTACAAGACAATTTTAATAGGGGTAGATACTGAAACCATTCTCAATGAGGATGGGACTGAACGGAATCAAGTATACATACAAATCACATTACCTGAACAATCTACCCATGGAGATAAAGGAAAGGCCAATGAATTTAGTAAATTCTTAGCTAAAAAGCTCCAGGGAGAATTGCACCTATTTAATGAAAGAATCATGTATTATTATCCGAGAAAAAAATAAAAAGCTCCTGCTGGGGCTTTTTTAATTTAAAAAAAGGACCATAGTATAATGTAGGGAACTATAGATTACTAAACTAAAGGTAGTTATAAAAAGTGTCTTCCTTGGCGATTTAGTAACATAGTTTCCAATTACGTATGCTAGATAGAAAAAAATAAAAAACATGATAACCTTATAAATAAGCTGGTCATGCTTCGAGAGCCATTCAATAAAAGTGTAGCCGCTCCAAATCATAAACTGTAGAAGAATGACAATATAGACCTTCAAATTAATCACCACTCAAAATACATTGATCTTCCTATAAGAACAAGACTTTGCTAGTGTTTTAAGTATATGTGTATGCTGAGATATTAGGTATTCTTTTTATTAATTGTTGAAATTGTTTACTTCCTAACCCCTAATTAATAGTACAATTCGCCGGAAAAAGAGGAAGTCCTTTCCGTTTTTACGAAAAGGACTTTATTTTTTGTATTATTTAATAATGTGAATTGGGGTTCCAAGTGCCACTTCTGCTGCTTCCATTGTAATTTCCCCAAGTGTTGGGTGAGCATGGATAGTAAGTGCCAAGTCTTCTGCAGTCATACTTGCTTCAATTGCCAAACCTAGCTCAGCAATCATATCGGAAGCACTAGCACCTGCGATTTGAGCACCAATTACTACTCCGTCTTCTTTACGAGTAATTAACTTCAAGAAACCCTCACCGCTATCAAGTGATAATGCGCGTCCATTTGCTGCAAATGGGAATTTAGAAGCATTAACGTCAATACCTTCTTCCTTAGCTTGTACCTCAGTATATCCAACAGAAGCCAACTCTGGATCAGAGAAAACAACGGCAGGAATACCTAAGTAATCAATTTCAGAAGGATGACCAGCTATCGCCTCAGCTGCAATCTTAGCTTCATAAGATGCTTTATGTGCTAATTGAGGACCTGCGACTACATCACCAATAGCGTAAATATTACTGATATTTGTGCGACATTGTTTGTCTATTTCAATTAAACCGCGATCGCTTAGTTTGACACCAGCTTGTTCTAAGCCCATTTCATCCGTGTTAGGACGACGTCCAACCATAACAAACACGTAATCAGCTTCAACTTTCTTCTCTTCACCTTTGGTTTCAAAGGTAACTATGACGCCATTTTCAGATTCCTCTACGCCCTTAGCCAACGCTTTGGTATAGAATTCTGCACCTTTTTTCTTCATTGTGCGCTTTACGAGAGCAGCCATTTGCTTATCAAACACACCAAGGCCTAGAATTTCATCCGCACCCTCTAAGATTGTCACTTGGCTGCCAAAGTTTGCATAGGCACCGCCAAGTTCAATTCCAATGACACCGCCGCCAATGACAACGATTTTTTCAGGGACTTCATTTAAGTTAAGGGCCCCAGTTGAATTTAGAACACGTTTAGTATATTTAAAAGTAGGAAGTTCGATTGGACGTGAACCAGTTGCAATAATAGCATTCTTAAAAGTATATGTTTGAGCTGAATGTTCATCCATTACACGAAGGGTATTAGCATCAACGAAATATGCTTCACCTCGAACGATATTAACCTTATTACCTTTTAAAAGGCCTTCAACACCGCCAGTTAATTTATTGACGATTCCAGCTTTAAATTCCTGAACTTTGGTAAAATCAACTTTCACATTTTCAGCGGTTATACCGAATGACTCAGAGTGCATCGCTGTTTCATAACGGTGTCCTGCTGAAATCAACGCTTTGGAAGGAATACAGCCCACATTTAAACATACACCGCCAACATATTCCTTTTCAACAATCGTAACTTTTTGCCCTAGCTGTGCTGCGCGGATAGCTGCAACATATCCTCCAGGACCCGCTCCGATAACTATAGTATCTGTTTCAATTGGGAAATCTCCAACAACCATTTTCTTACGCCTCCATTAACAATAGTTCTGGATCGTTTAATAAACGTTTAATATGATTCATTGCATTTTGAGCAGTCGCACCATCAATCATGCGATGATCAAAGCTTAGGGACAATGCTAAAACAGGAGCTGCTACAATTTCACCGTTGCGAACAATCGGCTTCTCAGCAATTCGGCCTACTCCAAGAATTGCTACTTCTGGATGGTTAATAACTGGTGTAAACCATTGACCGCCAGCAGAACCAATGTTGGAAATGGTACAAGAGGCACCTTTCATTTCATTTGGTGCAAGTTTACCGTCTCTAGCTTTTCCTGCTAGCTCGTTAATTTCATTGGAAATAGTGAAGATTGATTTACGGTCAGCATCTTTAACAACTGGAACTAGAAGACCTTTTTCAGTATCCGCAGCAATTCCGATGTTAAAGTAATGCTTATGGACAATTTCATTTGTTGCATCGTCAAGAGATGTATTTAGTACAGGGAACTCTCTTAATGCACTAGTTAATGCTTTTACGACATATGGTAAGAATGTAAGCTTGATACCTTTTGCAGCAGCTACTTCTTTGAATTTCTTCCGATGCGCTACAAGTTTTGTAACATCAATTTCATCCATTAACGTCACGTGTGGAGCAGTGTGCTTAGAATTAACCATTGCCTTGGCAATTGCCTTACGAATACCGCTCATTTTTTCACGTGTTTCTGGATATTCGCCTTGTGGAATTGGAGTAGCAGCTTTTGGAGTTTCTGCCTTTGCATCTTCTGGTGTTATTACCGTTTCTTTTGCAACTGGTGCTGCTGCGCCGCCATTTAAGAAAGCATCTATATCGGTTTTAAGAACACGTCCATTCTCTCCTGAACCTGCAACAAGGCTGATTTCAATACCTTTTTCACGTGCATATTTACGAACAGACGGCATAGCAATAATACGACGATTTGGATCGACCTCTACTTGTGGCTGTCCTTGAACTGCTGGAGTTGTTTCCTCTTGTTTCGTTTCTTGTGCAGGTGCAGCAGGTGCTTGTTCTGCATGTTCATCGCCTTTAAATTGTAGGTTCTCGTATCCTGGTGCATCAAATGTAACGAGAACTTGCCCTACTGTAGCTACAGTTCCTTCATCAACTAATACTTCTTGAACTGTTCCTTCTACTGGAGATGGAATTTCAACTACCGCTTTATCATTTTGAATTTCACATAGGACATCATCTTCTTGAACTTTATCACCTGGCTTAACGAACCATTTGACAATTTCACCTTCATGAATACCTTCACCGATATCAGGCATTTTAAATTGGAATGACACAGAGATTCATCTCCTATTTTTCATGTATTTTTAGTCAGTTTTATTAGATAATGGGAAAAGAACGAGCTTTTCCCACTCAATATTGCATGCTTCATTTTTTCGATAGATGCTATTATTAGAAAGTTAATACTTTTTTAGCAGTTTCAATAACATCTTTAAAGTTTGGAAGCCATACTGATTCAGCTTGCGGGAATGGGAATACAGTATCTGGTGCAGTAACACGTAATACAGGTGCTTCTAAACTTAAAATAGCACGATCGTTAATTTCAGCTACAACATTCGCTGCAACACCGGCTTGTTTTTGTGCTTCTTGAACCACAATGGCACGGCCAGTTTTTTCAACAGATGCAACAATTGTCTCGATATCAATGGGACTTACAGTACGTAAGTCAATAACTTCGGCGGAATATCCTTCTTTTTCCAGCTCTTCCGCAGCTTTTAATGACTCATGAACCATTGCACCGTAAGTAACGATAGTAACATCAGTTCCTTCTCGCTTCACATCAGCCTTCCCTAGTGGAATGGTATATTCCTCTTCTGGTACTTCTTGACGGAATGAACGGTATAATTTCATATGCTCAAGGTATATTACTGGATCATTGTCACGAATAGCAGAAATTAGTAATCCTTTAGCATCATAAGGAGTTGATGGGATAACTACCTTTATACCAGGAGTTTGAGCCATTAGACCTTCTAAGCTGTCCGCGTGCATATCTGGAGTATGTACGCCTCCGCCAAATGGTGAGCGAATGGTAACAGGAGCACTATATCTTCCTCCTGAACGATAACGTTGACGTGCTAATTGACCAGCAATGGAATCCATTACTTCAAATACAAAACCAAAAAATTGAATTTCTGGAACTGGGCGGAAGCCTTGTAAGCTTAGACCTACTGCTAAACCGCCGATTCCTGATTCAGCGAGGGGCGTGTCAAATACACGATCTTCACCAAATTCCTGGTGCAGTCCTTCAGTTGCACGGAATACACCACCGTTTACGCCTACGTCTTCACCGAAAACTAATACATTCGGATCATTACGTAATTCCGTTCGTAATGCATCTGTAATTGCTTGAATCATTGTCATTTGAGCCATGGCTTACTTCGACTCCTTTTCTTTATATAAATCATATTGTTCTTTTAAAGTTTGCGGCATTTCTTCATACATGATAGACATTAAATCTGTCACCTTTTGTTTAGGTGCCGCATCAGCTAGTTTAAGCGCCTCTTTGATTTCTTCTTTTGCTTGTTCAATTACTTCCGTTTCTTTATCCTCACTCCAAAGTCCCTTATTTTCAAGGAATTTACGGAAACGAACAAGTGGATCTTTCTTTTCCCACTCATTATCAAGATCTGCCGTACGATAACGAGTTGGGTCATCCCCAGCCATTGTATGTGGACCATAACGGTATGTTAATGTTTCAATAAGTGTAGGTCCTTCTCCATTAACCGCACGCTCACGAGCATCACGAGTCGCCTTATAAACCGCTAAAGGATCCATACCATCAACAACAATTCCTGGGATTCCAGCTGCAACAGCCTTTTGTGCTAATGTTTTGGCAGCAGTTTGCTTTTCACGTGGTGTTGAAATGGCAAACTGGTTATTTTGGATAACAAAGATGGCTGGTGCTTTATATGCACCTGCAAAGTTGATTCCTTCATAGAAATCCCCTTGAGATGTTCCACCGTCACCTGTATAGGTAATGGCAACAGCTTTAGTTCCACGTTTCTTGAATCCAAGTGCAACCCCGGCAGTTTGAACATACTGAGCACCGATGATGATTTGAGGATGAAGCACATTAACACCTTCAGGGATATTCATACCCTCAAAATGCCCTCTAGACCATAAAAATGCTTGTGATAATGGTAAACCATGCCAAATGATTTGCGGTACATCACGGTATCCAGGTAAGATGAAATCTTCATTTTCCAGCGCAAATTGAGAAGCAAGCTGGGAAGCTTCTTGTCCAGCAGTCGGCGCATAAAAACCTAAACGACCTTGACGGTTTAATGAAATGGAGCGTTGATCAAGAATTCTGGTATATACCATCCGGCGCATTAATTCTTGGAGCTGTTCATCAGTTAAATCAGGCATTGCTGCTTCGTTGACAACCTCACCTTGTTCATTAAGGATTTGAAGTGTTTGAAATTGTTCTTCTACAGCTTCGAGTGCTTTAGTTGCATCAAGCTGGGCGTTCTTCAATTTAGAAGCCATTTAGACATCTCTTCCTCTCTATTCAATGCTTAAATTAAAATAAATCACACTAAGTTAGATTACCCAAAAAACTACTATTAAAAGCATGAGGAAAAATAGCCATCCATTTGATTTTGTTGATTGGATAATCGTTTTGATATTACATATAAAAAAAGGAGAACCTGCTATGGAAACATACTTTTAAATAGTTTTTCACAGAAAAAATAAGATAAAACAAAAAAATATTTTTTCATTACCATCCCATTCTGTACTACTTTTTCACGTAACATCATTGATACAATTTTTGATCACGTATATGAGTGTACATCAATCAGTATCACGCGTCAAATACTAAGTATTGTAATTCTCTCTCTTATATTCTACTTTTCAATAATCATCTTTTCAAAACTGTATTACTTGATTTCAACTTCTGTTATATACGAGTTCACACTTTTGTCACTTGTTATAATATAGAAAAAAACCGGCCGAATTCAGCCGGTTTAATTAAATTGTACTTATTCATTTGATTTCAAGCCTGCTTTTTTGTAAAAAGACAATTTCTTTTCATTGTATTGTTCCGTATATAAATTAAAGTTTTCATTTGCTGCATATACCTTTTTATAGGTTTCATTTAGCTTGGTTACTTGTATCTCCAGGTCCTCTAGCGATAGGTTTTTATTTTGAAACATCTTGTATAAACCTTCATCATATTGTAGTGCTTCTGAATATTCCTTATACAACTCATCATGTGCCTGGTATCTCTTCATCATTAAATCATATAGCTCATTTGCCATTTTTTTTAAGGTTGGGTTTTCTAGGTTATTTTTTATGTCGGCAATTTTTTTAAATTCGTGCTCAGATTCCTTAAGACTCGTGGTTTCCTTTTCCATATGTGCTTTTCTTTGTTGTGAAAGCGTAAGGGCTTCATCGGAAAGTTTTACTATTTGTTCATATTCCTTCATACCAAGATTAATAATCTGATCATATAATTCTTTTTCTCGTGTTTCCAGAACAATTAGCGGATCTTGTTGGTCTTCAAAGACTTTTTCCTTAGTAACAACACTTTCTAATACATTATACATTTGTTCGACGGGGGTCTTTTTTTCGCTGCATCCAGATAAAATAATGATAAGAACAATTGCTATAAGTATGCCACTGTTTCGTTTTGCTAGCACTTACTAGACCTCCTAACTACTTACCAACTCCTACTATATCGGTATAAGATATGTTTGACAATATAGTACGAAAAAAAAGTATCATTATTCAGTCTTAAACATTTATTAACATTTGCTTAATTCTTTGATAAACTAGGGATTGTTACTAATTTAATTCAACGCGGGAGTGAATATTCATGTTAACGATGGAGGATATCATTCGAGATGGCCATCCCACCCTTCGGAAAGTGGCTGCAGAGGTCGCAATGCCGCCATCTGAAGAGGATAAGGGGATTTTATCCAATCTTTTGGAATACGTTATCAACAGTCAAAACAGTGAAATTGCATCAGAATATAGATTGCGTCCAGGTATAGGTTTAGCAGCTCCCCAAATAAATGTCTCTAAACGGATGATCGCAGTTCATCTTACTGATGACAAGGGAACTCTTTATAGCTATGCCCTATTTAATCCCAAAATTATCAGTCATTCTGTTGAAAAGGCCTACCTACAATCAGGTGAAGGTTGTCTTTCAGTGGATGAGGCTATTCCAGGCTATGTACCTAGGTATGCTAGGGTAACTGTGAAAGGTATAAATCTAGCCGGAGAAGAAGTTAAAATTCGCTTAAAGGGCCTTCCTGCGATTTGCTTTCAACACGAAATTGATCACCTAAATGGTATAATGTTTTATGACTATATTGATAAACAAGATCCTTTTAAACCGATAGACGGGGCAACAGCTATTGAAAGGTAAACACTGGCCATCTTAGGTCAGTGTTTTTTTACGCGTTTTAACAGTCAAATTAATTCCATCTTTATCCATGAGAATTTCAGCGTTTTCATCATATAATAATAGTAAAAAAAAAGGAATCTTAAAATAAATTTCAATTATCTGCCATTGCTTGCTTTACATTGGACAAGGTTCGTATAAAATAAGAAGTAAGGAGTTGATCCACTATGTTAAAGAAGCTAAGGAAGAAGCTTTTAAAACAGTGGAAAGAGTTATTGCGAAAAAAAACTATTGCCTAAATTATTTTAGGGCCCTTCAAACTTGCGAAGGGCTCCTTCCTTATTGTAAATTATTTAAATAGACTTTTATTTACATACTTTTCAAATATCCCATAAGGGCTGCCAAAGAAAATAAATGAAAAAGATGAAAATATTATATATAATAGAAAAAGTTATGATTGCTTAAGGAGCGAATTTGCCATGTTATTTAAAGTATATTACCAAGAAAGCATTACAGAAGTACCAGTTAGGGAAAACACAAAAACCCTCTTTATCGAAGGAGAATCGGTTAGAGATGTCCGCATTAAAATTGCCGGTCGTGGTTTTAATGTTGAATATGTACAAGAGGTTAAAGGAGCATATTTAGAATATGAACAACAAAATGAAGACTTTAAAGTATTGGAGATTGGATAATTTATGAAATTTGTAAAAAATGATCAAACTGCTGTTTTTGCCTTGGGAGGCCTAGGTGAAATTGGTAAAAACACGTATGCAGTTCAGTTCCAGGATGAGATTATACTAATCGATGCGGGTATAAAGTTTCCCGAAGATGAATTATTAGGTATTGATTATGTTATACCTGATTACACCTATTTGGTTAAAAACGAAGATAAGATAAAAGGATTATTTGTCACACATGGGCACGAAGACCATATCGGTGGAATCCCTTATCTATTACGTGAAATCAATATTCCTATCTATGGCGGAAAATTGGCGTTGGGCTTAATAAAAAATAAATTAGAAGAACACGGATTATTAAGAAATGCCAAATTAATTGAAATAAAAGAAGACGATGTGATCAAGTTTCGTAAAACATCGGTTACCTTTTTCCGAACGACCCACAGTATCCCAGATTCCTATGGTATTGTTGTAAAAACTCCTCCAGGTCAAATCGTCCATACAGGTGACTTTAAATTTGATTTTACCCCTGTTGGTGAACCTGCTAACTTAACCAAAATGGCGGAAATCGGTAAAGAAGGCGTATTATGTTTACTTTCAGATAGCACAAATAGTGAAATACCTGACTTTACCATGTCTGAGCGAAGAGTTGGCGAAAGTATCCAGGATATTTTCCGTAAAGTCGATGGCAGGATTATTTTCGCAACCTTTGCGTCTAATATCCATAGATTGCAGCAAGTAGTAGAAGCAGCAGTAATAAATGGAAGAAAGGTAGCCGTTTTTGGCCGCAGCATGGAGGCAGCAATTAATATCGGTCTTGATTTAGGCTATATTAGTGCTCCAAAAGAAACCTTTATCGAATCAAATCAAATCAATCGGTTGCCAGCAGATAAAGTGACAATTCTTTGTACAGGCAGTCAAGGCGAGCCAATGGCTGCTTTATCGAGGATTGCCAATGGAACTCACAGGCAAATTCAGATTATTCCTGGCGACACTGTAGTATTCTCTTCTTCTCCAATCCCTGGGAATACCATAAGTGTGAGTAGAACGATTAATTTGCTGTATCGTGCCGGCGCGGAGGTTATACACGGTAAGCTAAGTAATATTCATACATCTGGGCACGGGGGTCAGGAAGAACAAAAATTAATGCTGCGATTAATTAGACCAAAATTCTTTATGCCTATTCACGGTGAATATCGTATGCAAAAGATGCATGCCAAACTTGCTGTGGATTGCGGTGTTCTAGAGGAAAATTGCTTTATTATGGATAATGGTGAAGTATTAGCACTCTCTGATCAAACCGCACAAGTAGCTGGTAAGATACCTTCCGGTTCTGTCTATATTGATGGCAGCGGGGTAGGTGATATCGGGAATATCGTTTTAAGGGATCGGCGAATATTATCTGAAGAAGGATTGGTTGTCGTTGTTGTCAGCATTAATATGAAGGAATTTAAAATTGCTTCCGGTCCAGACCTTATTTCTCGAGGATTTGTCTACATGAGGGAATCTGGTGACCTAATTAATGATGCACAGAACCTCATTACTAAACATTTAAATAAGGTTATGGAACGTAAGACAAGCCAGTGGTCAGAGATTAAAAATGAAATTACAGATACACTGGCACCTTTTCTATATGAAAAGACGAAGCGTAGACCCATGATTTTACCGATTATAATGGAAGTATAATAATATTGTGATCTTGCCAATTGGCTTGCACCTTATGGTGAATAATGAGGCATAGTTGCACTTATGCCCGGTAGCAAAGCAGAATAACAATAGTTTAACTTTAGAAAAAGCGGAAGCCTTTAGTTGGGCTTCCGCTTTTTCTGAATGGCTTATTCAAGTACTTTTTTTTCAAAACGATTTACGTCATTATCGTTTCCAATGACAATCAAGATATCATTAGTCCTAATTGTCTCCTTAGCTTGCGGCGAGACGATGATTTCCTCTCCCCTTTTAATAGCAACAATATTTAAACCATATCGTTTTCGTATATCCAAATCCATGATGCTGTTACCACTAAGTTTATTATTTGCAACAATCTCTACGATACTATGTTCTGCTGAAAGCTCCAGATAGTCCAATACATTACTAGAGGCCATATTAGTTGCAATCCGCCTGCCCATATCTCTTTCAGGGTGTACTACATGATCGGCACCGATTTTTCGAAGAACTTTCTCGTGGTAATCATTTTGTGCCTTTGCTGTAACTCGAGCTACCCCTAATTCCTTAAGAATTAAGGTTGTTAATATACTTGCCTGGATATCATCACCAATGGCCACAATGACATGGTCGAAATTACGAATCCCTAAACTTTTTAGAACATTCTCATCAGTCGTATCCCCTACTACTGCATGAGAGGCGATCATGGCATATTCATTTACACGTTCTTCATTTATATCAATGCCAAGTACTTCCATTCCCTCTTCGGTTAAAGTACGGCATATACTACCGCCAAAACGGCCTAGCCCTATGACTGCAAAACTCTTCTTCATGATAACCCTCCGATTACATCCATACTCGATAATGGTACCATTTTAGCACTATTTAGCTTATTTTTCGACTATTTCTCAGGAAACCTACTTTTCTACCCTTGTGGGCAATTACTTACCGTTATACCTCATTTCCGCCTACCCGGGTTCTACCTTTTATATCCTATTCAAATCTAAACCTCCTCAATCTCCAAATATAAACGCCTATACAAAAACTGTTAATTATTTATGGACGAATGTATTGGAGGGAATGTTACATGGGATTGGAAAAGTCTAAAAAAAAGCTGTCCGTTAAATTACGAACAGCCTTCTTGCAGAGATTATGATTATGATTCTGACTTTTCCAATTCATCCAAAACACGATTGACGCGTTTCTCTAACATTTTCATACCACTTCCTCCTGCTTGAAAATGCCGAAGCTTACCTTCTCGATCAAATACATAATAGGCCGGAACATATTGATTCTCAAATGCTTCTGTTAACTTATGCTCACTATCAACAAAGATTGGCTGCGAAATGCCATGTTCGGAAGCCACTTGTTTGATTTCTTCCACGTTTAAATCATTCTCAGAACGTGGCATATGAACTGCGACGACATTTAATTTGTCTTTGTAATTATCACGGAATTGGTTTACCTGCGGCATTGCTTCTTTACACAGGTGGCAGCTGATGGACCAAAAATGGATTAAGGTTGGCTTATCCCCGATTAACTCATCTCTGGTTACTTGACCATTTAGCCATTCTGTAGCCCCGGTTAATTCAGGCATTTGTTCACGTAGCTTCATTTTAATCCCCCTACTTTAAAATAGACCTAACACTTATAGGTTAGGTCTATCTGTATTTTTTTATAAATTAAACGTTTAATGTTGCTTGTCCTGGCTTCCAGTTTGCTGGGCAAAGTCCGCCAGTTTGTAATGCTTGAAGAACACGTAAAGTCTCATCTACATCACGGCCAATATTGTTGTGGTTTACAACCGAATACATTAATTCACCCTCTGGGCTGATAATGAATAAGCCGCGAAGAGCGATACCTTCTTCTTCGATAAGAATTCCATAATCACGAGCAATCGTATGATTATGGTCAGCTGCTAACGGGTAGTTTAATTGACCAATTCCATTTTGTTTACGATCTGTGTTAATCCACGCAAGGTGTGTATGAATTGTATCAGTAGAAGCACCGATTACAACTGCATCTAAATCATCAAATTCTTCGAAGCGGTCAGAAACAGCAGTAATTTCAGTCGGACATACAAATGTAAAATCCATTGGATAGAAGAACAATACAGTCCATTTATCATTTTTGATGTTTTCTTCAAGGCTGACCTTTCCAAATTCTTTGTTTGGCATTACAGCTTCCATTTCAAAGCGTGGGGCTTGTTTACCTACCATGCGTTCTGGCATTAGAATCCCTCCAATAAATTAATTAAATGAGTTTCATAGCAACTCTTCTCTTTGCTATTCTTTGACAAATTTCATTATAGGACAAATCTACATTTGAGTCAATATTAAATTATAATTAATTTAATTAAATACTAATTATTAATTATAATTTAAAATTCCTCTTAGTCAGTTTTTCCTATTTGAAATAAGAATAAACGACAATAAATACCAATATTTCCTTTTAATTTTAACATGCAAAAAGTTCTGGACAAAATAATTTGACTCATTTCTTAACATTACTATGACTGCCTTTGAAGGCAATAAAGCTTGTTAATACATTTACCGCTACCTCGATTGCATTTTCATTCGGATTTAATTTCGCATGGTGCAGTCCAAACGTTGAATCCACGCCAAGCCAAAACATTAGCCCCGGAATTTCTTTAAGCATATAACCAAAGTCTTCTCCAGTCATTGCTTCCTGACATTCCATGACACTTACATCTGTGTTATTACTAATGTAATCCATAAACTCTCGGGTGATTGACTCTGTATTATACACTTGGTGGTACATTGCCCCATAATCAATGCTGGTTTCACATTCAAACCCGGTCTCAATTCCCTTTACAATTGCTTCAATACGATGTTTCACCTTTTCCATCACTTCTGGTGACAGCGCCCGAATAGTCCCCTCGAGTCTTGCCTTTTCAGCAATAATATTCTGGACCGTCCCACCTGTTATTTTTCCTATCGTAATGACGGCACTTTCTAATGGATTAACATTGCGCGAAATAATTGTTTGAAGCTGATTTACTAGGGTGCAGGCAGCAACGACCATATCATTTGTCTGATGCGGATAGGCTGCATGCCCACCCTTTCCTTTTAAGTCGATGAACAACTCCGAAGTGTTAGCGAATAATAAGCCATCTTTTAAAGCAATGGTTCCAACAGGATACTCGGGTGCAATATGTAAGGCAAGGATTATGTCTGGCATCCATTCCTGCATTTCTTCTGACTTTAACATAGGTTCAGCTCCGCCCGGTCCTTCCTCTGCCGGTTGAAATACAAATAAAAGGTCGTCATCGATTGGATTCTTTACAAAAAAGGTCATTACACCCAATGCAATTGTCATGTGGAGATCATGACCACAGGCATGCATCCTATCTTCATGTGTAGAAGCAAATGCCAGGCCAGTATCCTCCGTGATAGGCAAGCCATCAATATCTGTCCTATATCCGATTGTTTTCCCAGGGTTCACCCCATGTATTTTTACAAATAAACCTGTCCGCCACTTTTTGATTGAGATACGTTCTTGGGGCAATGACTGAATGCAGGACAATAAGTAGGCCTGCGTCTTATACTCTTGAAAACCTAATTCCGGGATTTGATGAAGATCGCGGCGAATTTTAATTAATGAATCCATTCCATTTCCCCCTTTTCGTATAAAAGAAGCGTGGAATAAATCCCACGCTTATTACCATCTATCAGACTGTTCCTTGAATTTTAATATCATTTTAAAAGAGCGCACTTTTGCTTTATAATTGACGAAGTTCCTGCATAATCTCCGTCTTTGATTTAGTCTTTTCATCAATATCTTTAATTTTCTTTGCTGGAGTTCCTGCAACAACTGTATATGGAGGAACATCCTTTGTAACCACAGCTCCTGCTGCAACAACAGATCCTTTTCCAACTGTAACACCCTCAAGCACAACAGCATTAGCTCCTATTAACACATCATCTTCAACAATGACAGGTTTTGCGGAAGGCGGCTCAATCACACCAGCTAAAACTGTTCCTGCACCGATATGACAATTCTTCCCGACGGTTGCTCTGCCACCAAGGACAACACCCATATCGATCATGGATTTTTCACCAATCACCGCACCGATATTTATCACAGCCCCCATCATGATGACGGCATTATCACCAATTTCAACTTGGTCTCGAATAATAACCCCAGGCTCAATTCTGGCATTGATGTGTTTTGTATCTAACAAAGGAATAGCAGAATTACGACGGTCACTTTCGACAACAAGATCTTCTATTTTTTCACTATTTTCCTCTAATATTGCATTGATTTCTGACCATTCCCCGAAGACAATACCAGTATTGCCATTGATAAAAGCTTTTACCTCGTTTCCAAAATCAATAGCTTCCAATTGGCCCTTCAAATAAACCTTTACAGGCGTAGATTTTTTACTGTTTGCGATAAAAGATATAATTTCATTAGCATCCATCATGTATTTATTTGCCCCCTAATAGTTGTACTAGAAATTACTTTAACAAACAAAAGAACTGAAGACAAGAAAAAAACCACTCATTCTTCAGAGGATTCGACGATATGTTCCTTTATCAATTCTACAAATGCGTGGACTTGCTTTAATTGAAATGCAGACTCATATCCCAATAACCATGTATCCCGTTTTAATGGTTTATTATTCTCATTAACGAGTGGGACCTTAAAGATATCTTTTTCAGCTTTAGTTAACGTAATCGCAGGTAATATAGCGTAACCAATTCCGTTTAAGGCCATCTGCTTACAAGTCTCAATTTGATCGACCACAACTGTTCTCTTCGGGGAAGTTTTAAAATTCCTCATCCACCAATCTTGAATTTCTTGATAATAATTTGAGTCACTCTTAAATTGAATGAATGGACGTTCAGTCATTAATACTTGTTCCGGTTTAGTCAGTTCTCTATCAACTAAATATAGGGGGTCGTTAAAAAGATGGACTTTTACACCTTTCCAATCAGGTGTTCCCCGGATAATCCCAATATGTACCTGATCATCGTACAGACATTTAAGCATTTCACTGCTCCAACCAGTAACCAGCGATATCTTTACTTGGGGATATTTATCTATGAACTTCTTTAATACCTGTGGAAGCCAGTTCTGACCCACAATGGATGCAACTGCGATTTTCAATGTTCCAGAAACGCCTGATTGGAGGGAATCGATGTTTTCACGAACTTTTTCCTGTTTGTTTAAAACGTCGTTAACAAATTCAATTACCTGCTCACCTGCCGGGGTTAAGGCCAGCCCCTTTTGTGATCGTATAAATAGTCTAGTTCCCCACTCTTTTTCTATTGTTTGCAGGCGTTGTGAAAGAGCAGGCTGGGAAACAAACAGACGCTCTGAAGCTTTTCGCATATTCATTTCCTGAGCTAAAACAGACAGTAACTGAAATTCCGATATGGAGGACAATGGCAGTCCCTTCCTTCTAATTTTTTCTAAAAAAAGGTAATTGGAACTCATTCCTGTTTTTTAGGAATAAATACTATTATCAGAAAACTTATCATAGCAAAGGCGAAGACGACTATATAAACAGAATGTAAGGAAGTCGTCAGCCCTTCCTGTAAAATATTTTTGACAAATTCGCTGAGTTTATCTCGATCACTTTCTTTTAGAAGAAGATTGGTATCCTCTACAGTTAAGTGCTTGTCTTTTCCTCTAAAATACTGTGAAAGAAGATTATTAAGAATACCTCCCAACAATGCCGCTCCAATTGTATTTCCCAGATTTCTCATAAACATATTAGCCGCTGTAGCAATTCCCCTTTGCCGCCATTCAACCGTGCTTTGAATTGAGACAATAAAAGCGGTTGAAGTCAGCCCCATCCCGATACCAACAAAGAAAGAACCCATGGCAGCCCAAAATGGACCAGAAGAACCAGACATTGTAACAAACACCAAACTTCCTACCATTAAGAAAACACCGCCAATAATGGAGGTTTTTCTGTACCCAAAAGTAATTAGTATACGGCCGGAAATGGTAGATGCGATTGGCCAGCCTATTGACATTGCTGTAAGTGTAAACCCAGCTACGATTGGCGATTGTTCCATTACACCCTGGACAAATGTCGGAAGAATGCTTGAAATGCCGATTAATATGATTCCCGATGTCAGGGATGTTATATTGGCAATGAAAATGGACCGTTCCTTCCATATTGAGAATGGCATCACTGGTTCAGATGCCCGGCCCTCCTGAAAGACAAAGGCGATAAAAGTAAGTGCAAACAAAAATAATAAACTTACTACCTGCCATGATTGCCACGACCAGAGGCTACCTCCCTCGACAAGGACAAACATAAGTGTTGATATTGATATAGTTAAGAGAATGGCACCAAGATAATCTATCCGATGTTTTTTCTTTTCAATATTTTCATGCAGAAACATCCAAAGGCCTGCTAATGAAAAAAGACCTAAAGGGATGTTAATCCAAAAAACATAATGCCAACTGACATATTGAACAAGTAAACCGCCAACCGCGGGTCCGGTAATGGCTGAAATCCCCCAAACACTCGATAAATATCCTTGAATTTTCGCCCGTTCATCAGTGGTGTAAATATCTCCAACAATTGTTGTCGCTATGGGCGTCACCGCTCCTGCTCCAAATCCTTGAATTAAACGGAAAATAATCAGTGTCTTCATTGATCCGGCAAAGCCACAGAGAATAGATCCAAGTAAAAAAATTATAATTCCAAAAGTAAGAATGGGTTTCCGCCCAAACAAATCAGATAACTTTCCATAGATAAGAACTGTAACCGAATTCATTAAAAGGTACGCTGAAAATACCCAGCTATATAGTTTAAATCCACCTAAATCAGCTACAATAGCAGGCATGGCTGTTGATACAATTGTTGCTTCTATTGCCCCCATAAACATTGCCAGCATAACTGAAGCTAACACGAGCGTTTTCTTCGTTTGCTTTCTTCTATTTCCGATAACGATTGATGTCTTCTCCATTCCCATACTATCAAACACCTCTTAACGTAAAAAAATATAGCTCCCATTTGGGAGCTTGGTGATTACTTACTGCTTATTAAATCTTTTCGCAATTTTATTTAAATGACTTAATACGGTACTTCTTGGTAAAATTCCTTCAAAAAATCCCTCATCATTTTCAATACAAATAAACGGATGATTTACAAGGACATCTAGGCACATATTAAGTGACGCAGATATTTGCACTCTTGGTATTGAGCTTTTCATTACTTCTTCTACTTTTTTATTTTCAAGCTGTTCAAATTCGATACGTTCAAGCCCGAGAATGGAATCCATAATAATTGGAGTACTAATTAAACCATGCAACTTATAATGTGGGTCTAATACGGGAATAGCTGTATATCCGCTCTTAGTTAACACCAGCAATGCATGTTCAAGATTGTTTCCTATTTGTACATGGGCGACCCTCTCTGAAGGTATCATTAGTTGTTTGATTGTTAATTCTAAAAATTCTCCACTGGGAAGATTAATCATCGCCGAAAACTCCTCAATGTTTGTTTTTCTACATGTATATTCTATCATAGTTTTCGGGAAGCCGGTTATTAAAAACCTTTTTCATAAAAAAAGGACCCCTGAAGGTCCCTATTGTATTAAATCAAAAATTTCAATGGTAATCATATCGATATTATCAAATTGATATCGTTTTGGCTTTTCTTTCTCATTGTATATTTCTAATTCAAATGTTTCTGTTTTTGGATGAAATGTTACCTGACACTTTCTTTCACCGTTAACCTCAAAATAACGTTGTGCAGGTTCACCACTTGTTGATTGCTCCTGAAGGTTTTTTAACCTTGTTAATATTCCTTGTAACTGTGACATATGCTTATCCTCCTTTCAAACACAAAACAAACTGTTTTAACGTTATCATTCTCATTTGGCATATAATCTATCCTGTAGACCACTTACAGACTGATTTATTTTGATACCAATATTAAAAGAATAAATTAATAGACTTCATTTGTCCAAGTAAAATTTAAAAAGATAGGATATTTTTTCTAAACTAAAGTAAATAAAGGTCTCACGCCATGAGACCTTTCAATAAAAAGTGATGGCGACAAAAAGA
>Ga0308175_100000785_pt1 | contig 21010 bp, 23 predicted proteins | sample PhyCR1_3_FD_203893 | JGI IMG/M metagenome (GOLD analysis project Ga0308175, IMG submission 203893) | Soil microbial communities from UC Gill Tract Community Farm, Albany, California, United States - DLSLS.C.R1 | ecosystem: Environmental > Terrestrial > Soil > Agricultural land | place: USA...
CGAGCAGCACATCCCGGTCCCTGGCGGCTGGGACGACCATGCCTGCTCCTACCTGCTGTTCGGCCCTCCGTATGACGGCCTTGCCGTCGAGGCGCGCGAACGCGGCTGGCGGGTGGCACACCTGCCCGGGGCACACCTCCATCAGATCATCGATCCCGCCGGCACAGCCCGGCACCTCGTCGAGCTCGCCACTACGACCTGATCCACTTCCGGCTCGAACTCCGATGGCACGAGCCCAGCGCTCCTCCACGGCGGTCACAGGCACAGCGGGCCCGTGTCAGAGATGGTGCAGCTCACCTGCCAGGCGGTCCACGCGCCGCTGGAGTAGCGCAGCCGGAACCAGCAGTTGCCGTCGCTGCCGATGGCCGCGATGGTGAAGGTCGAGAGGCCGCCTTGCAGATGGTCGATCTGGATCCGGCTCTTGACCCATCCGCCCATGGACACCCATCGCGTACCCGGACAGCGCCCGGGCGGCGGCCGGCGCACGCGGACCGGTCGGGCCTCACATGCCCGTGGTGCCCTGGCCGAGCGCGGCGAGTGCGGTGGCGGCCTCGGCCTGGCGCGGGCTCCTCAGCACGGCGAGGGCGTCACGGGCGGCGAGCAGCGTCTCCCGGGCCTCCGGGTGGCCCGTGGCGCCGAGCACCTGACCCAGGTCGAGCCGAGCCTGTTCGGCCCAGGATGGCATCTGCGCGGCATCGAAGAAGGCCAGGGCCTGCCGGAGCGACGGCTCGGCCTCGTGCCAGCGCTCCAGGGCCGCCAGGTCGTTGCCGATCTGCTGTCGGTGGACAGCGTGATAGAACGCGATCAGCTCGTCCGCCCGGCCCGGGACACCGGCCCGGCAGATCTGTTCGCCGCGGCGGTGGATGTCCAGGGCCTCCGTCGCCCGGCCGATCTGGCGCAGCAGGGTGCCGAGGGCGTTGAGGATCGACAGCTCGGCCAGCCTTGCCTGGGGGGAGCCCAGCGAGGCGAGGCAGCCAGCAGCCTCACGCAGTCGCGTGTGAGCCTCTTCCAACCGGCCCAGCCGCTTGAGTGCCCCTGCGCCGTAGCCGAGTGCCCAGCCCTGCTGGAGCCCGTCCTCGCTGTCGCGGGCCGCTGCCAGCGCGGCGTCGGCGGACACCAGCGCGGCCCGGGGGTCGTGCGCGCAGAGGTTGTAGGCCCAGGCGAGGTAGTTGTGGTGGACGGCTTCCTCCCGTCTGCTGCCGAGGGCGCGGGCGGAGTCGGAGGAACGCTGGAACACCTCCACCCACTGCTCCCAGTGCTGGTTGAGGTCGGAGAACCAGTGCATCGCCTCCGCCGTGTCCAGGACCTGCCGGTGCCGGCCGGTGTCGTGGGCCCGGCGCAGCGCGGCGAGCCACTGCGCTCGCTCGGCCTCCAGCCAGGCCCGCGCCTCCTCCCGGCCGGTGGGCGCTCCGTCGGGGTCCGGGTCGCCGGACGGCGCGGTGTGCTCGTGGTCCGCGTCGAAGTGCAGCGCGGCGGCGGTGGCCCGACACCACATCCACCGCGCGGCCCGGTCGAGGGCGGCGTCGCGGACCGCGGGGCCGTCCTCGGCCTCGACCTGCTCGGCCGCGTAGAGCCTGAGCAGGTCGTGGAACCGGTAGCGCTCGGCAGCGGGATCACTCTGGAGCAGCCCGGCGTCGGTCAGTTCCTCGGCGCAGGCGACCGCCTCGTCGTAGGACAGCCCGGCCAGGAGCGCGCCGGTCTCCGGGCTGAAGTCCGGCCCGGCGGCCAGCGAGGCGCGACGCAGGAACGTCCGTGAACTGGCGGGCAGTTGGCGGTACGAGAGAGCGAAGGCCGCGCGTACCCGCAGGCTTCCGGCCTGGAGACCGTCCAGCCGCCGGCCCTCGGCGGCGAGACGGGCGACGAGTTTGCCGAGGCGTTCGTGCGGCCGGCTGAGGAGTCGCTGCCCGGCGATCCGGACGGCCAGTGGCAGGTGCCCGCACAGATCGGCGAGGTCGCGCGCGGCCTGCGCCTCCGCCTGCACCCGTTCGGGGCCGACGATCCGGGTCAGCAGTTCCACCGCCTCCTCGCGCCGCAGCAGAGCCAGATCGCAGCGGTGAACGGAGGTCAGACCGGCCAGGGCGTGGCGGCTGGTGACGATGGTCAGCGACCGGCCGGCGCCGGGCAGTAGCGGGCTGACCTGGGACTCGTCGGCGGCGTTGTCCAGCAGCAGGAGCAGCCGTCGCTCGCCGGCCAGGGACCGCCACAGGCCCGCACGGTCGTCGGTGCCGGCCGGTATCGAGGCGTCGGTGATCCCCATGGCGCTCAGCAGCCGGGCCAGCGCGTCACGGGGAGTGGTCGGCTCGGTATCCATGCCGTGCAGGTCCACGGCGAACTGCCCGTCCGGGAAGTGCGGGGCGAGACGGTGCGCGGCGTGCACCGCGAACGCCGTCTTGCCCAGACCGGGCTGCCCGGCGACCACGGTGACCCCCGGCCGGCTCGGACCGGCGTCCCGCACCAGGTCCAACAGCCGGGCAAGAGACACGTCGCGGGCGGTGAAGTCCTGGATGTCCCGCGGCAGGGCCAAGGTGACGGGCCCGGCCGGGACGCCGGTCGTCCGAAGACGCGGACGCCCCAGAGCGGCGGCCTCCTCCAGTCCCGCCGCCTCGTCCTCGTCCAGCCCCAGCGCTTCGGCCAGAGCCTGAACCGTACGGCGCTGCGGCCCTCGGGTACGCCCGCGTTCCATGTCCGCCAGCGCCCTGACGCTGACCCCGGCCGCATGCGACAGCGCCTCCTGGCTCAGTCCGGCACGAGCCCGCAGGAGGCGCAGCCGCTGCCCGAAGTCCTCCGTGGAAGGCGTGCCACCGCGCACCGTCGACGTCCCCGATCATCCGGCTCGTCCGAGCGCGAGCCCCCCGGCAGAAGTATGGCCGACGGTACTTCTGCCGGTGGAACCGCCTGGGATGCGGGGGCCGTTGGTGTTCGACTGAGAACAGGCGCGGGACGCCTTCCCCCCAGACGGATGTAGTCCGGGCGGCCGATCCCCAACGGGCGGAGCCGCCGGAGCACGGACCCTGTGCGGGCCGGGGAGTGGCGACAGACCACCCGACGCCGAGCGACCGCCGAAGGCGCACGACGCGACGATCATGAAACGGGGCGACCTCACCTGAACAGCAGCGATGAGCAGACCAGCGCAATCTCCAGGCGGAGCGTCCTGGCGGCGGGTGCACTGACCGCCGCCGCCGTCGCCTACCAGGCGGGCCGGGCCCCCGCGGCGTCCGCCGCCGCCAAACCCGCCATCTTCTACGCCCCTCACCAGGACGACGACGCGATCGGTCTGGCCGGATCGATCCTGGAACACAAGGCGGCGGGCCGGCCCGTCTACCTCGTACTGGTGAGCAATGGCAGGAACCCCGATCTGGCCCAGCTCATGAACACCGACCCGTGCCCCCTGGCCACTTGGGACAGCCCGCACCCGTGCGCTGCGGGCGGCAGGCACAACCTGTCCTGGCCGACCGACGGAACCACCAAGGTCGTCGCCGCCCGGACGGCCGAGTTCATGGCCTCCGCGAAGGCACTGGGCGTGGACAAGGTCATCAACTTCAAGGTCGTGGACGACGGGTTCGCCAGCGTGTCCGCCTACAACCAACTCGTCGACCGGATCGAGGCGAAGGTCAGGGCACTCGCCGCGCAGTACCCCGGCGCGTCGCACAAGTTCACGGCCGGCTGGCTGGAGCGCACCGAGACCCACAAGGCGTGCAGCGACGTGGCCTACCGCCTGATGAACGACCGCACGATCTCCGACGTCCGCTTCAACCACGTCTACGCCTACGGGCGCCCCCGGGAGCAGCGCGCGGACGGCGCGGCATACGTGCTCGACATCCCGAGCTCGCACATGAACACCAAGCGCAACGCGATGTACGCCTACAACACGTGGGACCCGAGCCGGAACCTGTATGCCCTCGGCTATCACAGCGTCCCTGAACTGCTGGAGGCCGCGCACGCCGACCCCCGCGAGTTCGTGTACACCCTGCCGTCCGACTACCGGCCGGGCAAGGGCAACTGAGAACCGCACAACGCCACCAGGACGACCTCGGCCGACGGCACGAGCCGCGGCCCCGCACCAATCACGGGGAACTCTCCATGAACATCCCGCGTCACCACTTCACGCTGCTCGCCACCGTGGGCACCGCCCTTGCCCTGTCCCTCACCGCCTGCCAGAGCGACGCGCCCACCAAGTCGGCCCCCGCGGCGACCTCCTCGGCGACCGGGACGGCGACGGACGACGGACAGACCAGCGCGTCCGGAACGACGGGCTCGAGCGATCCGGCGCGCTCGACGGCATCGAAGAGCTCGACGGACCACACCGACAGCGGCGGCTCCGCGGGCTCGACCGGTGAGCAGGCGACCGCCGCCACCCGGGGCTGCACCGCGCGGGACGTCACCGTCACCGCCGCCACACAGGGTGGTGCTCCCCACACCCACCTCGTCCTCACGGCGAGGAACACCTCCGGTCACTCCTGCCGGCTCGCGGGTGCGCCGCACATCCAGTTCCTGGAGAGTCACAAGCAGGACGTCCCGGTCGTCGCCAAGAGCAAGCCGGCCGCGCCGGTCGTGCTCACGGCGGGAGCTCCTGCGTACGCTCTCGTGAAGCTGTCGGACGGCGGGGTCGACGAGGACAACGAGCCCGTGTCGGCGTTCTCCGTCATGCTGGAGGGCGACTCCAAGGTCATCGCCGTCACCGCGCCCGGCAGCGGCGGCATCGCCGTCGACCCGGCGAAGGCCCTCACCGGCTACTGGACCCCCGAACTCCGCAACGGGGCGGACGATTTCTGAGACACGCCCAGGCCCAGACCTGGGCCGGCGTGACCGCGGCTGCCGGGCCGCCCTCCGCCTAGCCGCCATCCTCGTCCGGACACGGCGCTGACGACCAGAGAGACGCGACCTGGTGCCGTGCCGGGCGTCGCGAGCCGGTGAACCTTGCCGGCCACAGCACTAGGCACCATCGTCCAGGGCGGATGCCCGGGCCGTGCGGCGGAAGGCGGCCCGGTAGGCGCTCGGGCGGTGGCCGGTGTGGCGGGCGAAGAGGGCGGCGAAGGTGCCGGGGTCCTGGTAGCCGACGGCCGCGGCGACGGCGGCGACGGTGCGGTCGGTGGTCTCCAGAAGGTGGCGGGCGCGGCGGACCCTGGAGGCCTGCAGATGGGCCAGCGGACTTCGGCCGGTCTCCTCGGCGAAGCGGCGTAGCAGCGTGCGGGTGCTGACTTGGAAGGTGTCCGCGAGCGTGGCGAGCTCGTACCGCTCGGCGAGGTTCTGGTCGAGCTGCCGCATGATCCGCTGGGAGAACTCCTGTCCGGGCTGGGGGAGGAGCCGCGGGTCGACGTATGGAGTCTGGGAGGTCCGCGCATCGTCGACGAGGGTCAACCGTGCTGTAGTGCGGGCGACTTGGGCGCCGTTGTGTCGGCGGATCAGGTCCAGCGCGAAGTCGTACATGGCGCTGAAGGCGGCCGTGGTGGTCACCCCCCTGTCGGTGACGACCAGGTGCTGGGGCCGTACGTCGGCGTCCGGGCAGCGGCTGGCAAGTTCGGCGGCGTACAGCCAGGAGGTGGTGGCCCGGCGCCCGTCGAGGAGCCCGGCCCGAGCGAGCAGGAACGAGCCGACGCACAGGGAGACCACGGCGGTACCGGCGGCGGCCTGCGCGCGGATCGCCGCGATTTCGGGGGCGAGCCTGGAGAGCCATGCGTCGAGATCCGAGTCCGGGCGTAGTTCGAAGCCGGGGACCACGAGGACGTCGACCTCGCGCAGGGGACGCACGTCCAGGCCGGCGCCGCCCGAGGCGGTGACCCGGCGGCGGGGCGAGACGATCGACACCCGGTAGCCGGGCTTGTCCGGTCCGGCGACATGCCCGGCCATCGTCAACAGGTCAGGGACGCCGAACACCTCGGACGCGAAGCAGCCCGGGTATGCCAGGATCCCGACCCGCAGCGCACCCGGTGCCGCGCACGGACCCGCATCGTTCCGTGTTTGCCGCGCCGCCGCCTCAGCCATTGCTTCTGTACCCCCTGGTGCTTCCGGGTTCGGGGCGCCGTCCGAGTAACGCCCGCCCTTCCGTTGCGCGTGGCGAGATTACCTCTGGCCTTGGCGATCCCGCCTCTCACCCGGCGACCGGCCCTGGGACCAGGCTGGCCCCATGAGCGACGACGACCCGATCACGGACTTCACCCGCCGGAGCGTGGCCGTGGAGGGGGTGGAGAAGACGGTGTACGTGGCCGGGGCCGGGCCCGCGGTCGTGGTGCTGCCCGAGATGCCGGGCATCAGTCCCGACGTCCTGCGGCTCGCGCGCTGGGTGCGGGACGCGGGCTTCACCGTGCATGTGCCCTCCCTGTTCGGGACGGACGGCGCCTTCCCCACAGTCGAAGGCGGCCGGGAGGTGGTCCGCCGCGCCTGTGTCAGCGCGGAGTTCCGCGCGTTCGCCGGGGGCGGCACCAGCCCGGTGACGGTCTGGCTGCGCGGCCTTGCGCGCCGGGCCCACGCCGAGTGCGGGGGGCCGGGGGTGGGCGCGATCGGCCTGTGCTTCACCGGTAACTTCGCCCTCACCATGGCACTGGAGCCGGCGGTGATCGCCCCGGTGGTCAACCACCCGTCGTTGCCGCTCGACGACCCCGGCGGGCTCGAACTCGACGAGGCGGACGCGCGCGCGGTGAGCGACCGGCTCGGCCGCGACGGACTCACCGTCCTCGCCTACCGCTTCGAAGGCGACCGCTGGTGCACGGGGCAGCGCTTCGCCGCCTACCGGAAGCTGCTCGGCCAAGCCTTCGACGGGCGCGTCCTCCCGGACAGCGCCGCGAACCCTGCCCCGCCGCCCTTCTTCGCCGACGTGGTCGGCACCCCGCACAGCGTCGTCACCGCCCATCTCGTCGACGAGGCCGGCCACCCCACGGTCCGGGCCCGCGACGAGATCCTCGCCTTCCTCACCGACCGCCTGCGCCCGCGGGGGAACCGACCGCTGCCCGCCACCTGAGCGGCTAGAACCGCCCCGATGACGTGCCTCCTCCAAAAGAGCGAATTACCTGCCGCGCGCCGCCCGTGCACCGGGGCGGCTCAGCGCAGTACGGCCGCCAGCAGGTCGGTGCCCAGCGTCGTCAGGTCGGGCAGGTTGAGGGTGTGGCGGACGTAGCGGCCCTGCCGTCGGGCCGTGAGGAGGCCCGCGCGGCGCAGGACGGCCAGATGGCGGGAGACCTCCGGGAGTGAGAGCTCCCAGGCGTGGGCCAGCTCGCCGGTCGTGTGCGGGCCGCGCGCCAGGGTGCGCAACAGCCGCATCCGTACCGGATGGGCGAGCGCCTCCAGCCGTAGCGTCATCGTTTCCAGCGGTACCGGCCCCGACGGACACGGCTCGACCACGGGGTACTGCACCACCGGATGCCACCCGGGCGCGTGGACCGCCACCAGGTGCGGGCGGCCGAAGACACTGGGGATGAAGGTGACCCCGCTGCCGCGGGCGGCGGTCGCCTTGTCCTGCAGCTTGTCGACGACGATGCAGTCGCCGTCCGGTGCGAGGGTGACCGCGCCGGAGACCGAGGCGACCGCCGCCCCGACGCCCTCGCGCTTCAGCAGGTCGTTCTTCAGACGCAGGTCGGTGGCGAGTCGCACGGTGATGCCCGCCCAGGCGTCGAAGAACGCCGCTGCGCACTGTTCCAGGGTGCGACGCACCCGCGCCCGTACCGCGGTGGGGTCCGCGAGCAGTCGTTCCGCGAAGGCCTCCTGCAGTGCGCCCCGCGCCTGTGCCACGTCCAGGGCGCGCTCGCGCGCGGTCGGGTCGGTGAGTGGAGATCTCCCGGCGAAGTGAACCCGGTTGCTGCCACACGTGGTGACGAGTGCGGCGGTCACATACCTTTCGTCGTCGATCCGGTCCACGTCGTCCAGTTCCTCGGCGAGGGTCGGCCGGGGCCGGCCGGGGATCAGGAAGTCGGCCTGTGAGGAACGCCAGAGGAACTCCGCCTCCCTGGGCCGATCGCCGCCACTGGCCTGGTCGGTCCGGCTGCACGCGCGTCCGGACGCCGCCCCGGGGAGGGAGGCTGGTGACGTTCCCGCGCCCCGGATGCGCGCGCTGCTCGCCGCCAACGTCGTGTACGCCTTCTGCCTCAACGTCCCCGAGATCGCCCTTCCCCTCATCCTGGTGACACAGTTGCACGCGTCCCCGGTGTGGTCGGCGGCGATCTTCGTGGGCAACACGGTCCGGGTGGTCACCCTGCAGGTGCCGGTCACCTCGCTGATGTCCCGGTTCCCCCGGCGGACGGCGTTGGCTCTCGCCGGCGTGATACTCACCGTCTCCTACCTCGGCTTCCTCGCGGCCACCTCACTGGGCCACGGCTGGGGTGCCCCGGCCGTCGCCACGGTGGCCGTGGTCTGCACCGTCGGCGAGATCGTCTACGCCGGCAGCGCCACCGCGCTCGTCACCCACCTCGCCCCCGCCCATGCCCTGGGACGCGTCCTGGCCCGCTTCGAACTCTCCACGGGCTTCGGCCTCGCCGTCTCCCCGGCCGCCATCACCACCCTCGCGCCCCACGGCCCGACCGCCCTCTGGGGCAGCCTCGCCGCCGCGACGCTCCTGTCCGCCTCCGCCGTCGCCGCCGAGGCACGAACGGCTCCCGGGCCCTGGACGAGGTCCTGCTGATGAGCCGCCGCATGCTCGTGCAAGCGCGACCGCGCCGCTCGGTGGTCCCTTCTCGGCTGATCGCCGACTTGTAGCAAGGTGTTGACACAAGCCCGTCGGGACGGCCATCTTGTACTCACCCATTGATACAAGCACTGGGTGCAAGTCGCTCTTCTACGGGGGTACTTCCATGGCTGATACCGACGTGAACACGGCACCGACCGCCTCCCGAGGCGCGGCCGACCGCTACGCCCGATATACGGGTTTGGCGGTGGGCGCCCTGGCCGCCTGCCTCCTGGCCCCGCTCCGCGGCGGTGACGGCGTGCTCTACGCCATCCCGGCGTTCGGCCTGTGCGCCGTCGGCGGCGTGCTGCTGGGGGACGCGCTGAACGCGCCGGCCCGCAGCAGCGTCCGCGCCGCCAGCCTCACGCCACGCCGGGTACGCGACTATGTACCGCCCCGCATGACCGTGCTGCTGCTCGTTCTCGCGGTCGCCCTGTTGGCCCTGCTGGCGATCGCCGGCGCGGTGGCCACGCCGGACGACCTCGGTCGGGCGGGCCGTCAACTCGCCTTCACCTGCGGGGGTGTGACCGAGGGGCGCGGCCCCTGGCCCGGGTTCTACTACGGTGTGCCCATACTGGCTGCCCTCGCAGTCGCCACGATCGCGTGCGGTTGGTCGCTGCGGCGGATCGCAACCCGGATCGGCGACGAGCGGTCGCGCCGCGACCGCTCGCTGGCGATCGTGGCCGCCTGGGGCATCGTCGTCTCCACCTCGCTGCTGGGCACGGCCTCGACGGCCGCGGGCGCCCTGTCGGACATGACATGTGACGGCACCGCCGGCACCGTCGCCAACGCGATCCTCCTGCCCCTGGCAGTCGTCTCCCTGGTGACCGCGCCCTGGATGCTCTTCACCGTCTGCTCGCCCCGAGCGGCATGGTGGCACCGGACGAACCGAGGAGCGCGTCGGTGAGCGGCGCCGCCATCCGGGTCGACACGACCAAACCCGTCCCGCCCTACGAGCAGATCCGCGCCCAGCTCGCCGACCTGATCGGCACCGGCCGGCTGGCCGAGGGCGAGCGACTGCCGACGGTACGGCAACTGGCCGCGGACCTCGGCCTCGCGACAGGTACCGTGGCCCGCGCCTACCGCGAACTGGAGGCGGCATCCCTGATCCGCACCCGCCGCGGCGCGGGAACACGGGTAGCTCCACCGCCTCCGGGCGCCCACCTCCGGGAACCACCCGAGCTGAGTGCGGGAGTACGGGACTTCGTCGCCTGGGCAGCCGCTCTGGGCTTCGAAGAGGACACCGTGCTGGCGGCCGTGCGGCGTGCCTTCCAGGAGCGAGAGAGCTGAACCGTCCGTACGCGTGCCGGCGAGGCGACGTGGGGGAGCGGAGCAACTGGTGACGCTCCCCCCGGTGGCCCGTGGAAGTCACGCACCGCTCCGATAGCATGTTCGAGCTCGCGATGACTACCGTCATCGCTTTCCGTCCATTTAATCCATATCGAGCAAATCGGCTGACGAGTGATATCCAAAGCATCGCGGGTGTTTTCGCGAACAAACGGCAGAGCTGCGTTGGCCGCGTGCCGTCAACGGCGAGCCGTGCTGTGGGCCGTGGCGGGTGTGGCTGCTTTGGGAATCCTCATCACGCTTGAGATCTCCGCACGCCGCTACGGTCAGCCGGGGCCGATTACGGACCAGTTGAACGGGCTGGTATTCGCCCCGAAACCGGGACCGCTGTACGGCGGTATGGCGTTGATGATGGTGGTCCTCACCTGGCGGCAACGGTTCATCGCGGCTGGTGTCGCCATCGGCATCGACACCGTCTTCGTGCTGGTGCGGTGGGAGGTCGGCGCCAGGACGCCCGACGGCCACTTCTTCGGCAACGGCGCGTTGTGGGTGATGTTGGGCTGCGCGGTCATCGCCGTCACGCGCCGCACCGGCGCCGAACGCGTCCTGTTGCTGAAGGGCGTCGGTCTGGGCCTGCTGCTGGTGGCGGGCCGCAAGACCGGCGACACCTGGCTGCTCATCACCGCGAAGACCCGGCCGGCGGTGCTCGACCAGTACGTGGCGACCGCCGATCACGCGCTGGGCAACCCGTCGTGGCTGATGGGCCGGATCGTCAACGCCACCGACCCGATCGGCACCCACCTTCTCCACCTGGTCTACGCGCAGCTTGCGGTGGCCGCGGTCGTCGTCGCGCTGTACCAGCTGCGCAACGTGGCGGTCGAGCGCCGGTTCCCACGCCATCATCTGGTGCGCACCTTCCTGGTGATCGGCCTCCTCGGGCCGGCCGTCTACATGATCTTCCCGGTGGTCGGGCCGGTGTTCGCCTACGGCCCAGGCGCCTCCGGCACCGGCGGCGTGCAGTGGGCGGTGGCCAATCTGTGGCCGGACACGCCGCCGACGATCAACACCCCGCACCCGGTGTCGTACGACGGGATCACCCCCCGCAACTGCATGCCCAGTCTGCACACCGCGTGGGCTACCGCGATATTCATTCATTCCCGCAAGGCCCCACGGATTCTGCGATTCGCGGGCACGTTCTGGCTGATCGCAACGCTCAGCGCAACGCTGGGATTCGGCTACCACTACGGCGTGGATCTCGTCGCCGGCGTGGTCTTCGCGCTCACGATCGAGGCGACGCTGCGCTCGCTCGACCGTGGCTGGGACCGCGCAGGAATCCAGCTGGTCAGCTACGGCTCTACGGTCTTCGCCGCGCTCCTGGTGTCGTACCGCTGGCTGCCGATGGAGATGGCCGGACATCCGTGGGTCTTCGGGCCACTTCTCCTTCTGGCATTGGCCTCGGTGATCTACGGCTACGTACGGACCACCGAACTGTGGGAACCGACGGCCGCACCAGCGCGGCAACCGGAACCGCAACTCGAACCAGTCTGAACCGTGCCGCATCAGGTGGCGGCCGAGCCGGCCGCCACGGGCCTTTGAGCCGGCGAACCGCGCCCACTTCGCTGCCTCGGTCTCCGACCGCGGCGACGACTTCTTCGACCAGTTCACCGACCGGTACAACGCCTTGCTGGCTGAGCAGGAGGCCGGCATCTGCGCTTTCTACGTGTTCGTCGCCGAGGACAACTCGGTACTCGGCAGGTTCAACCTGGTCGACATCGAGAACCGCACCGCGGAACTTGGCTACCGGGTCGCGCAGCGCGTCGCCGGCCGCGGCGTGGCGACCACGACCGTTCCCCGAGCCGAAGTGCTCGGGCAGGTCCATCCACGGCGTCCCGGTGCGGTACTCGAACGCGATCGCGTCGATCACCTGCCGGTGATCGCGCCATCGCCCGCCCCGCCCCGCCCCGCTTCGCTGTCCGGTCCGGCAGCAACGGCTCGACGCGTGCCACACCGGGCGTCAGTCAACGACACACATCAACCATCGATCAGATGATCCGAAGGAAACGGTCTAACTGGGCTGGGGCCTGCCCGACGGGCCGGGGTGTTGAGGATTTCCGTCAGGCTTGGCGGAGGCACGCGACCGCACGCCGAGCGTGAACGGTGTGGCCAATGGCTGACGGGGCAGTCGGTTGAGCGAAAGGGCAGTGGACCTGCACGCCGCGGAGTATTTGGAGACTGAGATGGTCATCGGCATCGTGATCGCCGCTTGTGTAGTCCTGGCCGTGCTGGCCTTCCTGCTGCCGCGTCTGTCGCGGCACCCGCAAAACGGAGCCCAGCGTGGCCTCGGAGCCGGCTCGCGTGCCGGATCGAAGGCGCCCGGCATCCTGGGCCGCCTGCTGAGCAAGTCGTTCAGCTCCAGCTCGCGGGCAGTGGGCCGCAGCGGTACCGCCGGACGTCAGGCCCGGGGCCGTATGCCGTTCTGAGCCGGAGTCCACCGTGGTACCGGCCGATGGCGTGGTCGGCCGGCTCCCCGGCCGGGGCCCCTTTTTGCGGGCCCCGGCCGCGTGCTGGTGAACTCGCCCGATCGTGGAATCCACGGACACGGCCCAGGTCAGGTCCCCATCCGCGTCACCTGGGCCATCAGCGCGCTGAACACCCGCTCCCAGGTGCCATCGACGGCCCACATGCAGCCGGTTGTACACGCCCCGCCATTGCCGTACTTCTCGGGCAGATGGACCCACTGCGTTCCGGTCTGGAACTTGAAGGCGATCGCGGCGATGTTCACCGACGGGTGGTTCATGGGCGTATGGATCAGGCGGTTTCGGTTAGATCACTCGGTCGATGGACGGGTGTGCCGTTGACTGACGCCCAGTGGGTGCGATTCAAGCCGCTACTCCCGGACCGCGCGCCGAAGCGGGGCGCTCGCTGGCGGACAAGTGTGCCGACGGCATCGGCGGGACGTTTCAACGGCCCTGCTCGATCAGCGGACGGGCGGCCTCGCAACCGCCACGCTACTGAGCAGGGCCATCTCGATGATCAAGGGCCGCCGGGGCGGACCCTACGTAAACATGCCTCCGGGTGTGCGAGCACGCTCGCTCGAGCCTTACAGAGCCTGAGTTCTACCAGGCCGATGGATCAGCGCAGTCCGGCGAAGAGGTCGTTCTCGGGTACGGCCGCGCCGGTGGTGTCCTGGACACGTACAAAGGTCTCGACGCCCATCAATTCGGTGAACCTTTCCTGGCCCATCCTGAGGAAGAAGATGTTCTCGCCCTGGCTGGCGTGGGCGGCCAGCGCATCGAACTTCTGACCGCCGAACGCGGTGGTGTCCACCCACGTGGTGATCTCATCGTCGGGGAGTCCGATCTCGGCCATCGCGGCGGCCTCGGCGGGATCCGGCTCCTGCCAGTCCGCGCCGAACTCGCGCATGACCTCCCCGAACCGCTGCATCATCGAGCGGGGCGCCGTCGTCCAGTACACCTTCGGTGTCAGCGCGGTCATCGTCAGCGCCGTCATCGTGATGCGGTTTGCCTGGATGTGGTCGGGGTGGCCGTAGAAGCCGTTCTCGTCGTAGGTGACGACGACATCGGGTTGGTAGCGGCGCAATAGTTCCGCGAGTCGGGCAGCGCCCTTCTCCACGGGGGTCTGCCAGAAGGACCCGGGGGCGTCGTTCGTAGGCCAGCCCATCATTCCGGAGTCGGCATAGTCCAGCATCTCCAGATGACTGACCTTCAGGATGCCGCAGCTCGACTCAAGTTCTTGACGCCGCATCAAGGCGACGGCTGCCGGATCGTGCCCGGGGTCGCCCGGCTTGACACCCCCCGGTCCGTCACCGCAACTGCCGTCGGTACACGTCACGAGGACCGTGCGGATCCCCTCCGCCGCGTACCGTGCGAGGACACCTCCCGTTCCAGTGGCCTCATCGTCGGGGTGGGCGTGCACCGCCATGAGCGTCAAGGGCCGGTCATTCATGAAACATTCCTCCTGTGTGAAAACGCCTCGGTCCGAGTCTGCGGCAGGCGTATAGAAGTCGCCCGGACATCGGATGACCGGGCGTTACCGCGGACCCGGGGGCCCGGATCGCGTCGGAGCGGACGATCTCTCAGCCCCTCTGCTCCCCGCCCGCGCGGCGCCGGTCCCTCGGCTGGTGCAACAGCGTCGGCGGGATCAGCTGTTCCCGCCGCGCACGAGAACTCCTGGGCTTTGGCACTCGCTCCCGTGCACTTCACTTCCGGACTTGTCCGGAACTGCCACGAGTTCGCGGGCCCGGCCCCGGCACGCCGGTTACCCCTGCTGGGCAAGATCCCGGCCCTGGCCGGCGTCGTGGGCTGTCGCAGGCACTGGCCCGACATGCTGTCCGCCGACCGCAGCGACGACCACGACGAATACGGCCTCTGTTCCGGCAGCGGGGCAGACGCCTCGTTATGGCCGAACGCGGCCGGCAGTACGGCACGGGCCTGGGCACGTTCCACTCGCGCAGCGAGCGGAAGATCTCTTGGCTCCATGTCCTCCGCCGCCTGTGAATTCGCCGGCAGCGACGCCGACGACGACCACGAGAGTGCGGCACGGCTGAGCTGGGAGCGCCACCGGCCGACCCGGCGGTTCAGCAGGCGCGCGCCTCCTAAGCCGCCGAGGTCAGCGCAGAGGAGCGGAGCCCGAGCAACGCCGGTCAGCGGAGGTAATGCGTGCGTCCCTTGTCGTCGAGTTCGAAGGGGCCCTCAGGGATGATGCAGAACTCGTTGCCCTCAGGGTCAGCCATGACCAGGAACCCTCCGTCCGCGTACTGCTCCAGCCTGCGCCCGCCGAGCGCCTCGACCCGCTGCTGCTCGGTAGCTGGGTCAGGTGAGGTGATGTCGAAGTGCATGCGGTTCTTGACCGACTTGGGTTCAGCCGTCTGCTGGAAGCCCAAGCCCAGACCGTTCTCGCGCCGCAGCCATACGTACGGTCCGGTGCGGCCTACGACCGGCCTGCCAAGCAGCTCGGACCAGAACGCGGCAAGCCGCTCAGGGTCGGTGGCATCGACGATGAGGGCATTGATGTGCATGGGTGAGTCCGCCATGTTCCGATCCTCTCAAGGCGAGAGCTGCCCAACTTCCGCAACCACTGCCTGCCCCGGTTCCCATCCCGCCCGCCGTCGACCCACACGCATAGGGAGCGAGCGTGCCGAGGAAGACACCGGGCGGGGTACCGGCCAGGCCGAGGAGGCGCACGATGAGAGCGGCGGCGGCACCAACTTGCCGCACGACTCCGACCGCATCTGTGCCACCGGATCCTGGCGCACGACCCTGCGGGCGCTGCCCCGCCAGTCGCCCGGTGCCGGTCAGCAGGGCAGGCGGAGGGTGACAGCAGCTCCGTTCCCCGCGTTCTCGGCGTGGGCGGTGCCGCCGTGAGCGGTGGCGACCGCGTGTGCGAAGGCCAGTCCGAGTCCGGATCCGTCGCTGGTGCGGCTGGTCTCGGCGCGGGTGAAGCGGTCGAACGCTCGTGGCAGGAAGTCGGGTGTGAAGCCTGGGCCCTCGTCCGTGACGCACACACTCACCACGCCCTCGTGCACTGTCGCTGCGATGCGGACCGTGCCCTCTCCGTGCCGTAGGGCGTTGTCGACGAGGTTGCTGAGGGCCGGTCGTAGCCATCGGGCGTCGATGTCGACGCTCACGCGGGTGGTTTCGACAACCAGGTGGCGCCCGGCGCGCTCCGCGGTAGGCCGGAGGGGGGTGACGGCGGCGTCGAGGAGGTCGGCGAGGGACGCGGGTGCGCGGGTGATGTGGCCGGTGCTGCCGAGTTCCTCCAGTTCCAGCAGCGCGTTGGAGAGGTCGATGAGGCGCTGGACCTCGGTGTCGACGGAGCGCAGGGTTTCGGTGAGTTCTCGGGTGGTACGGGGGCGGTGCAGGGCGACGTCGAGTTCGGCGCGTATCAGGGTGAGCGGGGTGCGCAGTTCGTGGCTGGCGTCGGCGACGAACCGGCGTTCGCGTTCGGCGGATGCCTGCAGGCGGTCGAGCATGTGGTTGAGGGTGTGACCAAGGCGGGTGAGCTCGTCGTCGCGGTCGGTGGGGACGTCCAGGCGGAGGTTCTGGGTGCTGTCGGCGAGGGTGGCGGCTCCGGTGCGGTAGCGCTCGACGGGGCGCAGGGCGCCGCGGGCGGTGCGGTAGCCGACGTAGGAGGCGGCGATCAGGGTGAGGCCGGAGGCGAGGGCCAGTTGGGCGAGGAGTTCGCGCAGCGCTTCGTCGCGGTGGCCGCGCCGGACGGCGGCGATCACGATCCGGCGGTGGCCGCCGGCGGTGACGCGGTGGGCCTGCAGGCGCAGGGTGCCGGGGGTGATCGGCAGCAGGGAGCCGACGTCACGCCTGACCGTGGTTCCGCGCGCGGCGGAGCCCAGTTCGGCCGGTGTGAGCAGCGTGTGCTGGCGGATGGCACGGCTGGAATCCAGCACCCGGCCCCGCGCGTCGAGGACCTGTTGGAGACTTCCGCTGGGGCCGGGCGGGAGCGGCGTTCCGGTGCGGAGAGCGTGGTCGAGGCTGTGCCGGTAGGTGGTCAGGTCGTCGTCGAGCTGCTGGTCCAAGGCGGTTCTGACCCGCCAGTACACGAAGCTCGCCGCGCTCGCGAGGACCAGCGACATGGTGAGGGCCACGGCCAGCACCAGCCGTGTGACCACGGGCAGCCGCCGGAGCCGTGGCAGCAGCCGGCCGTGCGGGGTCACTGTGAGGTTTCCAGCCGGTAGCCGCGCCCCCGCAGCGTGGTGATCGATGTACGGCCGAAGGCCCGGTCGATCTTGGCGCGTACCTTGGACACGTGCACGTCTATGGCGTTGCTGCGCAGGTCCACCTCGCCGTCCCACACCTCTTCCAGCAGCCGCAGCCGTGACACCACGCAGCCGGCGTTCTCCATCAGCGCCCGCAGGACGGCGAACTCCCGCCGTGACAGTTCCAGTTCGGTGTCCGCCCGCCAGGCGCGCTGCTGTTCGGGGTCGAGGAGGAGGTCGCCGACCTGGAGGCGGCCGGCCGGATCGGGGCGGCGCCGGGATATCGCGCGCAGCCGGGCCAGCAGTTCCTCCATGGCGAACGGTTTGACCACGTAGTCGTCGGCTCCCGCGTCCAGCCCCGCGACGCGCTCGCTGATCGTTCCGCGCGCGGTGAGCAGGATCACGTGGACGTCGTTGCCCTCGCTGCGCAGCGTCCGGCACACCTCCACGCCGTTCATGCCGGGCAGCATCACGTCCAGCAGTACGGCGTCCAGCCGCGGGTCGCGGGCGGCGGCCAGACCGGAGGGTCCGTCGTAGCGGCCCTCGGTGGTGTGTCCGGACTCGCTCAGGTAGCGGACGACCAGATCGGTCAGGCGGGTCTCGTCGTCGACGACCAGGCAGTGCATGCCGGGCAGCGTAGCCGCTCGCCGACCATGTCCGGCCGCCAGGAAGGCTTCATGGTCTGTTCATGTGACATCCCTACCGTCCTTCAGGTCGCGGTGCTCCGCGGGCCGCGACCGGTCCGCCGTCCGACGCGCCGTGACGGAAGGGACAGTCATGCACGCACTGGTGCTCGCCGCCAAGGGCATCACCGACCACATCGCGGTCACCGACCTCACAGCCCGAGGCGGTCTCGATGTCATCTCGCTGCTGATCCTGGTCGGCTGGCTCTACCGCCGCCGTCCCAGCGCACCCGCGATGCCGCTGGTCCTGGCCGCGCTGAACATCGGCCTGTTCGCCGCGATGAGCACGATCAGCGCCGGCAAGTTCCCCGCCGGCGTCGGCTTCGGACTGTTCGGCATCCTCTCCCTGGTCCGCCTGCGCAGCGCCGCCTTCACCCTGCGAGACGTCGCCTACACCTTCGTCACCCTCGTGACAGCCCTGTGCACGGGCCTGCCGCAACGCCAGACGTGGCTCGTCGTCGCGCTGGACGTCGTGGTCCTGGTGGCGGTGCTCGTGGTCGACGACCCGAAGTCGTACGAACCTGCGAGCCGGACGGTGAAGCTGACCCTCGACCGGATCTACCCGGACCCCTCCCGGATCGCCGAGGACGTGGCCTTCCGCTTCGGCCAGGCGCCGCTGTCGGTGGTCGTGGACGAGGTCGACTACGTCCGCGAGACCACCCGGGTCTCGGCCCGCTACCCCGCCCAGCCGCAGGAAGCCGCGATCGACGCGGACGCCGACCGGAGTGAGCAGGTGACGGTGCAATGACCCTCACCTCCTCCCTCGCGGCCATGCTGGGTCTGGAGGAGATGCGCGGCGCGACACTCGCCGAGGTGGACGCGGCCGCGGCGCTCCAGCACCGCGTGGACCGCAAATACCTGGTCCCCCTCGACCGGGCTCGCCACCTCATCTCCAGCCTCGCCGGCAGCCACCACGTCCTCGACCTCGGCGGGCGCCGTACGACGAGCTACCTGAGCACCTATTTCGACACCCCGGAGCTGGGTGCCTGGCGCGCTCACACCCAAAAGCGCCGCCGCCGCTGGAAGGTCCGCACCCGCCTGTACGCCGAGGACGGTCTGTGCCGGGTGGAGGTCAAGACCAAAGACGGCCGCGGCGCCACGGTCAAGCACGCCCTGAGGGTTCCGGCATCCGACTACGGTGAACTGACCAAGCCCGCCGCCGAGTTCGTCGACGAGGTGCTGGAGGGGGCCTGCGTCCCCGTGACTGCCGGGGAGCTGTCGGCCGCCGCCGAGGTCCGCTATGTCCGCGCGGCGCTCGCCGACCTCGGCCACGGCAGCCGCGTCACCTTCGACGGCGTCCTCAGCTGTCACCTGGGCGATCGTGGCGCCGCGCTCGACGCCGGGCACGTCCTGATCGAGACCAAGGGCGGAGCACAGCCGGCACCCGCGGACCGGCTGCTGCTCGGCATGGGCGTCCGGCCGGTGTCGCTCAGCAAGTACATCGTCGGCCAGTCCCTGCTCACCCCGGGCCTGCCCGACAACGACGTACGCCGCCTCGCCCGCGACCACTTCACCACCACGGCGAACCCCGCACCGCTCCCCGAAAGGATCCGAGCAGCATGAACGTCCTGCGCGGCATCAAATGGCCGTACGCCCTGATCGCCCTGCTCGCCGTCGCGGCTGTCGCCGTCGGCGCGCTGCGGCCGCAGCTGGTCACGGCCCACGTCTCCTCGAAGAAGCTGGGCGCGACGGACAGGATCAAGCAGAGCCCGCCGCCCGCCCTCTTCACCGCCGCCGAGATCGCCGGGATCGGCACGAGGACGGACGCCCAGCGCACGAAGGCCGATGCCCTGTTCGCTCAGTGGAAGAAGGCGCACGGCACCGCCCGCGACGACAAGGCGTTCGCCGCCTGGGCCGCCCAGCAGGTGCCGGCACCGCCCACGGCCGCGCAGCGCACCGCCGAACTCCGCAAGGTCCAGCAGCTCGCCAAGACCCGCACGGCGGCCGGGAAGAGGGCCGCCACCTGGCTGGAGCTCCACGGCAAGAAGGACATCTGGAAGCTCTACCTCCACGACCAGCGCGAACTGGTCCCCGCGCAGCAGGGCACGGCCGAGAAGGCAGAGCTCAAGGCTGCCCTGAAGATGGCCAAGACGATCAGCGACCAGGTCGCCGCCGCGGACAAGCAACCGGCCCCCTACGTCCTGGACCCCACCTTGCGCCCGGAGAAGCACATCAAGCCCGGCGCCAAGGGGCCGTACTCCTACCCCTCCAGCCACGCCGCCCGCGCCGCCGCTGCCGTCACCTACCTCAGCGCCCTCTCCCCGCACCGGGCTGAGGACTACCGCTGGATGCAGGACGAGGTCCTCCACTCCCGCCTGTACATGGCCGGCCACGTCCCCAGTGACATCACCGCCGGAACGCTACTCGGCGACCTGATCGGCGACTACGAACTCGCGACCAGCGGGCGTTGATAGCTGCCGTCACACTCTGCCGTCATGCTGGGCGCCGTCCCGGCGAGGGTCTCATCCCGCAGCGAGACGGCGCCGGACGACAGTGCCCGACCCACGGCTACTACCTGGGCGTGCCGTTCGACCCGCGCCCGGCGCGCCACCAAGCCGATCGCCGAGGACGTCGACGACACGCAGCCGACCGACTGGTACCGGCCGCGTGACCTGCTGCCCGACGGGCTCGAGACCGCCATCGGTGCCGACAGCGCCCTGCACGAGACCGTCGACCGCGTCATGCTCGACACCGGCCTGGCCCACCTGTCTGCACTGGACCGCTGACCCGGGGTGCTCGGCGGCCCTGCGTTGGACCGTGACCTGAGACCTGAGACCTGAGACCTGCGGGCACAGGCGTGGGGGCGGTCCCGGTACCGGGACCGCCCCCACGCGCAGTTGATGATCGCCGGTCAGGGCCGGTTCGTATCCTTGAGTGACTCCTTGGCCTCGCGGGCGTTGCCCGCCACCTCGGCTGCGTGGCCCTTGGCGACCAGCTTCTCGTTACCGGTGGCTCGTCCGACTGCCTGGGCGGCCTTCCCGACGGCCTGCTCGGCCTTGGCCCGGGCCTTCTCGCTGGCGGCCATGCTGCTCATCCTCCTCGGCTGTCGTGTGAGGTTCTGGCTCTTCGCATGACCCCACTCGGTGGCGGCAAACCTTGGGCCAGAGACTTGCGCTAGGTGATCGTCAATGCGTGGCCGCGGTGCATCAGATGCCGAAGAGGGGGAATTCTGCGTCGCGTGCGCGTGCCCTTCACTCCGTGGAAGTAACTTCTATTTTGTGTGCTTGTAGAGGCGAGATAAGGGCATCCGGTGGCCAGGAGGTTGATAACAATGGTTCCCCTGCTTCTGGTTCTTCTGCTGGCTCTGATCCTCTTCGGTGCGGGTTTCGCCCTGAAGGCACTGTGGTGGATCGCGGTGATCGTTCTGATCGTGTGGCTGCTGGGCTTCGTCGTCCGGTCCGCCGACGGCACGGGCCGCAAGGGCCGCTGGTACCGCTGGTAGGCGCAGGTCCTCGGTGTGAGGAGCGCTGCTGGTAGCGGAGGTTGACGTGGGGCCCGGCCGGGGACGGCCGGGCCCCACGTCGTGGTTGAGGGCACATTCCGCTCGGGCGGCGGGGATGGATCGGGCGTATCGGGCGCATCGGGGGGTATGTGTGCGGTGCATCGGCCTCGCGGAAGCCGCAGTGGAACCCTGCGCCTCCTATCTCTGCGGGGCCGATG
>Ga0308175_100000786_pt1 | contig 20997 bp, 14 predicted proteins | sample PhyCR1_3_FD_203893 | JGI IMG/M metagenome (GOLD analysis project Ga0308175, IMG submission 203893) | Soil microbial communities from UC Gill Tract Community Farm, Albany, California, United States - DLSLS.C.R1 | ecosystem: Environmental > Terrestrial > Soil > Agricultural land | place: USA...
CGCCACGCGCAATCGCTGTCGGCGCGCCCGAACGCCGACGAGATCATCCGCCTGCGCGACCTGGGCCAGATCTGACGCCTGGAGGCGCCTGCAACACCGTTCCGCCAAGCTTGCGGCGGGTGACGGTCGGGAAATCTGCACGCCAAGTTTTGGGCTTCAGGATCGCGCACTGAAGCTTCTTGAGCGGCTCTGAGCCGTGAACGGCGGAAGAGCTGCGCGTGAACCCGATGCGATCCCGAGGTTCTGGGTTGCGATCACGCCTCTGCGGCGGTGCGGCCCTGGCCCTCGGCTGCTCGCCGGCTCTTGCGTGGGGAGCGGACGCCCCGAAGCCTCCCCCGCCGGACAACCCGAAAACCGTCTCCGAGGTGGTGGTCCGGCCCGAGGCGGGCGGCAAGGGCGCGGCGGTGGGCGACATCAAGCCCGACCTGCAGCTGCAACCCGAGGACGTGCAGGCCTACGGCGTTTCGACCATCACCGAACTCCTGGCCCAGCTCGCGCCCGAGATCGGCTCCAACTCCGGCCGCGGCGGCGAGGGCCCGGCCATCCTGGTCAACGGCAAGCGCATCTCGGGGATCAACGAGATCCGCAACATCCCGACCGAAGCGATCCTGCGGGTCGACATCCTGCCGGAGGAGGCGGCGCTGAAGTACGGCTTCACCGCCAACCAGCGGGTGGTCAACATCGTGCTGAAGGACCACGTGGGCGCCGACCTGGTGGCCGCGCAGGGCGGGTCGGCGACCGAGGGCGGCGGCGCGGCCGGCCAGTTCGAGGCGGGGCGCACGCGCATCAACGGTGAGCGCCGCTTCAACATCGACCTGAAGTACAATCCGCAGGCGTCCTTGACCGAGGCCGAGCGCAACTTGACCTCGCTGGCCACAGGCTCCCCGACGATCGACGTCGTCGACCAGCGCCCGTTCCGCACCCTCGTCCCGCAGAGCGACAAGGTGGCGCTGAACGCGGTCTACACGCGACCGATCTGGGCCGGCGTCCAGGCGACGGTCAACGGCACGCTGGAATGGACGGGCACGCAGGCCACCCGCGGCCTGCCGGCGATCAGCCTGACCGCCCCCGGTCCGACCGAGGTCGGCCGGATCGTCACAGCCCTCGGGCCCTTGCGGCAGGACACGCAAGCCTGGACCGGGCATGGCGGCGCCAGCCTGAACCGCGACGTCTCCGGCTGGCGCATGGCGCTGACCGGCAACTACGACCACGCCGACAGCCGGAACGAGAACGACGTCGGAGTCTCGGCCGGCGCCCTGCAGGCGGCGGTCAACGCCGGGACCGTCAATCCGTTCGGCCCGCTGCCCGCCAACCTGCTCAGCCGCCTGGCGCGCGACACCAGCGACGCCATCAGCGACAGCGGCAACCTGCAGTTCATCGCCTCGGGCCCGCTGATCACCCTGCCCGCCGGGGCCATACGGGGCAGCTTCCGAGTGGGCGCCACGGCGGCGCGTTTCCAGTCGGAGTCGACCCGCAGCGCGCTCGACCAGTCGGAGACCTTCTCCCAGAGCCAGGCGAACGCCCAGGCCAACATCGACGTGCCGCTGACGAGCCGCGACAAGAAGATCCTGGGGGCCCTGGGCGACTTCAACCTGAACGGCCACCTGCAGATCCAGCACGTCTCCGGCTTCGGCGAGCTGACCGACTGGGGCTACGGCGTCCACTGGACGCCGGTGAAGGGCCTCTCGATCCTGGTGGGCTGGCAGCGCGACGAGGCGGCGCCCAGCCAGCCGCAGTTGCAGGCGCCCGTGCTGCTGACCCCCGGCAGCCGCATCTTCGACTTCGCCACCGGCCAGACGGTGGACGTGATCCGCGTCTCGGGCGGCAACCCGGCGCTCGTCGCCGACGCCCGCGACCGAACCTCGGTGCGGATCACCTGGCAGCCGTGGCAGGACAGGCAATTCATCGCCCGCGCCGACTTCAACGCGATCCGCTACCGCAATCCCCTCACCACCTTCCCGGCCGCCTCGGCGGCGATCGAAGCCGCGTTCCCCGACCGCTTCACGCGCGACGCGAACGGTGTGCTGACCGAGGTCGACTACCGGCCGGTCAACTTCGCCAGCCAGGACGTGACGTCACTGAAGTGGGGCTTCGACTGGTCGCGCCCGATCGGGCCGGTCCGCGCCCCTCCCCCGCGCAGCCAGGTGGTCCAGGAGCTGCGCCGCGCCGGCCTGGCGGGCCAGGTGGGCCGGCGGGCCGGCGGGCCGCCGCCGGGCGTCGTTGCCGGCGCCCAGCCCGCGCCGGACGGGACCCCGGGCGCGCGTGGGCCGGGGGCGGACGGCGCGCCCCAACCGGCGGCCGACGGCGCCGCGCCCCGCGCCGGCGGCCGCGGGCCGGGCGGTGGCGGCTTCGCCGGCCGTGGCGCCGGGGGCTTCGGCGGTGGCGGCGGCCGCGCCGGCGGACGGGGCGGCCGCGGCGCCCAGGACGGGCGGCTGCACATCTCGCTGTTCCACACCGTCTACTTCGACGACCGGTTCCTGGTGCGCCCGGGCGGCCCGGTGATCGACTTCCTGAACGGCGCGTCGCTATCCGGCGCCGGCGGGCGGCCGCAACACGAGGTTCAGGCCCAGATCAACATCGCCGAGCGCGGCTTCGGCGGCGAACTCAGCGTCGACTGGACCAGCGCCACCTCGGTGATCGGGGCCGCGCCCTCAGGCGGCGACCTGAACTTTTCGGACCTGACCAAGGTCAACGCGCGCCTGTTCGCCGACCTCGGCCAGCGCAGGACGCTGGTCTCGGAGCATCCCTGGCTGAAGGGGGTGCGCCTGTCGCTGTCGGTCTCGAACCTGTTCGATCAGCGGATGAAGGTCACCGACGCCACAGGCGCCACGCCGCTCAACTTCCAGCCGGCCTATCTCGACGCCCCGGGCCGCACCTGGCGGATCGAGGTGCGCAAGCTTTTCGCCTCCGGCGTGTAGCCTGAAGCTTTCTTGCGAACCCTGTGAGATATCATCGTCTTGAAGCCGCCAAGATCGGGGCTTAGAAACCAAGCTCGTTAGTCGGACTCTCGGGCCGTCCTCCCAGCTGGCCCTACGCCCAAGCCCTACAAAATGGGCAACTTCGTACCTATCTGAATGGTTGGAGGGGGCGGTCGGTCTTGCGCGCGTGGCAAACGCGTCGATCCGGGCGTCCGATAAGAGAGTGAGGGGATAGTGATGGCCGCAGCTAGCGCGCTTGCCGTGATGTCGCCGGATGGCGGCCTCAGCCGGTACCTTTCCGAAATCCGCAAGTTCCCGATGCTGGCCAAGGACGAGGAGTTCATGCTGGCCAAGCGCTGGCAGGAGCACCAAGACCCTGAGGCCGCCCACCGGCTCGTCACCAGCCACCTGCGTCTCGTGGCCAAGATCGCCATGGGCTACCGCGGCTACGGCTTGCCGATCGGCGAGGTGATCTCCGAGGGCAACGTCGGCCTGATGCAGGCCGTGAAGAAGTTCGACCCGGACAAGGGCTTCCGCCTGGCGACCTACGCCATGTGGTGGATCCGCGCCTCGATCCAGGAATACATCCTGCGCAGCTGGTCGCTCGTGAAGATGGGCACCACCGCGGCGCAGAAGAAGCTGTTCTTCAACCTGCGCAAGGCGAAGTCCGAGATCAGCGCCCTGCAGGAAGGCGACCTGCGTCCCGACCAGGTTTCGGTGATCGCCACCAAGCTGGGCGTGCTGGACGAGGAAGTCGTGTCGATGAACCGTCGCCTTTCCGGCGGCGACGCGTCGCTGAACTCGCCCCTGCGCTCCGACAGCGAAAGCGAGTGGCAGGACTGGCTGGCCGACGAGAACACGCCCTCCCAGGAGACCGTTGTCGCCGACGCCCAGGAGAAGAGCATCCGCATGAGCCTGCTCGAAGAGGCCATGACCGAGCTCTCCGACCGCGAGCGCCACATCCTGACCGAGCGGCGGCTGAAGGACGAACCCACGACCCTCGAAGAGCTCGCCTCGCAGTATGGCGTGAGCCGCGAGCGCGTGCGCCAGATCGAGGTCCGCGCCTTCGAGAAGCTGCAGAAGTCGATGAAGGCGGCGGCCGCCGAGAAGAACCTGGTCGACGCGTAATTCTCTCCTCTCCCCCGCGAAGCGAGAGGGAGAGGATCAAGGAGAGGGCCGGCTGGGTCCTCTCCGCCACTCCGGATGACAGCCCGAGGGCCCTCGCCTCGTCATCGGCGGATGCCGGTCTCACGAGCCGGCCCTCTCCCTACCCTCTCCCTCTCCGCTTTGCGGGGGGAGAGGAGTCAGGACGGCGCCTTACACACCGAGGCGGACTTCAGGTAGGCGACGATGCGGCGGATGTCGTCATCGGGGATCGCGCCGGCGAACGGCACCATGCGCGTGCCCGGAACGCCCTGGCTGATCGTCTGGAAGAGCTGGTCGTCCGACCCGCCGTGCTTGAACTCGCAGCCGAACAGGAACGGCGCATCGGCGCCCTGGCCGGGGCCAGCCTGGGGGTTGGCCTGGTGGCAGTAGGCCCCGCAGGTCCCGGTGAAGAGCGCCTTGCCGCGGGCCAGGTCCTCCGGCGTCATGGCGGCCTTCGGTGCAGCGGGCGAGGCCTGATCGGCAGGCGGAGCGGCCGGTGGGGCGGCCGGCTGGGCGGCCGGCTGGGCGTGGCTGGCGGCGACGGAGGCGCCCGCCACGAGCACGGCGGCGACGAGGTAAGCGGGGAACTTGCGCATCGATCCCAAGTCTCAGTTCAGCGAGAACACGAAGAGCTGCCCGCCTTCGGGCAGATTCGAGGCGGCGCCTGCGAAGCTGTCCAGCCCGGCCCAGCCGCCCGACGGGATCGCCACGTAGGGCTTGCCGTCCACCTCGTAGACGATCGGCTGGCCGCGGCCGCCGCCGCCCATGCGGAACGACCAGAGCTTCTTGCCGCTCGCCTGGTCGAAGGCCAGGGCCTCGCCCTCCTGGTTGGAGGTGAAGAGCACGCCGCCGGCCGTGGCCACCACGCCCGCCATCATCGGGCGCTTGTCGTGGTAGCGCCACTTGACCTTGCCGGACTTGACGTCGACCGCTGCGAGCACGCCGTAGGCCTTGCCCTCGTTGGCATCGACGGTGTTCGGCGCGCCGCCCATGAACGGGATGCCCTTCACATAGACGGCGATGCCCTTGGCGTACTGCTGGCAGGCCTCGATCGTGGGCGCGTAGACCAGGCCCGTCGCCGGATCGTAGGCGCCCGACCAGGAGCCGTTCATGCCGCCCAGGTTCGAGGGGCAGATGCGATCGCGCGGGTTCTCCTGCGGCATGGCCTTCGGATCGACGATCGGGCGGCCCTTGGCGTCGATCTTCCCCCAGTTCAGCTGCTCGATGTACTGGGTCGCGCGCAGGAAGCGGCCCGTGGCCCGATCGAGCACGTAGAAGTAGCCATTTCGGTTGGGCTGGACGATCGCCTTGACCGGCTTGCCGTCAAGCGCCGTGTCGACCAGGAAAAGCTGGGTGTTGCCGTCGTAGTCCCAGACGTCGTGCGGCGTGAACTGGAAATGCCACTTCAGCTTGCCCGTCGCCGGGTCCAGCGCCAGCACCGAGTCCGAATAGAGATTGTCGCCGGCGCGCTTGTCGCCGTTCCAGTCGGGCGATGGGTTGCCGACGGTCCAGAAGAGGGTGTTGGTCTCCTTGTCGTAGGCGCCGGTGTTCCAGGTGGGCGAGCCGCCGGACTTCCAGCTGTCGCCGGCCCAGGTGTCCGCGCCGGGCTGGCCGGCCGCGGTCGGCACGGTCATCTTCCGCCAGACGCGCTTGCCGCTCTTCAGGTCGTAGGCGTCGATGAAGCCCGGCGCGCCGAACTCGCCGCCGGCGATGCCGGTGTAGATCAGATCGCCCACGATCAGCGGCGCGGCGGTGGAGGAATAACCCTCCTTGTAATCGGCGATGGTGACGTTCCAGGCGACCTTGCCGGTCCTGCGGTCGAACGCCATCAGCTTGGCGTCCAGCGTCGCCATGATCACCAGGTCGCCGCCGATCGCCACGCCCCGGTTGGCCGGTCCGCAGCACAGCCGCAGGTCGGTTGGCAGCTGGACGTCGTAGCGCCACAGGATCTCGCCGGTCCTGGCGTCCAGGGCCAGCAGGCGGTTGTAGGAGGTCGAGACGTACATCACGCCGCCGTAGACGACGGGCGAGGCCTCGAACTGACCGGTGGTGCCGGTGGGCGCGGACCAGGCGACGTGCAGCCGCTTCACCGACGCCGGCGTCAGGCTGGCCACCGGGCTGTGGCGGAAGTTGCGGTAGTCGCCGCCGTAGGTCAGCCAGTGGCTCTTGTCGGCGCCCTTGGCCAGCTGCGCCGCGGTGACCGGGCCGGCGGCGGTCCCGACGGGCTTGGCGGCGTACCAGGCGGTCGGCGGCGGCGGGAGCGCGGTCTCGGCGTTGTTGACGCCCGTCTGCGGCTCGGCGGCGTTGGCCGCCGCCGCAAGCGCCATGGCCAGGACCAGCCCCAGAGCCGCCCGCGTCCGCCCTCGAAGTCTCAGCATGTCCGTTCCCAACCGCCGTTCGACCCGGCGATGTCGCGTCGTTTGCGCCGGGCGGTCAAGGCTGACGCCGGGTCGCCCTGCGACGCGGTGGCTCCATTGCCGACGTTTGACGAACGCCCCGGTGTCGACGATATCCGATCCCAATGCGTCATCCCGCGATCAGCGTGCTTCATATCGGCAAGACGGGCGGCACGGCCCTGAAAGACGGGCTGTACGCCTACGTGACCCGCACCGGGGACCGGCGCTTCGACCTGCACAGGCACGAGGACACGCTCGAGAAGATCTGGGCCGACCAGCCGGACAAGCCCGTCTTTTTCGCGGTGCGCGATCCGATCTCGCGGTTCGTCTCCGGCTTCAACAGCCGGCTGCGCCACGGGCGTCCTCGCTATGACGTGGCCTGGACCGACAGCGAGACGATCGCCTTTTCCCGCTTCACCTCGCCGAATGCGCTGGGCGAGGCTCTGGGCGGGGGCGAACATCAGGATCTGGCCGTCGCGGCGATGTCGCAGATCCGCCACGTCAGCACCCAACTGAACGATTGGCTGGTCTCGCCGGCCTACCTGGAGCAGCACGCCGGCAAGATCCTCTACATCGCCCGTCAATCCGAGCTCAGCGCCGACGAGGCGCAGATCTGCGAGGTTCTGGGCGTCCCGGCGCCGTTGCTCGCCAAGGACGATATCGGCGCCCATCGCACGCCGGCGGGCATGACGACCGGCTTGAGCGACCTGGCCAAGACGAACCTGGCGCGTTGGTTCGCGCGCGATTTCGCGATCTACGACTGGTGCCTGGAGCGCCGGCGCGCCAGCGGCTGGGGACAGCCGTCCGCCGCCCGGTCGGCGCGCGCCTAGCTCGAGATCGCCGATCGGGCGGGCGGCTCACTCCGCCTTCTTCTCTCCGTCGTCGCCCTTCTCGTCATCCTTGGCGTTGGGATCGGGGATCACCGGCGGGCCGCCCAGGCCGTCACGCAGGTTCCGGTAGCTGAAGAGCGCGTTGTAGAGCATCCGGAACTCACCGAAGTTCTGCCAGCGGTAGATCGGGTTGGTGGTGAACATCAGCACCTGGCCCTGGCCCACCGGCAGGTCGACGATGGCCGGGCGGTTCTTGACCTCCGAGGCGGCGACCATCAGGCCGCTCTGCACGGACTTGTCGCCGCCCGGCAGGCTCATGATCACGTCGTTCTGGTCGCGCAGCGGCAGCGACAAGAGCGTCGTGGAGGCCCAGCGCACGGTCATCGGCTGACCCTCCGGATAGCCGTAGAGGATCGGGTGCCGGGGCTTTTCCACCTTGGCGGTGACGATGGGCCCGGGCGCGTAGAACGCCTTGGATGGGCGGCTGACCTCCACATCGGGCGCCAGGCCGAACTCGGCCGGCACGGCGCTGGCCTCGCCGAGCGTGATCAGCACGCCGCCGGCGTCGACGAATTTGCGCAGTTCCTCCAGCCCCGCCAGGCCCATGCCGCCGCGGATGTCGCGCGACGAACCGTAGGCGCCCTGGGTCGGGTATTCTGCGGTCTTGGTGTAGGGCAGCGGCTTGCCGCGGACGGGGATGTCGAACACCAGGTTCTTGGCCGAGCGGCCTTGGCTGGGGATGACGATCACGTCGTATTTGGCGCGCAGGCCGCCCTTGCGGACGTCGTCCTTGAAGATCAGGTCGTAGGGCGTCTCGAACCGGTCGAAGGCGTAGCGCACCCAGCCCACGTTCTGGGTCGAGCCCCAGGTCGAATAGACCGCCAGCCTGGGCAGGGCCGCCTCGTGGGCGGCCACGGCCGGCTTCTCCCTCAGCGCCACGGCGGTCAGGCCCAGCGGGACCACCTGGGCCTTGAGCGCGTCGTAAGCCTTGCCGTCCAGCAGGAACGAGCCGGCCGGGATGGTCCGATCGCCGTCCTTGAACGCCGCCTCGGCGATGCGGATGGGCTCGCCCTTCAGCCGGTAGCGCAGCACCGCCATGTTGATCGAGCCGTGGTCGAGCACGGCGTAGGCGGGCGCGCCGGCCGGCCCCATCGCGCCCTCGACCTTGGCCTGGTCCACCGGCGTGGCGGCCACGTCCAGGGCCTTGAGGTCGGCGCTGGGCGTCACCTTGACGTGGGCCATCATGCCCATGCTCCAGGCGCTGTCGTCGTAGGTGCGCAGCTTGCTGTCCGGGAAGGTCTGCTTCTCGAGCAGGATCTTGGCGAGGCGCCCATAGGGCTGGTCGCGCTTGACGATGTAGGAGCCCGCCGGGAACCGGCCCTCCTTCAGTGTGACGTCGCCGGTCGTGCGGCCGACCTCGATGCCCTGCATGCGCAGCAGGTTCACCACCAGCGCGGCCTTCGTCATGTCGGCCTGGTCGCCCGGAATGAGGAAGGCGTAGGGCGCGGTCTTCTTCCCGTCCTCGATGGAATTGCGGCTCTTGCGGTAGAAGTTCTCGACGATGGTCCGCGGGTTCTGCGCCACCATCGACAGCCCGGTCAGCACGCCGGTCTCCATGTAGTTGGTGTTGTTGCGCATCGACCATTCGACGGTCTTGTAGGGCGGGGTGGGCCGGAACCAGTCGCGGGTGGTCTGGTCCTGGCCGTGCAGGTCCTCGCCCGGGCCGTCCACGGGCTTGACGTGACGCAGCTCGGTCGTGGCGCCGCCGTTGCCGAAGGTCTCGTACATCTTGAAGAGGCCGTTGTGGTTGGTGGACATGAAGCCCACGTAGCCCGGCGACCATTCGTCCACGTAGCCGTGGGTCCAGACCCCCGGCATGCCGTAGCTGGTCAGCTTGCTCATCTCGTAGTTGGCGATCCAGGGCATCTCGCCGAACAGGATCGGGTCCAGCGTCGGGTTCTGCGGGGCCTGGCCGCTGAACGTGTAGAGGAAGGGCACGCTCTCATGCAGGTCGTGCATCACCGGCGGGTGCCACTTGAGGTAAAAATCCAATAGATTCCGTGCACTGAGGCCGGTGTAGTTGATGTCCCGGTTGTTGTCGTGGAAGATGTACTTGCCCCAGTAGGGCGCGCCGGGCACGGGGTTCAGGTCGTCGGTGTCGTCGATCTTGTTGCGATACCACCAGTCGACATAGCGGTCGCGGCCGTCCGGGTCGCTGGCCGGGTTGATGCCGACGATGACGTTGTCGCGGATCTGGCGGATCAGCGGGCTGTCCTCGGTGACCAGGCGGTAGGCCAGCTCCATCAGCATTTCGGGCGGGCCGGTCTCGGCCGAGTGCAGGCCGCCCAGCGCCACGTACATGGGCCTGGTCCTGTCGATCAGCGCCTGGGCGTCGGCCTCGGAGAGCCCGCGCGGGTCGGCGAGCCGGGCCAGGTTGGCGCGGTTGGCCTCCAGGTTCGCCATGTTGGCGTCCGATGAGATCAGCACCACGACGGTGGGCCGGCCCTCCTCGGTCTGGCCGGTCTCGACGATCTTCACCCGCGGGGATTTGGCGGCGAGCGCGCGGTAGTACTTCAGGAGGTCGGCGTAGTGGTCGAGGACTCGGGGCGCGCCGACGTCGTGGCCGATGACATCGCGCGGCGTGGGCGCGCCGCCGGCCCGCGCGGCCGGCAGGTGGTCGACCAGCGGACTGGAGAACTCCGGCTTCGTCGTCCAGGCCTTCTGGTGCTCGGCGAACACCGGGTCCATGGCCTGTTGGGCGAGGCCCGCCAGCGGCGCGGCCAGAACGGCGCCCAGCACCGATGCGCCGAACGCGACCCGTGAAATCTTCATGCGGACAATCCCCCTCACCGGCGATTGGATAGCCCCGCGCGAGGGACGCCGCTAGGCCGCCCCGGGCTCGTCCTTCGGCCGCTCGTGGTCGAGCTCGCAGTTCAGCTCGGCGCCCAGGAGGACGACGATCAGCGACAGCCAGATCCAGGTCATGAAGCCGGCCAGCGCGCCCAGCGAGCCATAGGTGCGGTCGTAGGTCCCCCAGTGGCCGACGTAGAACGAGAACGCCGCCGACATCGCCCCCCACAGCACGGCCGCCAGCACCCCGCCCGGGGTGACCCATCGCCAGCGCGGGTGCTTGTGCGAGGGGGCGAAGCGGTAGAGCCCGGACAGCACCGCCACCATCACCGCCAGCATGATCGGCCAGCGCCAGACGCTGCCGCCCGCCAGGCCGCCCAGGCCCAGCCGCGCCAGGAGCTCCGGCACCGCGACCACGGTCCCCAGCGCGGCGACGGCGAACACGATGCCGCCGGCGGTGAAGCCCAGCGAGACCAGGTTCAGCATCAGGAAGTTGCGCCGCTCGCGCGCCTCGTAGGCGACGTTGAGACCGGCGATCAGCGCCTTGGTCCCGGCGTTGGCGCTCCAGACCGAAAGCACGAGGCTGAGCAGGAACGTCCAGCCCAGCTTGTCGTGCGGCACGGCGGCCAGGCGGGTCATCTGCTCCGACAGCACCGTCACGCCGCCCGCCGGCAGCAGGCCTTGCAGCGCCGCGATCTGCTTCTGCGCCTCGCCGACATCGCCGAACAGGCCGTAGAGCGAAACGAAGACCCCCAGCGCCGGGAACAGCGCCAGCAGGACGTAGAAGGTGGATCCCGCCGCCACCGTCGGGATCCGGTCTTCGGTGAACTCGGCCCAGGTCTTGCGCGCGGTCGCCCAGAGGCCGTGGCCGCGAACCGTGTCGCGCCCGCCCAGCGGCCGGGCCGCCGCCTGCGCCTTGGCCTCGGCCGCCGCGCGGCGCCGGTCGGTCCAGACCGTGGCCAGGCCCAGCAGCACGCCCACGGCCAGCGCTGTGGTGCGGTCGATCACGCCGGCGCTGCGCGGACCGTCCGGCGCGGCGGACGCGCCATGCCTATGCGAAAGCGCGCGGCCGAACGCCATGCCCGAGGCTCCCAGCAGGATCGGCCGAACGAACACCGCGCCGCGGGCTTGGTTCCGCCTGGATTGGCCGCCGGCCGCAGCAGGCCTATACGACGGCGGTCGGTGGCGGAGCGTGGTGTCGTCCATGAGCGATCTGGCGGTGGGCGAGGCGCGCGGCGGACGCCTCGGCGGGCGGCTGGGCGCGGCGCTGGACCTGGCGCTCTGGGCGCTGGCCCTCCTCGCCGGTCTCGTCGCGATCCGCGCGCTCGCCGGCGTGGTCACCCAGACGGGCCTGCTGCTCCAGCTGGCGGCGCCCTTCCACATGCTGGTGCTGTTCGCCGTCTCGAGCGTGCTGCTGCGCCGTCGCGGCGAGCGGTGGCGCGACCTGGGCGTGGCCCGTCCGGCCTCCTGGCGGCGCGTGGCATGGCTCGTGGCCGCGGGCTACGTGGCCGGCATCGCCGTCAATGGGCTCTGCACCTACCTGATCTTCCGCCTGCTGCATCTGCCGCGGCCCGACTTCACGGCCATCGGCGAGCTGAAAGGCCATCCCGGGACCTACCTCTACTGGCTTCTCGTCGCCTGGAGTTCGGCGGCGCTCGGCGAGGAGCTGCAGTTCCGCGGCTTCGTGTGGTCGCGGCTGGAGCGCCTGGGCGGCGGCGGGCGGGCCGGCATGGTCTTCGCCCTGGTCGGTCAGGCCCTGCTCTTCAGCCTGGGGCACATCTACCAGGGCGTCTCGGGGGTCATCGTGACCGGCGGGCTGGGCCTGGTGCTGGGCTGGGTCTACCTGGCCGGCCGACGGAATCTGATCGCCTGCATGATCCTGCACGGCCTGATCGACGGGATCAGCTTGACGGCGCTCTTCGTGTTCGGAACCAAGGCCCTGCAAGCGGCGGGGACCTGAGCCGGCCGCCGGCCGCCAGCGATCAGTGGAAATCGACCGCGGGCGGCGCCAAGGTTCGCCCATGACGGTCGGGCGCATCGTGAAGGGCATCCTCAAGTGGACCGCGATCGCGGTCGGCGGATGCCTTGTGCTGTTGCTGACGACCGGCGCGATCTGGGAGCAGGTCGAACGCCGGGCGGTGGCGACCGCCTACCCCGCGCCCGGACGCATGGTCGATATCGGCGGGCGGCGGATGCAGATCGAGTGCCGCGGCGCCGGCAGCCCGACCGTCGTGCTGGAGACCGGCCTCGACTACTTCGGCGCCCTGGCCTGGGCGAAGGTGTTGGGTCCGGTGTCGCAATTCACGCGCGCCTGCGCCTACAGCCGCGCCGGCATCGTCTGGAGCGACGACAAGAGCGGCGTCCACGATGGCCTGGGCGCCGCGCGCGATCTGCACGCCGCCCTGGACGCCGCGGGCGAGAGGGCGCCCTTGGTGATGGTCGGCCTGTCGATGGGCGGCCCCATCATCACGACCTACACCGGCCTCTATGGCGATCAGGTGGCCGGCCTCGTCTATGTGGACGCCTCGCACCCCGATCAGCTGAAGCGCACGCAGGCCGCGCTGGGGAAGCTGCCGAACGACAAGGCGTCCATCCAGGATCTCGGCGGCAAGCTGTCGTGGACCGGCGGCCCGCGGCTGGCGTCCGTCCTTGCCCGCAACAGCCATGGCGAAACCCTGGCGTCGATGCCACCCAGAGCCCGGCAGATCGGGCTCGCGTACTTCTCGACGTCACTGGGCGCGATGGTGGCCGAACGGGACGCCATGGCCGCGACGTTCGCCGAGGCGGGGGCCCATCGCGACCTGGGGGCAAGGCCGGTCATCGTGCTGACGCGCGGAGCCCCGGCGCCGGACGTGCCGAAGGCGGCCGATGCGGCGTTCGAGAAGATCTGGCTGGAGATGCAGAGGGATATGGCGAGCTGGTCATCCCAAGGCGTCCAACGGACCGTCCTCGGCTCGGGCCACTACATCGCCAATGACGACCCCGACGCGGTCATCGGCGCGATCCGCGAGGTCGTGGGGAAGGTACGCGCCCACGCCGCCCGCTGAGCGGGCGGCCGGGACCTAAGCCGCGGCGGCTTCCTTGGGCATGTAGGCGAGCAGCGTGGCGGCCTTGGCCTCCAGCGCTGCGCCGTCGTAGGGCGGGCCCTTCTTTTCCAGCTCGTCGATGAACTTGCCGAAGTCGATGGCCGCGGTGGTGAGCTTCAGGTCGGCGACGCTCATGCCGCATTTGCGCAGTTCGGCGACCTGGGCCTGCATCGCCCGCATGGCCTGGGTCGGGTCCGAGCCCACCGCGCCGATGGCCGAGCGCAGGATCTTCAGCGCCTGGGCCAGCTTCTCGGAATCGGGGGTGGCCTGGTTGTCGCTGCGCCGCTTCAGCGAGCCGGAGTAGTCGCCGGAGTTGAACCGCCGCCGGTCCGGGCCGACGTAGTTCACCGCCTCGACCCAGTCGCGCTGGCGCAGGGTCACCGCCTCGAGGCGACGCAGCAGGTCCTTCATGGTGAAGGGCTTGCGCAGGAATTCGTGCACGCCGGCGTCGCGGGCGCCCAGGATGCCGGCCGCCGTCGCCTGGCCGGTCACCATGATCACCGGAGCGTAGCGGGACGCCATGTGGCTGCGGCGGAGGCCGCGGGTGAACGCAATGCCGTCCACCCCGCCGGCGCTCAGCTCGACGAAGATGATGTGCGGGTCGCAGCTGTTGGCCAGCCGCATCGCCTTGTCGTTGGATTCCGCCACCCAGATCTGGCTGCGCGCGATGTCGCGCATCAGCTCGCCGACCAGGCGCGCGCTTGCCGGCTGCGGGTCGACCACCATGACCCGCTGAAGCAGCGGGGACATGCGCTGGACGACCTTGGCGTCGGCGTTGAACAAGGGCGGAAACTCCGAATACGCCCTTGCCCTACCCCGGGACGGGTAAAGAACGCCTTGACGTTAAGCCTATTCATCCAGGGGTTTAGCCCTGCCCGGACGCGCCCCCTGGTGGGGGCGTTCAGATGCTTTCGATCGCCTGGCCCTTCCCCCTCCTGCTCGTCATCGCCCGGCTTGTCCGGGCGACCCATGAACACCGATTTGAGAGAAAAGCCGCCGCACCTCCGTACGCTTTTCGGCGCCTCGGAGATCATGGGTGGCCCGGACCAGCCGGGCCATGACGAGCTTTATGGATTCAGTGGCTTCGCTCGGCCGCCCTAGTCCTGGAAGGGATCGCGCATCAGGATGGTGTCGTCCCGCTGGGGGCTGGTGGAGAGGAGGGCCACGGGGGCGCCGATCAGCTCCTCGATGCGGCGCACGTACTTGACCGCGTTGGCCGGCAGGTCGCGCCAGGAGCGGGCCCCGTGCGTGGTCTGGCTCCAGCCCTCCATCTCCTCGTAGACGGGCGTCAGCTGCGCCTGCGCCTTCAGGCCGGCCGGCAGGTAGGTCAGCGCCTGGTCCCCCAACCGGTAGCCCGTGCAGATCTTCAGCGTCTCGATGCCGTCGAGGACGTCCAGCTTGGTGAGCGCAATGCCGCTGATGCCGTTCAGCGCCACCGACTGGCGCACCAGGGCCGCGTCGAACCAGCCGCAACGGCGCGCGCGGCCGGTGACGGTGCCGAACTCCTTGCCGACCTCGCCGATCCGCTGGCCGATCTCGTCGAAGAGCTCGGTCGGGAACGGCCCCTCGCCGACCCGGGTGGTGTAGGCCTTGACGATCCCCAGGACGTAGCCCGGCCCCTTCGGCCCCAGGCCCGAGCCCGCCGCGGCCTGGCCGGCCACGGTGTTGGAGCTGGTGACGAACGGATAGGTGCCGTGATCCACGTCGAGCAGCGCCCCCTGCGCCCCCTCGAACAGCACGCGCCGGCCGCGTTTGACCTGCTCGTCCAGCAGAAGCCACGCCGGCTTGGCGTAGGGCAGGACCTTGGGCGCCAGCGCCTCCAGCTCGGCCAGCAGGGCCGCCCCGTCGGCTTCCGGCAGGCCGAGGCCCCGGCGCAGCGGACCGTGGTGGCTGAGCAGGCGGTCGATCTTGGCCTCCAGGGCCTCGCGGTCGGCCAGGTCGGCGACGCGGATGGCGCGTCGGCCCACCTTGTCCTCGTAGGCCGGGCCGATGCCGCGGCCGGTGGTGCCGATCTTCTGGGTGGCGGCGGCTTCGCGCGCCTGGTCCAGGTCGCGGTGCAGCGGCAGGATCAGGCAGGCGTTGTCAGCCAGCACCAGCAGGTCGGGCGTGATCTCCACGCCCTGGCCGGCGATCTTCTCGATCTCCGAGAGCAGGTGCCACGGGTCGACCACGACGCCGTTGCCGATGACCGAAAGCTTGCCCTGCACCACGCCGGACGGCAGCAGCGACAGCTTGTAGACCTGGTTGCCGACCACCAGCGTGTGGCCGGCGTTGTGGCCGCCCTGGAAGCGCACGACCACGTCGGCGCGGTTGGACAGCCAGTCGACGAGCTTGCCCTTGCCCTCGTCGCCCCACTGGGCGCCGATCACGGTGACATTGGCCATGGATGCGATCCCTCCACCTGCCAGGGTGGCGTCCGGACGCGCCCTTCGACAGGTGCTCGGCGCGGGGACGGGATCGGAATGTGAGGCCCGGTCGTCGGAGCCGGCGGGTGTGTAGACCAGCGATGTGTCCGCCTCAACCCACCTTTTGCTCGTCATCCCCCGGCTTGTCCGGGGGATCCATGATCGCCGTGCCGCCGGACCGCCGCGGCGATGCGGCGAGCAACCGGCGACATCAGGTGTTCATGGGTGGCCCGGACAAGCCGGGCGATGACGAGCGGAAAAGTGGATTGGTGATCTCGCGAAACGTGTCCGGCCACGCTATCTCCCGGCCATGGACATCCCGCGGTTCCACCTGGCGTTCCCCGTGCGCGACCTGGCCGAGGCGCGGGCGTTCTACGGCGGCCTGCTGGGCTGCCCGGAGGGGCGCTCGAGCGACGAGTGGGTGGACTTCGACTTCCACGGCCACCAGATCGTGGCCCACCTGGCGCCGGGCGAGATTGGCCACAAGTCCACCAACGCCGTCGACGGCCACGACGTGCCGGTGCGCCACTTCGGCGCGATCCTGAAGCCCGACCAGTGGGACGCGCTGGCCAAGCGCCTGACCGACGCCGGCACGGCCTTCGTCATCGCGCCGCACACCCGCTTCAAGGGCGAGCCCGGGGAGCAGTCGACGATGTTCCTCCTCGACCCCAGCGGCAACGCGCTGGAGTTCAAAGCCTTCGCCGACGAGGCCATGGTGTTCGCGAAATGAGCGAGACGCTGACGAAGCTGGCGGTCAGCCTGGCCGACATCGAGGCCGCCGCCGAGCGCATCGCCGGCTGGGCCGTCGAGACGCCGCTGATCGAGAGCCCGGCGCTGAACGAGCGGCTGGGCCTTCGCGTGCTGATCAAGCCCGAGACCCTGCAGCGGGTCGGGGCCTTCAAGTTCCGCGGCGCGTTCAACCGCCTGGTCCAGCTCACGCCCGAGGAGCGCAAGAAGGGCGTCGTGGCCTACTCCAGCGGCAACCACGCCCAGGGCGTGGCGTTGGCGGCCAAGCTGCTGGGCATCCCGGCGCTGATCGTCATGCCGGCCGACGCGCCGGCGCTGAAGATCGCCAACACCCGCGGCTACGGCGCCGAGGTGAAGCTCTACGACCGGCTCACCGAAAGTCGCGAGAAGATCGCCGCGGCGGTCGCGGCCGAGCGCGGCTCGATCATCGTCCCGGCCTTCGACGACCCGCACATCATCGCCGGCCAGGGCACCGCCGGGCTGGAGCTGGTCCGCCAGGCCCGCGCCAACGGGGCCGAGCTGGACGTGGTGATCACGCCGACCAGCGGCGGCGGGCTGACCTCCGGCGTCACCACCGCCGTCAAGGCGCTGTCGCCGGCCACGGTCTGCTACGGCGTCGAGCCCGCCGGCTACGACGACACGCTGCAGTCGCTGCGGGCCGGCCGGCGCACGCCGATGACGCCGACGTTCCGCACCCTGTGCGACGCGCTGGAGACGCCCTGCCCGGGCGAGCTGACGTTCCCGATCCTGCAGGCCAACGTGGCCGACGTGGCGGTCGTCACCGACGCCGAGGTGGCCGAGGCCGTGCGCTACGCCTTCACGATGCTGAAGCTGGTGGTCGAGCCCGGCGGCTCGGTGGGCCTGGCGGCCCTGCTCGCCGGCAAGATCGCGCCGAAGGCCGGCCAGACGGTGGGCCTGGTGCTGTCGGGCGGCAACGTCGACCCGGAGCTGTTCAGCCGGATCGTGAGGGGCGAGCTCTAGCTGAAGACGTCTTCGGTCGCCGGCGTGAGGTCGCGGTAGAACTGCGCCCAGGCGCCCCCGAACAGGGCGAAATAGAGGGTGGCCAGCGGGGCCAACACCAGACCGGCCCCAATCATGATCGGCATCACCCGCGCAAAGGCCTCCTGCGGCGCGGCGGTCGAGCCGAGCCACTTCAGGATGGCCGCCGGCCCCGTCAGCAGGAAGCCGATCATGCCGATCACGACCTCGCCGACGAGCAGGAGGCCCACGATCACCGCGGCCGTGCCGAACAGCGTCCAGCCCAGCCCGCGCGTCCGATCCCAGGACTCGAAGAGGCGGAATCTCCGCTCGGCGAAGCTCATCGGCAGCGCCAGCGACAGGCGAAGGCCCATCCAGAACAGAACCCCCAGGCCCCCGAACAGGGCGATGAACCCGAAGAGGACGGCCACGCCCGCTCCGACGCCTGAGCCGCTGCCACCCGCCGTCGCGGCGGCGGCGATGCCCGCCACGATCATCATCGGCAACATCACGATGAACATCGCCACGAGCAGCAGGATGACCAGCACCAGGAACGTCAGTCCCAGCCACAGCTCGCGCATACCGAGCCGCAGGTAGAAGAAGCCCCTCTCCTGCGGAAACAGCACCGCCCTGTAGGCCGCGCCCAGGAGCAGGGCCTGGCAGACCAGCCCGAGCAGCCACCCGGCCGGCTCGATCTGCAGCATCTGCATCTGCGACTGCAGCATCGCCGGCGACGTCGCTCCGGCGTGGCCGGACGCGGCGTTCTGCGCCAGCTGCGCGTAGAGCGGCTGCATCATCGCCATCACGCCGTAGGCTGGCAGGACGGCGAGGAGGATGTAGACCACCGTCCAGACGGCGATGGCGCCCGGGTGTCGCCGGATCAGCCCGAAGCCGGCGCCCAGCGCGCGCCCGACCGACACGTCTTCCATCGCAGGCTCCCCACGCCCTCAACCGCGGCGAGCATAGGCGCCGCTTGGAGAGCTTGGCTAGAACCGGTCCTCAGGCGCGGGCTCCAGGATCGGCTCGCGCGGGGTGATCAGCTTGCCGAGCTTGGGCGTCAGCCACTGCTCGAAGTCGTCGACGAAGCGGTAGAAGACCGGGATCAGCACCAGCGACAGCATGGTAGACGTGATCAGGCCGCCGATCACCGCCACGGCCATCGGCTGGCGGAACTCCGAGCCCTTCTCGATCGCCAGCGCCGTGGGCAGCATGCCCGCGGCCATGGCGACCGTGGTCATGATGATCGGCCGGGCCCGCTCGCGGCAGGCCTCGATGATCGCCTCGTGCTGCGAATAGCCCTCGCGCTCGCGCTCGATGGCGTACTCGACCAGCAGGATCGAGTTCTTCGCCGCCAGCCCCAGCAGCATCAGGAACCCGATCAGCGACGGGATCGAGAGCGAGAGGTTGAAGGCCATGAGACCCACGAACGCGCCGCCCACCGCCAGCGGCAGGGCCAGGATGATCACCGCCGGCTTGAAGAAGCTGCGGAACAGCAGGACCTGCACGCCGAAGATCATCGACACGCCGGCGAAGATCGCCACCAGGAAGCCGCCGAACATCTCCTGCATGGCCTGCTGGTTGCCGATCGCGGCCGGGCGCACGCCGGGCGGCAGGTGCTTCATGATCGGCAGCCGGTTCACCGCCTTCTGCGCCTGGCCCATCTCCACGCCGTTCAGCTCGGCGCGCACGGTCATCTGGCGCTCGCGGTTGAGCCGGTCGATGCGGGCCGGGCCGGCCTGGAAGTAGATGTCGGCCACGGAGTCGAGCGTCGTCGAGCCGCCGCTGGCGGTCGGCACGCGCAGCGAGCGGATGCGGCCGATGTCGGCGCGCGCGTCCTGCGGCAGGCGCACGCGGATCGGGATGCGCCGCTCGCCCTCGTTGAACTTGGCCACGTTGGCGTCGATGTCGCCGACGGTCGCCACGCGCACGATGGTGGCCAGCGTGTCGGACGAGATGCCCAGGCGCGCGGCTTCCTGGGGCTTGGGCCGGATCACGATCTCCGGCGCTTCCGGCGGTTTCGACGGATGCGGATCGGCGAGCTGCGGCAGGGTCCGCATCTCCTTCTCCAGCTCGTGGGCGGCGTATTGCAGGTTGGCCGGATTGTCGCCGGTCAGGATCTGCTGGAAGCCGGACGCGCCCTGGAAGTCGAGGAAGCTGAGGCGCGCGTCGGGGATTGCGCGCAGTCCGTCGCGCAAGCGCGCCTTGATCTGGTCGCCGGTCGCGTGGCGCTTCGGATCGAGCAGGATGGTGGCGGTGCCGCTGCGCAGGTCGCCGCCGCCCCCGCCGACGGTGCCGGGTCCGAACGAGCTCACCGTCGAGCCGATCTGGATGAAGACGTTCTCGACCTCGGGCTGGCCCTTGAAGAGGTCGTTGATCCGCCGCGAGGTGTCCTCCATGTCCGCCACGGTGGCGCCGGGCGGGCCCTGGATGTCGACGTACATGAAGTCCGGGTCGCTGGCCGGCTGGAAGCCCTGCGGCAGCAGCGGGAAGAGCGCCACCGAGCCGAAGAACAGCACGGTGCCCAGGATCGCGGCCACGATGCGGTGCTTCAGCGCCCACTCTAGAGCGGTGCGGTAGCGGCCGGTGAAGGGCTTGCGCTCGCGGGCGTGGACCTTGGGCTTCAGGAAGTAGGCGGCCATCAGCGGCGTGACCAGGCGCGCCGTGACCAGCGAGAACAGCACCGCGACGGAGACGCTGAGGCCGAACTCGCGGAAGAACTGGCCGGGGATGCCCGGCATGAACGACACCGGCGTGAACACCACGACGATAGCCATGGTGGTGGCCACCACCGCCAGGCCGATGGCGTCGGCCCCTTCCAGCGCCGCCTGGTAGGGCCGCTGGCCGCGTTCGACGCGCTTTTCGATGTTCTCGATCTCGACGATGGCGTCGTCGACCAGGATGCCCACCACGAGGGTGAGCGCCAGCAGCGTCACCATGTTCAGCGAGAAGCCCAGGAGCTTCATCACGAAGAACGTCGGGATCAGCGAGATCGGCATGGCTATGGCCGTCATCGCGGTCGCCCGCCAGTCGCGAAGGAAGAAGAACACCACCAGCGCGGCCAGCAGCATGCCTTCGCCCAGCACGTGCTGGGTGGCCTTGAACCCTTCGCGGGTGTTGGTGACCGAGGAGAAGATCTTCGTGAACTTCACGCCCGGATGGGTCTTCTCCAGGCCGGCCACGGCCGCGGTGACCGCGTCCTCGGTCACGACGTCGCTGCCCTCCTTGGTCTTGGAGACCTGGAAGCCCACGACCGGGTGGCCGTTGAGCCGCGCGAAGCCGCGCACCTCGGAGGCGCCGTCGCCGATGTCGGCCACGTCGGAGAGCTTCACGTAGCGCCCCGCGCCGGTCGGGATGTTCAGGTTGCGCAGCGCCTCCACCGAGGTGGTGTTCGAATAGACCCGCAAGGTCTGCTCGCGCCCGCCGACGCTGACGCGGCCGCCCGGCGCGTCGGTCTGGAAGCTGCGCAGGGCGTTGTTGACCTGGGTCGCCGTCAGCCCGCGCGCCGCCAGGCGGTCCGGGTCGACCACGACGTTGATCTCGCGGCTGACGCCGCCCACGCGGCTGATCTGGGCCACGCCCTTGGCGCCCTGCAGGGTGCGCGAGATGGTGTCGTCGATGAACCATGACAGCTCGTCGTCGCA
>Ga0308175_100000788_pt1 | contig 20919 bp, 20 predicted proteins | sample PhyCR1_3_FD_203893 | JGI IMG/M metagenome (GOLD analysis project Ga0308175, IMG submission 203893) | Soil microbial communities from UC Gill Tract Community Farm, Albany, California, United States - DLSLS.C.R1 | ecosystem: Environmental > Terrestrial > Soil > Agricultural land | place: USA...
AAGCAGTTACGCACCAACTTTATATCCAGCCCAAAATCCTTCAAAAGTTTCATGCAGATTTTAGAAACGTATCGGATGATGCCTGGATGAAAACCAAAGAAGGTCTTGCGGTTCGGTTTTCGCAAAACGGCATTCAGGAACTGGCCTTCCTTACTAACAAAGGTGAATGCACGGACTACATCCGGTACTACTTTGAAAAACAATTGCCTCTTGACGTTCGCACCTCGGTTAAAAGCACTTATTTCGATTACCAAATCAAAAGCGTTCAGGAAGTAATGCACGAAGGAACAACTGCCTATCTCGTCACAATTGGAGATGAAAAAAACTGGATGACCGTTCGCATTGTAAACGGCGAAATGGATGTTTATGAACGACATCAAAAAAGCTAGGGCAAAGCATAGCAGCAAAGGCCCGGCAAATAAAAATGCTCCCGTTTTGGCGGGAGCATTTCTGTTTTCACACGAAGGTGTATTTAGAACGGTAAATCGTCTGCTACATCATCTACCGGCGCAGGCTGCATCGAGGCGGTTTGCGGACGTGCGGCAGGTGCGCTTTGCTGGAAGGTTCCACTCTCATTGCCGTCGCCTTTACGACCCAACAACTGTACCTCACGAACTCGCAGCGAAAGCGATGCGCCAGCCGTACCGTCGTTACGGGTGTAGCTGCGCACTTCGGGAGCGCCTTCTACAAATACCTGCTGCCCTTTTTGAAGATAAGGCGCAATGGCCGTGCGGTCGGTCCAATAAGCACAATCAACCCAGGTTGTTTTTTCCTGGTTGTTGCCCTGGCTGTCTTTGTACTTTTCGGTATGGGCTACCGTAAAGTTGATGACGTTCTTTCCGTTAACGGTGTTAACGACGCAATCTTTGCCCAGATTGCCGATTACTTGCATTTTAATCATAGTGCTCAAATTTAAACGCGTAAATAAAAAATTATTGGGTACAAGATACGGAAAATGAAGCAGACAGAAGCAATGAAAAAAGCTTTTAACGGATGCGTTTCGCAAGCAAAAATTGACCTACGTTTCTTCCAAAACTAGGGCGTCTAAACTTCTGATACCGATGCTCTTTTTCGACACAAAACCCTCGGCATATTTCACGCCGATGCGTTTTCCCAAAGACCTTGCTCTTGCCGTAAGCGATTCCATAAAATCCGGTGAAGAAATATAGGTTTGCGGATCGCTGCTGCCATCGGTCAAAAACTGTGTGCGGTAGGCTTTGATGGCTTCCATGCGTTGTTCCCACACATGCGAAACATCAACGATGACACCGGGTTCGTAAAAACGGTCCTGTATGTAATGCAGCAACATTTTCGGCCGCCATCTCTCCTGTTCTTGTCCGTCGTCGCCGGTTGTTTTTACCTGGCGCAGACCCGAAAAAAAACAGGCGTCGTAAACCAGCCAGCCACCGCGGCCGTGATCGGGATGACGGTCTTCTAAAATATTGGCAATAACGATTTCGGGTTGGTACTTGCGAAGAGTTTTTACCACTTTTAATTGATGCTCTTCGTCGTTGCGAAAAAAGCCGTCGCGCATTTTTAAATTTTCCCGCACCGAAAGACCGATGATTTTTGCGGCGTCAGCTGCTTCCGTGTACCGGGTTTCAATCGTTCCCCTTGTGCCCAGTTCTCCCTGTGTTAAGTCAATGATACCGGCTTTCTTTCCGCGTTTTATTTCTGCGATCAAGGTACCGGAACAACCCAATTCCACATCATCGGGATGCGAGCCAATGGCAAGTATGTCGAGTTTCATTGGCGCAAGTTAGGAAGAGGAGGTAGAATGTAGGAGTTAGGAAATAGAATAAAAGAAGCCATTACAAAAGCGGTTTAAGCTTCTATCTCCTAACTCCTCACTTCTAAATACTACTTGTGCACTTCACTCGTAAAGTGAAATTCAATATCGGGATTGTTGGTACGTTCGGCATTGAGAAACCATTCGCTTTGTGCTAAATAAACCAGATGGCCGTCTTTATCTTGTGCGATGTTGGCGCCCTTAAACCGAATAAAATCTTCCAGCTTTTTTGGGTCGTTGCTGGTGATCCAACATGCTTTGTAATAAGGCAAAGAATTGAACACAACCGATGCGCCGTATTCGTGCAGCAAGCGGTATTGAATCACTTCAAACTGCAACTCTCCCACGCAACCAATGATTTTTTTATTGCCGCCAAATTGCGTGAACAATTGCGCTACACCTTCGTCGGTTAATTGCAGCAAACCTTTCTCAAGCTGCTTTGTTTTCATCGGGTCTTTGTTTACCACTTCCTTAAAAATTTCTGGCGAAAAAGTAGGAATGCCGGTAAAATAAAAGTCTTCGCCTTCGGTTAGTGTGTCGCCGATTTTAAAATTGCCGGTATCAAACAAACCAACAACATCGCCGGGATAAGCATCGTCAACAACGCTTTTTTCGCGGGCCAAAAATGAATAAGGGTTGGAGAAGCGCACATCCTTGTCCAGACGAACGTGGTGAAAATATTTATTGCGTTCAAATTTGCCCGAACACACACGAAGAAAGGCAATGCGGTCGCGGTGCTTTGGATCGAGGTTGGCGTGAATCTTAAAAATAAAACCACTGAACTTGTCTTCGTTCACGGCCACACAACGCGTATTCGTCTCGCGAGCCTTTGGCGCAGGTGCGATGCGAATAAACGTGTCGAGCATTTCTTTTACGCCAAAGTTGTTGATGGCTGAACCAAAAAACACCGGCGCAACGTTGCCGTGCAAATACGTATCTACATTCAATTCGCCGTAAACGCCGTCAATCAATTCTACGTCTTCGCGCAGGATTTGTGCATCCCGGTCGCCGAGTTTTTCATCCAGAATAGAAGCCGATAAATCGGCAACGGAAATGGCATCTTCATCGGCTGCTTTTGAGCCCGCTGTAAACAGCCGCAGGCTTTTGTTGTGCAAGTCGTAAACGCCTTTAAAGTCTTTACCCTGGTTGATAGGCCATGTCATTGGGTGAAGCGAAATGGACAATTCCTTTTCAATTTCCTCCAGCAAGTCAAAACGGTTTTTCCCGTCGCGGTCCATTTTGTTGATGAAAACAATTACCGGCGTTTTTCTCATGCTGATGACTTCCATCAGGCGGCGCGTTTGTTCTTCCACGCCGTTCACACTGTCCACCACAAGAATAACGCTGTCAACCGCGGTAAGCGTTCGGTAGGTGTCTTCCGCAAAATCTTTGTGGCCGGGTGTGTCCAACAAGTTGATTAACGTTCCATCGTACTCGAAACTCATCACCGATGTGGCTACGGAGATACCGCGTTGCCGCTCAATCTCCATAAAGTCCGAGGTTGCGGCTTTTTTGATCTTGTTGCTTTTTACCGCACCGGCCACCTGTATGGCGCCGCCGAAAAGAAGGAATTTTTCCGTGAGCGTTGTCTTGCCCGCATCTGGATGCGAAATGATGGCGAAGGTGCGGCGCTTTTGTATTTCGTTTTGATACTTCATGGGAGTAATTAGTTGATTAGCTGATGTGCTGATTTGAAAGCACGTTAAACGTTTATCAGCTAATCAAATTGGGTTGCAAAAGTAGCCGACCGGAGGCAGAGCTTTCTACGTTTTTTGTTAAGGAAAAACAAAGCGACGCCAGGAATGCTTTAATTGTGGAAATTCAGCCACGGCTTCCCTCTCCTGATCTCGGTGCAAAAGAATTTTTTTTTAGCTGTAAAGGCCTGAAAAATAAATGGCTGGTGTTTTTGGTATCATTTTTTAATGAAGAACAGCAGAACAATCTTTCAGTTTTATGTCACAGGATTTGAGGAATGACCAAATGGGTGATAAAGACATAAGCCGGACTGCAACTGAAGGCACTGAGCGAAAGAATTATGAAGGATTTGAAGGCATGAATTACGAGCAAATTCGTCAGCCTTACAATCCAAAGCATAAAGGCAGGAATAGTTCAGATCAGCAAAGGAACAACGGCAAAAGACCGGATGAATGTTAACCCGTGAAACCCAAAAAACAAAAGTCCTCTGTTTGAAACAGAGGACTTTTTTACGCTGTTAGCGTGGAAGACAATCGATTAAAATACCTGCTGCGTTTCTCAACCTCAACCTTACTTCACCGCTCCCATCTGCCGGCTAAGTTTCGCCAACAAATCTTCGGTGTTGAAAGGCTTCGAAATGAAATCATCGGCGCCATAGGTTTCAAATTTCAACGCAGCGCCGGGATGGCCGGAAAACATGATAACGGGAATGTGTTTGGTACGTTCGGCCGCTTTTATTTCGCGGCAAAGTTCACGGCCATCTGCGCCCGACAAAAGCACATCCATCATTATCAAAGCCGGCTTTGCCTGTTGAAGTTTGGTGAAAGCCTCGTCTCGCCCTGAAGCAGTTTCCACTTCATAGCCTTGCCGCTGAAGGGTGGCCCGCAAAACCGTCCGCACATCGGGATCGTCATCAATCAATAAAATTTTTGCCATAATTCGGTGTTCAGAAATCGTTAGAAAATGTCTTTCAAAAAGAATTCGGGATTGCACCGAAATTAGGGAAAAAGCAAGTAGCAAATGACGGGTTGCCGGTAGTCATTAAGAACTTTCTTCAACGAAACTTCCCCAAATTCAAAGAGCTTTCTATCGCATGTAATTGTGCTTGGTAGTTACGGCGACTTGCCACTCGTTATTTTTGCTCTTATGCGTCTCTTCGCTATCATCGGAAGCAGCTTTAAAATTGCCCTGCTTGAATTGTGGAAGGCAAAGTTGCGCACCTTTCTTTCGCTCTTCGGCATCACCATCGGCATCTTTTGCATCATCGGTGTTTTGGCCACAGTGGGCAGCCTTGAAAAGAACCTCCAATCAGAAATCCGTTCGCTTGGAACAAACACCATTTACATAGACAAATGGGAATACGGCGGCGGTCCTGACTATCCATTTTGGAAATACGCAAAACGGCCCTCGCCTCGTTATGATGAGTTGGCCGAAATAAAGTCCCGTACGTCCATGTCCCAATACGTTGCGTTTAAAATTACGACGCCTGCCAATGTTGAGGGCAACGGCAACGTAGCCGAACGCATTCGCATTTACGGCGTCAGCGAAGACTTTACCACCATTCAGCCTATAGAAATTAAGTACGGCCGGGCCCTTTCCGAAGCCGAATTTTACCGCGGCACAAACGCCGCTGTGCTGGGCCATACACTTGCCGAACGCTTGTTTAGCGATGCGGCTTTTGCCTTGCAAAAAACGATCACCGTTCGCGGACAAAATTTAATTGTGATCGGTGTGATGAAAAAAAGAGGATCGCAACTCATCGGTGGTTGGGGCTTCGATGAATGCGTGCTGATGCCTTACAAATCGGCACGTACCATTATGGACGAAACGAAAGCTGACCCCTTGATTATGGTGCAGGGAAAAGAAGGCATCAACAGCAAAGTATTGCAGGATGAATTGAAGGGCACCATGCGTGCCGTGCGAAGATTAAGCCCGCAAGAAGAAGACAATTTTTCGCTGAACGACGTAAATGATTTTACCGAGGTAATGAGCAAGGCTTTTGTAAGCATTAACCTTGGCGGATGGATCATTGGCGGCCTGTCCTTTATCGTGGGAATATTCGGTGTGGCCAACATCATGTTCGTTACCGTAGCCGAACGGCGTTCGCAAATAGGTTTGAAGAAAGCACTGGGTGCAAAACGTAGAATGATACTAACCGAGTTTTTGTTGGAGTCGGCCTTCCTGTGCATCGTTGGCGGATTTATTGGCCTCGCTCTTGTATATGCGCTTACCAAAATGGCAACGGCTGCTTTTAGCTTTCCTATTTTTCTTTCGCCCGGCATCATTGCCGTTGCCATTTTTATTTGCATCGCCGCCGGTATTGCTGCCGGCATTATTCCTGCCGCGCAAGCGGCAAAGCTCCATCCAGCAGTAGCAATTAGAGGTTGATAAGTAAATTGCGCCCTGTTCACCAATCAACTAATCAACTTGTCAACTACAATACTCGCCATCGAATCTTCCTGCGACGAAACATCCGCATCCATTTGTCGTGACGGGAAAATTTTGTCTAACTATATCGCCAATCAAAAAGTGCACGAGCAATACGGCGGCGTGGTACCCGAACTGGCCAGCCGTGCGCACATGCAAAACATCGTGCCCGTGGTGGATGTGGCTTTAAAGCAAGCCGACGTTTCCATTGACGAAATAGACGCCTTTGCATTTACGCAGTCGCCGGGCTTGATTGGGTCTTTGTTGGTGGGCAGCCAGTTTGCGAAATCTCTGGCCTTTGCGAGGAGCAAACCGTTGATAGCCGTGCATCACATGCAGGCGCACGTGCTTGCCAATTTGATTCCCGAAGAGAAACCTTCTTTTCCTTTTTTGTGTTTAACGGTAAGCGGCGGACACACACAAATCGTCGTTGCCAACAGTCCTTTTGATTTAAAAGTCATCGGTGAAACACTTGACGATGCAGCCGGTGAAGCCTTTGATAAATCGGCAAAGCTTTTGGGCCTCCCCTATCCCGGCGGACCGTTGATTGATAAATACGCCAAAGTAGGCAATCCATCGCGTTTTATGTTTGCCGAACCGCAAATTCCTGGATTGGATTTTAGCTTCAGCGGACTGAAAACATCCATCCTTTATTTTTTGCAAAAAGAAGTAAGGAACAACGAAAATTTTGTTGCCGAAAACTTAGCCGATTTATGCGCTTCTATCCAGGAACGCATCATTACCATCTTGCTGAAAAAATTTAAAAAAGCCGCGCTGCAAACCGGCATCACTCGGTTATGCATTGCCGGTGGCGTTTCGGCCAACAGCGGCCTGCGCAAAGCCTTTGCCGAAATGTGTGAACAAAACAATTGGAAGAGCTTTATACCGCCGTTCGAATACTGTACCGACAATGCTGCCATGATTGCGATAACGGCTTACTATAAATTTTTACACGGCGATTCCACACCGCTATCGGTCAGCGCATCGGCAAGGGCAAATTGGGATTGAAGAGGAATTCTGATTCCAAAATCCAAAATTCAAAATTAGAAATCTGCCGCTGTGCCGAACACGTATTTTCAATTCAAACAATTTACCGTGCATCACGACCGGTGCGCTATGAAAGTGACGACCGATGGTTGCTTGTTTGGTGCCTGGGCTTCAGCCGCAATTTTAAGCGCACAACCGGAATTGAAAACCTGCTTAGACATTGGCACAGGCAGTGGATTGCTCTCGCTGATGATTGCGCAAAAGAATAACAGTGGCATTGATGCGATTGAAATTGACAGCGACGCGGCGGCACAGGCAAAGGAAAATATTGCCGCTTCGGCGTGGAGCAACCAAATCAACGTGATCACGCAAGATGTTTTAAGCTGGCAAACGGCCAAACAATACGACTGCATTGTTTCCAATCCGCCTTTCTACGAAAGCGAATTGAAATCAGGCCGCAAAACAAAAGACCTTGCGCACCATGACGAAGGATTAAAACTTCCGCAGCTCTTTGCCTTCATCAAAAATCATTTGACGGAAGAAGGAATATTTTTTCTGCTGCTGCCGGCAAAAAGAGCAAAAGAGATCGACGGTTTGTTGAAGCAAGGAGGCCTTTATCAACACCAACGAATTGAGGTAAAACAAACACCCAACCATCAGCCGTTTCGCCTGATGATAATGGGCGGTAAAAAAGAAGTCGAGCAAGTTGGGGAAGCGACGATGTTTGTTAAAGATGAAAATGACAAATACACGCCTGCGTTCACTGTGCTCTTGAAAGATTACTATCTCTATTTGTAACCGCAATCGAATGCGAGGCAATGTTCACGCAGCGACGCAACGCTTAAACGACGCCGCGTCGTGGCTCTGCCGCCGTCGCTGCGTGAACATTGCCGAATAGCGTTCTGAACGTACAAGAGTGCGATCCTTCGACAAGCTCAGGATAAACTCCATCTTGCCTCCACGAAAATCTACTGCTTGCTACATAAAAATTCTTTTGCTGCTTTGCTTCGCGCCTTTGCCCGAAACCCTGCGCAAAACTTAAAAGCGGCCCAAAACTGTGCATCTATTTTTCCCTTTGGCAAAAAAGAAATTTCTTTGCCGGATGGCGGTAGAAGTCTGTTCCATTGCTTCGGGCAGCAACGGAAATTGTTATTATGTGGGCAACGAAAACGAAGCCATTCTGGTGGACGCAGGCATTTCGTGCAAGGAAATTGAGCTGCGGATGAAACGTGCCGGCCTGTCGTTGCAAAAAGTAAAAGCCGTTTTTGTTTCGCACGAGCACACCGACCATATTTCAGGTCTTCCCGCTCTTGCAAAAAAATACAAGCTCCCGGTTTTTATCAGCGAAGGAACGTTGAAAGGAAGCCGTCTTTGGTTTGAAAAAAGTTTGCTTTACCATTTTACAGCAAGCGAGGACGTTGTAATTGGCGACCTCACTGTGCATCCCTTTTCAAAGCTGCACGACGCCGCCGATCCATACAGTTTTACCGTTTCGTGCAACAACACAACCGTTGGCGTGATAACCGACATTGGCAAGGCCTGCGACAACGTGGTGTATTACTTTCAACGATGCCACGCCGTATTTCTTGAAAGCAATTACGACGAGCAAATGCTGGACAAAGGCCGTTATCCCTTTTACCTGAAGAACCGCATCCGAAACGGCTACGGCCATATTTCCAACCGGCAGGCGCTGGATTTGTTTCTGCAACACCGTTCGCCGTCTTTGTCGCATCTTTTTCTTTCGCACCTCTCGTACAACAACAATTGCCCCAAGCTGGTTGAAGACTTGTTTGCGGCAAATGCAGGTAAGGTAAAAACTATTGTCACATCAAGAAGCCGGGAAACAGAAGTATATAAACTCGCTGCTTTAAGTGCCTTGCCCCAAAACAATTTCGATGCGTTTGTGCAACAGCCGCAACTTGCTTTTTCTTTCTAAAACTTCTCCGCTTACGGTAATAAATTGTCGAGCGGACAAGATGCTTATTTGCGTTAAGTCGCTTTTTTGCAAGCCGTAAACGAAAGCGTCGCTGAAGCAATAGCAAGAAATGCTCTTTTAAATGGAGGTTTCATCTTCATACAATTGGTGTTAAAAAATTGGGCAGAGATGTCAGCGATAGTAAAGGAAATTTCGTTTGTTCAAGCAGATGTATAAACGTGAAAACAGATGCACAAACCTGCGTGACAGTTGGGAGAAAAGCAGACTTATCGGCGAACGGAATATTTTTATGGATGAATGAAAAATTGGTTGCGTGTGCTTTTATTGTTTCGTCCATTCTTTAATGAAATCAACGGAGTTGGAGCTTACGGGTAATTCAACATTGCCAAGATTGACTTTGCGGTTAACGACCGATTTTATTTTCGACAGCGATACGATGTAGCTGCGGTGAATGCGGGCAAATTGCGAAGGCGGAAGTTTTTCCAGCACGGCCTTCATGGTCATTAACGTCATTACAGGCCGACTGTCTGCAATGTGTATTTTCAAATAATCTTCCACGCACTCAATGTAGTCAATGTCGCGGAAAGGGATCTTTACCAACTGGTATTCAGCCCGCACAAACAGGTTGTCGTTTTCGGGCTTTACCAAATAATCAATTGCGTCCAGATCAAATCCTTCCAGCGCATAATTCTTGTAAGCGGTTGTAAAAATCACCATCGGTTTGTTCTCCAGACTGCGCACCAGTTCTGTTCCTTTTACGTCGGGCATGTTGATGTCAATGAAGAGAAGCACAAACAACAAAAAGGACAACACACCAAAAGAAGAAAAGCTTTGTCCAAAACCTCTGACGAAAGCCACTTCCACGGCACAGAACAAAGCCCATCCCAGAATGTGAAAGGCCGCCATTTTTCGGTTTTGGTTCATGCAGACAAAGTACGCCAAAGCCTTTCGCATTCCGGTTTCGCCCCCGATTGTTTGCTAAAAAGCATAGACCAAAACAAAGGCGTTTTTTATGCAAATTGTCATTGTTCAAATGACGCCAACATAAAAAGCCGAACAAAAAATTGTCCGGCAGCTTTTACATTGGGCAAGGCATTAGTTGTTTGATGCACCGTTGTCAATCCAACACACGGTAGTATTTTTTTGAGCGTTTGTAAGACTGCTGTTCTGCGGCATGCTACCGCTGATGACAGAAGCACGAATAGCCGAACGATTGTTGTAAACCTGACTGTAGGTGGCCAAGGGTATTTCTCTACCACCCGCCGCATGACAACCCGAACCTGAATTACAATAGGTTTGAATGATAGGCGCTACGTCCGAAGCATAAGATTTGGCTGCGCCGGAACAATCACTGGTAAAACTGCTGTTTCCAACACTATCTTTTTTGCAGGCCCAAACAAAAATCATGAGCAAGGACAACGCGAACAAAAGTTTCTTCATAATCCTGTTTTCTTCTTTGATGGATAACGTGATAACGAAAGAAAAGCGTGTTCATTATAAAGATGCTATCACTGCGAGCAGATTATAGATGAATGGAAGAAAAATACCGGCCAATAAATGCAAAGGCCAAGCGGCGAAGTAGCAGAGAAAATGTTTGTTGAGAAAAAAACTAAGGGCAAACCCTTGCAAGCAAAGATCCAATTGTTAAAGAAAAGCTGTGGTTTACAAGATTGAAATTCGTTGGGCTTCGTAACGACCGATTACTCAAACGCAGTCTGGGCAAGGATTCCAGCGATAAATATAAAGTTACACGTAGTAATCGAAAGAAGTTTTTCGCCTTGTAACCTTGGCCCGCATCTCTATTTTTGACTTATCAATTTTATTTGACGCACCTGATAAAATTGTTTAGGCAAGCCAAAATTTTTTATTCATATAGCAAGCAATCGTTAGACCGTCCCGCATTTCTATGCGGGACTTTTTTTATGCTTATGGTTCAAGCATACGATTTTCATAAGTAGAGAAATCCGGCGCCATGATGTTGTAATTGCTTTCAAGCAAAGGCGAGGTCAAAATAAAGTCGGCCGTGGTGCGGTTGCAGGCGATGATGATGTTCCAGGCAACGGCTAAGCGGATCAAGGCTTTTACGTCGCTGTCATGCGGATGGCTTTCCAGCGGGTCCCAAAAGAAAATAATCACGTCTATCTTGCCCTCGGCAATCATGGCGCCGAGTTGCTGGTCGCCGCCAAGCGGACCACTCAACAGTTTTTTTACCGGAACATCTAACCGTTCTTCCAGCAACGTGCCCGTTGTGCCTGTGGCTACCAACTGATATTTTGACAAAAGCTCCCGATTGTAATATGCCCAATCCACAAGGTCTCTTTTCTTTTTATCGTGGGCCACTAAGGCAATGCGCTTGGCTTGGTTTGCTTGTGATTTCATATACGTCGTATTAAGGATAAAAAAAACCGATGTCGGAGAAGACAATCGGTTAGCGTGCTTTAAAAGTAGTACAAATGCCGGGCAAACGTTGAGCTACAAGAAAACATTAAGAAGAATTAACCTTGCCGTCTCGGACGAAGATGTATCCTGAAAGACGAGCCTGCTGTATGTTGTTTGCAATAATTAGGTTGGCAGAAAGAATTAGTCAAAGTATGCCAACACCTTTTGCATTTCCTCACTGATTTCTTTGTTGCACAAATTGCTGATGCTGCCTTCATGTGTATGCGCCAATGGTTTTGTGGCATCAAAGGCAAAGTTTCCTTTTTCCACATCATCGCCAATTTGCTTGTACGCCTCGCGAAACGGAATGCCGCGGTTCACCAAATCATTTACGGCTTCTACGGTGAAGAGATATTTATATTTCTGATCGAGAAGAATGCTTTCTTTCACTTGAATATTCGTGAGCATAAGACGGCACAATTGCAAACAAGCTTTCAATTCTTCGATGGCCGGAAAGAGAATTTCTTTTGTCAACTGCAAGTCGCGATGATAGCCCGAAGGGAGGTTGTTCAACAAAAGCGTTAGCTCATTAGGCGTTGACTGAATGCGGTTGCATTTGGCTCGGATCAGCTCAAATACATCGGGATTTTTTTTGTGCGGCATGATGCTGCTTCCCGTGGTGAGTTCGGACGGAAAAGTGATGAAGCCAAAGTTTTGGTTCATGTACAAACAGCAATCCATGGCCAGTTTGCTCAACGTTGCGGCAATGCAGCACAAGCCCATTGCCACTGTTTTTTCTGTTTTGCCACGCGTCATTTGCGCATAAACTGAATTATGGTTAAGCGATGCAAAGTTCAATAACTCCGTCGTTCGCTTTCTGTTCAAGGGAAAGGACGAACCATAACCAGCGCCACTGCCCAAAGGATTTTTATTGGTAATGCGATAAGCGGCGGCCAGCATTTCTAAATCATCCACAAAGCTTTCGGCATAAGCGCCAAACCACAAACCAAAAGATGAAGGCATAGCAATCTGCAAATGCGTGTAGCCTGGCAAAAGAACATTCTTGTACTTTTCGCTTTGCTGAAGCAACAAGTCAAACAATTCCGCTACTTCATCTTTTACAGCCTTCACTTCTGCACGTAAATACAATTTTATATCAACAGCCACCTGGTCGTTTCGACTGCGGCCACTGTGAATTTTTTTGCCAATATCACCAACCCGTTGCGTTAAAAGCAACTCAACCTGCGAATGAACGTCCTCAACGTTTTCGTCAATTTTAAATTTGCCTTCTTCAATTTCGGTCGCAATTTGTTTAAGCGCTTCCACGGCTTTTTCCGCTTCGTCTTTTTCCATCAGGCCAACTTCACCAAGCATGGTTACGTGAGCGATAGAGCCTTGCACGTCATACGGCGCCAGCAGCAAATCAAATTCTTTGTCGCGACCAACGGTGAAGGCTTCAATCAATTGCGAAGTGGAGGTATTTTCTTTTTGCCAGAGCTTCATTTAAACACAAATTTTAAAACACGAATTGCAGGCACGAATTTCAGGAATTAAAACAGCAGTTGTAACAGGTTGATGTAAAATTCAATTCCGTCTTTGATCTCATCAATGTAAATAAATTCATCCGCAGAATGGCTTCTTGCTGAATCGCCGGGACCAATCTTCAAAGCAGGAAAAGGCATCAACGCTTTGTCGGAAGTGGTGGGTGATCCGTAATAGGTTTTGCCAAGCGCCAATCCCGCCTTCACCAAGGGATGATTGAGCGAAATAAGCGATGACTTTAACCTTGTGCTGCGTGGCTTCACATCGCTTTGCACGTTTTCACGGATGATGCTTAACACTTCCTCCATCGTGTACAATTCGTTCACACGAACGTCCACCACGTATTTGCATTCGGCCGGTACAACGTTGTGGGCTTTGTTTTCGGTTTCAATCACCGTGACTGATGTTTTTACCGGGCCAAGCAAATCCGAAACCTTTGGAAAGCGAAAGGATGCAAACCATTCAATATCCTTCACGGCTTTGTAAAGCGCATTTTCGCCTTCTTCTCTTGCCGCATGACCGGCTTTACCAATGGCTTTGCAATCAAGTACCATCAGGCCGCGTTCGGCAACGGCCATTTGTAAAAGTGTGGGTTCGCCAACAACGGCAAAATCAATTTTAGGGAGATGTTCAAGCGCCAGTTGAATGCCGGCCGCACCTGAAATTTCTTCTTCTGCCGTTGCTGCAAAAACAAGGTTGTATTTTAAACCTTCTCTTTCGTAGAAATGCAGAAAGGTCATCAGCAAGGAAACCAAACAGCCGCCGGCATCGTTGCTTCCTAAACCGTAAAGTTTGCCGTCTTCTATTTGTGGAACGAACGGGTCTTTTGTGTAAGCAGAATTAGGCTTTACCGTATCGTGATGAGAGTTTAGAAAAATCGTTGGCTTGGCTTCATCAAAGTTTTTGTTCCGGGCAAAAACATTATTACCGACTCTTTTTGCGTCAACATTTTTACCAGACAAAAACGCAGCGAGATAGCTTGCCGTTTGCTCTTCTTCCCTGCTGAACGAAGGGCGCTTTATCAATTCTGCAAGAACGCCAATCGCTTCTTCCTGTAATCTGTTTAAATCACTATTCATTGATGATGCTTGTTCCTGCTTTGCCGTTCAATAAATGTGGAAGATTGTCTGCTTTTCCGATGATGACTTTTCTTACGCCGCTATCCAATGCAGCGAACGCGTTATCCAATTTCGGAATCATGCCGGCAAACACGAGGCTTTTTTCTTTGAGGTCCTTGTACGTTTCTTTTGTGATGACCGGTATTACTGTGTTTTCGTCTTCGGCATCCAACAAAACGCCGGATTTTTCAAAAGAATACAGGAGTGATACCTCGTAAAATTGACTGAGTGCCTTCGCCGTTTCTTGCGCAACGGTATCAGCATTCGTGTTAAGCAATTGTCCCTTGCCATCATGTGTAATGGGCGCCAAAACCGGTGAAAGATTTTGCTGCAACAGTGTGTGAAGAAATTCTGCATTCACTTCATCCACATCGCCTGCAAAGCCGTAATCCAGATCTTTTATAACACGCTTGTGGGCTTTAATTGCATTGCCATCAGCACCGCTTAAGCCAACCGCGTTGCAGCCCGCAGCTTGCAATTGTGCAACGATGTTTTTGTTAATCAACCCTGCGTATACCATTGTCACAATCTTCAGTGTTTCGGCATCGGTAATGCGCCGGCCTTCTACCATCTGTTGCGGAACGTTCAGTTGTGCGGCCATTTTTGTCGCCAGTTTACCACCACCGTGCGCAAGGATTTTTTTTGCGTCAATTGCTGCAAAGGCTTTTAAAAACAAAGCCAGCTTCGTTTCATCATCAACAATATTGCCGCCGATTTTTATAACGTAAAGTTGTTCCATGCCGGTCAACTAAATGCTTTGTAAAATTTCACTCAACACCGCTTGCGCCGCCCATACCCTGTTCGACGCTTCCTGTGTAATGATGCTGTTGGGACCGTCCAATATTTCATCGCTCAACTCTACGTTGCGACGCACGGGCAAACAGTGCATTACTTTCGCGTTGTTCGTGAGTTTTAATTTTCCGTTCGTGAGCATCCAACTTTGATCAGTAGATAATATTTGCCCGTATTGCTGGTACGAACTCCAGTTTTTCACGTAAATAAAATCAGCGCCTTTCAACGCATCATCCTGGTTGTGCGTAATTGTTGCGCCGCGTGTAAATTCTTCTGCCAAGTCATAACCTTCGGGATGTGTTATAACAAAATCCACTTCGCCCCAGGCGTTTATCCATTGCGCAAAACTGTTGGCCACGCATTGCGGCAAAGGCTTTACATGCGGCGCCCAGGTAAGAACGATTTTCGGTTTGGCGTTTGGGGTTTGGAGTTTGGCGTTGCCGATTGCCGGTTGCTGATTGCTGATTTCTTCCTGAATCGTGATAACATCCGTTAGACTTTGCAACGGATGCAGCGTAGCACTTTCCAAACTCACTACCGGAATGCCGGCATATTTTACAAACTGCCGAATGTATTTTTCGTTGTAATCTTCTTCGCGGCTTTTCAGCGAAGGAAAGGTGCGAATGGCAAGAATGTCAAAATAAGCTCCCATGATCGGCGCCGCATCTTTCACGTGTTCCACCGTTGTGCCGTTCATGATGGCGCCGTCCTCAAATTCCAAAGCCCAGCCTTCCGATCCAATGTTAAAAACAATCGCTTCCATGCCGAGGTTTTGCGCGGCAATTTGCGTACTCAAACGTGTGCGCATGCTTGGGTTCAAAAACAAACAGCCAATGCGTTTGTTTTGCCCCAACGCTTTGTCACTAAACGGCGATGCTTTGTAAGCCAATGCTTTTTTTACCAAAGCATTGATGTCGGCTACATCATGAACGGAAAGAAAATTCTTCAACGTTTTGTAATTATAATTTTGGACTAAACTGCAATGCTACTGTTGGGCTTTCGTTGCGAGTTTATCTTGTAATTCTACTATGCAACAGTGGACAATCCTTTAGCCAATTTCAATGCGCTTATCTCCTCTTTCAGCGCCTGCAAAAATTTATCAATCGCTTCTTTTGAAAGATTCAATGCCGGCAACAAACGAATCACGTTTGGCTTGGCTTCACCGGTGAAGATGCGGTGCTTTTGCAAAAGGTTCTTGCGCAGGTCTTTCAATTCTTCAGGCACGTCAAAGCCAATCATTAAACCCTTGCCGCGAACATTTTGCAGGTCGCCAACCCTCAATAATTCAGCCATCAGATAATTGCCGTTTTCGCCCGCTTGTTTAAGTAAATTTTCCTGTTCAATTACCTCTAAAACACCCAACGCCGCGGCGCAGGCAAGATGATTGCCGCCGAAGGTTGTGCCCAACATGCCGTGCTTTGGTGCAATGTGCGGCGCAATCAAAATGCCGCCAACCGGGAAGCCGTTGCCCATGCCTTTCGCCATCGAATAAATATCGGCGTTCACTCCCGCATAATCGGCCGTAAAGAATTTACCGCTGCGTCCGTAACCGCATTGTACTTCGTCGGCAATAAACACCGCGCCTTGTTGATTGCAAAGACTTCTGATTAATTGCAAAAAACTTTCGTTCGCCATGTTAATGCCGCCCACACCCTGGATGCTTTCGACAATTATTGCAGCCACTTCATCGCCGTTTTGAAGCATGTATTTTTTCAATGCTTCTTCATCGTTAAACGGAAGAAATACAACGTTCCCGGTTTCGTTTACCGGCGCAACAATCGCTTTGTTATCCGTAGCTGCAACGGCCAAAGATGTTCTTCCGTGAAAAGATTTTTTGAAGGCGACAATTTTTTTTCTGCCGGTATGGAACGAAGCGAGCTTCAATCCATTTTCATTCGCTTCGGCGCCGCTGTTGCAAAGAAAAAGCTGGTAATCATCTTTACCGCTCAACCGGCCAAGCTTCTGCGCCAACTCTTGTTGAATCGGAATCTGAACCGAGTTGGAATAAAAGGCAATCTTGTGCAGTTGATCTTCTATTCGCTTCACCCAATGCGGATGCGTGTGGCCAATGGAGATTACTGCATGGCCGCCGTAGAGGTCAAGGTATTCGTTGCCCTTGTCGTCCCACACGGTACTGCCCTGGGCTTTTACAATATTGATGTTGTTGATGGGATAAACGTCAAAAAGCTTCATGATTGTTTATAAAGATTATCAGCGATGTTAGAAGATAGTTTTATACCCTTGATGAAAGCGGAGCTTAAACCCTGGTGTTCCATCTCGTTCAGGCCGGCAATGGTGCAGCCTTTGGGCGACGTTACTTTATCAATCTCTTCTTCGGGATGCGTTTTGTTTTCAATAAGAAGTTTGGCCGCACCAAAAGCCGTCTGCGCCGCAATCTTCAACGCATCATGTGCGTGAAAGCCAATCTCCACGCCACCTTGCGATGCCGCTCGGATGGTACGCAAAAAGAAAGCGATACCACAAGCACACAAAGCCGTTGCGGCACTCATCATGTCTTCTGCAATCCAGATGCACTGGCCCATGGTGTCGAAAATATTTTGCACCATCTCCTTGTCTTTGTCGGTTGCGTTCACAGCCGAAAGACAGGTCATGCTGGCTCGAACTTTCATCGCCGTGTTGGGCATGGCCCGAACGATGTGCAAGTCCGCTCCTAATTTTTCGCGAAAGACGCCTGTGTGTGCGCCGGTAACAACCGAAACCACCAATTGCTTTTGAAGATTGATGGATGCTTTCAATTGCGTTAAAGCCACATCCAATTGTTGCGGCAACACGCAAATGAAAACTGCGTCGGCGTTTTTTATGGCTTCGGCGTTGTCGGTACTTACCGCAAAGCCTTTTTCACGCAAACCCACAAGCGATGATTCACTTCTTCTTGTAACGGTAATGTCGGCTGCCGGACAAACCTTTGCTTCAAGCAGGCCCTCGGCCAATGCCATTCCGATGTTGCCACCGCCAATGATGGTTGCTTTCATGAGAAAGAATTGCTGGTTTGAAATTTCTGATTTCTGATTACGCTTGCCTAAAACGCTGTTGCCTTCAATCGCAACCCCGCACATTCATCCACGCCAAACATCAGGTTCATGTTTTGCACAGCTTGTCCCGATGCGCCTTTCAGCAAATTATCAATAGCGCTGTGCACCACCAGTTTGCTGCCTACTTTTTCCAAATGAACGACACACTTGTTGGTGTTCACCACCTGCTTTAAAAAGATCTCTTGCTTGCTCAGCGTTGTGAACGGTGCGTCTGCATAAAATTCTTCGTAGAGTTCATTCAACTTCTCCGGTTTCCAATCGCAGGTAATCATGGAAGAGATGAAAATGCCGCGGCTAAAATCCCCGCGCCAGGGAACAAAATTGATCTCGGGTGTTTGTGCGCCAAGTTGCTTTAACGATTGCACTATCTCTTTCAGGTGTTGGTGCGTTAGCGTTTTATACGCTTGAATATTGTTGGCACGCCAACTAAAATGCGAAGTGGACGAAAGCCCTTGTCCCGCGCCGGTTGAACCGGTGATGCCCGTTGTGTAAACTTCGTCCAATATGCCGGCTTTTGCCAGCGGCAGCAAACCCAACTGAATGGCCGTGGCAAAGCAACCGGGATTGGCAATGTTTGACGCCGAGCGAATCTGTTCTTTGTTAATCTCCGGCAAGCCGTATGTGAACTGCCGATTGCCTCCTGAGCTTGTCGAAGGGGCCGATTGCGGATTTAAGCGAAAGTCCTGCGAAAGGTCAATGATCTTTACCTTTTCGTCAATCTTGTTTGCATCTAAAAACTTTTTGGCTTCACCGTGACCAACGCAGAGAAACAAAACGTCAATGTCATTCGACAATTGATCGGTGAACGTCCAATCCGTTTCGCCCAGTAAATCCTGGTGAACGGAGGACACGGAATTACCAGCGTTGCTACGGCTGTGAATAAAACGGACGGCTACATACGGATGGCGGATGAGTAAACGAATCAGTTCGCCACCCGTATAACCCGCACCGCCTACAATGCCGACAGAAACCTCACCCCGGCCCTCTCCTGAAGGAGAGGGAGCGCCAATCTGCGAAGGCCCGCTTTGCGGCGGTTGTGTTCTTTTATGTTGATTGCTTTTTTGCATGGTCTAACTGGTTTGCTGAATAGAATTACTGAACGCACAAGAGTGCGACGCAACGAAAGCTTCATAGCACTACCGGCCCCCTGGTCATTAAAAAAATATCCTGATAACAGGGCCTAATCGAATTTCACAAAGTTTCTTTCGCCTAAGCTCCCTTTAGGGACAGGGCTCAAATTGACTTTCCTTCCACATCGTCCTTGACCTGAAAATAAATGGACGTTTGGTTGCCGAAAATCTTGCTGAAGCCACGCACGTCTTCGCCGCTCCAACCGGTATTCATTTCGCCGTAGCTGCCAAACTTTTTGCTCATTAAATCATAGGGCGATTCAATGCCGTTAACGCTGAAACGATAGGGATTCAACTGCACGTAAACATCGCCGGTGACTTGTTGCTGCGTGCTGGAGAAGAAGGCTTCAATGTCGCGCATCACCGGATCAAGAATCTGCCCTTCGTGCAACCACGTGCCGTAGAATTGTGACAATTGGTCTTTGTATGCCAATTGCCATTTGGTAAGTACGTGTTTCTCCAACGCATGGTGCGCTTTGATGATGATCATGGGCGCCGCGGCTTCAAAACCCACGCGGCCTTTAATGCCGATAATTGTATCGCCCACGTGAATGTCTCTTCCAATGCCGTACGGTCCGGCAAGCGACTGCAAGTATTGAATGGCCTCTACGGGATGCGGAAATTCTTTATCATTCACACCTTTCAGTTCGCCTTTTTGGAAATGCAGTTTTACTTCTTCGGTATCGCTTTTTGTGACTTGTGTTGGCCAGGCATCTTCCGGCAAGGTGCCACGACTGTTAAGCGTTTCTCTTCCACCCACACTTGTTCCCCACAAACCTTTGTTAATGGAGTACGCCGCTTTTTCAAAATTCATTTCTACTCCTTTCTCCTTCAGGTATTCGATCTCTTGTTCGCGGCTCAAACGCAAGTCGCGGATGGGTGTAAGTATGGGAATGCCAGGAATGACGTTGTGAAAAACCATGTCGAAACGGACTTGGTCATTGCCGGCGCCGGTGCTGCCGTGAGCAACTGCATCCGCATTCAGTTCCTTTACGTGATCGGCAATGTGCAAGGCTTGTATCAACCGCTCGGCACTTACGCTTAAGGGGTAAGTATTGTTTTTTAAAACGTTTCCAAAGACAAGAAACTTGATGATGCGTTCGTAATAAATTTTTACCGCATCTACCGCGGTGTGCGATTTAACACCAAGGTGATAAGCGTGTTCCTTTATGTCTTCCAGTTCTTCTTTGATAAAGCCACCCGTGTTTACAATGATACTGTGTACCTCGAAGCCCAGGTCATCGTGCAAATATTTTACGCAAAAAGAGGTGTCGAGGCCTCCGCTAAAACCCAAAACAATTTTGCGGCCTTCGCCGATGCGTGCATTCACAGTTTGGTTTTGTAACGCTTCTGTCATGTTGGTATAAATCGTGTAATGATTGAAAGAAATGATGTTTCAAAGCCGCTCGGCAAAACTCAGTGAAGCAAATTGAACAGCAACATTTTTAGCTTACGGTTACCGTTGCGGTCGCCGTTTTTGCTCTTCTCCGAACCTTTCAATCGCTTCAAAAACTTGGATTGCTTCAATTTCAAGAAACGTTCGTACACCTGGCTTTTTTGTTCGAAGTGTTGTTTTGTTTCCTGCGGCTCGTAATGATCTTTGGGATCGTAAAGCATGGCTGTGCACAAACAATTTTTGCGCTCTTTGCTCATCAAAATATCATAGTTCACGCAGCTTTTACAACCGGCCCAGAACTTTTCGTCCTGTGTAAGCTCAGAGTAGGTAACCGGTTCGTAACCCAAGTCGCTGTTGATTTTCATGACGGCCAAACCCGTTGTCAAGCCAAAGATTTTTGCTTCAGGATATTTCTCGCGGCTCAGTTGAAAAACGCGTTGCTTGATGGCCTTGGCTACGCCGCTCTTTCTGTGCTCCGGCGCAACAATGAGTCCTGAATTGGCCACGTATTCGCCTTCCCAGGTTTCGATGTAGCAAAAGCCTACCCATTCGCCTTCGGGTGTGAGCGCAATAACGGCCTTGCCTTCGTCCATTTTTTGCGCCACGTACTCGGGTGTGCGTTTGGCAATGCCGGTGCCGCGGGCTTTGGCCGAGGCTTCCATTTCATCAGTGATG
>Ga0308175_100000789_pt1 | contig 20896 bp, 20 predicted proteins | sample PhyCR1_3_FD_203893 | JGI IMG/M metagenome (GOLD analysis project Ga0308175, IMG submission 203893) | Soil microbial communities from UC Gill Tract Community Farm, Albany, California, United States - DLSLS.C.R1 | ecosystem: Environmental > Terrestrial > Soil > Agricultural land | place: USA...
AGAAGATCGGGTCGGACAGAACAGTCTTGAAGTTGTCGAGCCCCACGAACACCGGGTTGGGACGCACCGCGGCGTAGTTGAGGAAGGCGTAGTAGGCACCGAGCACGAACGGGTACAGGATGCCGACGGTGATCAGCAGGGCAGGCACCGAGAGCAGGTAGGGCCGTAGCTTCCTGCGCCATGTCGGCACCGTCGGCGGGCCGCCCCCTCGGCGCGGGCGCTGCCCCCGACGGGCCCGGGTGTCGCGGTCATGAACGGTGGTCGTCATGACTCGCCTCCTCGTGGTCGTGGGAGGGACGGGCTCCTCCCGTGCGTCATGCGTTCACCTTGGAGTCGCTGGACTTGGCCAGGTCGTCGAGCCGGGACTTCGCGTCCTTGCCGGCGTAGATGTCCTGGAGCGCGACGGCCCAGTCCTCGGTCGTCTCGAAGAAGCTGGTCTGCGGTGTGAACTGGATCTTGGTCTCGGGCACGACCTTCTCGAAGGTGTCGAGGTAGCCCGGGAAGGCGCCCAGCGTCTGCTTGAACGCGCTGTCGAAGACGGACTTGCGCGTCGGGTCGGCGAACGCGCCCTGCTTCACACCCTGGGCCATGGCCTCCTTGCCGGTGGCCCACTGGATGAACAGCCACGCGGCGAGCTTCTTCTTCGACGCCGAGTTCATCGCCAGGGACCAGGTCCACAGGTTGGTGGCGTAGCTGCCGTCCGGGCCTGCGGGACCGGGGCTCCAGGCCAGGTTGCCGGCCTGCTTGCTGGCTCCCGGCTTGTTCTTGGGGTAGGTCGCGCTGTCGGCGTCGTACACCATCGCCGCCGTGCCGTCGCCGAGGTCTCGGGTGCAGTCGGGGTACTCGTAGGTGGTCCACGACGTCGGACCGGCCTTCTTCGCCAGGTCGACCCACTGCTTGGTGAACGTCACCGCCTCCGGGGAGTTCATCGCCGCCTTGAGCTTGCCGCCCTCGGACGTGTAGTCCTTGCAGCCCATCCGGGTGTACTGCGTCATGAAGCCCGGGTGGATCGTGGCCCACGACTTCGAGCCGCGGAACGAGACGCCGTAGCGGTTGTTGGCACGGTCGGTGAGATCGATGGCCAGCTGCTGGAAGTTGTCCCAGGTGTCGGCCGGCTTGATGCCCTTGGAGTCGAAGAGCTTCTTGTTGTAGGCGACCACGTTCGTCTCGAAGCCCCACGGGATCGCCCACTGTCCGCCGGTGCCCAGCGGGCTGCCCGGCTTGAAGTCCCAGGACGTGGCCGTGCGCAGGCCCTCGTAGATGTCTTCGAAGGCGTACTCCTGGGAGGTGGCGGAGTCGTTCTGGAGCCAGGGCTTCAGGTCCTCCATCCATCCGGGCGGGCCGTACTGCCAGATGAAGTAGGCACCGGTCATGAACACGTCGTGCTCACCGGACTTGCCGGCCAGCTCGGTGTTCAGCTTGGTGAAGTAGTCCGCCTCGGGGACCAGGTCGGCTGTCACCTCGATACCGGTCTTGGCGGTGAACTCCTTGAGCAGAGGCTGGAAGCTCTGCTGGTAGGGGTGCGGCGTCTGCAGGATCTTGATCTTCTGACCCTTCGCCTTCTTCCAGTCGAAGGACCCGGTGACGTCGGCCGCTCCGTTCTTGGCTCCGCCACTGCTGCTTCCGCCGCCGGTGCCGACACCGCATGCGTTCAGTGCTGGCAAGGCCGCCATGCTCAGGCCACCGAGCCCGACCACCCGCAGGAAGTCGCGCCGCGAGGAGAGCCGGCGGGAGGACATGTCGTTCATGGGGTTTCTCCTTCAGGGGTGGGCCACCGAGGCCGGGGTCGGGTCAGGCTGGGATGAGGGAGACCTTGATCGACGAGGTTCCGTCCGCCACGAGGTCGAGACCCTCCTGGAACCGGTCCAGGGGGAGCTGGTGGGTGCAGATGCGGTCCATGGGCAGACGCCCGGACTCCAGCATCCGGATGGCGGCGGGCCAGCAGTGCGGCCCGAGGTGCGCGCCACGGACGTCGAGCTCCTTGTCGTCGCTGATGATGCTCCAGTCCACGGTCACGTCGGACCCGAAGACGCCGTACTCGACGTAGGTCCCCAGCTTGCGCAGGAGGTTCAGCCCCTGGGGTACGGCGGCCGGGTGCCCCGTGCCCTCCAGGTAGACATCGGCGCCGTACCCGCCGGTCAGGTCGCGGACCACCTGCACCGGGTCCTGCTCGGCGATGTTGACGGTGACCGTGGCGCCGCAGAGCTCGGCGAGCTCGAGCTTGGCCGGGGCCAGGTCGAGGGCGATGACGTGAGCCGGAGACTTCGCCGCGGCACCCGCGACCATCCCCAGGCCGATGGGGCCGCAGCCGGCGACGACCACGACGTCCTCGAACGCGATCGCTGCCCGCTCGACGGCGTGCAGTGAGCAGGACAACGGCTCGACGAAGGCCGCATGGGCGGGCGCCAGGTCCTTGCTCATCTGATGGACCAGCGCCTCGACCGGGTAGATCATGTACTGCGCCATCGCGCCCGGAGTGCGCCGCTTGAACCCATAGAGGTCGTGCGGACCGCACATCCAGTACTCACCACGTAGGCAGTACCTGCACTTCCAACACGGCACGATCTGCTCCGAGGTCACTCGGTTCCCCACCTGGATCCCCCACCGCTGCGCCGCGGCGTCGTCGAGCTCCACGACCTCGCCGACGAACTCGTGGCCCGGGATGACCTCGGTCTCCGCCCAGGCCGGGCGGTTCTCGTCGCCCCAGAACTTCGCGGCGCCGTGGTAGCACTTCAGGTCGCTCGCGCAGATGCCCACCGCCTCGACGCGGATGAGGGCCTCGCCCGGCCCCGGCGCGGGGGTGGCGACCTCCTCGAGCCGATAGTCCTCGGGCCCGTGGCAGACGACGGCCTGCATCTTCTCGGGAACTGACTGCGACTGCTCTGACACGTCGCCCTCCCTCTCTCGAACCGGCTTCCTCCGTGATTCAGGTCCGCCGGGACTGGCGAAACCGTGTAACCCGCATCACACTAGGAGCCAGCGGCACATTTGTCCAGCACAGATGTTCACCAGGTTTCGAGGTGATTTCGCGGTTGCCACTGGACGTGCGATGACGTGTGAAAGGGTTGGTTTCTGTGGAGACGGAGGGGCGTGTCGACGGGCGCGAACGGGGCCCGTCCGAGATGGACGCCGCGACGCCGGCGCCCCGGTTCTCGCCGCAGCTGATGCACGCGGCGGCGACGCTGTACTACCTCCAGGACGCGACCCAGGCGGAGGTCGCCAAGCAGCTCGGCACCAGCCGGGCGACCGTGAGTCGTCTGCTCTCCGAGGCGCGCCGCCAGGGCATCGTCCGGATCGAGGTGCGTGACCCGCTGGACCCCGCCCACGAGGAGGACCTTGGCTCGCGGACAGCCGAGGCGCTCGGCCTGGCCGTCGTCTACATCGCACCGATGGCACACCAGTCGCTGCTCGGACCGTCGCTGGCGCCACAACTGGGCCGGGCCTTGACGGACGTGGGGCTCGTGTCCGGCGACGTGCTGCTGGTCTCGTCCGGCCGGACGGTCTGGGAGGCGTCGCGGGAGGCCCTGCCCGAACTCCCGGGCATCGTGGTCACCCCGACCGTCGGAGGCCAGGACGAGCCGGAGGCGTGGTACCAGACCAACGAGATCACCCGGATCGTGGCCGAGAAGGTCGGTGGGCGGCCGGTCTTCCTGTACGCACCCGCCCAACCCGGCCCTGACCTGTACGAGCGCCTTGTGGACGACCCCAGTACGCAGCGGGTGCTCCAGCTCTGGGAGGTGGCCAAGTGCGCCGTGCTCGGTGTCGGCGCGCCTCCCACCACACGCCAGTCGATGCCCGGCCTGATGGAGGGTCTCAAGCCCTGGTTCGGCGAGGCCGCCGGTGACATCTGCACCCGCTTCTTCGACTACTCGGGACAGCCGTTGCCGTTCCCCGGGTCCGAGCGTCTTATCGCCACCAGCTACGAGCTCCTGCGCCGCATCCCGGTCACGATCGCCGTGGCCGTCGGCCAGGAGAAGATCCCGAGCCTGCTGGCCGGGGCACGTGCCGGCTGGTTCAACACCCTGGTCACGGATGCCCCCACCGCGTCGGCCCTGCTCGCCCGAGCCGAGACCGACGATGCCGAACCGATGGAGTCGAGGTAACCCATGTCCCGCTGCCTGGTGACCGGATCCACCCGTGGGATCGGCGGCGCGGTCGCCGAATCGCTGGCGGCCCACGGACACGACCTGGTCCTCAGCGCCCGCAGCACCGAGGAGCTGGAGGGACAGGCTGCCGCGCTCGCCGACCGGTTCGGCATCAAGGCCGTCGCGGTGCCGGCGGACCTTGCAGACCCGTCTGACGTGGAGCGCCTCGCCTCCGAGGCGCTCGCGGCGTTCGGCGGTCTCGACGTACTCGTCAACAACGCGGGAGTCTCCTTCCCCGAGCCGGTCGTCGAGCTCCAGGCGCAGCACTGGCAGGCGACGATCGCCGTCAACCTGACGGCGGCGTGCCTGCTGGCTGCGCGCATCGGTGCGAGCATGGCCGACGCCGGCGGTGGTCGCATCGTCAACGTCGCCTCGGCCGCCGGACGCACCGCGCTGCGCGACCACTACGCCTACAGCGTCAGCAAAGCCGGTCTGTTGATGGCGACGAGGGTTCTCGCGCTCGAGCTCGGTCCGCGGGGGGTCCGTGCCAACGCCCTGTGCCCGACCGTCGTGATGACCGAGATGGGGCAGCGCGTGTGGGGGGATGCTGAGAAGGCGAAGCCGCTCCTCGACCGCATTCCCGCCGGCCGCTTCGCGCAGCCGGAGGACGTCACGGCCGCACTGCTCTTCCTGCTCTCGCCGGGTGCCGACATGCTGAACGGTGTCGAGCTGTCGATCGACGGCGGCTACGCGATCGCCTGAGGCTGCGGCAGGGTCGGCCTGGGACGTCAGCGGGCGCCGGTGAGCCCCTCGTTCTGCGAGCCTGAGAGCCGCTGGGCCAGCCAGATCGGCACGATCGAGGCGACGATCAGGACGGCCGCCACCACGTTCACCACGGGCGCCTGGTTGGGGCGGAACAGGTTGTTGAAGATCCACAGCGGCAGGGTCTGCTCGCGGGCGCCGGCGGTGAACGTGGTCACGATGATCTCGTCGAAGGAGAGCGCGAAGGCGAGCAGCCCGCCGGCCAGCAGCGCCGAGCGCAGCAGCGGGAACGTCACCAGCCGGAAGGTCGTGAACGTCCCGGCGCCGAGGTCCATCGACGCCTCCTCGAGGTTCCCGCCGAGCCGCCGCAGCCGGGCCTGCACGTTGTTGAAGACCGTGACGATGCAGAAGGTGGCGTGCGCGACCACGATCGTGAGGAACCCGAGCTCCCACCCGAAGATGGTGCGGAAGGCATTGTTCAGCGCGATGCCCGTGACGATGCCGGGCAGCGCGATCGGCAGGATGATCAGCAGCGAGACGGCGTTGCGCCCGAAGAACCGGTGCCGCTGCAGCGCCAGCGCTGCCATCGTGCCCAGCACCAGCGAGAGCACGGTCGCCAGCAGCGCCACCTCGACGCTGACCAGCAGGGCCGCGCGCGCCCCCTCGGACTGCGCGGCCGCGCCCCACCACTCCAGCGTCAGCCCGCTCGGCGGCCACCCGAACGACTTGTCGGTGTTGAACGAGTTGAGCACCACCAGCGCGAGCGGGGTGTAGACGAGGGCCAGCGCCAGCGCCGTGAACACGAGCAGGCCGGTGCGCAGGCCACGGGAGAACGTCATAGGTTGTCCAGCGCCCCCGTCCGTCGTACGGCGGCCAGGTAGACCAGCATCACGACCACCGGCACGGTGGCCATGGCCGCGGCGAAGGGCAGGTTGTTCGCCGCGCCGACGTTGTCGTAGACCACGTTGCCGAGCATCTGGTTCGCGCCGCCGACGATCTTCACCGCGATGTAGTCGCCCAGGGTCAGCGAGAACGTGAAGATCGACCCGGCCACGATCGCCGGGAACACCGTCGGCAGCACGACCCGTCGCAGCGTCGTGCCGTTGCGCGCGCCGAGGTCCGCGGAGGCCTCCAGCAGCGAGCCGGGCAGCCGCTCCAGCCCCGCGTAGATCGGCAGGATCATGAACGGCAGCCACAGGTAGGCGAGCGTCACGATCACCGCGGTCAGCCCGTAGCCCGGCGTGTCGAGGCCGAACGGCCGGGCCACCCAGGACACCAGCCCCCCGGTGCCGAGCATCCCGCGCCAGGCGTAGGCCTTGACGAGGTACGACGCCCACAGCGGCATCAGCACCGCGACCACCAGGATCCCTTGGGTACGCCGCGACGCGACCTTGGCCATGTAGAACGCCACCGGGAACGCGATCACCGCGTCGACGACCGTCACCAGCGCCGCGATCCCGATGGTGCGCAGGGTGACCGTGCGGTAGACGCCGATCGTGATCAGGTCGTGGAAGTTGCGCAGCGTCCAGGTCCGCTCCACCTCACCGGTGAAGCTGTTCTGCCCCCAGAACGCGGTGACGAACAGGGCGGCCAGCGCACCCAGGTAGGCCACCCCGAGCCACAGCAGCGGCGGCGCGAGCAGCAGCCCCGCCCGGAGCCCCGGGCGGCGGTGCAGCACGCCGGTCGACGCCAAGCCTCAGCCCTTGATCTCGGTCCAGGCCTGGGTCCACTGGCCGTAGTCGGTGCAGGTGACGTCCTTGCGACCGTCCAGGCACTGCTTGATCGGCGTCGTCCAGTACCAGATCTTGTCGGCGTACGCCTTGTCCGCGGCGTGGTAGGTGGTGCAGAACGACTTGTCGGAGGTCAGGTCGCAGGCCTTGGCGTTGGCGGGCGCCTCGCCGAAGTACTCCGCCGACTGGGCGTTCGCCGACGGCCCGGCGATGTAGTCCATCCAGGCGTAGGCGCAGTTCGAGTTCTTCGACTTCGAGCTGACCATCCAGGTGTCCGACCAGCCGGTCGAGCCGTCACTGGGGAGCATCGTCTTGACCGGCACCTTGGCGGCCTCGGCCAGGTTGGCGATGAACTGCCAGGTGGTGCCGAGCAGGGTGTCGCCGCTGGTGAACGCCTGCTGCGTCTTGAGGTAGTCCGACCAGTACTCCGAGATCTGCGGGCGCTGCTGCTTCAGCAGCGCGACCGCCGCGTCGAGCTGCTTCTGGTCGAGCGCGTAGGGGTTCTTGATGCCGAGCTTCGGCTGGGTGTTCATGAGGTACAACCCGGCGTCGGCGATGTAGATCGGCGAGTCGTAGGCCGTGATCTTCCCGGCGTACGGCGAGCTCTTCTGGAACACCGCGCCCCAGCCGGTGGGCGCGGGCTTCACCTTGTCGGTGCGCCACATCAGCAGGTTCGCGCCCCAGCCCTGGGGGATGCCGTACATCTGACCACCCACCGAGTTCCACGCGCGGTTCTTGAGGAACGGCTGGATGTCGGCGTAGCTCTTGAGCAGCTTGGTGTTGACCGGCGCGGCGTCCCCGGACGCGATCAGCCGCAGCGACGCGTCGCCGGAGGCCGACACGACGTCGTACTCCCCTGTCTTCATCAGGGTCAGCGCCTCGTCGGAGGTGCCGAAGTACTTCACGCTGGCCTGGCAGCCGGTCTTCTTCTCGAACGGCGTCACCCAGTCGACGCTCTTGTCGTTGCTGCCGTCCTCGGCGTACCCAGGCCAGGCCAGGATGTTGACCTGCCCCTCCATGGTCCCGATCGACTTCTTCATGGGTACGTCGGGCGGCGTGAACGACCCGGCCTGGCCGGTGGCTCCCCCGCCCCCGGAGCCGGACCCCCCGCTGGTGGTGCCGCAGGCCGCCGCGCCGAACGCCAGCACCAGCGCGGCCGCCGTGGTCAGGGTCTTCTTCATCGTGTCTCCTCGAGGTGGTGCAGGTCCGTCGTCAGGGGCGACGGGCTGGGGGTCCCGAGAGAAACCACGTGGGAACGCTGCCAGGAGAGGGTGACCGGGGCGCCGCGCCGCTCGAGGGCGCGGGTGTGGGAGCTCTCCAGGTTCTGCTGGAGCACGGTGAGCCGGCCGCCCGCGTCGAGGTCGACCACGGAGTGCGTGGAGGCGCCGAGGTAGACGACCTCGGTGACCACGCCGGTGGCGACGCAGCGCTCGTCGTCAGCACCGACGTCGCTCCGGCCGGGCTGCAGGGTGATCTTCTCGGGGCGGATGCTCACCGGGCCGGGCAGGGCGACCAGCGTCTGCGCCACCTCGCCCTCCAGCAGGTTGGAGGTCCCGACGAAGCCGGCCACGAACGGGGTGGCGGGCTCCTCGTAGAGCTCGACCGGGCTGGCCACCTGCTCGACGAGGCCGTCGCGGAAGATCGCGATGCGGTCGCTCATCGTGAGCGCCTCCTCCTGGTCGTGCGTCACGAACACGAAGGTGATGCCGAGGTCGCGCTGCATCTGCTTGAGCTCGATCTGCATCTCCCGGCGCAGCTTCAGGTCGAGGGCGCCGAGCGGCTCGTCGAGCAGCAGCACCCGCGGCCGGTTCACCAGCGCGCGGGCGAGCGCCACCCGCTGCCGCTGGCCGCCGGACAGCTGGTGCGGGCTGCGGTCCCCGAATCCGGGCAGCCGCACGATCTCGAGCGCCTCCTGGGCCCGGGTGCGGATCTCCGCGCGCGGCACCTTCTTGACCCGCAGGCCGTAGGCGACGTTCTGCAGCACGCTCATGTGCGGGAACAGCGCGTAGTCCTGGAAGACCGTGTTGACGTCGCGGGCGAACGGCGGGCGCCCGGTGACGTCCTCGCCGCTCAGCAGGATCTGCCCCTCGGTCGGGCTCTCGAAGCCGGCGATCATCCGCAGCACGGTGGTCTTGCCGGAGCCGGAGGGCCCCAGCATCGCGAAGAACTCGCCGTCCAGGATCTCCAGGTCGACCCCGGCCACGGCCGTGACCGGGCCGAAGGTCTTGCGCAGACCGCGCAGAGTGACGGCCACCGACATGGCGGCAGTATGCCGGAGCGGGACGACGGATTCCATGGCCCAAGAGGCTGGATGCTACGGATTTCCGCTGCTCAAGCGCCTTCGGCCACGGTTTCCCGCGAGCGCCGGCCGGTACGGCGGACCCACCATGACGCACGCCACACGTAACCCACGCCGATATGCCTCGTTGGGGATGATGTGCGTGTTTCGCACGACGACGGGTGGGAAGCCTGTCGGCGGCGAGGCGGCACGGGCGTCGTACGGATCACCGCCGTCTCTCGGGAGCGGCGGGTTTCGTATTTAAGCGGAACTCTGCCCCGGCTCGACGGTGCATGTGGCCCGGGTCGACGGGAATATGCCCCGGGTCAACCGTGCAGGAGGTCGCCGAAGACGTCGCCGTCCTCGTCGACACGGGCGAGCACGTCGTCCATCTCGAGCTGGCCGAGGCCCTCGTCGGCGCCGTCCTCGACCTCCGCCCAGGTGCGGGGGGCCGCGACGTACGGGCGGTCGCGGCCGCGCAGGGAGTACGGCGAGATGGTGGTCTTGGCGCCGGTGTTCTGGCTCCAGTCGAGGAACACCTTGCCCTCGCGCAGCGACTTGGTCATCTTCCAGAGCACCAGCTTCGGGTGCTCGGCGGTGAGCTCGCGGGCGATCTCCTGGGCCAGGTCGCGCACCCCGTCGGCGTTCAGCCGGCCCGGCAGCGCGGCGTACATGTGCAGGCCCTTGCTGCCCGACGTCACCGGCGCCGAGGACAGGCCCCGCTCCTCGAGCTTGTCGCGCACCAGCAGGGCGACCTGGCAGCACTCCTGGAGCCCGGCGGGGTGGCCGGGGTCGAGGTCGATGACCATCCGGTTCGGGTTCTTGGGCTGCCCGTTGCGGCCCACGACCCACTGGTGCACGTGCAGCTCGAGCGAGGCGAGGTTGGCGAAGTAGGTCAGGTCGGGGAGGCCCTCGATGACCGGGAAGTCGATGTGGTCGCCGCTGCCGCCCCGCGAGCCGGTCGAGGGGACCCGGACCGTGCGGATCCACCGCGGCATGCCGTTGGGCGCGTTCTTCTCGAAGAACTGCATGTCCCCGGTCCCGTGCGGCCACCGGATCCGGGTCACCGCCCGGTCGGCGAGGTGCGGCAGCAGCACCGGCGCGACGCGCGCGTAGTAGTTGAGCACCTCCCCCTTGGTGGTGCCGGTCGTCGGGTACATCACCTTGCCGAGGTTGCTGATCTTCAGCGTCCGGCCGTCGACCTCCACCCGCACCTCGTCGGACTGCTTCTCAGCCACGTGCATCCTCCGGGGCGAGGTCCTCCGGCGTCAGGTCGGGGCGGACCCCGCGGTACGACGGCTGGCGCAGCCGCTTCGCCGGGGTGAGGCCGAGCGCCGCGATGTCCACGACGAGCTCGGGGCGGACCCACACGGTGCCGGCCGCGTCCACCTTCGGCACCTCGCCGGCGAACGGGCTCGCCTCGGCGAGCAGCGGCTCGAGCCGGCCGAGCAGACGCTGCCCCTCCCTGCCGGCGATGCCGGAGCCGACCTTGCCGCGGTAGACGAGCCCGTCGCCGGTCGGCTCTCCCACCAGCACCGCCCCGATCCGCGAGGCGCTGTCGGTCTCGTGACGCCAGCCCCCCACGACGTACGACCCGATGTTGCGGTGCGGGAACTTCAGCCAGTCCGGGGACCGCCGGCCCGGGTGGTACAGCGAGGACCGCTTCTTGCTGACGATCCCCTCGAGCCGCTGGGCCGCGGTGGCCTCCAGGAGCATCTCGCCGTCGTCGTAGGTCGCGGGCACCTGCCAGTGCACGTCGAGCAGGCCGAGGCCCTCCAGCAGCTTCCGTCGCTCGCTCAGCGGGCGGCCGGTGAGGTCCTCCCCGTCGAGCCGGAGCAGGTCGAAGACCAGCAGCGTGACCGGGTTGGACTCCGCGAGCAGGGCGGCGCGGCGGGCGTTGCCGACGTGCATCCGGTCGGCCAGGGCACCGAAGGTCGGGATGCCGTCGAGGAAGGCGACCACCTCGCCGTCGAGGACCAGGTCCCGGCGCAGGTCCGCGAGGCCGTGCAGCTCTGGGAAGGAGACCTTGGCGTCCTTCTCGTTGCGGGAGCGGATGTGCAGCTCGCCGTCCGGGTGCACGTCGACCAGCACGCGCATGCCGTCCCACTTCACCTCGTGCAGCCACTCGCCGCCCCGCGGCACGCGGGTGCCTCGGGTCGCGAGCATCGGGCGCATGGCCCCATCCTGTCGCATCGCGCCACGGCGGCGCGCTCACCCGGCGATGCCCGTATGGTCGGACGATGGACGGGGTGAGAGCCGCGCTGTACGTCGACTTCGACAACGTCTTCAGCGGGCTGCTCGACATCCACCCGCCCGCCGCGACGGCGTTTGCCGAGCACCCGGGCGCGTGGGTGCGGCGGCTGGCCGGCGAGTACCTCGTCGACGGCCCCCGGCGCTGGCTGGTGCTGCGCTGCTACATGAACTCCGCCGGGTCGGCGCGGCACCCGCTGCGCGACCATCCGCGGGTCCCGTTCGCGCCGTTCCGGCGCGCCTTCGTGACGGCCGGGTTCGAGGTGGTCGACTGCCCGCCGCTCACGCCCCAGAAGAAGAACGCCGCGGACATCAAGCTGGCCATCGACGTGGTCGAGGCGCTGCACGGCCCGGTGCACTACGACGAGTTCGTGATCGCCTCCGCCGACTCCGACTTCACCCCGCTGCTGCAGCGGCTGCGGGCCGCGGACCGTCGTACGACGCTGCTGGCGACCTTCGACGCGGTCGAGGCGCTGACGGTGCTCGCCGACCGGGTGGTCGACAGCCGCCAGACCCAGGCCCTGCTGCGGGACCTCGTGCCGCGCGAGCCGGTGGCGACCGTGGTGCCGTTGCCGGCCCCGGCGGACCCGGCCACCGCGGGGCTGGAGACCGAGCTGGCCCGGCTGGTCCGGGAGCGGGTGGCGCACGCGGAGGGACCGCTCCACCTCGCCGCGCTGGGCAAGGAGCTGCGCACGGACCTCGGCGACGTGGTCGACCAGACCCGCTGGTTCGGGCACCGGACCCTCGGCCGGGCGATCCACGACCTGGTGCCCGAGCTGCACGTGCAGGAGCACTACGTCGCCGACCCGACCCGGCACACGCTGCCGCCGGGGCTGACCCGCCCGCCCGGGCCGTAGCCCGCGTTCTCCGGGACCGCCGTCGGTGGTCTGGGCCATGATGGGTACACGACCCCCGAGACCGCCGTCGTACTCGCGATCAGGAGCTGCCCATGCGTGCCATCTGGAAAGGCGCGGTGTCCTTCGGACTGGTGAGCGTGCCGGTGAAGCTGTACGCCGCCACCGAGAGCCACGACATCTCGTTCCGGCAGGTGCACGCCAAGGACGGCGGCCGGATCAAGTACCAACGCGTCTGCAGCGTCGACGGCGAGGAGGTCGCCTACGCCGACATCGCCAAGGGCTACGAGACCGAGGACGGCCAGATGGTCGTCCTCGACGACGACGACTTCGCCGAGCTGCCGGCCAGCAGCAGCCGCGAGATCTCGGTGGAGAAGTTCGTCCCGTCCCAGCAGATCGACCCGATGTGGCTGGAGAAGTCCTACTACCTCGAGCCGGACAAGGCGGCCGCCAAGCCGTACGCCCTGCTGCGCGAGGCCCTCAAGGAGGCCGACCGGGTCGCGGTGGTGACGGTCTCCATCCGCACCCGGATGACCACCGCGGTGCTGCGGGTGCGCGACGACGTGATCGTCATGCAGACCATGCTGTGGCCCGACGAGGTCCGCAAGCCCGACTTCGCCGGCCTCGACGCCACCGAGCACGCGGCGAAGCCGCAGGAGCTCAAGATGGCGAAGCTGCTCGTGGAGACCCTGGCCGGCGACTACGACCCGAACGAGTTCGAGGACGACTACGCCAACGCCGTCGAGGCGCTGGTGCAGGCCAAGCTCGAGGGCGGCGAGGTCAAGGCGCCGGCGGAGCCGAAGAAGTCCACCGGCGAGGTCGTCGACCTGCTGGCCGCGCTGCAGCGCTCCGTGGACGCGGCCAAGTCCTCGCGTGGCGAGAAGGTGGCCGAGGAGCCCGCGGACGAGGCGGCGGAATCTGCGGAGTCTGCGGAGTCGGACGAGGAGGAGAAGCCGGCGAAGAAGGCGTCCGCCAAGAAGGCGACGAAGAAGACCGCCGCCAAGAAGTCCACGGCGAAGAAGGCCTCGAGCACCAAGAAGGCGGCCGGCAAGAAGGCCAGCTGAGGACCGCGCTCAACCGCCGGGCGTGGACCGCTGCGGCTGCTCGCGCCGGTGCCCGGACCCGGCGGCCGCCGGCGAGTCCGGGAAGCGCCGCGCGATCGCCCACTGCAGGGCGTCCGACGCGCGCGGCGCCACCAGGTTCAGCATCTCCGCGACCGCGCCCGCAACCGTGCCGGAGGTGACCGGACGGTCCTCCAGCGTGCGTACGACGCGGGCGGCCGCCTGCTCGGGGCTGAGGGCGGGGGCGTTCGCGTAGGCGTCGGTCGGGGCGCTCATCGCGGTGCGGACCAGCGGCATCCGCAGGTTCGTGAAGGTCACGTTGTGGCCGTACAGCTCGCGGCCGGGTTGTTGACGAGGTAGTCGACGCCGCCGTGCTCGGCCAGCACGGTCGCGACCAGCCGGTCGACGGCCGGGCCGTCGGTGAGGTCGCAGGGGTGGGCGTGCGCCCGGCCGCCGGCGGCCCGGACCGACCGGGCGACGCCGGCCAGGGCGTCGGCGCGGCGGGCCACCAGGACGACCGTCGCACCGCGGGCGGCGGCCGCGTGTGCGGTGGCCTCGCCGATGCCCGAGGACGCGCCGGTCACCAGCACGGTGCGGCCGGCCAGCGGCGACGGCGCGCCGGGGCGCACCGCCCGGCGCAGCCACGCCCGCGGCGTGGTCAGCAGCAGCCCGGTCACCGGGCAGCCACAGGAGGCCGGGCGTCCGCCCACGGCCGTGCCCGCTCCAGCTCGGCGGCCAGCGTGAGCAGGGTGGTCTCGTCGTGCGGCCGCCCTACCAGCTGAACCGCGCACGGGAGGCCGTCGTCGCCGAAGCCGGCCGGCACCGAGGCGGCCGGGTTGCCGGTGACGTTCCACAGGGCGGTGTAGGCGATCATCGGCAGCGCCGCGAGCGCCGCGCGGACGGTGCCGGTGCCGTCGAGCACCCCGACCTCCGGCGGCCGGTGCGCGGTCGTCGGCGTGAGCAGCACGTCGACCCCCTCGAAGACGCGGTTCGCCTTGGCCGCGACGGCCTCGCCCCGGCGGATGGCCCACTCGCGGACGGCGGGCGTCACCCAGCTGCCCAGGCGCACCGTCTCCTTGGTGCGGCGCTCCAGCCGGCCGGCGTCCTCGACCCCCTCGGCGCCGGTGCGGACACCGGCGAAGAACTGGGGCAGGAACGCCGTCGTCGGGTCCGGGTAGCCGGGGTCGACCTCCTCCACCCGGTGGCCGAGCCGTTCGAGGAGCAGCGCGGTCTGCCGGACCGCCTCGACGTGCGCCGGTGCCGGGCGCACGCCGAGCGGCACCGGCTTCGTGGACCAGCCGATCCGCAGCGGCTGCGGGTCGGCGAGGGCGGCGGCGGTGAACGACGTGCGCGGCTCCTCGGCCCGCCAGCGGTCGACGGGCAGGGTGCCCCGGATGACGTCGTAGACCACCGCGCTGTCGAGGACGGACCGGGTCAGCGGCCCGGTCGTGGACAGCGCCCACCAGCCGTGCGCGTGCGGCGCCATCGTCACCCGGCCCCGCTGCGGCTTGAGGCCGAACAGCCCGCAGCAGGCCGAGGGGATCCGGATCGACCCGCCGCCGTCGCCGCCGATGCCCATGGCGACCAGGCCCGCGGCGACGGCGGCCGCGGTGCCGCCGCTCGACCCGCCCGGGGAGCGGCGGGTGTCCCACGGGTTGCGGGTGATGCCGTGCGCCAGGGACTCGGTGAACGGCCACTGCCCGAACTCCGGCATGTTCGTCCGGCCGACCACGACCGCGCCGGCCGCGCGCAGTCGGCGGACCACCTCGGCGTCCCGCGCGGCCGGGGTGACGTTGCCGCGGCCGCCGAAGGTGGTCACCTGGCCCGCGACGTCGACCTCCTCCTTGATCGCGACGGGTACGCCGTGCAGCGGACCGCGCTCGCCGGCCGGCACGGCGTCCCGCTCCGCGGCCTCCGCGAGCGCCTCCTCGGCCATCACCACGGTGAACGCGTTCAGGCGTCCGTCGTACGCGCGGATCCGGTCGAGGACGGCGGCGGTGAGCTCGCGGGCGGACACCTCGCCGGCGGCGACCGCGGCCGCCTGTCCGGTCACCCCGGCGAAGAACAGGTCCTCACCGACACCGCTCACGCGACGACCCCGCAGCGCCGCAGCGTGAGCAGGGTGAGCGCGCGGGCGACCTGGACGAGCTGGTCGAGGTCGACCTTCTCCAGCGGCGCGTGCGCGTCCGCGATGTCGCCGGGGCCGTAGTGCAGCGTGGGGATGCCGCCGATGCCGGTGTAGAGCCGCAGGTCGCTGCCGTAGACGCCGGCGGCGAGCGGCGGGTGCTCCCCGCCCGTCGCGGCGACCGCGGAGGACATCTCCCCGACCAGCGGGTGGTCCGCGTCGGTGCTGCCGCTGGCGAACTGGCCGCCGGGCCAGGTGACGACGGGCCGGTTCTCCCGCAGCCACGGGTCCTTGAGGGCGACCTCGGTGATGACGTCCTCGAAGCGGGCCCGGGCGAGCCGCGGGTCCTCGTGGATCTGCACCCCGAACCGGCCCTCGGCGACCAGCCGGTCCGGCACGTTGCTCGACCACTCGCCGGCCTGGACGAGGCCGAAGGACAGCGCGAACGGCGTCTTCCCGAGGAACATCGGGTCGGGGTCGCGGTTCCGCTCGGCCTCGAACTCCATCAGGGCCGCGTGGATCGGCAGGAACGCCTCGAAGGCGCTGACCCCCTCGGTGCGCATGCTGCCGTGCGCGGAGCGGCCGGCCACCTCGATGCGGAAGGTCAGCGCCCCCGCGGTGGCGGTGATGATCTTGGCACTGGTCGGCTCCGTGATCACCGCGGCCTCGCCGATGTGCCCGCGGCGCAGGGTCGCGAACGCGCCGAGCCCGCCGTCCTCCTCCCCCACCACGAAGTGCAGGGCCAGCGGCCGCTCCAGGCGGACCCCGGCGGTGCGGAGCGTGCGGAGGACCGCGAGGTTGGCGGCGGCGCCGGCCTTCATGTCGCAGGCGCCGCGGCCGTAGAGCGCGCCCTCGCGGATCTCCGCGGAGAACGGGTTCACGCCGAGCCAGGAGTCCGGGTCGCCCGGGGGCACGACGTCCAGGTGACCCTGCAGGACCAGACCGGGCATGCCCTCGCCCGCGGTGGTCCCGACGACGCCGACCGCGCGTTCGCGGGGCACCTCGACACCCGGGAACCACGGGTCCGCGGTCAGCTCGTCGAGGTCGATGTCCCAGCGGTCGACGTCCGTGTCGAGGTCGCGCAGCAGCCCGGCGGCGACCTCCTGGACCTCGACCTCCTCGTCGCTGCCGCCCATGCTCGGGATGCGCACCAGCTCCATCAGCGACTCGACCAGTGCGGACTCGTCGAGGTGGTCGAGCACGGAGCGCTCGGCCGCGGTCAGCTCGTCGGGGCTCATGGGCCCGAGTGTGCCGGAACCTCCGTGGCTATCGTTCGCAGGGTGGTGACGGTCGCGGTGTGCGAGGACGACCCGGCGCTGCGGTCGGTGCTCAGCCGGTCGCTCGCCGGCGCCGGCCACGAGGTCGTGCTCGCGCACAACGGGGCGGAGGCGCTGCGGCTGTTCCCCGACGCCACGCCGGACGTGGTGGTCCTCGACATCGGGCTGCCGGACAGCGACGGCCGCGACGTCTGCCTGGCCCTGCGGGCCGGAGGGATGCTCGCGCCGGTGCTGTTCCTGACGGCGCGGGACGCCGTGCACGACAAGGTCGCCGGCTTCGAGTCCGGCGCCGACGACTACCTGACCAAGCCGTTCGAGCTCCCCGAGCTGCTGGTGCGGATCACCGCCCTGGCCCGGCGGGCGGGGGCGACCCCGGCGACCACGGACGGTCTGCGGCTGGACCCGGCCCGGCACGCGGTGACCGCGGCCGAGACGACGGTGCCGCTGACGCCGACCGAGTTCCGGCTGCTCGCCAAGCTGCTGGCCAGCCCCGAGCACGTCGTGCGCCGGCACGCGCTGGTGGCCGCGGGCTGGCCGATGGGGGCGGTGGTCCACGACAACACCCTCGACTCCTACATGGCCCGGCTGCGCCGCAAGCTCGACGCGCTCGACGGGGTGCAGCGGTCGATCCGGACGGTCCGCGGGGTCGGGTACGCGTGGCGCTGAGCCTGCGCGGCCGGCTGGTCGCCACCACGGTCGCCGCTGCCCTGGTCGCGGTGACCGTGCTGGTCGTCGGCCTGCAGCTGCTGCTGGCCCACGAGTCCTCCCGGGAGTCGCTGTCCACGCTGCAGGACCGCACGGACGCGGCGGCCACGACCGTGCGGTTCCCCGGCGGCCGGGTCCGGGTGCTCGAGGCGCCGGCGGACTCGCTGGACCAGAACCTGTGGGTCTTCGACGCGACCGGCCGTCGCGTCGACGGCGGCGTGCCGCCCCGGTCGCTGCGGGCGACGGTCGCCCGGCTCAGCACCTCGCCGGCCGAGCGGTCCGTGGACGTGCGCGGCCGGGTGCGGGTGCTGGCCCGACCGGTCCCCCGCCCCGGGACGGGCGCGCCGGGCGCCGTCGTCGTCGCGGCGCTCGACCTCGCGCCGTACGAGCACGCGGAGCGGCGGAGCCTCTGGCTCAGCCTCGGCCTCGGCGTCCTGGCGGTGGTGACGGCCGGGGCCGCGGCCTGGGCGGCGTCCGGCTACGCCCTGCGGCAGGTACGCCGGATGGCGCGACGGGCCGACGACTGGCGGGAGCACGACCTCACAGGCCGATTCGACCTCGGTCCCCCGCGCGACGAGCTGACCGAGCTGGCGGACACCCTGGACCGGATGCTCGACCGGATCGCGCAGGCCATCCTGACCGAGCGGCGGCTGACCGACGAGGTCGCCCACGAGCTGCGCACCCCGCTCACGGTGATCCGGTCCGAGGCCCAGCTCGCCCAGCTCGGGGGCGCCGCCCCGGCCGAGTCGCTCGCGGCGATCGTCGCGGCGACCGACCGGATGACCGCCTCGATCGAGACGATGCTCGCGGTCGCCCGGTCCGCCCACGCCGACGACTCCGGGTGCGCGATCGGCGACGTGGTCGACCAGCTCGTGGCGCACGGCTCGGCCCGTGACGAGGTGAAGGTCGTCGACGAGACCACCACCCGGACAGACCCGGTCGCCGCGCCGTTGCGGGTGGTCGCCGCGGCCGCCGTACCCCTCCTCGACAACGCCGTGCGGCACGCCGCCTCGACGGTCCGGCTGCGGGTGACCGGGGAGCGGCGACGGGTGCTGCTGCACGTCGTCGACGACGGGGAGGGCGTCGCCCCGGAGCACCGCCGGGCGATCTTCGAGCCGGGGCACAGCACCCGGGACGACGGGGCCGGGCTCGGGCTCGCGCTGGCCCGGCGGCTCGCGCACTCGGTCGGCGGCGAGATCACCGAGCAGGGCGCCGGGCACGGCCACTTCGTGCTCGCGCTGCCCCGGGGCTGACGGGGGGACTACTGCCTGGGCAACCGGCGCGGTCAGGTTGCGTGCAGGTCCGAAATGTCACCGTCGCGGGCATGAGTACGCATAGCTCCCCGGCCGCGCCGACTGCGCGCGCGATGCTGAACAAGGTCCCCGAGGTCACGGTCTTCTTCTGGGTGATCAAGATCCTGTGCACGACCGTGGGTGAGACGTTCGCCGACTACCTGAACGAGACCCTCGGCTTCGGCCTGGACAACACCTCGATCCTGATGTCCGCGGCGCTGGTCGTCGCGCTGGTCTTCCAGTTCCGGGCCCGGCGCTACGTGCCCGGCATCTACTGGCTGTCGGTGGTGCTGATCAGCGTCGTCGGCACGCTGCTCAGCGACAAGCTCGCGGACGACCTGGGCGTGCCGCTCGTGGACACGACCGTGGCGTTCGCGATCCTGCTCGCGGTCACGTTCGCCGCCTGGTGGGCCAGCGAGCGCACCCTGTCGATCCACTCGATCGTGACCCGCCGGCGCGAGGCGTTCTACTGGCTGGCGATCCTGTTCACGTTCGCCCTCGGCACGTCGGCCGGCGACCTGTTCGACGAGCAGATGGGCGTCGGCTACTGGCCGACCGTCGCTCTCGTCGCGGTCATCATCGCGCTGATCACCGCCGCCCACTACGCGCTCAGGCTCGACGCGGTGCTCGCGTTCTGGCTCGCCTACATCCTCACCCGGCCGCTCGGAGCGTCCATCGGCGACGGCATGTCCCAGGCGCACAAGGACGGCGGCCTCGGCCTGGGCACGACCGGCACCAGCGTGATCTTCCTCGTGGTGATCCTCGCGCTGGTCGTGTTCCTCGCGGTCACGAAGATCGACCAGACCGAGCGCGTCGAGGCGCGGCACGAGCTCGACGCGCTCGACGGCCTCGACGACCCCGAGGACGACGGCGTCCGGGTCTGACGCCCGCTGGTCGCCGTACCCGGCCTGACCGGTCAGTCCGCCTCCCAGCGGAACAGGCGTACGGCGACCAGCGTCACCACCACGGCGAAGCCGAGCAGGATGCCGATCGGGGCGAGGGCCGCGGACGGGCCCTGGCCGCGGACCATCACGTCGAGCATCCCGTCGTTGAGGTGCCGCAACGGCAGCAGTCCCGAGACGACCCGCAGCCAGGAGGGTGCGCCGTCGAGCGGGAAGAACGAGCCGGACAGGAACGCCATCGGCAGCACCAGGAAGTTCGCGAGGTTCACCGCGCCCTCCTGGGTCTTGGCCAGCGCGCCGGCCAGCAGGCCGAGCGACATGAACGACAGCGTGCCGGCCACCAGCAGCGGCACCGCCATCCACCACGAGCCGGTCAGCTGCAGCCCGAAGGCGCTCATCCCCAGGCCGACGAAGATCGCCATCTGGCCGAGCGCGATCAGCACCGTCACCACCACCCGGGCCGCCACCACCGACCCGACCGGCACCGGGGACAGCTGCAGCCGGCGCAGCAGCTTGCTGTTGCGCCAGCCCTGCAGCGTGGCCGCGGCCCCGAAGGCCGCGCTCATCGCCACCGCCCAGCCGAGCAGGCCGGGCGTCACGAACTGGATGGTCTTCAACGACCGGTCCTCAACGCGCTCGGTGGACAGCGTGAACCTGGGGGGCGTGCCGACCACCGCCTGGTTGGCGCCGTCGACGAACGCCTTGAGGGTGCCCTGGGTGACCGCGGCCTTCACCTGGTCGGTCTGCGTGTAGTGCGCGACCAGGGTGTCGCCGCGCATCTGCACCGCGACGTCGGCGTCGCCCTTGCGGACCTTCGCGACGGCCGCGGCCAGGTCGTCGGTGCGGGTCACGTCGAAGGTCTGGCCGAACGCCTCCTTGGCCCCGTCCGGCAGCCCGTCGCCCAGCGACAGCCGGCCGACCTGGACCAGCTCGATCTTCGGTGACGACTCGTAGTTGAAGACGCCGCCGAACAGCACCAGGAACATCAGCGGGAACACGACCGCGAAGAACAGCGACATCCTGTCGCGCAGGAAGCCCTTGACGATGGCCACGGCGATCGCGCGGAAGCTCCTCATCGGCGCGCCCGGGCCGGGGCGGCTCATGCGCGGTACTCGCGACCGGTGAGGTCGAGGAACACGTCCTCGAGGGTCGCCGCCCGCACCTGGAGCCCCTCGAGCGCGTCGAGCTCGGCCAGCCGGGCCAGCACCGCCGAGGGCGCCCGGGTGGTCAGCACGACCGCCGCCCCGTCGTCCTCGACGCCGTCCACGGCGGGGACGCGGCGGGCGTCCTCGGCGGGCAGCAGGTGCGGCGCCACGGAGATCCGGACGGGCGCGTCGAGGCCGCGCACCAGGGCGGCCGGCGCGTCCAGCTGCAGCACCCGGCCGCGGTCCATGATCGCGACCCGGTCGCAGAGCGCCTCGGCCTCGTCCATGTAGTGGGTGGTGAGCACGACCGTCCGTCCGGCCTCGTTGAGCGAGCGGAGCAGGTCCCAGAGGTTGCGCCGGGCCTGCGGGTCGATCGCCGCCGTCGGCTCGTCGAGGAAGACCACGTCGGGGTCGTGCACCAGCGCGCAGG
>Ga0308175_100000790_pt1 | contig 20871 bp, 20 predicted proteins | sample PhyCR1_3_FD_203893 | JGI IMG/M metagenome (GOLD analysis project Ga0308175, IMG submission 203893) | Soil microbial communities from UC Gill Tract Community Farm, Albany, California, United States - DLSLS.C.R1 | ecosystem: Environmental > Terrestrial > Soil > Agricultural land | place: USA...
CGCCGGAGACGATCGAATAGTACGTCTTGCCGCCGGCCGTCTCCGAGGTGATCTGGAGCCCCGGCTTGCCGTTGGCCCGCAGCTCGGAGTCGATCTGCGTCACCGCCTTCTGGAAGGTCTGCTGGAGGCGCGCGGTGTCGTACACCTCGGCCACCAGCTTCCAGGACGGGGTCGGCAGCAGCGGGCCGTCCACCCCCATGGCGATCTCGCCGCCCAGGGGCGCCACGAGGTCGTTGCGGAGGTCGAAGCCGTGCTTCGCCTGGGCGTCCGCCAGCTCCTGGGCCAGCTCGGGCTTGATCGACAGCATTTCGTCCAGGATGCTCACAGGGCTCTTTACGACGAAAGCCGAGACAAAGTTCGCGTCGGGCGAGAAGAAGCTCAGGGAGCCCATCGGCGCCGGCGCGGCCAGCCAGCCGGCGATCCCCCGCCGCGTCTGGTCGAAGGTGAGGGCGGCGCGGGTCTCGGCCCGGCCGTCGATCTCGCGGCGGTCGATGATGAACTGGTCGAGATCGAGCACGCCCAGCTTCTCGGCCGTCTGCTGATCCTCGGGGGTCTTCGAAGCCTCCCCCTTGGCGATCAGCGTGTGGAGGTCGGCCGCGAACAGCCAGCCGGCGCCGTCCTTATAGTCCTGGGCGACCCGCCCGTAGAAGGCGGTCGACTTGAACGGATTGGCACCGCCATTGACCAGCGCCGCCACCTTGCGGAGCTCGTCCCCGCTCGGCGAGGCCACGACGAGCCCGTTGTGGAGCCAGAGCAGCATGGCGTTTCCGGACGCGGGCGCGGTCGCCGGATCGTCCACGAACACCACCTTGTCCGCGTGCCCGCTGCCGGCCAGCTCCTGCTGAACCGTGGCGCGGAACGAGGCCTCGTTGGTGACCTCGGCCAGCAGCACCGGCTGCCCCTTGTCCCCCTGGCCGGGATCGATCGCCACCGCGATCTCGTCACCCAGGTTCGACCCCAGGGCGCCGAGCTTCTCGATCATCTCGTGGAACTTCTGCTCGCTGTCGGTGGTGCGCAGGACGCCGGTCCACCACTGGGCCAGCGACGGGCTCTCGCTGATCTTCTCGTCGAGGATCTTCTGGGTCTCGGAGAGGCTCTTCGAGAGGTTGGGCAGGGCGATCCAGATCGTCGTCCCCTCGGGGGCGAGATCCAGCAGCTTGGTCGAATAGCGCAGGCCCGGACGGGCCACGCGGGAATCGATCTCCTTGCCGAGAGCCGTGAGCTCGGCCAGGAGCTGGTCGTACTCCTTGGAGTTGCGGCTCCAGGCCACCTCGTCCTTCACCGGCACCCGTTCCACGCTGGTGTGCGTGGTCACCTGGTCGCCGGGGCGGAGCACGGCCAGCTTCGCCCCCTGCTGCACGTGCACCTCACCCTGGATCACCGACACGCGGGACCCCTTGGTGCCGCTGTTGACGGCGAAGATGGTGCCCACCACCGAGACCTGGGCGTCGCGGGTGGCGACGAACAGGTGCCGGTCGTGCTGCTTGGCGGCGCGCACGATGATGCGGCCGCGCTCGAGCTGGATGGTGTTCCCCTTGCGGCTGGCGTCGAGCGAGAAGCCGGCCCGCTCGCTCATCTCGATCAGCGAGCCGTCCTGCATCCGCACCAGGGCGGTCGACCCCTTGGCGGTGCGGACCTCCTCCCCTTCATCGATCGTCTCGCCGGGGCGGATCATCCGGCTGGAATCGCCGGCCACGCGGTAGAGGGTCCCTTCGACCGAGTCGATGCGGGCCATCTTCGTGCCGCCGGCCATCATGTCCTGGACCAGCATCACCAGGCCGAAGCCGAGGGCGATCGCCAGCACGGCGGCCAGGCTCATCCAGACCGCCCGGTTGACCGGACGGGCCGCCGTCCGCGTCTGGCGAGGCGCGGCCTTGCCCTCGCGGGCCTCGCGGAGCGCCCGGCGGCAGGGGATGCAGCTCCGCGTATGATCCTCGACGAGCAGCGCGCGCGCCGGGGACAGCTCACCCCGCACGTAGGCGGGGATCAGGGACCGGAAGTCGTCGCAGCCGTGCAGGCTGCCGGCCGGAGCGGTGGCCTCCATGACGGGGGCGGGAGAGCTCGCGGCGCCATCCTGCGACAGGCGGGCCCAGACGCGGGCCGCGGCGGCCTCGACCTCTCGCGGGTCGATCGGCTCGTCGGCCACCTGGTGGACCGCCTCGTCGAGGAGATCGGAATCGTTCCTATCAAACAGGCTCATGATGCTTCTCCTTGCAGCGACCCGAGCTCTTTCTGAAGCCGGTGCCGCGCGCGATGCAGTAAGACGGCGATGGAGGTCTGCGAAGCGCCGATCATCTTGGCGATCTCCAGATTGCCCATTCCCTCGAGATAGCGGAGGGTGAAGATCTCGGCCTGGCGGGGGGAGAGGCGGGACATTGCCTCGCGCAGCCGGGCCTTCAGCTCCCGGCTCCCCTGGGCCCGTTCGGGGCCCGGATCCGTGGTGTCGACCAGATCTTCGCCCACCTCGTCGAGGTCGACCCGGCGGCTCCGCTTGCGGCGGCGCATCAGGTCGAGCGCGGCGTTGACGGCCGCGCGGTGCAGATAGCTCCCGGCGCTCTCGGAAAGGTCCGGCTGCTCCTCTCGCCGCAGTAGACGGGTGAAAACGGTCTGCAGGACATCTTCCGCGTCCATGGCGTTGCCGGTGATCCGGTACGCCGCGCGGTACACCGCCCCATGATGCTCCCGGAACAGCGCTTCCAGGGCGCCTGGGGGGCTCGTAAGCGGTGGTTGGTCATACGCTGCGGCTTGCACGCCTCCTGCCCTCCTTTCTCCTTCGCCCATGGATACGTCCCTCCTCGAGGTTTATTACAGGGTACTCCCTGGAGAGGGTTTCAGGGGACGGCCGCGGGCTTCGGAACGTTCTATGCATGCTTAGCAAAGCATGCCTACGAAAGGAGACATCCATGAACAAGAAGCTCGGAATGACCCTCGCGATGATCCTCCTGACGGCCGTGGTGGGAGCGCGCTCCTCGGCCCTGAGCCCGACGGCATCCCCCCTCCTGAAGACCGGGACCGCCGCCGACTGCCCCTTCATCCCGTCGGACTGCTGCGAGTTCAGAGTGTTCCACAACTGCCCCCTCTGCACCCAGGAGTGCCCCTAGGCCAGACCTGCCAGGAGCCTGCGCGTCAGAGCCAGGAGAGCTAATAGAGGCTTTGATTGGGAGCGGTCTGCCCCATCGGGCTCGGAGGAGCCTGCGCCTGACCGGCGACCGCTCCTCCGGTCGAGCCCCCCGCGGCGTCGGGCGCGCCGGCCACGGCGCCTTCGGCCGGGCTTGCGCTCCGCAGGCGGCGTCGAAGCTCCCGGATCTCGCGACGGTAGCGCCTCTGCGGGTCGGCCTTACGGGCCAGCCGGTAGGCTTCCTGAGCCTTCCGCAAGGCTTCGCCGGCAGCCTTGGCATCGCTGGCCAGCGACTGCTCCCGCTGATCCAGTCGCGCGCACCCGAGGGCGCAGTAGGCTCCACCGCGAGGGCTCTTCGTCACCGACTCCTCGAGCTTCTGGATTCCGCCATCCAGGTCTCCCTGGCGCAGAAGAACCCGGCCGCGCACCTCGTCCAGAGCCGCCTCCAGGTCCTTTGGATTCTGTCCGCCCATCGCCGGCAGCAGCGTTTCCGCTTTCCCCGCATAGTCGAGCGCCCTGCCGGGATCCCATTCGGCGCAGAGGAAGGCCCAGCCGGTATAAGCGTCGAATTGCAGGTCCACGATCTTCCGTTCCTCTCCCGGCTCCTGTGCAATCGGTGGGGGCGGGAGGTTGTCCTTGCGGGGCGCACTCTGGCGGCTCGCTTCGGCGGTCGCCTCCTGGAACGCCCTGTCCGCGTTCTTGCGGTCTCTGAGCAGCCAGCAGGCCCAGGCCAGCTCGACCCGGGACTCGATGGGCTTGAAGCCGAGCTCGCGGGCGGTCTTCAGGTGGGTGATCGCCGCCAAGTACCTTCCGCGTTCGACCTGGAACCGGCCCAGCCAGAAATGGCCCCAGCCGTGGGCCTGGATCTGGTCGAGAGGGGCGTCGCTGTTGAAGGACGCATTCTCGACCTCTCGCAGGGCTTGGGTGAAGAACCGGACGGCCTCCTTGAGGAGGCGGAGCCGCTCGGCTCGACCCTGCAAGGCCACCACGCGGCTCCAGAAGCTGGCGCCGATGGCGCGCAAGGTGCCGGCACCCGCGTCGAGATGGAGAGCGATCTCCGCCTGGGTCTTGAGCTCCTCGGTATCCTCCACGGTGGAGAGCACCTCGAGGAGCACCAGGCGCTCGCGGACGCTCTCCGGCTCCATCTCGACGGCGTGGCGGGCATAGGTGACCGCGCGCTCGATGAGCTCCAGACGATTCTCGGGCGGGGTGGCGGAGTCCTTGGCGCGCACGAGATACGTCGCTGCCAGCACGCCGTAGAGCCCCTGGGTGCGATACTGGAAGAGCCCTCTCTTTTCCAGGCTCGGGATCGCCGCCGCGAGGGATTCCCCGGCTTGCGCGGCCAGCGCGCAGAATTTCGCGCTGACCGGCTTTTCCCGTAGACATTCCTGCGCCAGCCGCACCAGCACCTGGAGGTAGGCCCATTCCCAGTCGCCGAAGCAGTCCTCGACGAAGTCGCTCCAGGAGGTCCGGGCGTCCTTCAGCTTCTCCGCTTCAGCTCCGGGGGCTGCCGCCGCGGGAGGAGAGGCGAGGCGCTCTCCCAGGGCCTTCAGGCATTCCGTCAGCACCTTTTTCGGTTTGCCGGGAGCCACCGGCAACTCCTGCAAGGCCTCCAAGGTCTTTCCCAGATTGATCTCACGAGCAGTGTGATCCGCGGGGCTCTCGCCGGCGAGAGACGCCAGACTCTGGGTGGGGGACCAGCTTCGCAGCGCAACGAGGCAGGTCTCCGCCGTTTGTCCCGCGACCTTTCCCAGCGGCGCCAGGGCGGTCCTGAGATCGTCCAGCCGCTGGACGTAAGCCTCTCGCGCTCCCGTCCACCGGAAGGACGGGCTCAAGACGAGCTCGTAGCGGGCGAACTGAACCTGCCCGGCGGGGGCCGTCTCTTCCCCCAGGCGGCGTAGAAACTCGCAGAGGCGCCTCAAGCGACCGCGATACCCGACATCGTCGCGGTCCGCCCCCAGGCCCCAATCCCGGCGGAGCTCGGCCGCGAGCGCATCGACCTCCGCCCACCAGGGATCCTTCGACGCTTCAGGGGGCTTCGATTTTTTAGGGAAGATGGCCATTCGAGCGCTTCTCCTTAGGTAAGTCTGGCGGCGCTTCCAGGCTCAGCTCGATCATGCGGTCGAGCTCTTTCGCGCTCGCGCCGGCCGCGAGGTCGAGGAAGCGGCTGTGGGTGATTCGCAGCCCTTCGTGATGCTCCGGGCTGGGACGGGTGCGGGCCTGGGTCTGCGCGAGGACGCTCCAGAGCAGCCCCTGGCTCTCGATGTCCATGCCATCGGCGAAGACGCCCTCCAGGACCCTCGCCGCATCGTCGGTCTCCCCATTCCAGAAGAGGGTCCGCCCTTCATAGAGACGGAGGTCGGGATCGTGCGGTGCGAGCCATGCGGCCTGCCGGAAGACTTGGCGGCTGGCCGGGATCCGCGCCGACCGGGCGAGCACCACGGCGAGATTGCGGGTGCACAGGAACACGGTCGCCTTCTCCTTCTCCAGGGCCGCGGACGGCCTCCCTGCCAGCGTCCGGCGACAGAGGGTCCGCCAGGAGAGTGCGACGGCGATCTCGCTCAGCTCCAGAACCTCTAGCCAGGCCGAGTGCTGGGGCGGCAGCGTCACCTTCAGCCCGGCGAGGTCCTGCTGGTGATAGCGATGGGCGAAGGCCGCCAGGCTCCAGGCCCGCGCGTCGTCTGGATCGATGTCGATCGCCGCTTCGCAGAACCAGAGCCCCGCCCGATATTTCTTGCTCTTGTCGCTGACCAGCGCCTCGGCCAGAGCGTAGGACGCCTCGAAGTTGTCGGGGCCCTCCTTGAGGGCGCGACGGAAGGCCGATTGGGCCGACCCGTCCTCGCCGAGCTGCCGGTACACGACGCCCAGATTGTAGTGGCACTGCGCGAACCTCTGATCGTCGCTCAAGGCTCGGATGAAGCTGCGCTCCGCCTCGCGCAGCGCGGAATTCCTGCCCTGCTGTTGCCGCTGCGCCTCGCGGTACAAACGGAGCCCGTCGGTGTAGGAGCGTACCGCCCGCCAGCGCGGTGAGCCGATCGAGACCAGGTCGGTCGCCACGCGGAAGGCGAGCTCCTCGACGAGCTTCTGGAGCGTCGTCTCGAGGGGCAGCCGCCCCTCTTCCGCGGACAGGCCGCTGGAGCCCACCCGCCAGTTGTAGGAGAGCCCTCCGCCGCTGAGCTCGGCGGTGAGGGCGAGCTGGTCGTCGATCTTGTGGAGGGCGCCGGTCAGCCGGGGTCCGCTCACGAACCGCCCGAGGAGGCCGGCGAAGAAATTCGCCTGGAGCTTGAAGGGGCCGAAGGTGATCGCGCTCGCATCCTTCAAGATCTCGCCGACATCCAGTACCCCCGGGGTGACCTCGACGACCGGGCGTCTCGACGATGGGGTCGCCTCGTCGATCACCTTATAGACGTCGGAGATCCGGGCCAACTCGCTCTGCAGCCGGGCCCCCAGGCCGGGGAGGGCCTGTTTGTCCAGCTCCGCGTCCCCGCATCCCGAGAACGTTCCGATCACCAGACGCTTGCGTCCCTGGTAGGCTTGATAGACCAGCCACAGGAAGAGAATCAACGCCAGGAGCCGGGACGGCCAATTCGCCGCTTCGGCCCGCGCCCAGAGACGCTCGGCCTCGCGCCAGCTTGAATTTTTTTCCCCCGGCCTCGGTTTTCCGGCCGGTTGCTTCGGCTGCCCGTCCCCCTTTTTCGGGTCTGTGGGAGCCTTGGGATTGACAACATCGCGGGACTGGCCCGCCTTGGGGTTTGAATTCGCGTTCTGGGTCTGCTGGCCGGTATCTGAAGGTTGGGGCCTGCCGTTGGGAAGCGCGACCCACAACGCCACGGTGGCGAGGAGGAGAGCTCCCCATCTCCAGGCATACCGGAGCCCGAGCCACAGCCTCCCGCAGACGCGCGCCATCCACCAGGCCGCGGCGCGGTACCAGAGGCTCTGCCAGGCTGGAAAGGCCAGCCAGAACGCGATCCCCAGAAGAGACAGGAGGATCGCGTTGATCGTGACCTGTTGAAAATCCTCCGGGAGAGGAAGGAAGAAGAGCATCAGGGTTGCCACCCCCAGCGCCCAGAGCCCATAGCCGAAAAAGGCGCGGCGCTGGTAGGCGATGCGGTAGGCAAGGCCGGGAACGGGACGGCGGTCGCTCTCCTTGCGCAGGTCGGAGAGCAGCAGGAGAAGAAAAGACGCCGACGCCAGGAGAGCCATCCGCAGCCCCGTCAGCTCCACGAGATTCCGCGAGCTCTCGGGGCCGCCGGCCAGGGCCCAGACGAACGGCACCGCAAAGACGAGAGGCGCTTTCGGATCGAGGGTAAAGAACAGGACTCCCGCGGTGAGGACAATCAGGGGGATCGGTATGCCGAACGAGGAATAACCGTCGAATCCTTCGAGGTAGCGATTCAGGAGGGGAAAGACCAACAACGCGTAGACGATGAACGAGGTGCCAGCGACGGCCCAGAAGCCGTGGCGGAGGCGCGGCTGGAACCATCCGCGGGCCGCTCCAAACGTCAGGAGCAGCAGGGCTTCGATGGCGGCCAATACGCCCCAAGGGGGATGAAATTCCCCGCCAACGAGAGCCAGCCAACCCCAGAGCAGGCCGAGCGATGCGAACGTTCCCCTATAGGCCCAGCGGCGTTTGATGGGGAGCAGCCCCACCGCGACGAGACCCAGCCCGTAAGGAAACCAGCTCGACCATAAGACTTCTAGAATTATTTGCATCAACATGGGGCTACCCTTCATCGCTGGCGCGTTCGACAAGCTCCGATCGGATTGGACGGACTCCGGGCACGGATTCCCGTTTCCGAGACCGGCGGAGGCTGGAAGCGCTTGGTTGAAGGATGGCGGGAAAGCGGGGAGCGGGGATTCATACCCTGAAGCTCACCATGGCCCCTCTCCCACCAGCAGCGAGATCCGTCCCGGCCGCCCCTCCACCGCCACCTCCAGGGTGTCGTACGTCCAGCGCCCAGCGGACTTGTGGGCCACGGCGTAGAGGGTGCCGTCCTTCCGGGAGCCTTTCAGGGGTATGGCGAGGGCCGCGTTACCCGACGAGCCGGTGGTTCTGACATGCCCTGAAACCCACCACCCCTCGCGGATCGGCTCGCCGAGCTCGGCCCGCACCTGGAGATTCGCCTCCGCCCGCGCTGCGGCCTCCCGGAAGACGTCGGTGTGCCGCATCAGCGTAAAAACGAAGACGGCGAACAGCGCCAGGATCGAAAGGCAGCCGGCGGGACGACCCACTTCCAGTTGCGATGCCACCAGCTTCGCGACGGGGCCGGGGTGGCGGTCACATCCAGGCTACCCTGCTGCATCCTAGGCCTCAATTTCAAGCCAGCTTGGCGGACAGCTTTTTCGGGGCGATCGCCCGGTAGCTCTCCTCCAACCACTCCGCCAGAAGCTCGAAGGGGATCTCGTCCCCCGGGGCGAAACGGCAGGTGACCCAGCCGCTCCTGCCGAGGCCGTACCTCGTGGGGGACGTGAACGGCAGGGCCAGGGCCATCACCCCGGAAGCCGGAAGCTTCAAGGACAGGCTGAGCCCCTCCTCGTCCAGGGCAATGAAAGCGAAGGCCTTCTTCCGGACCTTCATCGCGCGGTGCCCCCAGGGAAACTCCTCGTAGACTTCGGGGAAGGCGAGCGCGAGCTCCCGCAGCCGGCCTTCAGCGTCCCGCAGCGTGGCTGACTTTTGAGTCACGGACATGTCGAGGGCTCCTTTCGGGAGGAGAGGCTCAACTCGGGTATCATATGGAAACTCCGAATCTCTCTGGATCATGGAAGGGGAGCCATGCCGAAGGTCGCGCTTGCCGAATCGCTGTCGGACTGGGAGAAGCTGATCGCCAACGCGAGCGCTCATGCGTCCGACATCCCTGAGCTTGGGCAGAAGCTCGAAGCGCTCCGGGAGGTCCTGGAGCGTGCGAAGGCGACCTACGCCCGGCAGCAGGAGCTCGAAGGCGAGCGGCAGCGCGTCACCCAGGAGCTCGCCGAGGACAAGGAACGCGGCAAGCAGCTCGCGATGCTCGTCCGGTCCTTTCTGCGCGGGATCTACGGACCGAACAACCCGCGCCTCCCCAGCTTCGGCATGAAGGCGCGTCCGCTCGCCAAGGGGGATTCTCCCCCGAAGCCGCTCTTCAAAGCTCCGGAGCCCGAGGAGCAGGATCCAGCGTCCGGACGCGAATAAAACCTGCTCTCGACGTTCCCCGGCCGGCCGGGCTCACCGGGCAGCCATCGCCCACCCAATCCGAAGCGCTTTTTTTCGCGGGGCGGCCGGCGCCCAGTGAAATCTGGCCCATCGCTTCCTTCGGATTGGCTCTGGCTTCACCGGGCGGTCGTTGCCCAGCGAGACTTTCCCGGAAGGTTTCGCTGGGCGGTCGCGGCCCTCCGAAAAGAGTCGCGAAACTTTCGGTGGGCGACGGCGGCCCGACGTCAGGCGCGCGCGGGATTCCTTGGAAGAGCGAAAAGAAGGCTCAGCGCAAGCGGGTCACGATGTCCCAGACTTTTCGGCAGGGTCTCGGTGGCAGATCGTCATCCACCTCAGACCTCGGATGCGGGAAAAACTCAGCCTCGAGAAGGATGTCGCGCAGGAGCTCAAGCGTCGAGGGCAGCATAGCGGACGGTCGGCAGGATCAGACGAGATTTCCTCTGACTCAAGGAGCCATCCGTCACAAGGTCGATGGGTTTCTTGAAGAGACCCTCGAGAAGCTCGTGAACGGCAAAGAAGTTGTTGTAGGATTTCATCCCCGCGGAGAATTCAAGATAGACGTCAACGTCGCTCTCAGGCTTGGCCTCGCCTTTGGCGAAAGAGCCGAACACGCCAATCCGCCGCACACCGAGGGCGCGCAGCTCAGCGGCATGAGCTTCCATCAATTTCCAGGGATTTATGTCGCCGGCCATGACACGAATGATATCCCCTTCCTCTGGATTTCCTACTCCCGCCGGTTCACCCACTCCCACCCGAACCGCCCCTTGATACACAGGTGCCCGCGGGTAACGTCGTGATCGATCGGGGATGTGACCTTGACGATCTTCTCGTCCTGCACGTGGACGGTGAGCGTGCAGCCGACGCCGCAGTAGGGGCAGATGGTGTCGGTGGCGGTCTGGCGGATTTCGTCCCAGGCCTCGGCCTGGCGGAGATCGAATTCGCTCTTGAACATCAGGGCGCCGGTGGGGCAGACGCCGATGCAGTTGCCGCAGTAGACGCAGGCCGAGTCGGTCAGCGGGACGTCGTATTCCGTGGAGATGCGGGCCTCGAAGCCGCGGCCGGCCAGCGCGATGGCGAAGGTGTTCTGCGCGTCCGTGCCGCAGGCCTCCACGCACTTGTAGCAGACGATGCACTTCGAGTAGTCGCGGACGTAGAGCTCGTTGTCCACCTTCACCGGCTGCCCCGCGTTGGCCGCGTGGCCGTCGTGCGGAGCATGATGATGGCCGGGGCGGGCGAGGTCTCTTTCGTGGTCCCGCGCGGGCGGGGCCGGCGGGCCGAAGCGCTCGGGGTGGGCGTCGTAGCGCTCCATGTAGCCCGGGATCTGCGGCGCGGTCGACAGGTCCACCGAGGAGCCCAGCAGCTCCAGCACCATCCGCCGGCTCAGGCGCACGCGCTCGGAATCGGTATGGACCACCATCCCCGGCTCGGCCTTGCGCGAGCAGGCGGGGACCAGCGTGCGCGATCCCTCCACCTCCACCACGCAGACGCGGCAGACGTTGACCGGCGTCAGGCTCTCCAGATAGCAGAGGGTCGGCGTGTCGATCCCGATCTGGCGCGCGGCTTCGAGCAGCGTCGCGCCCTCGGGCACCGAGACGCTCTGGCCGTCGATGGTCAGCTCCACCGCGCGGCGCGGCCGGGGGGGCGGCACCACCGGTACTGGACCGCGGGGGACGGGGATCTTGGCTTCGGGAGCGTCCTGGAAAGTCATCGATTCTCCTGCGTTTTTTCCTGATAGATGGGGAGCCGGGCGAGCGCCGATTCGATCGCTCCCGAGGCGGTCTGGCCGAGGCCGCAGATGGAGGCGTCGCGCATCGCCTGCCCCAGCTCCTTGAGCAGGGCGACCTCGTCCGCGACCGATCCCAGCGGCCGGTCCGTGGCCAGCCGGTGCAGCAGCTCCTCCTGGCGCACGGTGCCCACCCGGCAGGGGACGCATTGCCCGCACGATTCGTCGCGGAAAAACTGAGCAATCCGCCGCAGGATCTGACGCAGGTCGACCGTGTCGTCGAACGGCATCACCACGGCCGAGCCGAGGGTGGCGCCGATGGCCCGCGTCCCCTCGAAGGTGAGCGGGGCGTCGAGATGATCCGGGGTCACGAAGGCGCCGGCCGCGCCGCCCAGCAGGATGGCCTGAATGCGCCCAGTTCCTCCAAAACCGCCGGCCAGATCGATCAGCTCTCCCAGGGTGATCCCGAACGGCGCCTCGTAGACCCCGGGGCGCCGCACGTGCCCCGAGACGCAGAAGAGCTTGGTGCCGGTCGAGCGCTCGGTGCCGGTCGCCGCGAACGCCTTCCCTCCTTCGATCACGATGGGGAGGACGTTGACCAGGGTCTCGACGTTGTTGATCACGGTGGGTGCCCCAAACAGGCCCGCCTCGGTGGGGAACGGCGGCTTGTTGCGCGGCTCGCCGCGGCGCCCCTCCAGGGAATTCATCAGCGCCGTCTCCTCGCCGCAGATGTAGGCCCCGGCCCCGCGCCGCAGCTCGATGTCGAAGCGCACGCCGTCCCCCAGGATGTCCTCGCCGAGGAAACCGCGCTCGCGGCAGCGCTGGAGGGCGTTCTCGATCCGCGCCAGGGCCAGCGGGTATTCGCCGCGCAGATAGAGGTACCCCTTCTCGCAGCCGGTGGCGAAGCCGGCGATCGTCATCGCCTCGATCAGCGCGAAGGGATCGTGCTCCATCAGCACGCGGTCCTTGAAGGTGCCGGGCTCGGACTCGTCGGCGTTGCAGACGAGGTAGCGCGGCAGCGCGGCCGAGCGCGCCCCCTGCCACTTCACACCGGTGGGGAAGGCGGCGCCACCGCGCCCCACCAGCTTGGAGTCGACCACCTCCCGCACCACCGCCGCCGGGCCCATCTCGAAGGCGCGGCGCAGGGCCAGGAAGCCGCCCGCGGCCCGGTAGTCGTCCAGGCTCGTGGGGTCGATCCGGCCGACGCGGGAGAGCAGCTTCAAGCCGGGCTGTCCGGCCTGCGGCACGGAGATCGAAAGGTCCGGCTGGGGGATGGGGACCCCCACGGCGGCGGAGAGCACGTCGCCGCCCGTGGCCGGAGCGAGGGCCTGATCGCGCGGCGGATCGCCGGCCGCCACCACGAGCACCGCGGGGGCCCGCTCACAGAGGCCGAGGCAGGGGCTGCGGTGCCAGGTGGCGTGGCCGTCCCGGCTCTCCCCCGCGGGGCCGAGCGCCGCCGCCACCTCCGCGCAGAGCGCCTCGGCGCCGCGCGCCTGGCAGGCGATGTCGTCGCAGACGTGCACGGTCACCGGCGGATGGGGGCGGGTCTGGAAGAGGGCGTAGAAGTCCGCCACGCCGAAGGCCTCGGCCGGCGGCACCTCCAGCCGCTGGCAGGCGTAGTTGAGCGCCCCCGGGCTGATCCAACCCTTACGGTCCTGGATGGCGTGCAGCACGGGGAGCAGGTACTGCCGGCGGTGGCCGTTCAGGGGGAGGCCGGCGAGCCGGCGGTCGACCGCCTCCATCTCCTCGGGATCGGGCTCGTGGGCGGTGAAGTGCAGATCCATTCGTGTCCTGTCTCCAGACTAGACGAGCACCGGCGCGGGCCGGCCCACCGGCTCGATGCGCACCGCCGTGGCCTTGAACTCCGAGGTGCCGGAGCCGGGATCGACGGCGTCGATCGTCAGCTCGTTGGTGGCCACCTGGTCGGGGAAGTGGAGGGTCATGAAGACGAGCCCCGGCCGCAGCCCGGAGTCGAAGCGCACGGGAGCGGTCACGGAGCCGCGCCGGGAGATCACGCGCACCAGATCCCCCTCGGCGACCCCCAGGCGCCAGCCGTCCTCGGGGTGGATGTCGATCCCCCCCTTCCGGCGGAGCGGCGAGGCGTAGAGCCCGGTCTGGACGCCGGTGTTGTACGAGTCCAGGTGCCGGCCGGTGGTCAGGCGGAGGGGGAACTCCTCGGTGAGCTCGTCGACCGGCGGATCGTGCTCCACGGCGGCGAACGGCGCCCGCGGCCCCACCACCGGCCGCTCCCACAGCCGGCCGTGCAGGTAGAGCTCGCCCGGGTGCGACTCGTCGAAGCAGGGCCACTGGAGCCCGTCCTCCGCCTCCAGCCGCGCGTAGGACATGCCGGCGTGGGCGGGCGAGACGGCGCGCAGCTCGTTCCACAGCTCCTCGGCGGTCGGATTGCCGAGGTCGCGCCCCATGCGGCGGGCGAGATCGCAGAGGATCTCGATGTCGTCGCGCACGCCGGCCGGCGGCGGCAGGGCCTTGCGCACCCGCTGCACCCGGCGCTCGCTGTTGGTGACCGTCCCCTCGGACTCGCACCACCCCGCGGCGGCCGGCAGCACCACGTCGGCCAACTCGGCGGTGCCGGTGAGGAGCATGTCCTGCACGACCAGGGTCTCCAGGCCTCCCAGCAGGCGGACGGTGCGGTGCTGGTCCGCCTCGGAGTTGGCCGGGTTCTCCCCGATCACGTAGAGGGCGGTCATCTCGCCGTGCTCCATGGCCTCGAACATCCCGGAGAGGTGCCACCCTCCTTTCGGCGGGATCGTCGCCCCCCAGACGCGCTCGAACTTGGCGCGGAGCTCATCGTTCTCCACGTGCTGGAAGCCGGGCAGACGGTCGGGGAGGGCCCCCATGTCGCCGCCCCCCTGGACGTTATTCTGCCCGCGCAGGGGGCAGACCCCGGAGCCGTAGCGCCCCACGTGGCCGGTGAGCAGGCTGAGGTTGATCAGCGCGCGGACGTTGTCCACGGCGTTGTGGTGCTCGGTGATACCGAGAGTCCAGCAGAGCACGGCGCGGTCGGCGCGGGCGTAGGCATGGGCCAGCTCGCGGATCTGCGCCGCCGGGACCCCGGTGACGAGCTCGGCCCGCTCCAGCGTCCAGGGCTGGACGCTACGGCGGAATTCCTCGAAGCCGCTGGTCGCGTTCTCGATGAAGCTGCGGTTCTCCAGGCCCGCCGCCAGGATCTCCCGGGCGACGGCGTTCGCCAGCGGGATGTCGGTGCCCACGTGGAGCGGCAGATGGCCGCCGGGGACCGCCCACTGGGCGGACGTCGTCTTGCGGGGGTCCACGGCGTAGAGCCGGGCCCCGCGGTGGATCGCCTGGAGCACGTGATGGAAGAAGATCGGATGCGCCTCCCGGGCGTTGCTCCCCCAGAGGATGACGAGGTCCGTCTCTTCCACCTCGCGATAGGAGGTGGTCCCGCCGCCCGCGCCGAAGACCGCCGCCAGACCGGCGACGCTGGGGGCGTGTCAGGTCCGGTTGCAGCTATCGATGTTGTTGCTGCCCACCACCGCCCGGGCGAATTTCTGCGCCAGGTAGTTCATCTCGTTGGTGGTCTTGGAGCAACTGAACATCCCGAACGTCGTCGGGCCGTGCTTCTCGACCGCCGAACGGAATCCCCCCGCCGCCCGGTCGAGCGCCTCGTCCCAGGTGGCGGGACGCAGGGCTCCGTTCTCGCGGATCAGCGGAGTGGTGAGACGGGTGTTGCGCTTGGACATGGGGTTTCCTCCGGTTGGCGAGTATACAACGCGGTACGAGATATCGCCGCGCGACTCCGTGCTACCATAGACGGGCGAGGAGTTGCGTCGCGACGGGTCCTTATGATGAGATCCCGCGACCCGTCGGGGAGGCAGGTACGTATATGAGCGCTCTTCCGCTCGAGCAAGAGATTGACTATCCCACCTCCGACGGCCAGCCCATGGCCGAGTCCCAGGATCACGCCAAAGTGATGATGGACCTCTTCCGCTGTCTGCAGCTCCGCTACAAAGCGGTGGCGGACGCCTGGGAGGGAATCAACTTCTTCCTCTTCTATGAGCAGGGCAACCCCAAGGCCCGCGTCTCTCCGGACGTGATGCTGGCCAAGGGGGTGGCCCGCTGGGACCGTCAAAACTACCTGCTCTGGAAGGAGAGGCCTCCGAGCCTGATCGTGGAGGTCACCTCGCGGAAGACCCGGCGCAAGGACACGGGCCCCAAGAAGGAGCTCTACGAGCGGATCGGCGTGGAGGAGTACATCCTCTTCGATCCCCTTGGAGAGTACCTGCGTCCTCAGCTCCAGGGATACCGCCTGCTGCGAGGACGTTATCAGCCGATCCCGCTGTCAGAAGACGGCGCTCTGCTGAGCCGGACCACGGGCCTGCGGATGAGACCCGAAGGCCGGCGGTTGCGGCTGATCGACGCCGCCACGGGAGAGCCGCTCCTGTGGTCGGAGGAGACCGATGCGGCTTTGCGCGAGGCGGAAGCGGCGCTGCGAGAAGCGGAAGCGGTCCGGCGCGAGGCGGAAGCAGCCCGGCGTGAAGAGGAAGCGGCCCGGCGTGAGGCGGAGGCCCGGATCAGGGCGCTGGAAGAGGAGCTCAAGCGGATTCGAGGGGTGTAGGGGGGCCGGTGACCTCGCGTCCGGTGTCAAGGAAACCGGCGGTATGAGCGCGGGCAATCTCCTCTTCGATCTGATCCCAGCCCTCCTTGATGGGAACTTCGAGCCGCAGGATCTCCTGGACGATCTCGCGCCGGCTGGGAGAGGGGCTCAGATCCTTCGGTGCCATGGCAGGCCCTCGACTCTCCTGATTCGGGAGCATACGCAAACCCACGCGAGCGCCTATCGGTCCCCAGCCGTGCCGGTCGGCTTGAGCTCGTAAACCATCTGCCTTGGCTGGTCGACCCGTTTCGACGCGTCCAGGATCTCCAGCGAGACGACATTGCCGCCGGCTTCGTAGTCCAAGATGACGCCAGGCTTCTCCTCGTCGCTTTCGACCACGGGCAGGTCGCTCAGGATGATGCTCAACGTATCCGTGCCGACGTCATAGATCACGCGCATAAAGCCTCCAGTACTTCCCGACCTTGCTCGTGCGATAGGCGGACACGACCTCGACGGGATCTCGGTCAACGTCCACGAAAACTCTCAGGAGGTAGACCTTGCTCTCCGAAGGCCCTGAGACTCTTTTCTGGTAGATGCACCTGCCCGGTCTCTGCTCCTCGGCCTGCTCGGGAGCCCGGAGCACAGATGATACCTCTGACTCCGAGATTCCCCGCCGCTCCATCTCGAAACGGGCGTGGTAGGTGAAAACGAAGTGTTCGATCGCCGGGCATGTCACGGTTTCAAGCCTAGAATTGTCAGAAGCCCTTCTCCGGGCGCGGGCGTTGCCGGATCATTTTGAAGGAGAGCGAGGATTCCACCCACACTGGAATGCAGAGAGTTTAACCGGAAACAGAGTGGCGAGCGAGCCTCACCGCCCCCCAACCCCAACGGGCGGCCCCCTCCCCCCTCCCCGGGCGGCGCATTCCGCAGGCAACCGCGCTAGCGTCCACTCTGAGGAGGACCTGCCATGAGCGGCCTGCTGCGATTCTTCGATTCCATCACCATTGACGACGTGCCCCGGGTAGGCGGCAAGAACGCCTCCCTGGGGGAGATGGTCCGCGAGCTCTCCGGTAAGGGGGTGCCGGTGCCGAACGGTTTCGCCACCACGGCCGACGCCTACCGGTTGTTCCTGGGCCAGGAGAAGCTGGCGGAGCGCATCGCCGAGGTCCTGGCGCCGCTGCGCCCCGAGGACGTGGACGATCTGGCCGTCCGCGGCGAGAAGGTGCGGCGGCTGATCCTGGCCGCGGAGATCCCCCCGGAGCTGGGACGCGAGATCGCCGGGGCCTATCGCCACCTCAGCGCCACGTATGGGGAGGAGACGACCGACGTGGCCGTGCGCTCCAGCGCCACCGCCGAGGACCTCCCCGACGCCAGCTTCGCCGGCCAGCAGGAGACCTTCCTCAACATCCGCGGCGAGGCCGAGCTCCTCGCCGCCTGCAAGCGCTGCTTCGCCTCGCTGTTTACCAACCGCGCCATCTCCTACCGCGCCCAGCGGGGGATCGATCACAACCAGGTGGCCCTCTCGATCGGCGTCCAGAAGATGGTGCGGTCGGACCTCGGCGCCTCGGGCGTGATCTTTACTCTCGACACCGAGACCGGCTTCCCGGATGTGGTGCTGATCACGGCGAGCTGGGGGCTGGGCGAGAACGTCGTGCGCGGCGTGGTCAATCCGGACGAGGTCTACGTCTTCAAGCCGACCCTGGCCCAGGGGTTCCGGCCGATCCTCCAGAAGCGCCTGGGCAGCAAGGAGATGAAGCTGATCTACGACGCCCGCGGCGGCAGCCAGCGCACGCGCAACGTGCTGGTGCCGGCCAGCGACCGCAAGCGTTTCGCGGTCTCGGACGACGAGATCCTGAAGCTCGCGCGCTGGAGCGTGATCATCGAGGAGCACTACAGCGCCCGCGCCGGCCACAGGGTACCCATGGACATCGAGTGGGCGCGCGACGGCCGCACCGGCGAGCTGTTCATCCTCCAGGCGCGGCCCGAGACCGTGCAGTCGCGCCGCGATCCGGCGGCCCTGGAGATGTTCAAGCTCGCAGCGCGGCCCACGCCGATCGTCAGCGGGCGGTCCGTGGGGGCGAAGATCGGCTGCGGTCCGGCCCGGGTGATCCGGAGCCTGAACGACATGGGGGAATTCCAGGAAGGGGACGTGCTGGTGACCGAGATGACCGATCCGGACTGGGTGCCGATCCTCAAGAAGGCCTCGGCCATCGTCACCGAGCGCGGCGGGCGCACCTGCCACGCGGCGATCGTCAGCCGCGAGCTGGGGATTCCGGCGGTGATCGGCGCCGATCATGCCCAGGACCGGGTGCCGGACGGCCAGGAGGTCACCGTCTCCTGCGCCGAGGGGGAGACCGGCTACGTCTACCCCGGCCGCCTCGCGTTCAAGGTCGAAAAGGTTTCGCTCGCCGGCAGGGCTCGCCCGAAAACGAAAATCATGATGAACGTGGGCGATCCCGATCTCGCCTTCGATCTCTCCTTCCTGCCCAACGACGGCGTGGGGCTGGCGCGGATGGAGCTCATCATCAACAACACCATCCACATCCACCCCATGGCCCTGGTGCGCTATCCCGATCTGGAGGACAAGGAGGCGGTGCGGGAGATCGAGCGGCTCACCGAGGGTTATGCCGACAAGAAGGAATACTTCGTCGACCGGCTGGCGCAGGGGATCGCCAAGCTCGCCGCCGCCTTCTATCCGAAGGACGTGATTCTGCGCCTCTCCGATTTCAAGACCAACGAGTACGCGCGGCTGGTGGGGGGCAAGGCGTTCGAGCCGCCGGAGGAGAACCCCATGCTCGGGTTCCGCGGCGCCTCGCGCTACAGCCATCCGCTCTACCGGCCGGGGTTCGCCCTGGAGTGCGCGGCGATCCGGAGGGTGCGCGAGGAGATGGGGCTGACCAACCTCAAGGTGATGGTCCCCTTCTGCCGCACGCCGGACGAGGGGCGCAAGGTGCTCGCGGTGATGCAGGAAGAGGGGCTGGCGCGGGGGGAGAACGGCCTCGAGGTCTACGTGATGTGCGAGATCCCGTCCAACGTGGTGCGGGCCCGCGACTTCGCCGCGGTCTTCGACGGCTTCTCGATCGGCTCGAACGACCTGACGCAGCTCGTGCTGGGGGTGGACCGCGACTCCTCGGTGGTGGCGCCGCTGTTCGACGAGCGCGATCCGGCGGTGACCACCCTGATCCGGCAGGTGATCGCGGAAGCCCGCCGCGCCGGCCGGAAGATCGGCATCTGCGGCCAGGCGCCGTCCGATTATCCGGAATTCGCCGCCTTCCTGGTCGACTGCGGCATCGACTCGATCTCGCTCAACCCGGACGCCGTGCTCGCCACGGCTACCCGGGTGGCCGACTATGAGGCGGCCCGGGCGCCAAAAGCCCAGGAGCCGGCGCTCGCGGCCCGGTGAGAGGCCGGCCGGCGGAGAGCGCTCCTCCGCCGGCCGCAAGCTCCCGTTCAGAGACCCGGGGTGATGACGGTGAGGTCCACCTCGCCGTTGTTCTCGATCGTGGCCCCTCCCTTAGGAACGATGAACTTCTGATAGCCGTGAGGACCAATGAAGTGCTGAATCGAGAGCGGCATCAGGTTGAAGGCCAGCACGTATTTGCCCTCCATCGGATGGGGATTGGAGACGGCGTCGTGATCGTTTTCATTCAACTTAAGTGACTTGCCTTTTCCCAAGAGCACGAGTGGCATCGCGGTTTTCCTTTCTTGAGGCTCGCGCCTCGTTCGTGATTATGTGGAGGTTGCGATCCGGGCCGCAAACCGGATAAGAGCAAGGTGGATGCCAGGGTAAAGCACACTAAATAAAGGGGAAAACCGCCTTGGGAAATGTCGCTGGTATGTCGCGGAAATGTCAGGATATGTCGGGAAATGTCAGAAGCTTCGTCCGCGGACGGCGGCTCAGGCTTTCGGGGGGCTGTGCGTCACCCGGAGCCGCAGGCTCTCCGTCTGCTCGCTGAGGATGGCGACCGCCATCCGTGCTCAGGATCAGCACCGACGACGCGTTGGGCAGGATGGCCGGCGCCACGATGAGAGATAGGACGGCGAAGGAGTTGGAGGGGCGGGAGGGGATCCCGGGGCGTCAGTTTGACACGGGGAAAGGTGAAATGGCGGCGGGCCGGGTCAAACTGGCGCCCGGCCCGCGCCTGTGCTTGGGCTGTCCTGAGAGAATTTCTTACATCAGATGACGGGTGCCGCCCGGCTTGACCTCGCCCCACCCGCCGGCGGGGCAGTTGCCGCGATCCGGGACCTTCAGGCAGAAGCAGACGCTGGAGCTTCCGGAGTCGAGCGTGGCGCTCTGCCCGGCGTCGACGGTCAGCTTCTTGGCGTCGGGCTTCACGTCGCAAGCGGCGTCCGACCCGTAACGGGTGTAGAGGTCGATGCGGTGGTTGCCTCCGTTGACGAAGGTCACGCCGCTGCCCGCCGTGTCGGCCGCGGCCGCCGCCAGGGTGAGCGCCGCGGCGGTGGCCAGACCGAGGGCAAGGGTACGCATGAAAGAGCTGTGCTGCATGTTCTTGATCCTCCTTGGATGAGGCCCCGTGAGGATGGAAGCGGGGCCATCTGCTCGTATCACGAGCAAATTCAAGGCCAGCCGCCGCGGCATCCAGGAGGCTCGCCTTTTGGGTTTCCCTACACCTCTATAGAAAGGAGCGAGTGTAAGGAGAGGATATCGTATGGATCTCACGGCCTCAGTCGCTGTTCCCGCCTCCCAAACTTCCCTGCGGGAGCGTCTCAACACCCGGTGGCACGAGCGGTCCCTTCAGGTCTTCATGCTGGTGGTGCTGGGCCACTGGTCCGAGCATCTGGCCCAGGCGTTCCAGATCTGGGGCCTCCACTGGCCGGTCGAGCAGTCGCGCGGGATTCTCGGGTTGTGGTATCCCTGGCTGATCAAGTCCGAGGTGCTTCATTACGCCTACGCGGTGGTGATGCTGTTCGGCATCTGGCTGCTGCGGCCCGGGTTTACCGGCCTGTCGCGGACCTGGTGGAACGTGGCGCTGATCATCCAGTTTTGGCACCACATCGAGCACGCGCTGCTCCAGGGGCAGGTCCTCTTCCACCACAACCTGTTCAACCGGCCGGTGCCGACGAGCATCGCCCAGCTCTGGGTGCCGCGGGTCGAGCTGCACCTGATCTACAACACGCTGGTGTTCATCCCGATGGTGATCGCCATGTACTACCACATGTTCCCGCCCCAGGGAGAGGAAGCCCACATGCGATGCACCTGCGCCGTCCAGCCCCGCGTCGTTGCCGTGGCGTGAGGGATGGCGCGC
>Ga0308175_100000791_pt1 | contig 20850 bp, 20 predicted proteins | sample PhyCR1_3_FD_203893 | JGI IMG/M metagenome (GOLD analysis project Ga0308175, IMG submission 203893) | Soil microbial communities from UC Gill Tract Community Farm, Albany, California, United States - DLSLS.C.R1 | ecosystem: Environmental > Terrestrial > Soil > Agricultural land | place: USA...
GTGCAGGATCCGAATGAGCCGCGGCATCGCGCACGCGCTGATGAGCGCGAAGTGGAACCGCCGGTTCGTCGTCGACATGGCTGGGATGTCGAGGGCTGCGGCTGCCCGCCGCACGTCGTCGGCCGCCTCCTCGAGCCGCGCCACGTCCTCGGTGGTCAGCAGCGGCACCCCCCGGCGCACCGCCTCGGCCTCGAGCAGCTCACGGATCCGGTAGACCTCGAGCAGATCCGACAGCGACAGCTCGGTGACGAAGTAGCCGCGGTGGGCGACGTAGGAGACCTGGCCCTCGCCCTCGAGGATCTTCAGTGCCTCTCGCAGCGGGACACGACTCACCCCGAGCTCGAGCGCCAGGGTGTCCTGGACGATCTGCTCCGCCGGCTGCAGCCTGCCCGTCGCGATCCACCTGCGCAGCTCGGTCAGCACCGCCTCCTGGGCGGTGGGCGGCCGGCGGAACGTCTTCGCCACCCCGCCACCTCCTCCTCCGCCGGCCCTGTCCCGATCGCGGATCGAGGCTACTCCCGATTATCCGCTGTATACACTCGCTCGGTGAGCACCTCGCCCACGCACCTGCACCGCGGCACCCGCGAGTACCGCACGGCGAGCCTCGTGCTGTTCGTCGCCGGGCTGATGGCCTTCGCGATGCTCTACGTCGTCCAGGGCGTGATGCCGGCGGTCAGCCGCTACTTCGACGTCTCCCCCGCGGCCGCCAGCCTCACCCTGTCGCTGACCACCCTGCCGCTGGCGTTCGCGGTGGTGCTCTGGGCGTCCTGGTCCGAGGGGCTCGGCCGGCGTCGCCTGCTCGTCGGGGCGCTGTTCGGCGCAGCGGTGCTGACGGTGCTCGCGGCCGCCAGCCCGTCCTTCCTCGCGCTGCTCGGCCTGCGGGTGCTGACCGGGCTGGTGCTCGCCGGCCTGCCGGCCGTCGCGATGGCCTACGTCGCCGAGGAGTTCGCGCCCGGTGGCCTCGGCACGGCGATGGGCCTGTACATCAGCGGGACCGGGCTCGGGGGCATGACCGGTCGGGTCCTCGGAGGGCTGGTCGCCAGCGCGGCGTCGTGGCGGATCGCGCTCGGCGTCGTCGGAGCCGTCTGCCTGGTCGGCACGGCCTTCGTGGCCCTGCGGCTGCCCCACTCGCGGAACTTCTCGCCCGCCCCCGGGCGGTTCGCCGAGCGGATGGCCGGCCTGCGCCAGCCGCTGCGCGACCCGGTCGTGCTGCGCCTGGCGGTGACCGGGTTCGTGATCATGGGCTCGCTGGTCTCGTACTACAACTACCTCCAGTACCGCCTCGCCGACCCGCCCTTCACGCTCCCGGCGAGCGCCATCGCCCTGGTCTTCCTGCTCTACGTCTCGGGCACGCTGAGCGCCAACTGGATGGGCCGGCTCGCCGACCGTCGCGGCCGGCACGGCGTGCTCCTGCTCGGCCTGGCCATCATGGCCGTCGGGGCGGTCGTCTCGCTCACCACGCACCTGGTGCTGGTCCTGGTCGGAACCGCCATGATGGTGTTCGGGTTCTTCGGCACCCACTCCGTCGCCAGCGGCTGGGTCTCGTCGTGGGCGAACCGGCAGCGCGCCCAGGCCTCCTCGCTCTACCTTTTCGGCTACCACGTCGGATCCAGCCTGGCCGGCTTCGTCGGCGGACTGTTCTTCGGGCAGTTCGGGTGGGCCGGTGAGGTGGGCACGGTGCTCGTCCTGCTCGCCGTCGGCGTGGTCGCTGCCGCGGGACTGCCGACCGCACCACGACCCCAGGAGGTGGGAGATGCGCCCTGACGAGATCGCGATCGCACTGCGACGCGCGTTGCGGGAGAGGGCGATCCGGCCTGGCCAAGCGATCAACCAGGACGAGCTCGCCCGTCAGTACGGCGTCAGCCGGATTCCCCTGCGCGAGGCGCTGCGCACGCTCGTCGGGGAGGGACTGATCATCATGCGTCCGGGTCTGGGCGCCGTCGTCACCGAGCTCCAGGTCTCCGAGGTCCAGGAGCTCTACGGCCTACGGCTGCAGCTCGAGCCGCCGCTCGCGGAGCGGGTCGTCGACCACGTCCGCCGCCGCGACACCGAGGACCTCGCCGCGCTGGTCGACACCATGGGCGGACTGGAGCAGGAGCAGTCCGAGGAGTGGTCGGGGCTGAACTACCGCTTCCACCGCCGCCTCTACGAGCTGTCCGAGCAGAAGCACGCGGTCCGGCTCGTGGTGCAGGTGCTCAACCTGGTCGAGCCCTATGCCCGGGTGCACGCCCACGTCCTCGGTTCACGGCCCCGGATGCAGAAGGAGCGGGTCGCGATGGTGGACGCCCTGCGGGCCGGTGACGTCGCGGCCCTCGAGACGCTGCTGCGCGACAGCATCGACGGCGCCCGCGCCGAGCTGGTCGCCTCGATGGGCGAGGGCCCGATCACCCGCCTCCTGCCCGACTGACCGCAGCTGTCCGCGGGGCCCGGCCACGCGGCATACCGTCGGTTTGCGAGGCAAACCTCGCAGGTCAGGGCGGTGACGTGGGACCAAGCGTGGCCACGCCCTCGGTTTGGATCCAATATCCAGATCCCTTGTGTGTGGCGCAGATCACCTGTATACGTTGTATCAACCCCGACGATGAGAGGCGATCCGCCGTGAGATCCAAGTCGAAGTCCCTGTCCCTGGTCGCGGTCGTCGCGGCCACCACGCTGGTGGCTGCCGGGTGCGGCTCCAAGGGCGAGAAGACCGCCGGCTCCGGCGGCGGGTCCGGCACGCTGACCATCGGGGCCTCGATGTCGCTGACCGGCGCACTGGCCCGTGAGGGTGCCCTCACCAAGGAGGGCTACGAGCTGTGCCAGGACAAGGTCAACGCCAAGGGTGGCGCCGACGTCGGGGGCAAGAAGGTCAAGCTCGACATCAAGTTCCAGGACGACACGTCCAAGCCCGACACGGCTGCCCAGCTCGTCGACCAGTTCAACGACCAGGGCGTCAAGCTGATCCTGTCCTCCTACGGCTCGGCCAACACCGAGGCGCAGGCATCGGTGATCGAGCGCAACGGCCAGGTGATGGCCGACTCGGCCGGCGCCGACAACAAGATCTTCGAGAAGGGCTACAAGCGCACCTTCGCCGTCCTCTCGCCGGCGACCGAGTACGCCGCCTCCATCATCAAGTCGATCAAGGAGCTCGCCCAGCCGCAGCCCAAGACGATCGCGATCCTGTCCGCCGACGACGGCTTCTCCAAGACCGTCGCCGAGGGTGGCGCCGCGGCGGCCAAGGAGGCCGGGTACACCGTCCTTCCCACCCAGCTCTTCCCCAACGGCACCTCCGACGTGAGCTCGGCGCTGACGAAGATCAAGGGCGACAAGCCCGACGTCATCATCGGCTCCGTCCACCTCGTCGAGGGTGTCGCGATCATCAAGCAGGCCAAGGAGCTCGGGGTCGTGCCGTCAGGCGGGTTCGGCGAGACCGTCGCACCACCCACGCCCGACTTCGCCAAGACCCTCGGCAAGGACGCCGAGAACGTCCTCGGGTCGAGCCAGTGGACCGACTCGACCAAGGGCAGCGACAAGTACTTCGGCACCGCCAAGGACTACGCCAAGGACATCACCGCCAAGTACGGCCACGCCCCCGACTACCACGACGCCGAGGCCAGCGCTGCCTGCCTGGCGCTGGTGCTGGCTGCCGAGAAGGCCGGCTCCACCGACGCCGACAAGGTGCGTGACGCCCTCGCCGGCCTCGACACCGAGTCGTTCTTTGGCCACATCAAGTTCAACGACAAGGGCCAGAACGTCTACAAGCCGATGTCCGTCATCCAGGTCCAGAACGGCAAGGCCGTCACCGTGTGGCCCACGGACTCGGCCGAGGCCAAGATGATCTGGCCCGGCACGAAGCAGTGAGCCAGTTCCTCCAGGCCACGATCTACGGTCTCCTCCAGGGAGGGCTCCTCGCGCTGATCGCGGTGGGGTTCTCCCTGGTGTGGGGCGTGATGAACGTCGTCAACCTGGCGCACGGCTCGTTCGTGATCCTCGGCGCCTATGTCGGCTGGAAGCTCAACAGCGCCATGGGGCTCGACCCGTTCCTCGGGATGCTCGTCGCGGCGGTCGTGCTGTTCGCGGTGGGCTACGTGCTGCAGCGCTGGCTCATCAACTTGGTGATCAACGGGCCGATCTTCATCACCCTGCTGCTGACGTTCGGGCTCGACCTGCTGATCGTGCAGGGGATGAACATCGTCTTCAGTGCCGACTACCGGAGCATCAACACCTCGTATGCCGGTGACAGCCTTGCGCTCGGATCCGTCCGGGTGCCGGTGGGTCGCCTCCTCGCGTTCGTCATCGCGCTCGTTGTCACCTTCGCGCTGGTCGCCCTGGTGAACCGCACCCGGACCGGGCTGTCCATCATGGCGACCGGCATGGACCGGGGCGCCGCGAGGCTGATGGGGATCCGGGCGCGGCACGCGTACGCCCTCACCTTCGCGATCGCGGCGGCGCTGGCCGGCATGGCGGGCACGATGGTGGGCACCGTAGGCACCTTCAACCCTGCGGCGGCAGGCGGGTACACCCTGCTGTCGTTCGTCATCGCGGTGCTCGGCGGTCTCGGGAACATGTACGGCGCCCTCGTCGGCGGACTGCTGATCGGGCTGGTCGAGGCGTGGGGCGGGCAGTACCTGCCCGGCACCTGGGTCAACGCGCTGGCCTTTGCCGTGCTGGTGCTCGTGCTGGTCTTCCGCCCCTCCGGACTGGTCGGCCGGGCCTACTACGCCGCACGCCAGGAGGTGTGATGAGCAGCGAGGCCAGGACGGAGGACGCCGAGGCCATCGAGCGTGCCGCGACCGGCCGCTCCGCCAGGGAGCCGGCCTGGCGTCGCTGGCTTCCGTTCGGCCTCTTGCTGCTCGGTGTCCTGGTGATGCTCGGGCTGCAGAGCCAGCTCTACTCCGGCCAGGAGCGGACCGTCTCGGCGATCTTCATGTTCGTCGCCCTGGCCCAGGGGTGGAACATCATCGGGGGCTTCACCGGCTACGCGTCGTTCGGCCAGGTGGTCTTCTTCGGCATCGGCGGGTACTTCACCGCCGTCGCGATGAGCCACTGGGGCTTCAACTTCTGGGTGTCCCTGGTGGTCAGCGGCCTCGTGTCCGCGGCGTTCGGCGCACTGATCGGCCTGCCCCTGCTGCGCCTCAAGGGCCACTACTTCGCCATCGCCACCCTCGGCGTCGCCGAGGGCATGCGCGAGGTCGTCACCAACGTCCCCCAGCTCACCGGTGGCGGCGCCGGCATCTCGGTGCCCACGGTGGGCAAGGACGCGACCACCCACTACCTGGGCAACGACGGCTTCTACCTCCTGTACCTCCTCGTAGCCGCGCTCTCCGTCCTGGTCTCGATCCTGGTGGCGCGCAACAAGTTCGGGTTCGCGTTGCGCGCGATCCACCAGGACGAGGATGCCGCCGCGGCCATGGGCGTCAACACGACCCGGGCCAAGGTGAGCGCGTTCGCCCTGTCGGGCCTGGTCACCGGCCTGGTCGGTTCCACCTACGCGTTCCAGCAGGTGACGATCTTCCCTGAGCGGCTCTTCGACGTCGACATCACGGTGCTCATGGTCGTGATGGTGGTCATCGGCGGCAGCGGTACCGTCCTCGGCCCCCTGCTCGGCGCGGTCGCCCTGCAGTTCCTGTCCGAGTACCTGCGCCGCAACTTCACCGAGGTGCACACCTTCATCCTCGGCGCGATCATCATCGCCGCCGTCGTGCTGCTCCCCCAGGGAGCGGTCAACTACGTCCGCGAGGCGCGCCAGTCCGGCGAGTGGTCGCTGCTCGCCAACGTCCGGAGGTACCGACTTTGACCGCGACACCCGTGCTCGAGACGCGTGGCCTGGGCCGGCGGTTCGGCGGCCTCAAGGCCGTCGACGACGTCTCGTTCAGCGTGCCCGAGGGCCAGGTGCTCGGGGTCATCGGCCCCAACGGGGCGGGCAAGAGCACCTTCATCAACCTCGTCACCGGGCACATCCGGCCCACGTCCGGGCAGGTGCTCATCGAGGGCCGTGACCTGACCGGGGCCAAGCCCTGGAGCATCGCCCACGCCGGCGTGTCCCGCACCTTCCAGATCGTCAAGCCGTTCCGCGGCATGAGCGTCCGGGAGAACGTCGCAGTCGGGATCCTCTACGGCCGCAAGGCGACCAGCCGCATGAGCCAAGCCCTCGAGCAAGCCGACGAGGTGCTCGCCGAGGTCGGCCTGAGCAGGCTCGGCGACCGCGCACCGGGCGGGCTCTCGGTGGCCGACGCGCGTCGGCTCGAGTTCGCCAAGGCGCTCGCGCTGCGGCCCCGGCTGCTGCTGCTCGACGAGGTGATGGCCGGCCTGCGGCACAGCGAGATCGAGCCCAGCCTCGAGCTCATCAAGTCGCTCAAGGAGCGCGGCCTGACCATCATCGTCGTGGAGCACGTCATGAAGGCCATCCTCGCGATCAGCGACCAGGTGCTGGTCCTCCACCAGGGCAAGGTCCTGACGGCGGGTGAGCCGCGCAGCGTGTTGTCCGACCCCCGGGTCATCGAGGCCTACCTCGGCCAGCGCTACGTCCAGCGACGCGAAGAGGGACGGTCATGAGTGCGGCGCTGCTCGAGGTCAACGGCCTCGGCGCCGGGTACGGCCGCGTCCAGGTCCTGTGGGAGGTCGACCTCGAGGTGGGCGAGCGCGAGATCGTGGCACTCGTCGGACCCAACGGTGCCGGCAAGACCACCCTCCTGAGGGCCCTGTCGGGCATGGCCGAGACCCGTGGCGGCACCGCCACCTTCCGCGGGCGGTCGCTGGTGGGACAGCCGATCGAGCGCATCGTCGACCTCGGCATCTCCCACGTCCCCGAGGGCCGGCGGCTGTTCGCGGGCCTGAGCGTCCACGACAACCTCCGGCTCGGCGGCTGGCGCACCAACAACCAGGACATCGACCGCGTGGTCGAGCTCTTCCCGCGCCTCGGCGAACGGCTCAACCAGGTCTGCGGCAGCATGTCCGGCGGCGAGCAGCAGATGTGCGCCATCGCCCGGGGCCTGATGAGCCAGCCGGAGCTGATGATGATCGACGAGCTCTCCCTCGGGCTCGCGCCGGTCGTCGTCGACGAGATCCTCGCCCGGCTCCCGGACATCGCCGCGTCGGGCACGTCGGTGCTCCTGGTCGAGCAGGACGTCGACGCGGCCCTCAGCGTCGCCGAGCGCGCCTACGTCCTCGAGACCGGTCACGTCGTGCTCTCCGGCAAGGCCGGCGAGCTGCTCGCCGACCAGCGCGTCCAGGAGAGCTACCTGGGGATCAGCTGACCTGGCGGTCACCACAGACGACGGTATGCCGCGTGCGCGCCCCCATCCGCGCGGCATACCGTCTGCACCTCGGGCCCGACCCGGGTCGTGCTCCGAGCCGGTGACGGGACTCGAACCCGTAACCACTCGCTTACAAGGCGAGTGCGCTGCCAATTGCGCCACACCGGCAACCATGCGGCGGTGGGCCGCGTGGGCGCCGCCGATGCTACCTGCGCCTCGACGCCGTGTCCCAATGCCCGGTGGCGGTCAACCCCAACATGGACTAGCTGGGACTAGCACAAACGGCGATGGACCCAGGTGGGCCGGCCCTCCATCGTGATCCCTGCGAAGACATCGCAATCCGACACATCAGGAGACCACCATGCCCCGACGCTCGACCCTCGTCCTCGCGGTGCTGGCCCCGCTCGCCACCACCGCGCTCATCGTCACGCCGGCCCATGCCGACCCGGCCGGCGCCCCGGGGGCGTTCCCTCTCACCGTCACCTGTGACGACGGCGGTGTGTACCACGTGGTCTCCAACGGCAACGGGAGCTGGACGCCGGCCCACGACCTCGACAGCACCTCCACCCTGGTCGCGGTCGCCTTCGGCGAGACCACGTTCACGGTCACGGACGCGAACGGCACCGTGCTCGACTCCGAGACGCAGCCCGCCAGCACCAAGGGCGCGTCTGGGAACCAGCAGCGTGCGACCGACATCAGCTGCTCCTACACCGGCGGCTCGACCGACCCGGTGTCCGGCATGACGTTCACCATCTCCGGCACGGTGGAGGGCTTCGTCACGCCGGTTCGCTGACTGGCCTGCTGCCGCGGCGGGTAGCCACGCGGCATACCGAGACACCGCGGCCCGGCCACCCGCAAGGGGAGCCGGGCCGCGGAGCCGAGCAGGCTCAGTGCGCGTTGAGGTACTGCTGCAGCGCGCGGACGGTCGCGCGGTCGAGGTTGTGGGCGCCGTTCTGGCGGGCGCCGATGTGGCGCTGGAGTGCGCGGGTCGTCTTGGGCCCGATGATGCCATCGGGGGCCGAGCCGACCTTGCGCTGCAGGGCGCGCACGTCGGAGCGGGACAACGAGCCGTTCACCGAGCCGCCGACCCACCGCTCGATGGCGGCGTTGGTCTTCGGGCCGCGGATGCCGTCGACCACGAGCCGGCCGTGCGACGCCGCGGGTGAGGAGTGGGGCAGCGCGGTGCGGGTCGCGGAGCGGGAGGCGGCCTCAGTGGCGCCGCCGCCGGAGGCCCCGCCGTTGGACCGGGTCAGTCCGGCGCGCGCGCCGCAGGTCGGCCAGGCGCCGGGGCCCTGCGAGGCGAGCACGCGCTGGGCGATGGTGATCTGCTCGCCCTTGGTGGCCAGGTCGGCCCGCGAGGCGTAGCGGCCGCCGCCGAAGGCACTCCACGTGCGCCGGCTGAACTGGAGCCCGCCGTAGTAGCCGTTGCCGGTGTCGATGTGCCAGTTGCCGCCGCTCTCGCAGGCGGCGACGCGGTCCCACACCGAGGAGGCCTGGGCGCCGCTGGCGGTGGCCAGGCCGCCCGCCACGGTGGCGACGCCGGCGACGGCGACACCGGTGACGCGGCGCTTGACGGGGTTGGGCTTCCGAGCGGAGTGCTTCGGGGCATAGAACATTGCGGGGGGAGTTCCTCTCCTGACGTGCGCCTGAGAGGTGAGCTGTCGGGTTCGGGCTGTCAGGCGCCCGGCCGGCGAACCGGCTTCACCCCAAGACCTGCGGCCGCGTGGGCCGGGTCACGGTGGTTCCCCCACCCTCGTCCTGCCCGGAAGGATTCCGGCGAGTTGCCCGCCTGACGAGGTTCGGCGCTGCGGGCACGCATCTGGGTATGCCGTGTTCACTTGTGAGGTGCATGGCACACCAACCGTGCTGGGCACCGCCGACCACGGTAGGGTCCGCGCCCACCACCCACAAGTCCGCGACGGCGTCAGGTCGTCCGAACGGGCCGATCGACGCCCGCGGGCTTTTGCAACGTCCGAGCGCGTGCTAACGCTGGTTCAGCGGCGCCGGGCACGGCGCTTCTGCACGATCCGGTGGTCGAACGGCGCGGCGAGGAAGTCCCCGAGCACGCTGCCGGCGGCGATCGCCAGCAGCACGGCCATCGCGCCGAGCAGCGTGGTGATCCCGCCCTGCAGGGACAGGCTGCCGGCCTGGGCGCCGGACCCGTTGACCATCTCGTAGAGCCCACGGAAGATCGCCAGGCCCGGGAGCAGGCTGTAGCTGCCCGGCACGACGAGCACCATGGCGGGAGCGCCCAGCCGCAGGGCCAGCAGCCGACCGGCCCAGCCCAGCACCAGGGCGGCGATCCCGGCAGCCGTGAGCGCCCCGAACCCGTCGACACGGCCGACGCCGAGCGAGACCGCCACGGCCACACCGGCCAGCAGGCCGGCGGGGAGCACCAGCCGACGACGGCTGCGCAGCGAGACGGCGCCGGCCATGCCCACGACGCAGGCACCCAGCACCGCCAGGAGAACTGGCGCGTTGAGTGCCCGGGTCGCGACGATCGACGGCTCGACGGAGTCGAGGTCGAACGCCCCCGACAGGGCCCGGGTGACCGACAGCCCGGAGGCGACGCCCAGGATGATCCCCGCGGTCGTCAGGAACACCGCGAACAGCCGACCCGCTCCCGTGACGGAGTAGCCGGAGATGGCGTCCTCGAAGGCGCTGGCCACCGTCCGCCCCGGCAGGAGCACCACGATCCCGCCCGCGACGATGAACGCGAACTCCGAGGACGACACCGGCAGCCACCCGTGGGCGCCGAGGATGAAGCCTCCCCACGCGATCACGGTGGCGACGAACCCACCAAGCGCCGCCTGGTAGAACTCGGGCAGCCCGTGACGGCCGAGCGCACGCCCGACCCGTGCCACGAGCAGCGCGGAGCCGGCGGCGACCAGGGCCGCGACCGGGCCGGCGCCGAGCATGACCGCGACCGCACCGGCCACCAGCCCGCTGGCGACGCGCACGGCCCACCGCGGCCAGAACCGTGGGGCCCGCCGGATCTCCCGCAGCCGCTCCGCGGCACCCTCGCGGTCGAAGTCCCCCGCCACGAGTCTCTCGACGAACTCGTGGACGTCACTGAGCCGCGCGAAGTCGCGGGTCGAGGAGCGCACGACACGCAACATCGTCAGCGGGCTGCCCGACGGCGTGGTGCACTGCACGAGCAGCGACTGCAGGGTGATGTCCACCTCGAGCTGGTCGAGCCCGGCGGCGGCGGCGACCGCCACCACCGACGACTCCACCTGTGGGGCGCCCGCACCACAGCGCAGCATCAGCTCGCCGACGCGCAGCGCCAGGTCGAGCGAGGCGCGCGCCTCCCGCTCCTCTGCCGCCGCCTGGCGCACGCGCGGGTTGCGGTAGGGCGTGTGTCGAAGCGCCTCGACCATGGGCAGGGTCTCCGTGACCTCCTCGCCCCGCCAGATGCGGGCGGGGTCCGCGTGCAGCCGGCGGCCGCGCGGCCTGCGGCGTCCGTCGTCAGCCATCGGCCCGACGCTCAGCCCAGGCCGAGGCTGCTGGGCAGCACCGAGCCGGGCGCCTGCCACGGCCACCACTGCGGCTGGCCAGCGTGCTGCAGCGCCCACACCGCGAAGCCTGCCGCGATCACCAGGCCGACGCCGACCGCCACCCGGGTGGGCGTGGGTCCCGGGACGACGCCGCGCACGAGGCTGCGCGAGCCGCGCCGCAGGCCGGACCCGCCCGGTCCCCACCAGGCGGTCAGGACGGCGAGCAGTGCGCCGACGGCGAGCGGGGCGGCGGCGTTGGGGTGCGGGGAGCCGCCGGTCACGGCGGTGGTCGCCAGCGCAGCGCTGAACACCGCGCAGGTCCCCACCACCAGCGGCAGCACCGCGCTCATCACGGTGGCCAGCGCCCCGACGACCAGGTGCCAGGGGCTTGCGGCCACGGCGAAGGGCAGGTCCGAGCGGCGCCTGCCCCTGCTGTGGCGCCGTATCACCAGGGAGGTCACCGAGCGGTCGGCCGTGCGCGCGGCCCACGACCAGACCACCCCGAAGGCCGCGGTCGCGACCGGGAAGCTGGCGGCGGCGGCCACGACGGCGAGGAGCACGACGAGCAGGGTGCCGGTGCGCATCTCGCGTCCGATCCGCGGGTCCGGCTCGCCGGCCTCCGTCTCCCACGCGGCCTGCCAGTCGGAGACCTCCTCGTCGGGCTGCTCCCAGGGCACCAGCTCGGGTTCGGGCTCGCGGAAGGCCACCGGGGGCCGGTCCAGCTGGTGGGTGCTCGCCTGGTCCAGGACCTGGGTATGCCGCGTGGGCGCGGCGAGCGCCTCGGTCACCGGCCGTCCGTGCGCGTAGTGCTCGAGCGCGTCGAGGACCTCGTCGGCGTCGGGGCGCTGGCGCGGCTCGGGTGACAACGCGGCATACAGCAGCGGCGCGAGCCGCGGGTCGACACCACGGAGGTCCGCCTCGCCCCGGCTGACGCGCGAGAGGACGGCGTCCATGGGTCCGCGCCCGAAGGGCGAGGCGCCGCTGGCGGCGAAGGCCAGGGTGGCGGCCCAGCCCCACCAGTCGGTCGCCTCGGTGACGGGGGCGCCCTCGACCACCTCTGGCGACAGGTAGCCGGGGGTGCCCATGACCAGGCCGGTCATGGTGATGCGGACGTCGTCGGCGACGTGGGCGATGCCGAAGTCGATGAGGACCGGGTCGTCGTCGAGCATCAGCACGTTGCCCGGCTTGAGGTCGCGGTGGATGACGTCGGCCTCGTGGATCACGTCAAGCGCCTCGGCGAGCCCCCGACCCAGGCGCAGCAGCTGGTCCCCACGCATCGGCCCGTGCTCGCGAACCACCTCGTCGAGGGGCGGGCCGGGCACGTAGCGGGTCACGAGGTAGGGGCGGTCACCGTCGAGGTCGGCGTCGACCACCGCAGCGACGCGCGGGTCACGGATGCGCCCGAGCACGTCGACCTCGCGGCGCAGCCGGGTGCGGGCGCCCGGGTCGTGGGCCACGTGGGGGCGCAGGATCTTCAGGGCGACGGCCCGGCCGTTGGGGTCGAGCGCCAGGTGCACCACGCCCATACCGCCCTCACCGAGCGGCTGGAGCAGGCGGTACGGGCCGACCCGGGCACCGTCCGGCGAACCGGAACCGCTCCCGCTGCCCTGCACGGCCTGCGTCGTCATGCCCCTACGGTAGGTCAGAGGGGACCCCTGATCGGGGAGGGTTACTGCTGGATGTAGCCGACGAGCTGGTCCCGCTCGGTCTGCAGCTCGTCGATGCGGTTCTTGACGATGTCCCCGATGCTGACGATGGCGTGCAGCTTGCCGTCGACCACGACGGGGATGTGGCGCACCCGCAGCTCGGTCATGGTGCGGGCGAGGTCCTCGATGTTGATGTCCGGATCGCAGGTGGTGACGTCGGAGGTCATGATCTGGGACACCGGCCTGCCCAGCACGGCGGCGCCCGAGCGCTGGAGGTGACGGACGACGTCACGTTCGCTGACGATGCCTCCCACCGTCCGGCCGTCGTCGCTGACCACGGCGGCACCGATCTTGTGCTCCGCGAGCAGGTCGAGCAGCTTTTCGACGGTCTCGTCCGGCTTGACGGTCACCACGAGGTCGCCCTTGCGCCGCACCACATCCGAGATCTTCATGGCACGACCGTAGACGCCGACGCGACCGGCCGCCAGAGGGTGCCTGCGAACGTGCGCGGTCAGGGACCGACCCCGGCGGCGCGCAGGCGACATAGGGTTGGTGCACAGACTGAGCAGGAGCTGATCGCCCGTGTCGCCATCCACGAAGAAGTACGACCTCGTCGTCGCCGCCAACCGCCTGCCCGTCGACCGCGTGGAGGGCCCCGACGGAGAGGTCACCTGGCGCACCAGCCCGGGCGGGCTGGTGACCGCGATGGAGTCGGTCATGAAGGGCAGCGACGGCGCCTGGGTGGGCTGGGCCGGGGAGGCGGGTGAGGCACCCGAGCCGTTCACCGCCGACGGGATCAGGCTGCGACCGGTGGGGCTGAGCGACGCCGAGGTGGCGCACTACTACGAGGGCTTCGCCAACGACACCCTGTGGCCGATCTACCACGACGTCATCGTCAACGCGACGTTCCACCGCTACTGGTTCAGCGCCTACGAGCGGGTCAACCGCCGCTTTGCCGAGGCGGTGTGCGAGGTCGCGGCCAAGGGCGCCACCGTGTGGGTCCACGACTACCAGCTGCAGCTCGTGCCGGCGATGGTGCGCGAGCAGCGCCCCGACGTCCGGATCGGCTGGTTCAACCACATCCCGTTCCCGCCGGTCGAGCTGTTCGCCCAGCTGCCGTGGCGACGGCGGGTGCTGGAGGGACTGCTGGGGGCCGACTACCTCGGGTTCCAGCGGGTCGCCGACGCGCAGAACTTCGTCCGCGCCTGCCGCCAGCTGCTGGGCCTGCCCACCAGGGCCGACGTCGTCTCGGTGTCTCGTGACGACGACGCCAGGCGGGTCCGCGCCAGCGCCGTGCCGATCTCCATCGACTTCAAGGGGCTGGACGAGCTGGCCCGGCAGCCGGAGACCGAGGCACGGGCCAAGGAGATCCGCGAGTCGCTCGGCAACCCCGAGACGCTGCTCCTGGGGGTCGACCGGCTCGACTACACCAAGGGCATCGGCCACCGGATCAAGGCCTACGGCGAGCTCCTCGAGGAGGACCAGGTGGCCCCGCCGCGCGAGGTCTTCGTCCAGGTCGCCACCCCCAGCCGCGAGCGCGTGGCGGCCTACCGTGACCTTCGCCTGGAGATCGAGGGCGAGGTCGGCCGGCTCAACGGCGAGTACAGCCGAATCGGCGCGCAGGCCATCCAGTACCTCCACCACTCCTACCCCCGCCCGGAGATGGCGGCGCTGTTCCTGGCCGCCGACGTCCTGGTGGTCACCCCCCTGCGCGACGGCATGAACCTCGTGGCGAAGGAGTACGTCACCTGCCGGCACGACGGGGGCGGCGCCCTGGTCCTCTCAGAGTTCGCCGGCGCCTTCCACGAGCTGCACCAGGCGTTCATCTGCAACCCCCACGACATCGAGGGCCTCAAGCAGACGATCATGGCCGCGATCGTCACGCCCGAGAAGGAGAAGCGCCGCAAGATGAAGGCGATGCGTCGCCGTGTCGCGGACCATGACGTGCAGCGCTGGGCTGCCCGGTTCCTCGAGAATCTCGAACACGCGCCGGAGCGTCCCGAGCGCTCCACGAGCGAGCGCGAGGCGGACGAGGCGCACGCCACGGCCGACCGCCGGGCCCGCGAGCTGCACCACGCGCGCGGGCCGCGCGGCAGACACTGATGGACCTGGCCGCACCGCTGGTCGAGCGGCTGCACGAGCTGGCCGGGGCACGCCGCCTGCTCGTGGCGTCCGACTTCGACGGCGTGCTCGCGCCGCTCGTCCTGGACCCCGCCGCCTCGCGGCCCGTGGACGGCTCGGTCGACAGCTTGCGCGCGCTCGCCGCGGCACCGGCCACCCACGCCGCGGTCGTGAGCGGCCGTGACCTCCAGACCCTCACCGCGCTGACCGGGCTGGAGGGCTCCCGGGTCACCCGGATCGGCAGTCATGGTGGGGAGTCGAGCGCCGACTCGGGGCCGCCGATGCTGACGGAGGCGCAGCGCAGCGCACTGGCCCGGGTCACCGCCGACCTGGACGAGGTCACCCGCGCCCACCCCGGCGCCCGCCTCGAGCACAAGCCCGCCGCTGTGGTGCTGCACACCCGCGGCATGGCGGAGGCGGCCGCCCGCGCCGCCGAGGCCGAGGCACTCGAGGCGACCACGCGGCATACCGAATCGCATGTCCTGCACGGTAAGCACGTCGTGGAGGTGAGCGTGGTGCGTGCCGACAAGGGGACCGCGCTGCTGGCGCTGCGCGACGCGGTCGGTGCGGACGCGGTGGCGTACTTCGGCGACGACGTGACCGACGAGCACGTCTTCGCACTGCTCGGCCCCGGGGACGTCGGCGTCAAGGTGGGCCAGGGCGACACCGCGGCGGCCTGGCGCGTGGACGGACCGCGCGAGGTGGCCCAGGCGCTCGCCCTGCTCGCCGACCTCCGCACCACCCACCAGCACTGACCAGGAGGCCGCTTCCAACCAGGTCAGCGGGAGCGGCAGGCCCCGGTCGAGGAACGCACCACCAGCTCGGGCCGGAAGACGAACTCCGCCCGCGGCGCCGGCTCACCCGCGATCTCGTCGAGCAGCGCGCGGACCGCCGCCTCCGACATCGCCTGCACGCTCTGGCGCACCGTCGTCAACGGTGGGTCGGTGAACGCGATCAGCGGTGAGTCGTCGTAGCCGACCACGGAGACGTCGTCGGGCACCTGCAACCCGGCACGTCGTGCCGCCCGGATGGCACCGAGCGCCATGAGGTCCGAGCCGCACACGATCGCCGTGCAGCCGCGCTCGATGAGGCGGGCCGCGGCGGTGTCACCGCCCTCCACCGAGAACATGGTGCGCTCGACCAGCTCGTCGACGTCGTCCCGCCCCAGCAGCGACTTCATCGACGCGCGGAAACCCTGGATCTTGCGGATCACGGGCACGTAGCGGTCCGGCCCGATGGCCAGGCCGATCTGCCGGTGCCCGAGCTGGACGAGGTGGGTGAGCGACAGCTCCATGGAGGCGACGTCGTCGTTGGAGATGAACGGCGCATCGATGCCTTCGTGGTAGCCGTTGACGAGCACGATCGGCAGCCCGCGGTCGCGCAGCCGGCGGTAGCGCTCGGGGTCGGCGGTGCTGTCGGCGTGCAGCCCGGAGACGTAGATGATCCCGGCCACCCCGCGGTCCAGCAGCAGCTGCACGTAGTCGTCCTCGTGCACGCCCTCCGGGGTCTGGGTGCACAGGACCGGGGTGAACTGGTGGTGCGCGAGCGAGGTCTCGATGGTCTGGGCGAACGCCGGGAAGATCGGGTTGGTCAGCTCTGGCATGACCAGGCCGACGAGGCCGGCGCTGCGGCGGCGCAGCCGGCTGGGGCGGTCGTAGCCGAGCACGTCGAGCGAGGTGAGGACCGCCTCGCGGGTCGAGTCGGCCACGCCCGGCTTGCCGTTGAGCACCCGGCTCACGGTGGCCTCACTGACGTCCGCGTGCGCGGCGATGTCCGCCAGCCTGGCCTTCACGCCGCAAACCTAGCAAGTCGGTGCAAGAACTTGCAGCAAGCCGCTCGTGCGCCGCGTCGCGGGTGCGCTGTGGTCAAAGCCGCACTCATGGGACAGACTGAGGGCAGCCGCGGGCACCGACGCCCACGGCTGCACCACCTTTACAACGGATCGTCCGGCACGTTCCTGCCGGTGAAGGAAAGGCAACGACGCCATGGCAACTGTGAAGTTCGACGAGGCCTCCCGGATCTACCCGGGCAACGACAAGCCGTCGGTCGACAAGCTCAACATCGACATCGAGGACGGCGAGTTCCTCGTCTTCGTCGGTCCCTCCGGATGTGGCAAGTCCACCTCGCTGCGCATGCTCGCGGGTCTCGAGGAGGTCAACGCCGGCAAGATCTGGATCGGCGACCGCGACGTGACCAACCTGTCCCCCAAGGACCGCGACGTCGCGATGGTGTTCCAGAACTACGCGCTCTACCCCCACATGACGGTGGCCGACAACATGGGCTTCGCGCTCAAGATCGCCGGCGTCGACAAGGGCGAGATCCGCAAGCGCGTCGAGGAGGCCGCCAAGATCCTCGACCTGGAGCAGTACCTCGAGCGCAAGCCGAAGGCCCTCTCCGGTGGGCAGCGCCAGCGCGTCGCCATGGGTCGCGCGATCGTCCGCTCCCCGCAGGTCTTCCTCATGGACGAGCCGCTGTCCAACCTCGACGCCAAGCTCCGTGTCCAGACGCGCACCCAGATCGCGTCGCTGCAGCGTCGGCTCGGCGTCACGACCGTCTACGTCACCCACGACCAGGTCGAGGCCATGACCATGGGCGACAGGGTCGCGGTCCTCAAGGACGGCATCCTCATGCAGTGCGACACCCCGCGACAGATGTACGACCACCCGAACAACGTGTTCGTCGCCGGGTTCATCGGCTCGCCGGCCATGAACCTGCTCGACGTCGACGTGTCCGACGGTGCTGTCCAGGTCGGCGGATCGAACATCCCGGTCGAGCGGGCGCGGCTGGACGCGTCCTCGGGCAAGCAGGTCACCCTCGGCGTGCGCCCCGAGGACCTCGAGCTCACCGGCGACGGCCAAGGCATCCCCGTGACGGTCGACGTCGTCGAGGAGCTCGGGGCCGACGCCTACATCTACGGCTCCACGAAGGCCAAGCAGCACGCGGACTTCGACGAGTCCGGCGCCGAGACGCCCGAGCGGCCGTTCATCGCCCGCGTCGACGGCCGCAAGCCGCCGCAGAAGGGCGAGACGGTCTACCTGACGCCCAAGACGGGCCACATCCACCTGTTCGACGCGGGCTCCGGCGAGCGCCTCGGCGACTGAGCACCTCCCGTATGCCGCGTGGCCGGCACCCCGCCGTGGGTGCCGGCCACGCGCGTGTCTGGGAGCATGAACCCGTGGCTCTGCAGATCACCGCGGCCCGGCCCGACCCGGCCCTGCTCGACCTGCCGTGGGAGCTGCCGCTCGAGACCTGGCCGCAGGAGGTGCTGGCGGCGCTGCCGCGCGGCATCTCACGGCACGTCGTCCGGTTCGTCAAGCTCTCCGGGCGGGTGCTTGCGGTCAAGGAGATCAAGGAGGAGCTGGCCACCCGCGAGTTCCAGATGCTGCGGGTGCTCGACCGGCTCGACCTGCCCGTGGTGGTCCCGTTCGGGGTGGCGAGCGGCCGGGTCGCCGCCGACGGATCGCCCCTCGACGCCTGCCTGATCACCCGGCACCTGCAGTTCTCCCTGCCCTACCGCGCGCTGTTCAGCCAGACCCTGCGACCGGGCACCGAGACCCGGCTCGTGGACGCCTTGGCCGTGCTCCTCGTGCGGCTGCACCTCGCCGGGTTCTGGTGGGGTGACGTCTCGCTGTCAAACACCCTGTTCCGGCGCGACGCAGGTGCGTTCGCGGCATACCTGGTGGACGCCGAGACCGGCGAGCTGCACCAGTCGCTCACCGACGGGCAGCGGGAGCACGACCTCGACATCGCCCGGGTCAACATCGCCGGGGAGCTGATGGACCTCGAGGCCGGGGGCCTCCTCGAGGCCGGGACCGACGCCATCGAGGTGTCGAACCAGATCGTCACCCGCTACAGCGAGCTGTGGGGAGAGCTGACCGGCCTCGAGCGGTTCGAGCGCGGCGACCGCTGGCGGGTGGACGAGCGGATCCGACGGCTCAACGAGCTCGGCTTCGACGTCGGCGAGCTCGCGATCTCCACCGACCTGGACGGCACCCAGATCCAGATCCAGCCCAAGGTCGTCGACGCCGGCCACCACTCACGGCGACTGCTTCGGCTCACCGGCCTGGACGTCGAGGAGAACCAGGCCAGACGACTGCTCAACGACCTCGACGCGTTCCGGGCTGGCACCGACCGGCAGAACGACGACGAGGAGATCGTCGCGCACGACTGGCTCTCGCGGATCTACGAGCCGATCACCCGCACCGTGCCGCGCGAGCTGGCCGCCAAGCTCGAGCCGGCCGAGCTGTTCCACGAGGTGCTCGAGCACCGGTGGTACCTCTCCGAGCGCGCGGGCCACGACATCCCGATCGGGGAGGCGATCAAGGACTACGTCGCAACGGTGCTTCCCGGGAAGCCGGACGAGGCGACGGTCGTCGGCGTGGACACCGTGGAGATGCCGGTCGTCGCGATGTTCGACGACTAGTCCGTCCGGTCGAGCTTGTTCCGGTTCGTCCCGGGCGAGCGGCTGCGCGTGGCTATGGTGACCGCCGACGGATCGCCAGCCGAGGGGAAGCCGATGACCTACAACCCGTACACCGACACCACCGCCTACCCGCCCAGCAGTGCACCGACCTCCTATGGCGCGCCGTCACCCGACGCCCAGCGGCAGTGGCCGTTCGCCGACTGGGGCTCGCGGGTCGCCGCCTCGCTCATCGACACCCTCGTGTCGCTGGTCGGCGGGATCCCCTACGTCGTGGGCGTGGTGATGTTCATCGCCGGGAGCCCCGACTCCTCCACCTACGAGACGCCCCAGGGGCCGAGCGCAGCGGACACTGACCCGACCCTCATGGTGGTGGGCGGACTGCTCGCGCTCGTCGGGCTGGTCGTGATGTTCGGGATCCAGGTCTGGAACCGCTGGATCAAGCAGGGCCGCACGGGCCAGAGCGTTGGCAAGAAGGTGATGAGCCTCTACCTCGTCGACCAGCGCACCGGCAACCCGATCGGTGCCGGCATGGCCTTCGTCCGAGACCTGGCGCACGTCCTCGACGGCATCTTCTACGTCGGCTACCTGTGGCCGCTGTGGGACCCGAAGAAGCAGACCTTCGCGGACAAGCTCGTCGGGACGGTCGTGGCCCACGCGCCGAAGTCCTGACGCAGCCGTCACCGGGCCGGCGCCGGTGCAACAACGAGGGGCTCCCGACCACAGTGGTCGGGAGCCCCTCGTGCGGTACGGAGTCAGATGCGCGGTGCGGACTGCGCCTCGTAGTACTGCGAGGACTCGGGGCGGTACAGCAGGTACAGGATGTAGGCGCCCAGAGCCAGCATGACGATGCCGAGGATCCTCGACAGGGCCGGCGTGGGCTGCAGGAACGAACCCAGGAAGTTGAGCACGCTGAAGGCGAAGAACACCGTCGCCACGATCCGGGCCCACTTGCGCCCCTTGCCGTTGGCCGAGGCCATCCACAGCCACAGGGCGACACCGATCAGGCCAGCGACGATCGCGCTGACCATCGCGAGCGTGACCGCGGCATCGAGCTTGTCGGCCGTCATCGTCTTGCCCGCGGTGCTCTTCTGCACCATGTCGCGGATCGCGTCCTTCTCCAGGAAGAAGACGATGATCCCCAGCAGGCTGAGGGCCGCGCCGACGTACATCAGCTTCACCGCCTGCGCGATGGAGGCCGGGCGCTCGACCGGGGCCGCGGCCGGCGCGGACTCGTAGCTCGGCATGCCCTGCATGCCCTGGAACTGGCCAGGTCCCTCTCCCTCACCGGGGGGTGGAGGCGGCGGCGTGGAGCCGTAGTCGGACATCATGGATCCCTTCGGGTGTCGTGGCGCCGCTTCCCCTCGGTTGCGGCCACATCACACGCTAGTCGATCCGGTTCAACGTACGCGTCAGCCCGCGCGGCGCCTGGCGACCTCGTAGAGCGCCACCCCGGTGGCGACACCCGCGTTGAGCGACTCCACCGCGGAGGACATCGGGATCGACACCACCTGGTCACAGGTCTCGCGCACCAGCCGCGACAGCCCCTTGCCCTCGGACCCGGTCACGACGACGATCGGCTCGGTCGCCAGCTCAAGCTCGGGGAGCAGGACGTCGCCGTCCATGTCGAGCCCGAGGACGAAGAACCCCGCCTTGCGGAACTCCTCCAGCGCGCGGACGAGGTTGGGGGCCATGGCGACTGGGACGCGGGCCGCCGCACCGGCAGAGGTCTTCCACGCGCTGGCGGTCATGCCGACGGAGCGGCGTTCGGGGACGACCACACCGTGCCCACCGAAGGCGGCGACCGAGCGGATGACTGCACCGAGGTTGCGGGGGTCGGTGATGCCGTCCAGCGCGACGACCAGGGGCGTGCCCGGCGCCTCGGGGTTCACCAGGTCGCTGGGGTGGGCGTAGGCGTACGGCGGTACTTA
>Ga0308175_100000792_pt1 | contig 20808 bp, 20 predicted proteins | sample PhyCR1_3_FD_203893 | JGI IMG/M metagenome (GOLD analysis project Ga0308175, IMG submission 203893) | Soil microbial communities from UC Gill Tract Community Farm, Albany, California, United States - DLSLS.C.R1 | ecosystem: Environmental > Terrestrial > Soil > Agricultural land | place: USA...
TGGGGCGTGGTGGAGGTGCGGAGGGGGTGGGGCGGGCGGGCGGTGGGCCGGGGCGAGCAGAACATGGGTCCCTCCCTTCGGTGTTCCTTTGGCGCAGGAGGGGCCGGATGGACGGCGGAAATCCCCCCTGGCATCGGATGGGATTCTACCCGAATAAAACAATAACGATCAAGGAAAATCCGGAATGTCCGAGCACTATTTTCTGGGTTGGGGGATTACCGCCTCAAAACCTCTTGATCGCGATTGTGCCCAATGGGCAGCTCGATAAACTGCGACGAAGACGGTTACTTCCATCAGGAGTGCTGTGAATATCAGTACCCAAAGAGGTAGGACGAGCCTCCAACGTGGCCGGTCGTAGGCATTCCATCGCTGAAATTCGAAGTCAAAGACACTCAAGCGAATCTCGTGCATTGAGTCGGAGGTGCCATGCGCGTAAAAATGCAATGGCAGCAATCCGCGGTAGCCACACAGACAGATCACGCCGAAAAAAATGGCGTTCGTGAGAAGAATCCGCCGGATATTCGCGGGGAATGGCATTTGAACCTTTGCCATTTTTTGTAAAGAAACACGGGCGAGCCGCCCGTGCCACTTCAGGAGGTCTCGACTGTCACGGGGCGGCGGGGAGTGCCCGCACGGCGACCTCCTTAAAGTACACGATGTCGCCGGGGTCGTGGTTTTGGAGGCCGATGTAACCCTGCTGGGGGCGATCCGCGTCGCGGCGGGGTTCGAACCATTGGCGGTCTTTGGGGATGTCCTTCGAGGCGGGGTCGAAGGTGGTGATTCGTTTACCGTCGATGTCGATGAGGATTTTGTCGCCGTTGAGGGTGATGGTCATGGTGCGCCAGCCGTCGTCTTTGGCGGGGGGAAGGGGGGCGGCTTTGGCGAGGGAGTAGATGGCTCCGGTGCGGTGGTAGGGGTCGTTTTTGTCCTGGATCTGGACTTCGTAGCCGTGGTGGACGGCGTACCAAGGGCCTTGCTGTTTTTCGGAGGCGGTTTGGAAGGCTTTGAGGGAGTCGGGGGTGAGTTTGCCGTCGGGGGTGCGCTGGCCGGGGGAGTGGTTTTCGGTGAGGTGGTCGAGGATGGCGGGGTCGATGCGGACGTAGATGCCGGAGTTGCAGTTGGGGTTTTGGGGTTTGTAGGTGATGCGGAGTTGGCAGTTGCCGAAGGTTTCGGGGCGGTAGAGGAGCAGGCCGAGGCCTTTTTCGCTGGGGGAGGTGCGGAGGGTGTTGTTTTCGACGGTGAAGCCGCCGTAGCCGAGGTGGGTCCAGGCGGGGTCGGGGTGGTTATCCTTGATCAGGGGGAGGGGGCGCCAGTCGTTGGGGGCGTCGGCGGCGGGGGTGGGGAGCGGGAGGAGGATAAGGAGGAGGGTGAGGAGGGAGTTTCGCATGGGGGGTATGGTAGCGAGGGCCGGATCGGCGGGGGAGGGCGCGGCGGTCAAGCCCGGTAGCTAAATGTCGGGGAAAACTGAGGGAAGTGACCGATAAAACCTTGCAAAAGGGGGGACGTAGAGTCAAAATACTGGGTGGAGACTGGACGGCGCGGGTGCCGGGGAATTGCAAACCCATGTCACGCGTTGTTGTCACCTAAAGTATCGCGGTTCCGTGTGGGGCCGCATCGGTCCGAGTCCTGCGGCGCGTGCCGCGGGCGGACAAGGGTTCCTGTTAGAGAGGCTGACTATTTCTACGACCTTTCGCCACAACGAGCAGATCCGGATCTCGCCGATCCGGCTGGTGAACGACAAAGAGGAGCAGGTTGGGATCGTTTCGACGTCCGAAGCCCTGCGGATGGCGCGCGAAGCCGGGTTGGACCTGGTGGAGGTGGCGCCGAATGCGAGGCCGCCGGTGTGCCGGATCATGGATTACGGCAAATGGCGGTACCAGCAGCAGAAGAAGGAAGACAAGTCGCGGGCGTCGAGCCGTGCGGGGCAGCTCAAAGAGCTGAAGATGCGGACGGTGAAGATCGGCGATCACGACCTGATGATCAAGATCAATCACGCCAAGGTGTTCCTGGAGGAGGGGAACAAGGTTCAGTTCACGCTGCAGTTCAAGGGGCGCGAGATGGCGCACATTGACCTGGGGCGGGAGCTGTTCCGGAAGATCGAGAAGGAACTGTTCCCGGTGAGCAAGGTGGAGCGGCCGGCGAAGATGGAGGGGCGGCGGATGACCATCGTGCTGCAGCCGGACAAGAAGACGCCGCAGCAATTGGCGAAAGGGCCGGGTGGCGGCGGGGCGGCGGGGGCGGGGGAGCGGTTGAATATTCCGCCTCGTCCCGCGGCACCCGCTGTGGCGGCGGCGGTTCCGGCAGCGGCGAATCCGGCGCCCGCGGCGCCGGCTCCTGCGCCCGTTGCGGCACCCGTTGCGGCGGGGGCGCGGGCGTAGAGACGTGGTCAGCGACGCTGACCACGCCGCGCGGTGGACGGATGCAGGCTCAAAGCCTGCACCACAAGGCGTCGCTAGACTTGCGGTGTGTGTGTGGTTATGATCCCCGCCCTTGCCCCGAGAGGGGCGAGGCGCGGGTTTTTTGTCAATTTGCATCCCCTGAGGAATCCATGGGTTATAAGCTCAAGCCCAACAAGGCCATTGCCAAGCGTTTTCGCGTGACCAAGAAGGGTAAGCTCAAGCGCAATCACGCGTACACGTCGCACCTGCGGTCGGGGCGCAGCGGGGCGAAGAAGCGGAAGCTGGGGCGGCCGGCGATTTTGTTCGAGGGCTTGGCGCGGAACATGCGGCGGCTGATGGGGGTGAGCGGATTGCGGCCGAATAAGGCGGCGCACGAGAAGGCGCTGGCGGAGAAGAAGGGGACGGAAGTGAAGGCTTGAATGAGCCTGTGAAGCGCCGACGTGGTGTTGGCGCAGCCAAGCCCCCCGCGGGCGCGCCGTGCGTAGCACGGCGGCTATTTCAGCGTGTTATGACGCTTGAATTGCCCCGCGGGTGAGTGCCTCTAGCTTACTGAAAGGACGTCATCATGCCTCGTACGAAAGGCGGGACGGGACACGCCCGCAAGCGGAAGAAAGTACTGAAGCGGGCCAGCGGGTTCGTGAACGCGCCGGGGAAGCAGTACCGCAGTGCGATCGAATTTACGCTGCGGGCGGACCGGTATGCCTATCGCGACCGGCGGCAGAAGAAGCGGCACTTCCGGACGCTGTGGATCGTGCGGCTCAACGCGGCGCTGAAGGAGCGGGGGATCGCGTACAGTCGATTCATCCCGGCGGCGATCGCGGCGGGGGTTGAACTCAACCGCAAGATGTTGAGTGAATTGGCGATCAGCGATCCGGCGGTGTTTGATGCGATCGTGGAGAAGGTGAGGCCGCACCTGGCGGCGGCGAAGGCGGCGTAGGGGGGATCGGATTTAAAAAGATTCACCGCAGAGGCGCAGGACGCAGAGAAATCATCATTCCAGTGAAACGGCTTTACAGCTTACGAGACCGGTGGCGTCTGCTACCGGTTTTTTTTGCGCGGACGGGGTGAGGGACCCTACTTGTTCAGCCGGAGAGTTACGCCTTCCTGTTCCCATTGCTCGACGAGGCGTTTGAGGTCCGTGATGGTGGCGTTGAGCTCGCGGGAGGTGTCAACGAGGCTCTGGTAGAGCTTGGGGTCGTTGACGAGGAGGCCGGCGGTGCCCTGGCCTTGATTGACCTTGGTGGAGATGGAGCGGAAGTCTTCGAGGATTTTGCTGAGCTGCTCGAGGCGGTCGCTGACCTGCTTGGCCAGCTCGTCCACGTGACCCTGGGCCTTGTTGATGGTGGTGCGGGCGTCGGTGACGGTGGTGGTGGCCTCGGAGGAGAGTTTCTGGAGGGAGCCGCCGAACTGGTTGAGGTCGTTGCTGAACTTTTCGAGGTTGGCGGCGACTTTTTTGGCAGTGTCGGTGGCCTCGCGGATGTTGGCGGCGGAGCCGTCGAGGTCCTGGCGGAGCTTGGAATCGGTGAAAGTGCGGTTCATGGAATCGATCAGCTCTCCGGCCTTGGTGATCTGCTGCTGGGTGGTGCGGATGGTTTCGTCGAGGTGGACGACGACGTTGGACTCGCGGAACTGGCGGCTGGTCTCGCGGAGGTCGCGGGCGAGGTCGGCGAATTCGTGGGGGAAGACGTCGAGGCCGACGTAGCGGGCGGGGATTTCCTGGTGGGGCTGGAGCTGGCCTTTGGGGTCGGGGCCGATGAGGTCGAGGTTGATGGTGGCGGCGGAGCCGAGGGCGCTGTTGGAGCGGATGACGCCTTCGACGTTGGCGGGGAGGGGGGGTTCGCGGTCGAGGAGGCCGTCGATGATGACGGAGCGCTGGTCGTCGCTGCGTCGGATGTTGGCGACGGTGCCGACCTTGACGCCGCGGTAAGCGACGTTGGAGCCCTGGTCGATGCCGTCGGCGCGGTCGGTCTTGAAGACGACGGGGAACTGTGGCTTGGTGAAGAGGACGGCGGGCTTGGCGCCGAACTTGAGGATCATCCAGCCGAGCAGGGCGAGGGAGACGAGGACGGTGGCGCCGACCAGGATGTTTTTCTTGTAGGCGGACATGGGGGCGGACGTGGGGGCCCGATTGCGGCAGCGCCGGCGGGCGGGAGGGGTATTACGGGTTAGGGGCCAAGGACCGACGAGTTCCTTTCAGCCTTGTATTCGCCACGGGGGCGGGTTGCAAGGGAAGCGGGAATTGTCGCGAAGAAATGAGGAACGTTATGGGACGCGCGCTGGTTGGGATGGGTTTGAGGGGTCTGGTTGCGATGTGCGTGGTCGTTGGCGCAGTCGGGGCGCGGGCGGCGGTGGGGGAGGACGTGCTGAAGACATTGCGGAAGGGGCATCCGCGGCTGATGGTGTTGGATGAGGACATTGCGCGGGTGGAGCAGGCGATCGCGACGGACGCGACGGCGAAGGCGTGGCATGAGGCGCTGCGGCAAGACGCGGAGGAGATGCTGGGGGAGAAGCCGGTTGTGCATCGACTGATTGGGCCGCGGCTGCTGGATCAGAGTCGATTGGCGCTGCGGCGGATCAGCACACTGGCGGGGATGTACCGGCTGGACGGGGACAAGCGGTTCGTCGAGCGGGCGCGGCAGGAGATGCTGACGGCGGCGGCGTTTAAGGATTGGAACCCTTCCCACTTTCTGGACGTGGCGGAGATGACCAATGCGCTGGCGATTGGGTATGACTGGTTGTACGACCAGCTTTCCGCGGAGGATCGGGCGACGATTCGGAACGCGATTGTCGAACTGGGGTTGAAGGAGGGGGCGAAGGTGTATGAGGGGCATCGGTGGTGGGCGGTGGCGAAGCACAACTGGAACCAGGTGTGCAACGGGGGGATGACGTCGGGGGCGCTGGCAATTGCGGATGAGGAGCCGGCGTTGGCAGGGAGAATCATCCAGTGGGGGCGGCAGTCGATTCCGCTGGCGATGGCGTCGTTCGCGCCGGACGGCGGGTGGGCGGAGGGGCCGGGGTATTGGAATTACGCGACGCGGTACAACGTGTATTACCTGGCGGCGGTGGAGACGGCGCTGGGGACGGATTTCGGGCTGAAGAAGATGCCGGGGTTTGCGGAGACGGATTTTTTCCGAATTCACTTCGTGGGGCCGAACGGGAAGTCGTTTAACTATGCGGACGCGGGGGAGAGGGAGGGGACGGCGGCGCAGAGCATGTGGTTTGCGCGGGAGTTTGATCAGCCGGTGTTTGCGGCGCAGGAAAGGTACCTGGCGAAGAACCGGGTGGATATTTTCCACCTGCTGTGGTTCGACGGGCGCGAGGAGCCGGCGACGACGGGGAAGTTTCCGCTGGATGCGGTGTTTCGCGGGGTGAACGTGGCGTTTTTCCGCAGCGCGTGGCAGGACCCGAAGGCGGTGTTCGTCGGGTTTAAGGGTGGGGACAATAAGGCCAATCACTCGCACCTGGACCTGGGGACTTTCGTGCTGGATGCGCAGGGGCAGCGGTGGGCGATGGACCTGGGGAGCGACGAGTACAACATGCCGGGGTATTTCGGGAACAAGCGATGGACGTATTACCGGCTGCGGACGGAGGGGCATAATACGTTGACGATTGACGGGCAGAATCAGAATACGGCGGGCAAGGCGCCGCTGGTGGCGTATCACTCTTCGCCGGAGCGGGCGTTTGCGGTGGCGGATTTGAGCGAGGGGTACAAGGCGAATACGACGCGCGTGGTGCGGGGGATTGCGCTGGAGGATCGGCGGCGCGTTGTCGTGAGGGATGAGGTGGAGGCGAAGGAGCCGGTGGAGGTGGTGTGGAACTTTCACACGCCGGCGGCGGTGAGGGTACAATCGGGCGGCGGCGAGCCGGTGGCGATCCTGTCGCAGGGAGGGGAGGAGATGGAGGTGAGGGTCTTGTCGCCGAAGGGGGCGCGGTTTGAAGTGTTGCCTGGGGATCCGCCGCAGGAGGGGGGGCATGCGCGGCGGGGGAAGGTGAGTAATCTGACGGTGAAGTTGGCGGAGAAGGTGAAGGAGGCGCGGGTGACGGTGGTGATTTCTCCCGTCGGGGAAAAGGTTGAGGCCTCCAAGGAGGCGAAGCCTTTGGCGCAGTGGATCGGGGAGGGGAAGTTGACGGAGTGATGAATGAGTCGGAGTGAAGGTGAGATGCGGCGGGGGCCGCGGGATTCCGCCCGCGGCTGTAATTGGGTGTTCGTCGTATTTTGTTGCATTGCGAGCTTTAGAGTTTGGGGGCAGGGGGAGGTGCGGCCGCGGTATGTGCCGCCGGGGGACCTCCCGGTTTATGAGACGAAGTATTACCTCATGTACACCGACCTCGGCAGCGAGGCGCGGAAGGAGGCGGAGATCCGGGTGAACCGGATGGCAGAGGAGTATCACGAGCGGACGCGGGATTTTGCGGGGACGATTTCGCAGAAATTGCCGTTCGCGCTGTATCGCCGGCCGGAGGATTACTGGGCGGCCGGCGGCATTCCGGGGACGGAGGGGGTGTTCGTGCGAGACACTGGCCGGGGGGACAGGCTGCTGGCGATCGCGGGGGAAAGGACCGACGGGCGGACGTGGCACGTCATCCAGCACGAGGGGTTTCACCAGTTCGCAACGGCCGTGATCGGGGGGGACATGCCGATGTGGGTGAACGAGGGGATGGCCGAGTATTTCGGGGAGAGTCTGTTTACGGGGGATTCGTTCGTCAGCGGGATCATTCCGCCGCGGCGGGCGCAGCGGGTGAAGGACCGGATGGCGGGGAAGGATGCGCAGGGGCGGGAGGTGCAGCGGTTCAAGAGCGTGCGGGACATGATGCTCACGTCGCACGAACAGTGGAATGCGGAGATGAATGTGGCCAACTACGACCAGGCGTGGTCGATGGTGCAGTTTTTGGCGCACGGGGACGAGGGGAAGTACCGGCGGGCCTTCGGGGCGTTCATGGTGGCGCTGAGCCGGGGGAAGGCGTGGGCGGCGGCGTGGAAGGAGAATTTCGGGTCGGCGGAGGGGTTTGAGGAGAAGTGGCGGGCGTGGTGGGAATCTTTGCCGGCGAGCCCGACGCAGGGTTTGTACGCGAAGGCGGCGGCGTCGATCATGACGAGTTTTTTGGGGAGGGCGTACGGGCAGAAGCAGACGTTTGATGGGTTTGAGGAGTTTGCCACGGCCGGCGAGGCGGGGGATGTGAAGACGGGGGCGGACTGGCTGCCGCCGGCGCTGTTGAAGGATGCGCTGGCGTTTGCGAAGGCGATGCCGGCGTGGTCGATCCAGCCGACGCCGGGGAATGTGAAGCAGCCGCAGATTCTCGGAGTGTTAAAAGACGGGACGCGGGTGACGGGGGTGTTTGTGTTGCGGGGCGCGCGGGTGGAGAAGATTCTGGTGGACGTGGATGAGACGGCGGTGGTCGTGGCGCGGGCGAGGGAATTGATCGGGAAGGGGGAGAAGGGGAGGGCGAGGGGGATGTTGCAGGAGGCGTTGAAGGAGCACCCGAAGTCGGCGGCGGCGGGGGAGGCGCGGAAGGCGCTTTTGGAAACCAAGTAGGGGCGAACCTCGTGTTCGCCCCTTCCGATCCGGCTCATTTCCCCAGCCTCTTCTCAATATCCTTTGCCATCTGCAGGTGGTTCCGCAGCACCGGCAGTTGCTCCCGCGCCCAGGCCCGGATGTCGTCCGCCTTCGACTTGTCGTTGCTCGCCTCCTCGAACTCTTTCACGTCCTTCTCGTGGTCCTGCACCATGTCCTTCATGTAGGCCTTGTCGAACTTCGCGCCGCTCAGCTTCTCCAGCCGCTTGTACGTCTTCTGGTGCTCCTCGCCCATGTCGGACGAGAGCTTGATGTTCTTCCGCTGCGCCAGCGCGATCAGCGACTCGTTGGCCTTGGAGTGATCGTCCACCATGTGCTGCGCGAACTGCTTCACGTCGGCGTTGGAAGCCTTCTGCAAGGCGAGCTGCCCCAGCTTCACCTCCGCGATCCCGCCCTGCGCCGCCGCCATCACGAACGGGTGCTCCCGCTCGTCCGCCGCGCCCGCAACCCCCGCCCAGGCGATCACGCACACCGCCGCCGAAGCCAGAATCATCCGCACTTTCATGAATTGCTCCTTTCGTTCGCTGGCGGATACGCTACGCCGCCGCGCCGCGCGCGGACAACGACGAAAATCATTCCGTCCGATAATCCCACCCCGTCGCCGCGCCTTCGAATTTGCTCAACGCGGCGGCCTCGTCCGGCCGCTAAATGGGTTGTCAGACCAGTCATTCCACCGCAAAGGAACAGCCCATGCCGAAGCAGCCCCATCCGCGGTCCGACCGCCATCGAATCGAAGCCCTCGAACCCCGCACCCTCCTCTCCGTCACGCTCCTCCCCACCGCCTCCCTCGACGCCGCCGGCACCCTCCACGTCAGCGGCAGCACCCTCGCGCCCAACACCATCCTCGTCGGCAACTCCCCCGACGGCTCGACGATCGACGTCTCCATCACCGCCGCCCGCGGCTCCCGCACCAGCACCTTCACCCACTCCTACCCCAAGGCCTCGGTGCAGGCCGTCCAGATCACCGGCGGCCTCCGGGCGGACGTCATCACGATCGACCAGTCCAACTCCCCCTTCGCCGTCGCGGCCACGATCGACGCCGGCGCCGGTAACGACACCATCACAGCCGGCGACGAGGCCGACACCATCCGCGGCGGCGCCGGCAACGACGTCATCACCGCCGCCGGCGGCGACGACCGCCTCTCCGGCGGCGCCGGCAATGACCTCATGAACGGCGACGACGGCAACGACCTCCTCGTCGGCGGGCCCGGAAACGACCAGCTCTTCGGCGGCCAAGGCGACGACACACTCCACGGCGGCATCGGCAACGACCAGCTCTTCGGCAACGACGGCAACGACCACCTCTGGGGCGGCGCCGGCAACGACAAGCTCGACGCCGGCGACGGCGACGACTCCCTCGGCGGCATCGCCGGCGTCAACCAGCTCACCGGCGGCGCCGGCCACGACACCTTCCTCGTCCGCTCCCTGGCCAAAAATCCCGTCAACGACTACTCCGCCGCCGAGGACACCCTCCAGATCGTCCAGCCCAAAGACCCCAACGCCTCCCCCGAATCCACAGACCCGGTCGTGTAATTGCGACTCCGGCGCGGCGTGGGCAGAGCTCGGCTGACCGCGTACCCAGCTCACGACAAAGAAACACCCGCACCAAAGAGGCGCGGGTGTTCCGCTTGCCCTCACTGCTTCCCCACACGCTCCCATTCCGACCTATCGTCCTACGCGCCGCTGCGCTCGCTTCACGCACTCCCGCGCGGTCCGAAGCTGCCGCCACGCCTCCTCCAGGTCGGCATACGCCGCCTTCGGAACCACCGTCCTCAATTCCGCGATGTACCCACGAAACCGCGTCGGCGACAACTCCTCGCCGATGTCCGTCAGGTAACTCACCACGTCCGCGCTACGCACAAGAGCTTTCATCGCCGCACCGTGCCCTTCGCTTTCGACCAGATGTGTGGGCGACCGCTTTTTCCCCGTGACCGCGACCGCCCTGCCCGTTGCCCGACCAGCACCCTCTAGCAACCAAAAAGTTACCGACACCCCCCCCGCGTTGCAAAGAAAAAATAACGCCGCGCCGGTACCCAATCGGTCTTCACACGCCTCGCCCCATTCTCCACAGCCGGCCGCCCTCCGCCTCCCGCAGCACGCGATACCCGAGGCTGCGGTAGAATCCCACCGCCCGCTCGTTCGTCGGCGACACGTCCAGCTCCACCCGGCTCGCCTCCCAGCTTCGGAAATACTTCTCCGCGTACTCCCCGTGCATCACTTTCCCCCACCCCCGTCCCCGAAACGCCTCCGCCACGTAAAACAGATTCACGTACCCGCTGCTCAATCCGTACGGCACCTGCAATTCCATCTGGCCCACGACCTGCTCCCCGAGCATCGCCAGCACGTGCCCCTCCGGATACTCCTCAACCCTGTCCGCCAGCCACTCCAGGTACCGCGACGCGCCGATGAATCGCCGCGCATTCCCAAAGCTCGCCACGCACGCGTCGCGATAATTCCGCACCGCCACGTCCGCGTCACCGCGCGGGTCGATCCGCCGATACGCCAGCACTGCCGGTTGGGCCGCAATCACGCCCATATTCATGCCCTCGCGCCGCCGCCCGTTCAACCCCTCACGCTGGCGCCGCGGCCGCCTCCGCCGGTTTCCGTCGCAGCCACATCACCGCCGCGACGATCACGCCGACCCCCGCAACGCCCCCGCCGATGACCGCCAGGATTCTGCCCAGCCGCAGTTGCTTCTCCGGCGTTTCCCCCCAGTCCAGCACGTAATAATCATCCCCCTTCAGGGCGCCGTCCCGCTGCATCGCCACCCGCAGCGCCCCCGGCAGGTCGTTGTGGAACAGCACCCCATCGTACTCCCCGTACTCGCCGTTGCTCCCCGCCACCGTGATGTCCCCGTTCACCTGCAGAAACAGCCGCACCCCGTGCTCCCGCGCCGCCCGGCCGCTGGAAATGATCGGGATGAACTTTTTCTTCGAATGCGAATCCTCAAACGTTACCGCCGCCTGGTTCACCGCGTACCCCTTCACCTTCACCCACATCGACGGCGGCGCCTTCCCCGCCTCGAACAGCTCCGCGCCCACCGGGGTCAGCGCCCCCGCGTGCCGCGCCTGGTTCATCTTCCAGAGCCCCACCCCCGCAAATCCCAACCCCACGACGACCACGATCAATCCCCCCAGCGCATCCCCCGCCCCGCCGCCCGCCTCCCCGGCGGCGGCGCCCTCCGGCCGCAGCAACGCCTCCAGCGGCTTGGCCGCCAGCATGATCGCCCCGTACACCAGCAGGAACGTGACGAGGAACGACACCTTCTCGTAGTACGACCCGAACCACTTCAACTGCAATTCCGACGCCCACCGGAACGGCCCCTCGTACGCGAACATCATGTAAAAAGTCAGTCCCATCGCGACCAGCAGCGCCACCAGCATCAGCGGCGTCATTTTCTGTTGGGTGCCCGCCATGAGGCCCTCCTGTTCCAGGAGTGATTCGTCCAAATCCGCTACCCCTCGCCCGGCCATTTTACAGTATAATTGCCCCGTCCCATCGACAGGAGCACTCCGCATGACATCCAACGGTCCCGCGTCGCCGTTCACCCGCCGCAACCTCCTCACCACGGCCGCCGCCGGCTTTGCCGCCGCCGCCGCCGGGCGCCTCGCCTCGGCCGCCGAGCTGAAACCGGACGCCGCCCCCCAATCTCCCGACGCGCCCCGGCCCGTCCTCAATTCCACCGCCACCGCCCCCGACGGCTGGACCGCCGTCGCCCCGCGCGACGAGATCCGCCCCCGCTTCGCCTACGAAAGCTCCTCCGGGCCCGGCGGCCATCCGGCGATGGCCATCCAGCTCGACTCCCGCCCCGGCCTCACCGGTGGCTGGAAGCGCACCTTCCCCGTCACCGGCGGCCAGACCTACCGCTTCTCCCTCCTCTATCGCGCCGACAACGTCCCCACCCCCCGCCGCAACATCGTCGTGAAGCTCGACTGGAAGAACGACAAGAACGCGCAGGTCTATTGGGACGGGAGCCCCACCGCCCGCGGCCAGGGCTCCAAGCCCATGGCCGAAACGGAATTCCCCGCCACGCACGCCACCCGCGCAGACGGCTGGACCGAAATCTCCGACACCTACCGCGCCCCCTCCGCCGCCACGCACGTCGTCGCCCAGCTCTACCTCCAGTGGTGCAACGACGCCACCGTGCGCTTCGCGGACGTCTCCCTCACCCCCGCTACCCCTCCGTCCCAGCGCCTCGTACGCCTTGCCACCGCCCACCTCCGCCCCTGGGTCAACAGCTCCACCGTGATGGACAACTGCCGCGCCTACGAACCCCTCATCGCCGAAGCTGCGCGCCAGAAGGCCGACCTCATCGTCCTCGGCGAAGTCTGCTCCACCGCCAACCTCGGGCTCGAGCGCGGCCAGGGCGCCGAGCCCATCCCCGGCGGCCCCAGTTGCAACTACTTCGCGAGCCTCGCCAAAAAATACAACCTCTACATCGTCCCCAGTCTCCTCGAGCGCAACGGCCCCCTCGTCCACAACACCGCCGTCCTCTTCACGCCCGAAGGCACGGTCGCCGGCAAGTACCGCAAAGTCTGCCCCACCCGCGGCGAAGCCGAAGGCGGCATCACCCCCGGCACCGAGTACCCCGTCTTCGACACCCGCTTCGGCAAGCTCGGCATGATGGTCTGCTACGACGGCTTCTTCCCCGAAGTCGCCCGCCAACTCGCCGCCAACGGCGCCGAAGTCATCGCCTGGCCCGTCTGGGGCTGCAACCCCCTCCTCGCCCGCGCCCGCGCCTGCGAAAACCACGTTTACGTCGTCTCCAGCACCTACACCGAAGCGAGCAAGGACTGGATGATCTCCGCCGTCATCGACCACAGCGGCACCACCCTCGCCCAAGCCACTAAATTCGGCACCGTCGCGGTGGCCGAAGTCGATCTCAACGCCCGCACGAGATGGCCCAGCCTCGGCGACTTCCGCAGCGAAATCCCCCACCACCGCCCTTTGGCCGTCCCCGAGCATTAAGCAACCATTCTCCTTCTCCCGTACCCACGGAGAGCGCAGGGAGAGGGCTCTTCGCCTTGGTCCCCTCTCCCTCCGGGAGCGCGGTAGGGTGAGGGTGATTTCCCATCTCAAGCCGGAGTTGAAGCAATATCGACCTGCGGTGGTTCGTCGCCGCCGCTACCCTGGCTCTCTCGCCTTTCTTCCGGAAAGAGCCTCGAAAGAAATACAACATCCTCCGCACCCAACCGGAAGACGTACGCCCTGAACGGATACCGGTTAAGGTGCCAGAACTCGAACTCCGCTTGGCCTGCCCGGGCAAGATCGTCGTGCATCGAGCCCGGCGCCACCGACCGCAGAAGATGCAGCACGTCGACCGATTCCAGCGGCGGCACGAGGAACTGCTGAAAGCCATTGCGACCGCGCATCATCGGCGGCTGACCTTTAATCAGCAAAACATCCGTCCCCAGCTGCTTGACGCAGGTCCACAACAGGCGGTCCAGTTCGACTTGATGCATCACCCACCTCACTTCTAAACGGCCCCAAGCCTCCGGCCGACGCGCCCCGTCCATGCAATCGCACATGATACAATCCGCATGGGAGGACATGCCGAAAAAAGCCGACTCCTTGAAGCTCCTGTCAAACCCTCAGACAACAACGCCTTCTCCGCGTCCTCCGCGTCTCCGCGGTGAGTCTCCTCCGAAGCTCTTCGCACCGCACCCCCTCTCCGCTTACCATCTCCCCCGCATGAAAGTCCGCAAAGCCGTCATCACCGCCGCCGGTCGCGACCAGCGCGCCCTCCCCCTCCAAACCCTCGTCGACCGCGACGGCGTCCCCAAGTCCGCCCTGCGCATCATCGTGGACGAAGCCGCCGCCACCGGCGTCGAAGAGGTCTGCGTCGTCACCGCCCCCGGCGACCGCGAGCCCTACGCGCGCGCCGCCGGCGACCACGCCGCCCGCCTCCACTTCGTCGAACAGACCGACCCCCGCGGCTACGGCCACGCCCTCTTCGTCGCCCGCGATTTCGTCGGCGCCGAGCCCTTCCTCCACCTCGTCGGCGACCACCTCGCCCTCAGCCGAACCCCGGAAAGATGCGCGCAGCAGGTCGTCGCCGCCGCCGTCGCCGAGGACTGCGCCGTCTCCGGCGTCCAGCCCACGCGCGAAAACATGCTCCCCCACTTCGGCACCGTCGGCGGCCGCCGCGTCCCCCAGCGCGACGACCTCTACGAGATCGAATCCGTCCTCGAAAAACCCACTCCCACCCAGGCCGAGCAATCCCTCATCGTCCCCGGCCTCCGCGCCGGCCACTACCTCTGCCTCCTCGGCATGCACGTCCTCACCCCCGCCGTCATGGACATCCTCGCCGACCTCGTCGCCCAAACCCCGCCCCCCCAAAAAGTCCAACTCTCCGACGCCCTCGCCCGCCTCGCCGAGCGCGAACGCTACCTCGCCCTCCAGGTCCAGGGCCACCGCTACGACATCGGCGACAAATACGGCCTCCTCTTCGCCCAAATTGCATTAGCACTAGACGGCACCGACCGCGACGACGTCCTCTCCAGACTCGTCGAACTCCTAGCCACCCGCCAACGCACCCCCTGACCACGCGCATTCTCAATCCTCTATCCTCCATCCTCTATCCTCAATTCTTCCTGAACCCTGAACCCCGAACCCTGAACCCTCATGCCTTTCATAGACCTCATCACCTCCCCCCACGAGCCCACCCGCAACACGCCGCTGGACTCCCTCGCCCGCGACGCTTCCCTCCCCGCGCTCCTCTCCGAATCCGACTCCCTCGACCACTTCCGCCGCCACTGCCCCAACCTCTACGAGCGCGTCCGCGCCCTCTTCTTCCTCTACGCCATCAACCGCTTCCACCTCCCCCTCCGATTGCCTCCATCCGCCAAAGGCTCCATCCCCTTCGACGGCTACAACCACCTCCTCTCCCGCCGCTTCGAAGAAGCCATCGACGTCTTCCTCGCCCACCAGCAATCCCACGGCCCCAGCGACGCCATCAGCTCCGCCCTCGCCGCCGCCTACAAAGACCTCGCCTTCCAGACCCTGGCCAACCAGGTCCGCCGCTCCGTCCGCTCCGTCCGCGGCAACCAGTGGATGTTCCGCGTCGGCCATCCCGCCGACCACCCCCTCCGCATCCGCCCCGAGCTCCTCGCCCGTTCCCCCATCACCGGCCTCTTCCCCGTCCTCGCCGAGCGCACACCCGTCCGCATGGACCTCTCCCACTCCGCTTGGTCCGACATCTTCTTCCTCGGCATGGATTTCCCCGAAGGCGCCCGCGTCCTCAACGTCTCCATCGACCTCGCCATCCGCGGCCGCGACGCCGCCCCCAAGCCCCCCGTCGAAGCCTACCTCCGCGTGATTGATGAACCCGTCCTGCGCCTCGCCAGCGTGGACCTGGGCGCCCGCGCCGACATCACCCACCTCCCCGACGTCTTCGACTTTGCCAAGGACTACCTCGGCCTACTCAAAGCCGCCGTCATCGCCGCCGGCATCATTCCCCCCGGAATGGAAGGCTCCGGCGCCGAGCTTTCCGACCTCCTCGCCCGAATGGTCGGACCGGGACTCGGACTGGAAATCGTCTCCAACGTCAACAACATCCCCAAAGGCTCCCGACTCGCCGTCTCCACCAACCTCCTCGCCAGCCTCATCGCCGCGCTCATGCGCGCCACCAGACAAGCCAACTCCCTCACCGGCACCCTCAACGAAAACGAGCGCCGCCTCGTCGCCGCCCGCGCCATCCTCGGTGAATGGCTCGGCGGCTCCGGCGGCGGCTGGCAGGACTCCGGCGGCGTCTGGCCCGGCATGAAGCTCATCACCGGCTCCCCCGCCAAGCCCGGCGACGTCGAATTCGGCGTCTCCCGCGGCCGCCTCATGCCCGACCACCACATCCTCACCCCCGCCGAAGCCTCCCCCCAAACCCGCCAGCAACTTCAGGACTCCCTCGTCCTCGTCCACGGCGGCATGGCACAGAACGTCGGCCCCATCCTCGAAATGGTCACCGAGAAATACCTCCTCCGCTCCGAAAAAGAATGGGAAGGCCGCAAAGGCGCGATCCAGATCCTCGATCGTCTCCTCGCCGCCCTCAAACGCGGCGACGTCCCCGCCGTCGGCGAGCTCACCACCGCCAACTTCTTCGGCCCCCTCCAGACCATCATCCCCTGGGCCACCAACTTCTACACCGAAACACTCATCAACCGCACACGCGAGCACTTCAAGTCCGACTTCCTGGGCTTCTGGATGCTCGGCGGAATGTCCGGCGGCGGCATGGGCTTCATCTTCTCCCCCAACCGAAAACCCGAAGCCCAGAACTTCCTCCAGGACCTCATGTCCTCCACCCGCTGCCGCATCCAGCACGCCCTCCCCTTCGCCATGGAACCCGTCGTCTACGACTTCGCAATCAACGAGCACGGCACGACGGCCGCACTGCTCAAAGACGACCAGGCCCTTCTCCCCCCCGGCTACTACGCCCTCACCATCCCCCACTGGCTCCGCTCGGCGCCCCAATCGCTGACACGGACGCGCCGCGCCGAGATGGACGCCTTCGCCGCCGCCTGCCGCACACGCCCCGAGCTCTCCGGCATGGTCCAGACCCTCTTCGACCGCCTCTTCCCCCGCGTCGCTGCCAGCGCCGAATCCAACGACCAATCCCTCCAGACGCTCCTCGCCGAAAACGGCTTCGACGCCGAGCAACACGAGCGCATCCGCACGGATCTCCGCCACGGCCGCATCGGCCTCGCCCAGAACCGCCTCCCCGCCTCCACCATCATCCGCGACGTAGAACCCGGCGACGTCACCGACGCCACGCAACCCCTAGACCCCGAGTACAAGCGCATCGGCCAATCCGCGCTTTCCAACGGCGAGGTCGCCGTCATCTCCCTCGCCGCCGGCGCCGGCTCCAGATGGACCCAAGGCGCCGGCGTCGTCAAAGCCCTCCACCCCTTCTGCAAACTAGGCGGCAAACACCGCTCCTTCCTCGAAACCCACCTCGCCAAAACCCGCCGCACCGCCCACCGCTACGGCACCCCTCCCATCCACATCATCACGACAAGCTACCTCACCCACACCCCCATCGAACACTACCTGCGCAACCCCCATTCCGCCGACGGGAGCCCAGCGGCTCCGCCGCGGGACATCCACCTCTCCCCCGGACGCGCCATCGGTCTCCGCCTCATCCCCACCGAGCGCGACCTCCGCTTCGCCTGGGAAGAAAGCCCGCAAAAAATCCTCGACGAACAACAACAAAAAGTCCGCGAATCCCTCCACCAGGCCCTGATCAACTGGGCCAAATCCATGGGCGAAGCCGACGACTACACCGACAACGTCCCCCAACAATGCCTCCACCCCGTCGGCCACTTCTACGAACTCCCCAACCTCCTCCGCAACGGCACCCTGGCCGCGGTCCTGTCCGAACGCCCGCAACTGAAGTACCTGATGCTCCACAACATCGACACCCTCGGCGCCGACCTCGACCCCTCCCTCCTAGGCCTCCACATCAACACCAGCGCCGCGCTGACTTTCGAAGTCATCACCCGCCGCATCGACGACCGCGGCGGCGGCCTCGCCCGCGTCAACGGCAAAACCCGCCTCCTCGAAGGCCTCGCCATGCCCCGCGAAGAAGACGAATTCTCCCTCTCCTACTACAATACGATGACGACGTGGATCGACATCGACAAGCTCCTCACCGCCTTCAACCTCACCAGATCCGACCTCACCAACGAACCCAAGGTCACCACAGCCGTCCGCGACCTCGCCGCGAGAGTCCCCACCTACCTCACCCTAAAAGACGTCAAAAAACGCTGGGGCCACGGCCAGGAAGACACCTTCCCCGTCGCCCAATGGGAAAAGCTCTGGAGCGACATGACCGCCCTCCCCGAAATCAACTGCCGCTTCACCCTGGCCCCCCGCCCCCGCGGCCAACAGCTCAAAGATCAAGCCCAACTAGACGGCTGGCTCCGCGACGGCTCCGCCGCGTACGTCGAATCCCTCTGTGACTGGGAATAGCCTCTCGCTCACCGCTTCGACGCCACCGCATACGACAGCGTCGCCCCGGCGCCACCCCCGCCGCGCGTCGGCCAATACTCGTGACGATGTCCCAACCCCAGCTCGCGCAGCACCTGTTCCAGCGTCCGCTGCCGCCGAGCCGCCAGAATCTGCTTCAACGGCCAGAACCGCTTCCACACCGAGAGATACGCCCCCTTCCATGTGAACCGATACACCCGCGCCGTCTCGTCCAGAACGTAATACCCGCTCGCCACCTGTTGCGCCATCCTCTCCTTTGACCTGCTCGCCAGGTACTCCGCTTCCTTCCCCGCCTCCGGCAAAACTGCCCGCAGCTTTCCGCCGCTCTCCGCAACACGCCGTTCCGCACGCGCCCGATGCAGCCGGTAAAGCCGGTCCAGTTTGCCCAGCCCCAGACACATGACCACCTCACCTTTCGGGTCGGCAACCCAGCTGGAAAAGATTGTCGCATTGGACGTTGTCAGCGACGTTCCGTCGCTAAACTCTGTTCGGAACGAGACGGTTTCGCCGGTCATCCCTCTCGCCGTGCGCGCGAACACAAGATGTGCGACATCTGCCGGCGCCGGATGAACCCAGATCGAGGTGACACCATCCACGTCGGAAACCAAGCCTTCCGCGCGAAGGTGCGCCGCCGCGTTGAACCCGAGTCCCGCCAGTTGCGTCGCTGTGTCCACGGCCCAGTGCCCGCTCTGATTCACCAGATCGGACATTTCCGCAGGTCCGAAGCGGACGTCCGCGGCCACCGTCTGACGCCGCCGAATCCGAATCGGCACCCACAGGTAAACCCACAGCCGAGCCACCAACCAGAGCACCATCCACAGCAGCACCACCGCCAGCAGCCAAAGCCCTGGATTTCTCATTCGCTCACCCTCTCCAACCAGCCGTAATTCGCCTCGCCCAACTCCCCACCCCAACGCCATGACATCTTGAAAGTACTTGATATAACCGCCATTCTCCAGCCAATTCACCGGAGCTACCGCATGAAATCCATCCCCCGCATCGGACTCCTCAGCCTGCTCCTCACCCCCGCCGCACTCGCCGCCGACGCCCCCAAAGGCGCCAAGCAGCCCGACACCTTCCCCTTCGACCCCGCCCACCCCCTGCGATCCGCCCTCAAGGACGAGCATGCCCTCGGCCGCAATGCCGAGCACTGGATCTACAATGACTTCCCCGCCGCCGTCGCCGAGGCCCGCCGCACCGGCCGGCCCATCTTCGTCACCTTCCGCTGCGTCCCCTGCAAGGCCTGCAACAGCTTCGACGCCGAGGTCGCCAAGGGCTCCGAGATCATCAACAAGCTGGCCAGCGAGAAATTCGTCTCCCTCCGCCAGGTCGAAATGAAAGGCGTGGACCTCTCCCAGTTCCAGTTCGACTACGACCTCAACTGGGCCGCCATGTTCATCAACCCCGACGGCACCGTCTACGGCCGCTACGGCACACAGTCCGCCGCCGGCCCCGACGCCTACAACTCCATCGAGTCCCTCAAAAAAGCCATGGAGCGCGCCCTCGCCCTCCACGCCAACTACCCCAGCAACAAACCCGAACTCCAAGCCAAGCGCGGCCCCGACAAGCCCTACAAGACGCCCCTGGACATGCCCGGCATGGAAAACAAGGACCGCCTCTCCAACACCACCGCGCGCAACAACTGCGTCCACTGCCACATGATCCACGACGCCGAGCAGAACCAGTGGCGCCACGAAGGCTCCTTCTCGATGGAGAAGCTCTACCGCTACCCGCTCCCCGACAACGTCGGCCTCCACATCGACCACAACGACGGCCGCATCATTGAAAAGGTCCTGCCGAATTCACCCGCGGCCTCCGCCGGCCTCCAGCCCGGCGACGCCGTCACGCACGTGAACGGCCAGGCCATCATCTCCATCGCCGATATCCAGTGGGTCCTGCATCATCTGCCCGACGCCGACGCCTCCGTCACCTTCACCGTCGATCGCGGCGGCCAATCCCTCTCCAAAACCCTGTCGCTCTCTGCCGGCTGGAAGAAGATCGACATCTCCTGGCGCGGCTCCCGCTGGTCCCTCCGCCCCCGCCCCGGCTTCTGGCCCAAGGACCTGACCGACGCCGAGGCCAGGTCCCTGCACTTGTCCCTTCCCCCCGGCGGCCACGCCTACAAAATCCAGTGGCTCAACGCCCAAACCCCCGAAGGCCAGGCCGCCAAAAAAGCCGGCTTCCGCGAAAACGACGTCATCACCCAGATCAACGACCAGCCCATCACGATGGACCCCGCCCAGTTCCACCTCTTCGTCCGCCTTCACTACAAGGTCAACGACAACCTCCCCCTCACAATCGTCAAGAACGGCGAGGAAAAGCGAATCCTCCTCCCACTCGTCGAGTAGTGCAGATAAAATTGCAACAGAGGTGAGTCATGACGATTGAACAGCTTCGCAGATTTCATTTGGCTCGCCCGTTTCAGCCGTTCGAGATATATCTGGCCGACGGCCGGCAAATCCGAGTAGATCACCCGGAGGTCCTCGCCTCCTCGCCCACCAGTCGGACCGTCGCCGTGTTCTCCGAGCCCGAGGCCGCCGAGATCATTGACCTTCCTCTGGTGACGAGTATCAAACCCGCCAACGGCCGTTCGCAACGCCGTCGTCGGTAGGAAGGGAAGACTATGCGCGTCGCTTACGCGTGCCTGTTCGCGGCAGCCCTCGCCATCCTGCTCGCCGCCGACTCAGCCGAAGACGGCTTCGTCCCCCTCTTCGACGGCCACACCCTCGCCGGCTGGACCCCCCAGGACCCCGCCCGCGCCGACACCTTCAAAATCGAAGACGGCACCATCGCCTGCGGCGGCGCCAACAACCACCTCTTCTATACCGGCCCCGTCCACGACCACGACTTCAGCAACTTCG
>Ga0308175_100000793_pt1 | contig 20799 bp, 21 predicted proteins | sample PhyCR1_3_FD_203893 | JGI IMG/M metagenome (GOLD analysis project Ga0308175, IMG submission 203893) | Soil microbial communities from UC Gill Tract Community Farm, Albany, California, United States - DLSLS.C.R1 | ecosystem: Environmental > Terrestrial > Soil > Agricultural land | place: USA...
TCGGCGGGATGGAGGTCCTGAAGGACTGGCTGGTCAAGCGGCGCAACGCGTTCTCGACGCGGGCGCGCGATTTCGGCCTGCCGCTGCCCAAGGGCATCCTCCTGATCGGCGTGCCCGGCACCGGCAAGTCGTTGACCGCCAAGGCGGTCGGCGCGCTGTGGCAGATGCCGCTGCTCCGGCTCGACGTCGGCAAGATCTTCGGCGGCCTGGTCGGCAGCTCGGAGGAGAACATCCGCTCGGTGATCAAGACCTCCGAGGCGATCGCGCCGGCCGTGCTGTGGATCGACGAGCTCGAGAAGGGGTTCTCCGGCACCGCGTCGTCGGGCCAGACCGACGGCGGCACGACGTCGCGCGTGTTCGCGTCGTTCATCACCTGGCTGCAGGAGAAGACCACGCCGGTGTTCGTGATCGCGACCGCGAACAACGTCCACCAGCTGCCGCCCGAGCTGCTCCGCAAGGGCCGGTTCGACGAGATCTTCTTCTGCGACCTGCCCGATCGCGACGATCGCGCGCAGATCCTCGACATCCACGTCCGCAAGAAGAAGCGCGACCCGGGGCAGTTCGACATGGAGAAGCTGCTCGAGGCCACGGTCGACTTCTCGGGCGCCGAGCTCGAGCAGGCGGTGGTCGCCGCGCTCTACGACGCGTTCGACACCGGCAACGACCTGTCCACGGAGGGCTTGCTCCATACCCTGAAGGAGATGGTCCCCCTGGCGATCACGATGCGGGAGCAGATCGAGTCGATGCGCGAGTGGGCCCGGACCCGGGCGCGCATGGCATCGGCACGCAACCGCGCACCTGCTAAGAAAGAAGGGTGGATGGCGCGCTACGGCGCCCCCACGGCGAACCTCGGCGATAAGGCCGCGGAGACCAGCGACGACGGGGAACGCAAGCTCGAGCTGTGACGTAGAAGAAAACGAAGCCGATGTCTCACTTCACGAAGTGCGCGCTCAAGATGACCAACCTGGCGGCGATCAAGAAGGCGCTCGCCGATATGCAGCTTCAGTTCACCGAGGCCGAACAGGGCCAGTCGGTCTCGGTCCGCGGCTACCGCGGCGACAAGCTGCAGGCCGCGATCTCCGTCGATATGGGGAGGTACGACGTCGGCGTGGTCGACAACCAGGACGGGACCTTCGACATCACGGCGGACTGGTGGGGGGTCGAGACCACCAAGGGCGTCTCGGAGGAAGAGTTCAAGCACCAGCTGAGCCAGCGCTACCAGTACCACAACGTCAAGCAGGCCTGCGAAGACAAGGGGTACGCGGTCGAAGAAGAGGTCAACGAGGAGGACGGATCGATCCGCTTGGTCGTTCGCAAGTGGGTCTCCGAATAGCCATGCACAAGCAAGACATCGAGATCGTGATCAACGCCAAGGGCGAGGTGACCTTCCAGGTCAAGGGCATGAAGGGCGGGAGCTGCCTTTCCGAGACCAAGTTCCTCGAGCAGGCGCTCGGCGGCGACGCCGCGGTCGTAGATCAGCAGAAAACCAGCGAATTCTATGAAGGATCCGAGGGTTACGTTTCGACCTGGGCCGGGGAAGGCAAGGACGAGTAACCTCGTAGAAAGACTGGCGTGAGCGATCCAACCGACAACGAACAAGGCCCGGGCGCCGACGAGCTCACCGACGAGCTGGCGCGCAAGTACGATCCCGAGCGGATGCTGGCGATGGTCTCGCGCCGCGCCGGCAAGGGCGAGCGGCTCGATCACTCGATCCGCGAGAAGTACGAGCGGCGGTTCGGCGTCGACCTCGGCCACGTCCGCGTGTACACCGGCGAATTTGCCGAGGAGTTCAACCGCAAGCGCAACGCCTACGCCGTCACGATCGGCTCGACCGGCATGATCCTGATGGGCGGCTCGCCCGAGAAGTCGATGGGCAGCGCCTCGGGGCAGGCGCTCCTGGCGCACGAGCTCACCCACGTCGCCCAGGCCCAGCAGGGCTTGCACCGCAAGGCGAGCTTCTCGGGCGGCATGCCGTTCGCCGAGGAGCACGAGGCCGAGGCCGAGGCCGTCGAGCAGTCGGTCGCGGAGAGCGGCGGCGATCACGGCGCCGACACCCGCGCCGCGACGGAGGCGGCGAGCGCCAAGATGGCCCAGAAAGAGGTGCTCGAGCGCGCGATCGAGGAGATCAAGGCGCGCGTCCACGAGCTGGCCGCCGATGCGGCGCGTAACCAGATCCTGCGCAACGGCACCCAGCGTCGCGCCTGAACTCGGGGTATCCTCGTCGGGATGACCGACACGAGCGCCGATGCAGGCGTCGTCCAATCGCGCGTCCAGTTCGAGCGGTTGGTCGCCGAGGACGAGCTCGCCGGACGGACGATCAGCGGCTTCGCGGCGCCGTCGGTCGGCATGCGCGCGATCGATCTCGACGGCGTGACGATCGAGCGCCTCGATCTGCGCGGCGCCGACGCCGAGGACAGCCGGCTCGAGCGAGCGGAGCTCCTGCAGAGCGATCTGCGGGCGTCGCAGTGGCGCGGGGCGCTCTGGCATCGCGTCCGCGCGAAGGACTGCGATCTCACCGAGCTCGACCTGAGCTCGGCCCAGCTGCTGCGCTGCGAGCTCGGGCCGGTGCGGATGGCGCGGGTCCGGTTCCACCGCGCGAAGATCCAGGGCACGACGTTCAAGGAATCGGAGCTGTACTCGGCCGACTTCGCCGGCGCGGTGCTGCTCAAGGTCGTGTTCGAAGGCTACGAGCACGCCACGGTCTCGCTGTCGCGCACCGACTGGACCTCTGCCGCGCTGTTCGACGTCGACTTCCGGCGCGCCAACCTCTACGGCGCGACGCTGCGCAACGCGGCGCTCGTGCGCTGTAACCTCAAGGGCGTGAACCTGTGCAGCGCCGATCTGACCGGCGCACGCTTCGTCGGCTGCGAGACCGCGGGCGCCGACTTCGATGGCGCGACTTTCTAGGAGAACACCATGCCGTCCCGACCTGACCTCCGCGAGATCGCCAGCAACGTCAAGGACGCGTTCGCCGACGCCGATCGCGAGACCCTGCTCGACGTCCTCACGTTCGTGATCAAGGAGTACGTCGTCGAGGGGCCCCCGCCGATGATGATCCACCAGGCCGAGACCCTGGCGGACCTGCAGGGCCAGTCGTTCGCGCAGCTCATCACCGCGCTGCAGACCCGCTGCGATCACCCCGAGCTCGCGATGTTCGTCGTCGACGGCGAGCAGGTCGGCGTGCGCGTCGGCGGGGTGGTGCAGCCGCTGCTCCCCGGGCGCCAGCCGCTGGGCGGCGCGGCGGAGCTGCCGCGGCCGCAGGCCGGGGTGCGCGTCGTGGAGACCACGCTCCAGCAGCGACCGCCCGCGCCATCGGCACCGCCTCCCCAGCCGGCGGGAACCGCGCCGCCGCCGCGCGGCCTGTCGATCCGGGGCCAGCCGGGCACGTCGCCCGCGGGTGCCTCGCCATCGAGCGGTGCCGCGAGCCCGCAGGCGCAGCCGTCCGGGCAGCCGCCGGCCCAGCCTCCGGCAGCGTCCCCGGCGTCCCCGGCGTCCCCGGCATCCAACGACAAGCCGGAGACCAGCAGTGACGACGCCGCGGCACGGTTCAGCCTCCTGGAGCTCGACTGATGTCGTCGGTCGCCCGGCGCTACTACGAACGTGGGCGCTCGGCGCTCGACGCGGGTGATCTCGAATCGGCGCAGGAGGCCCTGCGCGCCGCGCTCGACCTCGCGCCGACGTTCGGCAACGCGCGGGTCGCCTACGCGGTCGCGCTCGCCAGGGCCAACGATTGCCCGCGAGCCGCCCAGGTCCTGCGCGCCGGCCTCGGGCGCGCGTCGTCGCCGGTCTCGGCGGCGGCGATGTACGCGACGCTCGGCGACGTGCTGACGCTCGGCGGTGACTTCTTCGGCGCCGAGGAAGCGTTCAACGCCGCCGCTCGGACGCCGGGGTTCGAGGTTCGCGTCGCGTCGGGGCTCGCGCGGGTCTACGCCCGGCTCGGCCGGTATCGCGACATGGCCACCCAGCTACGAAGCGCGGCTCGCCGGGCGGGGTAACTCGCGCAGCGCACTGATCTTCACGTACCGGAGCTCAGGTGTATATGTGCGGTTTTGTCGGTTTTGGCACCACATTCCGTGCTGATTGATTCTGCCAGCACGCAGAAAGGTGCTGCCGGCGCTTATCATCGAATGTCGCAGAACCTCTGTTTACAACAGACCGTTGTCACTCCTCGTAGATAAATCCAATATACAAGCAATAGTATTGTTATGGTGTATTTGTCGCTGTGGAGAGCGGGCCTTCCTTGATAATTTATTGTATGTAGCATTAAGAATAGGCAGAAATATGTAATCTGCTATCATGACAGGTATGTTGAACATTGCTAGTAATGGCGAGTTGAGGGCGACGCACGATGAGGGGCATTGTGCCCCCATGAAAGATGCACACCTCCGATCCTCTACCTTGCAAGCGGCACCGTTCGCGTTCGTGGTGTTCGCGTCGGCCTGCGCGATGACCGACGACGGCGCGGTCACCACGACGATGACCGACGACGAGATCCGGGTCTCCAACCATATCCGGACCTGCACCTCGGCGACCGACGAGGTGCGCTGCCACGCGCGGGTGCTGGTCGACGCGGCCGGCGTCATACGGGCCAACGCGACCCCGGCGGGCTTCGGGCCCACCCAGCTGCGCTCCGCCTACAAGATCACCGGCACGGGCAGCTCGAGCATGATCATGGCGATCGTCGATGCGTTCGGCTATCCGAACGCGGAGAGCGACCTGGCGACCTATCGATCCACGTTCGGCTTGCCACCGTGCACGACCGCGAACGGGTGCTTCCGGAAGGTCGACCAGAGCGGCGGTACGAACTTCCCCGCCCTCGACGTTTCATGGGCGCAGGAGTCGGCGATCGACCTCGACATGGCAAGCGCGCTCTGCTCCAGCTGCAAGCTGATCCTGGTCGAGGCCAACAGCGCGAGCTTCGCCGACCTCGGGGCCGCGGTGAACGAGGCCGCCAGCCTCGGGGCGCACGTGATCAACAACAGCTATGGCGGCAGCGAGTCGGGTACGGCGACCCTCGAGGCGCCGTTCAACCACGCCGGCATCGCGATCACGGCGAGCTCGGGGGATGCGGGCTTCGGGGTCGAGTTCCCGGCGTCGTCGCCCCACGTCATCGCGGTCGGCGGCACGTCGCTCAAGACCGCGACCAACACGCGCGGCTGGACCGAGACGGTGTGGAGCGGCGCGGGCAGCGGCTGCAGCACGATCTTTGCCAAGCCGACCTGGCAGACCGATACGGGGTGCTCGAAGCGCACCGTGGTCGACGTCGCGGCGGTCGCGGATCCCAGCACCGGTGTGGCGGTGTTCGGCCCGAACTCGTCGACGACCTCGGCCTTCATCGTGGCCGGCGGGACCAGCGTCGCCGCGCCGCTGATCGGCGCGATCTACGCGATCAACGGCGGCACGGTGAGCTCCGGGTCCAATCCGTACGCCCATACCAGCTCGCTGTTCGACGTGACCTCGGGTACGAACAGCGGCTTCGGCTGCAACCCCTCCTACCTGTGCACCGGGAAGACCGGCTACGACGGCCCGACCGGCCTCGGCACGCCGAACGGAATCACCGCGTTCTGAGCGCGCCGCATCGTCGAAGCGGCCCCCGCGGGTACGCGGCCACGGCCACCGTCAGCTCGGGCGTCGGCGCTAGCGAGCGCCCCCGGACGATCAGTAGCGCTGCATCTGCTGGGCGTAGGCGTGCTGGGGGACCCACAGCGGATCGACGAACGTCTGCGCGAGGACGACGGTGATGTTGTCGGTGCCGCCGTTGTTGTTGGCGGCGCGGATCAGGTTCTCGGCGACGACCTCGAGCGAGTCGCCCGACGTCATGATCTCGCGGATCATCCAATCATCGACGAGATCCGACAGGCCGTCGCAGCACAGGAGGAAGATGTCGTTGTGCTCGGGCGGCATCGTGTGGTGCTCGATCTCGACGTTGGCGTCGAGGCCGACCGCCCGGATGATCACGTTCGACGTCGCGGGGCCCAGGGTGCCGATCAGGTCCGGCCGGTCCTGGTAGAGATTGCGCAGCGAGTGATCGCGCGTCAGCTGCTGGAACTGCCCGTGGCGCAGGAGGTACGCGCGTGAGTCGCCGCAGTGGCAGACGTGGACGATGTTCTCCTCGAACCGGAGGCCGACGGCGGTGGTCCCCATGCCGTGACACGCCGGATCGCTGAGCGAGCGCTGGTACACGGCGGCGTTGGCGGCCTTCATCGCCGCGACCAGCTGCTCCTGCCCCGGAGCGGGCGCTGGGTCCCCGGTCTTGAGCGAATGGACGATCGTGCGGATCGCAATGTCCGAGGCAACCTGCCCCGACGCATGTCCACCCATACCGTCACACACGACGTACACGCCGAGGAAGTCGTCGTAGTACATCGCATCCTCGTTCTGGGTGCGCTGCGCTCCGACATCGGTTCGCCCGACGGCACGGAGGAGGAACCGCTCGACAGGAATCGGGCGGGGCCCCATCACCGCGCAGCCCCTTCCGGGCAAACCAGCATCATACGATCTACGCTGCTATCCCAGCATACCTTCCTCACTCCGTCACCCGTCTGTTGGGCATCTTAATGTCGGCCCAGGGGCGGCGGCGGTAGTCGCGCCCCTCGCGGAGCACCTCGCGCGCCTGGTGGAACGGAGACTTATCGAGCGGCGGCAGGGTCCACCGGGTCGCCATGGCCTGGGCCACCATGGCGACGATGTCGAGCCGCTGCTCGGCAGCCATGTCGACCCTCTCGAAGGTCTTGTCGAAGTCGAGCTCGGGGCGATGCAGGTCGCGCAGCAGGGCCTGGGGCGTACGCTCCCGGAGGTCGTCCTCCACGAATGCGGGGCGTTCGTAGTCTCTCGGCTCGGCCACCGCGTGCTGGCGCTCGATCAACGGCAGGTCGATCCTCACGATGTCCGGATCGACCCGAACGTCGATCAGCGGCTTGAACATGCTCACCTCGGCGATAGGCTCGACGCGGCGGCGATGGGCTTCGAGCATGGCGGGATCGACCGCGGCGATCGCGGCGGCGTGCCGCTTGCGGATGGCGAGGCGCTCCTCCTCCTCCTTGGCGGCCGGGGTAGGCTCGACCGTTTGCTCGGCGACCTGCTCGAACGACGGCAACTTGAACCATCGCTCGAGCTCGGCGCGCGTCGCCTCGTCGATCAGATCCTTGACCTTCTTGTCGTCTTGGTTCTCGGCCATCGCTCGCTCAGAGCTGGAGCACGATCACGTAGGCGAGCGCACCGACGGCGACCCCGATCACGAGGCTCACGATCCAGAACAGCGTCGAGGCGCCGTGCTGGATCGCCCCGGTGCCGGCGGGCTGGACGGCCTGCCCGGTACGCGCGACCGAGACGACGCCTTCGCTCGGTTGCAGCATCACCGTCTTGTTCGGACCCGAGGATGCGGCGCCACCGGGCGGCATCTGCGGCATCGGCGGATAGCCGGGCGGCATCATGGGCCCCCCCGGGCCGCCGGGGCCAGGCTGCATCAGCTGACCTCCCATGATCGGCGGCGCCATGCCTGCGACGATCGTCTTCTGCATCGCCGATGCGGGCTGGAAACCACCCGGTCCCGGTGCGCCTTGGGGCATCCCGCCTTGGGGCATCCCGCCTTGGGGCATCCCGCCTTGGGGCATCCCGCCCTGGGCAAACGGGCTTGGCTGCGCGATCATCGTCTTTTGTTGCGGTGATGCCTGCATCGGTGCACCGCCACCCTGCGGCTGCATGCCCTGCATGCCCGGTGGCTGCATGCCGGGCGGCTGCATGCCCTGCATGCCGGGCGGCTGCATGCCCTGCATACCGGGTGGCTGCATGCCCTGCATGCCCGGTGGCTGCATGCCGGGCGGCTGCATGCCCTGCATGCCCTGCATGCCGGGCGGCTGCATGCCCTGCATGCCGGGCGGCTGCATGCCGGGCGGCGGCATACCCGGCAGGCCCGGAGGTGGGCCGCCCGCGATCATCGTCTTCGGCATGCCGCCGGCCCCGATCGACATCCCGCCCTGCGTGAGTTCGGCGAACACCTGCTGGCAGTGCTGCATCATCTCGCCGGAGCTCTGATAGCGCCGGGCCGGGTCTTTCTCGAGGGCGCGGCGGACGATCTGCTGCACCGAGTACGGGATGCTTTGCGGCAGCGGTGGGATCGCGCCGTGCAGGTGCATCTGGATCACCGACATCGGGTTCTCGTCGTTGAACGGCACGTTGCCGGTCAGCATCTCGAACGCGAGGATGCCGAGCGCATAAAGATCGGAGCGCGCGTCGAGCGGCAGGCCACGGCCTTGCTCGGGCGACATGTACTGCGGCGTCCCGAACACGACGCCGGCTTGCGTCTTCATCCGATCGCCTTCGAGCAGCTTGGCGACCGAGAAGTCGAGCAGCTTCACGAAGTCCGGCGAGCCGGCCATGTTCAGCAGGAACACGTTGTCGGGCTTGATGTCGCGGTGAATGATGCCGATCGAGTGCGCTTCGGCGAGCGAGGCGCAGCACTGGATCAAGACCTTCACGACGCGCTGGGGCGCGAGCGGCCCCTTCGACACCGCGTCGCGCAGCGACGAGCCGTCGAGGAACTCCATGGTCATGAACAACCGGCCATCCGCGGTCTGGCCGAAGTCGAACATGCGGATCGTGTTGGGGTGGGCCAGGCGTGAGCACGCCTTGGCTTCGTTGTAGAAGCGCTGGACCCACGTCTGGTCGCCCGCCATCTGGGCGTTCAGCATCTTGATCGCGATCACGCGATCGATCGACGTCTGGCGCGCCTTGTACACCACGCCCATGCCGCCCTCGCCGATCCTCGCGAGGATCTCGTAGCGGCCGTCGATGACCTTCCCGACGAAGGGGTCCTGGCTCACGGTGCGCTGAGCCTTACGCGAGAATTCGTCGCCAGCTGATCGGTGGACAGGTGGACCTTGCCGCTCGAGACGTTCTTGTCGACGTGCAGTCCCGAGACCTCGCCGCCGGTGAGCGGCTGATCGCTGTCGCCACGCAGGACGGTCGCGCGCCACTTGTCCTGTACGCCAGAGTTGGTCCCCGCGCCGATCGTGATGATCACGTCGGACCCCGAGACCTTGTTACCGATGATGCGGGCGATGACGGGCGGAATCTTGACGTTGTCGCAGTTCGGGTTCGCCGGATCGGGGTTCTTCGGATCCGGACACTTCGGGAACACCGTCTTGCACGACCTGACCTCGCGCCTGGGCGGGTTGGGGCATGGCATCGTTGCCTGGCATGCGGGGATGTTGGCATCCGGCGGGTTCGGACACTTGTCCTTGCAAGCCGGCCAGCCGGGAGGTGCGCCGGCGTCCGGGCACACCGACTTGCATAGCGGGTTCTTCGGATCGAACGCGAAAGGATCGCACGGGACCTCGACGTCGGGCACCGCGGCGAGCTTTGGCGGATCGGGAATCTCGAGCTTGAGCGGATCGAACGGAAGACCGGACTTCCCCTCCTTGAACTCGGCGGTGAGCCGGTACTTGCCGGCGTCGCCACGCCCGACGGCGTAGACCCGGACGAAGTACTTGCCCTTCGCAGCTTCGACGGTCGCGGTCCGGACCCGGCCCTTGCTGCGCTTCTTGCTCGTCTTCGCCGACTGGACGACCGGCTGGTTCCACTCATCGAAGACATCGAAGGCGAGCTGGAGGCCCGGCCGCGGCGGCGTCCACGACAGCTTGAGATCGAGGGTGCCGCGCTGCTTGTCGGGCAGCTCGATCAGCTTCCAGTCGACGCGGTCGCCGCCGGGATACGTGACGATGCCCGACGCCTTTCCCTCGCCGTTCTCGAGCGTGAGCGGCCTGGCGCCCTTCTCCTTGCCATCGTTGCCCGTGCTGGCGTCCTGCGGGACGTTGTGCGCGCATGACGCGGCAAGGATCGCAAACCCTATGAGACAGCCCCTTGGGCCCACCAAGTTCCCGAGCATAACGTTGGTGTTACGCTAATTGGCGCGTGATCGCAAGGGCTTAGGGCGATAGGTCAGGCCCACGCCACATTTTACAGCAGCCCGTAGGAACACATCGTCGCTGCGCCAACCACCAGCGGCGCGCGGTTGCTGCGATCGGCCCGGTGATCAGCCGTCCGACCGGCACGGAGGCAGGCGCATCGGCGGCGTGAGCTAGGGCGTGAGCGTGACGGTGCCGGCCGAGCTCTTGATCTGATCCGGCGTCGCCGCGACGGTCGCGGAGCACGTTTGCTCGTTGCAGTGATCGGTCGTGAACTGGGCCGAGATGCCGTTGATCTTGCCCTTCATGTTGTCGGCCGCGCCGCTGGCCTTGCCGCGCCCGACGGTGATCTGCGTGCCACCGGACACGACATGGATGCCGATGATCCGAGCGGTGAGCGTCGTGGCGGGCGGCGGATCGGGCGCCTTGGGGGTGGGGGCCTTGGGGCCCCTGTGGACCACCACGACCGGCTTGTCCGGCTTGTAGTTGCGCGGCGTGTCGTCCTGGAGCGGGACCAGCGGCAGCACCGGCACGAACGGCACCTCGGCGGGGAAGTTGCTCTTCACCTCGGCGGCGGCGGTCGGCTTGAACGAGGCGTGCAGGACGAAGTCCGCGGTGTCCATGCGGCCCTGCAGGTAGAGATGGATCAGGTACTTACCGGGCGGGAGATCGACCAGCGTCTTCTTCTTGGTGAGCTCGTGTGCGTCTCCGTCCTCGAGATCGGCCTTCCCGATCACGTGGAAGCTCGGGTCGAAGACCTCCATCCCGAGATCGAAGTCATCGTTGACGGCGTCGCCGGGCGGCGTGATCTCGAGCATCAGCGAGAGCTGGCCGTTCGCCGGCAGGTCGACCTGGAACCACCTGGCGCGCCGCATGTCGGGGTACGAGACCTCGCCGTCGGCCTTGGCTTCCATCTTGTCGTCGAACTTGAGCACCTTGGGCTTCTTCCAGGGCTTGGCTTCCTTGGGCTTGTAGCCGTTGTGCGTCGGGATCTGCGGACCACCACACGCCATCAAGGCGATCGATATCGAGACAATCCACCGCATGCGCGGAACACTACCATGGGGTTGCCAGAGACTGCGGCCGATGGCACATGGCCAGGGTGAAGTCGTGGATGCTCGTCCTGGTGGCGTCCCTGGGGGGGTGCGATCGAGAGCCTGCTGACGCTGGCAAGCCCGTGACCGGCGCGTCGCTGTTCGCGTCGCTGTGCGCGGCCTGCCATGGTCCCGACGGCAGGCCGCCCGAGGCGATGATCGTCCGGCTCGGGGTCCACGATCTCACCGCCGCGGAGTTTCGCGCGCGGGTCACCCCGGGGCTCGTCGAGCAGCAGGTCCGCAAGGGGTCCAAGACCAAGCTGATGCCGGCGTTCGAGGGCGCGCTCGACGACGCCCAGATCAAGGCGGTGGCGGCGTACGTCGCATCGCCGCAGTTCCTCGCACGGCCGTGAGCTCGGCGGCCACGAATGGATCGGGATCGGCGTGCGCGGCGAGCACCTCGTCGGCGCCGAGCTGGGCGAGCGCCCACACCGCGTGACCGCGAACCAGCGGCGCGCGGTGGCCGAGCAGCGCGACGAGCGCCGGGATCGCGCGCGGATCGTGCGTGTTGCCCAGGGCGACGGCGACGTTGCGCAGGAGCACGTCGCGCGGCACGCGGCGCAGGGCGGTGCGCTTGACCAGCTGCCGCAGCTGGTTGGCCCCCTTGCCGGCGAGCGCCACGAGATCCGGCAGCGCGTGCTCGAGGGAGCGCGGCCCGAGCAGCGGATCGACCTCGGACGCCGCGGGGCCGGCCCCCGCGTTGAACGGGCAGACCTCCTGGCAGACATCGCAGCCGAACACCCAGGTCCCCATCGCCGCCCGCAGCTCGCGCGGGATCACGCCGTGGTGTTCGATCGTGAGGTACGAGATGCAGCGGCGCGCATCGAGCACGTAGGCGTCGGTGAACGCCTGGGTGGGGCACGCGTCGAGGCAGGACCGGCAGCTGCCACAGCGCGGCCTCGGTGGCTCGCTCGGCGCGGTCACTGCGAGCTCGGCGTCGACGAGCAGCTCGCCGAGCACGACGTAGCTGCCGACCCCGGGCGCGATCACCATCGTGTTCTTGGCGACGAAGCCCAGGCCACCGCGCTCGGCCCACTCGCGCTCGTGCACCGGCGCCGAGTCGACGCACGGCCGGCTGGCCACCGGGCGCCCGAGCGCGGCCGCCAGGCGATCGGCGAGCAGGACCAGGCGATCGCGCATCACGAGGTGGTAGTCCTCGCCGCGCGCGTAGCGGGCGATCTTGCCGCGCAGCAGCGCATCGGTGGGGATCGGATCGGCCCTTTGGTATGCGAGCGCGACGACGACCAGCGAGCGCGCGGTGGCGAGCAGCGCCCGCAGATCGGCGCGCTGGGCGAGGTGCTCGGGCGTCGCGAGGTACGCCATCTCGCCGGCGTGACCGGCGGCGAGCCAGCTCGTGTACATCTCATGGCGGCGCGGCGCCTCGATCGGCACGACCGCCAGGCGTACGAAGCCGAGCTCGCGGCCGAGCGCGGCGATCGTGTCAGCGGTCAGGGGCGGCGTCATGCAGGAATGCCTAGAGTTGCCCGGCCCGGGCCGCCGTGTCACGGCCAGGGTGGAGGTAAGCTCAGTGAATGTCTTCCAAGAAGACGGAAATCGAGGTTTGCGGACGGACTGTCGATGTCTGGTACTTGACGACTGAGCAGGAAGGCAAGAGCGCCAACCGAGACGAAAGGGGACCCATCGCGTCAGGCATGGAAGCCAAGTGGCGTGAGCAGGCCAAGCGCGATGAGGCGAAGAAGCCGGGAACTGGCAGGGACGCCATGGGGCGTATGAAATGCTGGACCGCAATTGCCGACGAACATTGGCAGAAGGCTTGTAACGATGTGGTAGCTGAACTTCCATCGCTGGACGCGTTCTGCGTCATTCCATCCTCGCGCGACAATCGCCGAAAGCCGCTCGTAGATGCATTGCATGCACGGTTTCCGGCGGCGATCGAGTTGGCGTACACAAGGCCTCCGGGAGTTCGCTTCGGGCGTACGGAGATGGACGAAATCGCGATTTACAATGCCCTTAGTCGAACCGACCGGGCTACATTACCAAGCGGAGCGTGTGTCGCCATCGCTGATGACTGGGCGACCGGATGGACAACGCTTCGCGCGACCATATGTCGAATTCAAGCCGACCACAGAGGCTGCATAGGATCGTTCGTGTGCACGGTCCCTGGCATAGCTGCCGTTCCCTGACAATGGCGCGCACGCACAACTGAACCACGTTGCGTGTTCGGTGATGCAGCCCGTCGATCAACTATCGAACTCAGTGTAGCCAAAGGTCAGCCAAGTAGGGGAACTACCCGTCAGAAAATATCGGCGAAATCAAGTTGACTGAACATGCGTCAGTGGTTATCCAGGTGTCGAGATGGTCGGCAAGCGTTCAGCGTCCTCCCCACGAAAGCGGCGCTCTGAGCCTGAACAGCTAGAGTTGTTCAAGAAGCGCGGTGGTAAGCGGCACGGTGCTGGTCGTCCTCCGAAGGGTGAGCGGGCCGGCTCCCCCCACAAGGAGCGGCCGTATCTCCACGAGCGGTATCCCGTCCACGTTGTGCTGCGAGTGATCCGGGCGGTCGGCAACCTGCGCCGCCGGTGCGTCTATCGGGCGATCCGCGAAGCCACGCTCACCACCGCCCGGCGCGAGGACTTCCGGATCGTGCACCTCAGCATCCAGCGTACGCACGTCCACTTGCTCGTCGAAGCCGACCACAAGGACGCGCTGGCGTCGGGAATGCAGGGCTTCCAGATCTCGGCAGCCAAGCATCTCAATGCAGCCATCAGCCAAGGCAAGCCGGGGCGGCGTCGGCGAGGCACTGTGTTCCCAGACCGGTACCACGCCGAAATCATTACCTCGCCGCGTCAGGCGCGACACACTCTGTCGTACATCATGAACAACTGGCGTAAGCATCAGGAGGACCGCAAGGCACCGATGTCGGCGTGGAGGATCGACTGGTTCTCGACCGCAGCGATGTTCCCGGGTTGGAAGGAATATGGCGAGGAGGCGTTCCTGTGGCGCGGCCCTGTGACCTACGACCCACTCGTCGTGTACCAGCCGAAGACGTGGCTGTTGCGAGAGGGCTGGAAGAAAGCCGGCACGATCTCGTGCCACGAGGTCCCGTCGGCGAATCGGTAACCCTTCGAGGGGAAGCAAGCACCGAGCCGCTCCGACATGGGAGCTGTGGCCACGAGCCGGACGATCTCGAGACGTGCAGCGTGGACAAGTGATTAAGTTGACGTTGACCTTGATACGCACGCGTGCGCGGGACTACCTCTGATCTGATGGAGAACGCCTACTTCGCTGGCTTGGCGGAGACTGCGCGCTGGCCTGTGACCTGAGAGTGACGCTCCGAAACCCGTTTGTCGTCGGCGCTCTGCAAGCCTCTCAGGTACTTGGACGCGATTCGATCCCGCTGCGGATCGCTGGGACCCGCTGGATCCCGTGGCCGGAGGCGAAGTTTTGGGTTCTTCTCGCGTTCGGGTGTAAGGAAACTACTGAACTAGCGAACGCAGCATCGATGCCACGTAGCCTACGACGCTGTACAGGGCGAGCTCGCTACGCTCGGCGCCTGCGGCGCCCCTGGACAGCGTCTCGGCACGTGGCGGATAGCCAGTAGGCGAGGTCGGGGGATCCGACCTCGCCGAAAGAGGTCCCGAATGGGGAGTGGTGAAGGAGCACCCCATCTGGTCCGTCGTGGGGTGTGAACAGTCACAAACGAATCGGAGGGGGTGCTCCTCGGCATCCTGACCGGGCAGTTGTTCGCTGCCAAGGTGCTGGCGCGTCAAGGCGACGACACGCGAGACCAAGCAAGTGGTCGTGGACCTCGAGCCGACGCGCGCATCGGCGATTTGCTCGGGCTGCGGCGAGACCAAGAAGCGCATCCACGATGTCAAGCCGGCAAGGACGTGGCGTCACACGGACCTCTGGAACATGCCGACGCTTGTGCGGGTGGCGCCTCGGCGGGTTCGCTGTCGCCACTGCGGCGTGCGCATCGAACAGGTACCGTGGGCGCGGACCCGGTCGCGGTACACGCACCAGTTCGAGGCCGAGGTGCTTCGGCGCGCGCGTGACTGTTCCATCTCGGGCGTGTGCCGCCAGCTCGGCTTGCACTGGACGAGCGTGATGCGCCTCATCGAGCGCTGGGTCGAGGAGTCGGCGGAGAAGCAGTTCCGGCGACCGTTGCGGGTGCTCGGCGTCGACGAGGTCAGCTACGGCCGCGGCCACAGCAAGTACCTGACCATCGTGTGGGACCATGTCCGCGCACGCGTGGTGTGGATCGGTCAAGGCCGCGAGCGCGACACCCTCGATGCCTTCTTCACCAAGCTCGGGCGCAGGCGCAGCCATCGCCTCGAAGCCGTGACCATGGACATGTGGCAAGGCTACATCGGCTCGGTCCAGGCCCACGCGCCTCAGGCCGCCATCGTGTTCGACCGCTTCCACATCGAGCGTTACCTGACCAAGGCCATCGACGAAGTTCGCGAGCAAGAGTTCTTCCGGCGCGGCGGCGCCTACCGGGACGCGATCCGCGTCGCCATCAACGCGATCGCCAACGGCTGTCGCGTGGCGGCCGAGCGCGATGCCGAGCTCAGGCACGGTGCAGCTCAAGCGGCCCGGCAGCGCCGCAGACCGCAGCGTCGGCCGCAGTCCAGCGCGGCGCCGGGGGCGGTACTCGGCCTCGTGGCGGACCGGGCGAGCGGGCGGCCGGGGTGAGACGAAAGCCGGTTGCCAGCGGCGTGCACGGCCGGCACTGGGGCGGATGCGTCGCTGCGGCGTTGCTCGCTCACCACCATCATCGGCTACGGCTCGCTGCTCATCAGCGAGAACCTCGCGATCCGCGGCTTCGGCATAGCGTCTCTCATCGCCGAGGTCTCCCTCGTCCTCGTTGCCACCCTGCTAGGAGCGTGTAGCTCGTTGCGATCCGAAACCGCGCAAGTGATCGATCTTGCTTGCGGTGGCCGATCTCGACGCTGATCTGATTTCGCGCACTTGGCTTCTATGCCGTACAGGCTCCTAGCCCTGCGCCACAGGCCCGCCGTCGGCGTGAGCGAGTCGGTCGCCGCGTGAGTCGGTCGCCGCGTGGGCTCGGCCGGCGAACGCGCGGTCCAGACATCGCGCGGCGCATCGTGTACAGTGAAGTCTATGTGCTGTTTTTCGGGGCCGGTCGAGGATGTTGCTGCCACGCGGATCTTTGCGCGCATGCCGAGCCCGGGTTGTCAGATCCTGGCGTACGAGATGATGTTCGCGGCGGCGAAGCCGGTCGCGATGATCCTGCCACTGCCGACCCCGCCGGGCGGCGCGGAGGACGGCGTACGGTTCATCTCTCTCGAGAAGTATCCGAAGCTGTTCGAGGATCTCTATATGGCGTTCAGGTGGCCGGACGGCCCGGAACGCAGCATCGATACGCCGTCCAGGTCGCTAGAGACGCTCGCGGTGCATGTCGTCGGCGCGTTCGTGGCGTCGTTCGTGCCGACGCTCGCCGACTTTGCGCGGCTCGATCCAAGGTTCCGGATCCCACCCGGAACGGTCGACCGCGTGCCGGACTATCTCGATTACGGGTTCGTCGTGTTCCAGCTCGGCGCGGCGAAGCAGCGGGCCCGCGTGCATCCGATGGCGTTCGAGTTCTCGACCCGCGATCCCGAGCGGCTGTTCTTTCCCCTCCTGCACGTGCACGATGGCCAGCTCTACACCGAGGCCACGTTTGACCACGTGCTGTACGCGCAGGGGCTGCGCACGCATCGCCTGTTCGAGCATCGTAACGAGCCGCTACGTCATGCCATCTATGACACGAACGCGCCACTCGTGGTCGATCTCGACGCTCCGCTGTCGCGACGCGAAATGATCGGCACGTTGCCCAATCGCGACGAGTGGGCGCTGCTGGTCTGATCTAGTTCTTTGGGCGGCGAGGCGCTGCGAAGGTGTCGCCACCGGCGACGGTAGGTCCCTGGTACCCGGTGATCCCGGTAGGTCCCTGGTACCCGGTGATCCCGGTACCGCCTCCTATGCTGTTCGCTCTCTCCCAAAAGCTATCTCCCAAACTTGGCGACTCCGCTTGCGAATTGCTTAGAAGTGTCTCATAGCGATGGCCGGTGTTCTCCAGCTGGAAGCGTGCTTTTTATTCCCATTGAAGGCGTTGCTGCGCCTTCAGCGTCCGGGCGGCGCCAGAGCAGTCCTGACGCCGAGGTCGAATGAGGGCAGGAGCTCGGTTAGCGCGCACGCGCGCCCGCATGGTCGAGATCGAGATCGGCGTGATCAGCGCTGCTTGTTAGAACCAGTGGCGTTGTCTGCGTGGCGGAGTCATCGTCGTGGGAGGGTTCGTAAATACAAAATCAATACAATATAAATAGATATCGACTCCATGGGCCTGCGTGCGAGCACACGGCTGTGAGCTGCGCCAGCAGCAGCTGAACCATCTGCGTTCGCAGGTCACAGGCGGGCGAGCGGTCTCCGCCGCGCCTTCACGTGGCCCTCTCGGGTCAAAGGATCGGGTAACCGTTCACCAACCCTGTACGACGGGCACCGCCGGAGATCGTGAAGCGATCCATGTGAGGCTGCTTGTCCGTCTGCTTCCTCGCGCGAGGCATCGTGAACGACCGGGTGATCTCGGGACCGTGTCCTGAGACAACTTATTGATCGAACGTTTGCTCGGCCGAGCCTTCGCGATCGTCGTCGGTGGGGACGCCGGCGAAGTAGATATCGTCGTATGGCACGGTGCAGTCGCGCTCGCGCGGCTGCGGGTACTCGATCCGGGCGCCGCGGTAGGTGCGGACGACGACGCGTTCGTGGTCGAGGTGCTCGATGTAGCTGGGCACGATCGGCACCTTGCCGCCGCCGCCGGGCGCGTCGAGCACGAGGTGGGGCACGCACATGCCGCTCATCCAGCCACGCAGGCCGCGGTACAGCTCCATCGCGGTCTCGACCGGGGTGCGCAGGTGATCGGTGCCGATCACGGTGTCGCCCTGGAACAGGTAGTACGGCCGCACGCGCGAGCGTACGAGGCCGCGCATCAGCGCGCGCAGCGAGCGGACCGAGGAGTTGACGCCGCGCAGGAGCACCGTCTGGTTGCCGACCGGGATGCCGGCGTCGGCCAGCCGCTCGCAGGCCGCGCGGGCCTCGGGGGTGAGCTCCTTGTCGTGATTGAAGTGGGTATTGATGAACAGCGGGTGATGGGCGCGGAGCGCGGCGGTCAGCTCGGCGTCGATCCGCATCGGGCAGACCACGGGCAGCCGGGTGCCGATCCGGATGGTCTCGACGTGCGGGATCGCGCGCAGGCGCCCGAGCAGGTAGTCGAGCCGGCGCGTCGACAGGAGCAGCGGATCACCGCCCGAGAGCAGGACGTCGCGGATCCGTGAGGTGCGCGCGATGTAGGCGAGGCCGGCCTCGAGATCGGCCGTGGTCGGGGGCTCGTCGCCGCCGACCAGCCGGCGGCGGTTGCAGTGCCGGCAGTAGATGCCGCAGCGATCGACGACGAGGAACAGGGCGCGATCCGGATACTTGTGGACCACCGCCGGCGCCGGTCGGTGGGAATCCTCGCCGAGCGGATCGCGCAGCTCCTCGTCGCGCACGTCGGCCTCGGCGGACCTGGGGATCGCCTGCAGGCGGATCGGGCAGCTCGCGTGGACCGGATCCATGAGGCCGGCGTAGTACGGCGTGATGCCGATCCGGAACAGCTGGGCCGAGGCGGCGAGCCCGGCGCGCTCCTCGGGGCCCAGCGCGACGACCTGCGCGAGCTCGTCGGCGGAGGTCAGCATGTGGCCGAGCTGCCAGCGCCAGTCGAGCCACTGCGCGTCGGGGACGTCGCCGCGACGCAGCGAGGGCGGGGTCGGCTGGCCGGGCTCGCGGGGCGGGCCGGGCTGGCCGAGCTGAATCAACGGGAGGTGGACCACGGCGGCTGTGTAGCACGAGCGCGTGCCAGCACGTCGGCGAGCCCCTCGGTCAAAGGCAGCGCCCGGAGCTCGTCGGGATCGACGAACCGCGCGGCGCGGGCGTCGCTTCCGGCGGCGAGCTGGCCGCCCGTCACGCGCGCGAAGTAGTCGAGGAGGACGAAGTGGTAGTCGTCGGCGATCCGCTCCAGCACGCAGGCGAGCGTGCCGACCTCGACGACGAGGCCGGTCTCCTCGTGGACCTCGCGCGCGACCGCTTGCGCCAGGGTCTCGCGCGGCTCGAGCTTGCCGCCCGGAACGCTCCACAGGCCGGCGCTCGGTGGCTTGCCGCGCTCGACGAGCAGCACGCGACCCGCGTCGTCGAACACGATCGCGCCGACCCCGACGACCGGCGTCACGCGTGGTTCTCCCGGGTCGGCTTGGCGGGCTTGGGGGACTTGGAGGGCTTTGCGGGCTTGGTGGCCTTGGTGGGCTTCGCCGCCTGGGTTGTGGCTGTCTTGGTGGCCTGGGCTACCTGGGGCATCTGGGCCTTCTGGGCCTTCTGGGTGCGGGTCGCCAGCGGCTGACCGGCCCGGTTCAGCGGTTTGGCAACCGGTTCGGCGGCCAGCCCCGCGCTCGGACACAGCGGTGCCAGCACGCAGTGTTCGCAGTCCGGCCGCCTGGCGTGACACACGCGCCGGCCGTGCCAGATCAGGCGGTGCGCGAAGATCGACCACTGATCGCGCGGCACGAGGCGCATGAGATCTTCTTCGATCTTGGCCGGATCGGTGTGCCTGGTGAGCCCCAGGCGCGCGGCCAGCCGCGAGACATGGGTATCGACCACGATGCCTTCGTTCTTGCCGAGCGCGCTACCGAGCACGACGTTGGCGGTCTTGCGTGCGACCCCGGGCAGATCGACGAGCCTCTCCATCGTGTCGGGGACCTCGCCGCCGTAGGCCTCGACGATCCGCCGCGCCATCCCGATCAGGTGCTTGGCCTTCATCCGGTAAAATCCGGTCGAGAAGATCATCGCCTCGAGCGCGCGCGGATCGGCCTCGGCGAGCGCGGCCGGGGTGGGATACCGGGCGAACAGGGCCGGGGTCACGGTGTTGATCAGCTTGTCGGTCGACTGGGCGGCGAGGATCGTCGCGACGAGCAGCTGGTAGGCGTTCTTGTGATCGAGCTCGACGACCGCGTCGGGCCAGGTTTCGGCGAGCCGTGCTGCGATGGCGGCCACGCGCTCGGTGTTGCCCTGCGCGTGAAGATCGCCCTTTCGGGCACGCGGTGGGTCCTTCCGTGTGCTATTCCGGGTGCGAGATCCCATGCGGCGGCACCGTATCATTTTCCTCGCGGCGGTCACGTGCGCAACCAGCTGTGCGACCAACAAGAAGGACATCGAAACGGCCAAGCACTCGCTGTTCGACACCGACTTTGCGGTCCTCTACAGCGCCGCGCTCGAGGCGACGCGCGAGAGCTACCCGAACCTCGAAGATGCACCGGGGCGCGGGGCGATCAAGACGGCGTGGCACCAGGTCACCTACGCCAACAACCAGGATGATCTCGCGAATCCCCAGACGCTCGCGGCAGGGCAGGGGGTTCGCCAGTCGACCACCGGAAACCAGGCCGCGGTCGGGATGCCGACGCGGCTCGCCTACAAGCGCTTCTTCATCCGGTTCGACGTCAACGTCGCGGGTGGTCGGCCGTGGCGGCTGAAGGTGGTCGGTCACGCCGCGGAGTGGGAACCCGGCGCGGCGTCGCCGAGCGAGCTGCACGGAATTGCGCGGCCGTCCTGGCTCGAGGGTCGCACCGACGCGTTGTTGGTGGCGATCTACAAGCGGGTCAAGCCCTACGCGATTCCGATGAAGGAGCAGGGCGAGGCGTTGGCCGCGGATGACCCCAGGAAGGCCGACCCGACGGCGTTCAAGGACATTCCCCCGGCGGCGGCCAAGCGGCTCGCCGAGGTCAAGGATGCGCTGGGCGCCCGTGACTACACCGCGC